>Ga0163144_10006087_pt1 | contig 26693 bp, 32 predicted proteins | sample OliLak19BULKMAT1_FD_123175 | JGI IMG/M metagenome (GOLD analysis project Ga0163144, IMG submission 123175) | Freshwater microbial mat bacterial communities from Lake Vanda, McMurdo Dry Valleys, Antarctica - Oligotrophic Lake LV.19.BULKMAT1 | ecosystem: Environmental > Aquatic > Freshwater >...
AACCTGCGAGCGCGCGCCCGGCCACCAGGTCCGGCAGCCACGTCTTGCGCTGCTCGTCGGTGCCGTAGGCGAGGATCGGCGCGATGCCTAGGCCGACCGCCGCCTCCAGCGTGATCCCCATCGACTGGTCGACCCGGCCGATCTCCTCGATCGCCACGCAGAGGCTGGTGAAGTCGCCGTCCTCGCCGGCGCCGCCGTATTCCTCGGGCGCGGTCAGCCCGAACAGCCCCAGCTCGCCCATCTTCTCGACCACGTCAGTGGGGAAGTGGTGCTCGGCGTCCCACCGGGCCGCGTGCGGCGCGATCTCCGCGGCCGCGAAGTCGCGGACGCTGTGACGGAACGTCTCGTGTTCCGAGGAGAGCTGGTACGGCGACATGGGGACCTCCGGTCGGTCAGTGGCTGGCTGGGCTGGGCTGGACGACTGGCCTGGGCTGGACGAGTCGGGCGGCGCGGGGTCGCAATCGGTGCTGCATCGCCTGCTGCGCGGCGTCGGAGGCGAACAGTTCCGCCGAGATGTGCGCCAACTCCTGTCCGTGGGCCTCGATGCGCGCCAGTACCGGCGCCACGAGCAGCCGCTTGGTCGCGGCAAGGCCCTGCGGGGTGGCGGCGCAGATCGCCCGCAGCATGTCGTCGACGACGTCGTGGAGCTCGGCGGCGGGGACGGCTCTGGTCACCAGTCCGACCTCGGCCGCTCGCTGGGCGTCGAAGGTCTCGCCGCTGAGCATCGCCCACGACGCGGCGCGCGGCGACAGTCGCGGCAGCACGGTCAGCGAGATCACGGCGGGCGCCAACGACAGCCGCGCCTCCGGGAACGCGAATGTCACCGAGTCCAGGCAGATCGCGACGTCGCAGGCGGCGACGAGCCCCAGCCCACCGCCCCGGGCGGGGCCCTCGATCACGGCGACGACCGGTTTCGGCAGGGCGACGACCGTCCGCAGCAGGTCGACCAGCAGGGTGGCGCCCTCGTGCATCCCGCCCGCGGCGGCCTGCGCCAGGTCCGCCCCGGCGCAGAACGCCGGACCGGCGCCGGCCAGCACGACGACGCGGATCGAGTCGTCCTCGGTGGTGGTGGCGAGTTCGCGGGACAGATCGGCCACCAGGGCGCGGGACAGCGCGTTGCGGTTGGCCGGGGAGTCCAGGGTCAGCACCGCAGCGGCGGGCAGCCCCGGCCAGGTGCCGCGGTGGACGAGGCTGGTCATGACGTCACCCCGCGTGCGTTCGCGTCGGCGATGGCGAGGGTCGAGTGCAGTGCGGCGAGGCGCTCGCGGTATGTGATCACACTGGTCAGCTTGATCTCCTCGTAGCCGCGGACCAAGTCCGGCAGCTCGGCGAGTTCGAGCACGGTCGCGGCGTTGTGGGCGTGGAGATGACCCAGCGCCTCGGTGACGGCGTCGCGGTACTCGGTGACCAGCTGCCGTTCCGTGCGGCGCACGGTGGTGTGGCCGAACGGGTCCAGCGGGGTGCCGCGCAGCCGGCGCATCCGGCGCAGCACCTCGAAGGCCGGCGCGAACCAGGGCCCGAGGGTGACTTTGCGGCGCATGCCGAGCGCTCGCAGCGCCGGCGGGTGGAGTTTCCACGAGACCCGGGCGCCCTCGCCGAACTCGCGCCTGGCCTGGTCCTCGGAATGGTCGAGCGCGAGGCGGGCGACCTCGTACTCGTCCTTGTACGCCATCAGCTTGTAGAGGTTGCGGGCCACAGCCAGGGTGATGGTCTCGCCGCCGGTGGCGGCGGCCTCGGTGCGGCGGCTGGTGGCGACGAAGTCGGCGTAGGCCCCGGCGTAGCGGGAGGAGTGATAGGCGGCGAGGTCGGCGGTGCGGGCGGCGACCAGACTGTCCAGGCTGTCGGCATCGTTGCTGGTCGCAGGCGACTCGGCGCCGTTCTGGCCGGACTGGTCAGCGACCCGCCGGCGGCCGTGACGGAAGGCCTGGACGTTTCTGGCCACGGCGACGCCGTTGAGTTCGATGGCAGCCTCGATCGCGGCCGCGCTGATCGGCAGTCGACCGGACTGGTAGGCGGCGCCGAGCAGGATCATGTTGGCGCTGGCATCGTCGGCGAACAGGTGCTGCGCCAGCGCGCCGGCGTCGATCAGGATGGCGGCGCCCGGGTCCGTCGCGGCGAGGATGCGGCCCACGGTGTCGGCGTCGTCGGGAAAGGTGACGGCGGGGTCGCTGACCATTCGCCCGGTCGGGGTCCGGGTGGTCGAGACGACGGCCACCGTCCGATCCGTCGAGGCCGCGGCCAGGTTGGCCGCCGCTGCGCCTGCCAGCAGGTCGAAGCCGAGGTAGAGGTCGCACTCGCCCGCAGGGAGCTTGGCCGCGGCCTCGAACGGCTCGTCGGAGAGCCGCATGTCGGAAAGCACCGTCCCGCCCTTCTGGGCCAGGCCGGTCTGGTCGAGGCTGCGGACGTACAGCCCGGCCATGGTGGCGGCGGTGGCGAGGATCTGCGAGATGGTGACGACGCCGGTGCCGCCGACGCCCGTCATCCGCACGCCGAACTGCCGCGGCGAGACCCGCACCGGGGGCTCATCGACGTCGTCGTGTGGCAACGCGCGCGGTGCGCTCGCCGGACGATGTCGAGCGTCGGTCCGAGTGCCTGGCTCGACGACCATGAACGCCGGGCAGTCGCCTTGCAGGCAGGAGTAGTCGAGGTTGCACGAGCCCTGGTGGATCCGGGTCTTGCGGCCGTACTCGGTGTCGACCGGGTGCACGGACAGGCAGTTGGACTTCCGGCCGCAGTCGCCGCAGCCCTCGCAGATGCGCTCGTTGATGACGACCCGCGTGGCCGGGGTGATCGCCTGGTTCCGCTTGCGCTTGCGACGCTTCTCGGCGGCGCACTCCTGGTCGTGGATGAGGACGGTGACGCCCGGTGTAGCGGCCAGCGCCCGCTGCGCCTCGTCCAGGCGGGAGCGGTCCCACAGGTCGACGCCGCGCGGCAGCCGGACCCGGCGGTAGCGACCGAGGTCCTCGGTGGTCACGATGATGCGCCCCACGCCCTCGGCTACCAGCAGGTCGACCAGCCGTGGGACGGGCAAGGCGCCGACGGCGTCCTGGCCGCCGGTCATCGCGACCGTGGAGTTGTAGAGCAGCTTGTAGGTGATGTTGACTCCGGCGGCGACCGCTGCCCGCACGGCCAGGCTGCCGGAGTGTGCGAACGTGCCGTCGCCCAGGTTCTGCACGAAGTGCTGGGCGTCGAGGAACGGCGCCATGCCGATCCACTGGGTGCCCTCGCCGCCCATCTGGGTCACGCCGGTGACCTCGCCGACCTGGGCGGGGTCCATCAGCAGCACCATGGCGTGACAACCGATGCCGGCGCCGACCAGCGATCCCTCGCTGGGTTTGGTCGAGCTGTTGTGCGGGCAGCCGGAGCAGAAGTACGGCGCGCGGCTGACCGCCAGGGGGAGGCTCCGGCGCAGCAGGGCAGCGGACCGGGCAGGCGGAGTCAACGGCCTCGGCAGTGCCACACCCAGCTTCGTCAGGTGGCGGGCGAGCGGGGCAAGCAGGTTGTCAGTGTCCAGCTCGCCATATGCGGCGAACAATTCCGAACCGTCGGCGGCGAGCTTGCCTCGTACCTGCGGGGCGTCGGGCAGGCCGTACAGCGCGTCCTTGACGGCGGGCTCGACGAAGGCGCGCTTCTCCTCGATGACGACGATGTGGTCGAGGTCGCGGGCGAAGTCCCGGATCGTGTCGGCGTGGATCGGGAAGACCATCCGAAGCCGCAACACGCGGATACCGGCCGCTCGAAGCTCGTCGTCGCCGAAGCCGAGGCGACGCAGTGCCGAGCGGACGTCGAGGTAGGTCTTGCCGGGCGCGATGACCCCGATCCGGTCGCGCGGGCCGCGCACGGTGACGGTGTTGAGGTCGTTGGCGCGGGCGTACTGCGCTGCCAGCGTGATCCTCGTGGTGACCAGGCCGCGCTCCAGCGGGCCGAGCGCGGGCTGCAGCAGCCGGCCGGTGACCTGGTGGTTGCGACCGCCGCCCGGGTCCACCACGCGCACCCGGTCGGGGTCCACCTCGACGGTGCAGGCGCCGTCGGCGACCGCGGTGACGATCTTCATGGCCGTCCACAGCCCGCTGATCCTCGACATCTCGACCGCGTGGACGCCGAGGTCGAGCACCTCCTGGGGGTCGGCCGGGTACAGCGTGGGCATCATGAGGTCGGCCAACGCCGCCTCGCAGGCGCCGGGAATCGTCGAGGACTTGGCGCCGGGGTCGTCGCCGACCAGAGCGACGGCGCCGCCGGTCGGCGCGGCGCCCATCAGGTTGGCGTGGCGGAAGGCGTCGGTGGCCCGGTCGAGGCCGGGGGACTTGCCGTACCAGATGCCGACGACGCCGTCATAGCGCTGACCGTCGAGGGTCTGCGCGAGCTGGCTGCCGGCGACGGCGGTGGCGGCGTACTCCTCGTTGAGCGCCGGCCGGAAAGTGATGTCCGCACTGTCCAGAGCCCGCTGCTGGCGGCTGAGTTCGAGGTCGTAGCCGCCGAGGGGGGACCCTTCGTATCCGCTGATGAAGGTGGCGGTGTGGCGGCCTGCGGCGGCGTCGCGGCGGTGACGCTCCAGCGGCAGTCGGACCAGCGCCTGGATGCCGGTCACGTGGATCCGGCCGGAATTCAGCTCGTAGCGGTCACTGAGCTGCATCGGTCGCAGCGGTCTGGTCGGGATGTCGGTCGGTACCACCACCATGTGGACTCCTTGTGATCACTACCCGGCGTCGGCACACCGGGGCACTGGTCACTTAGACGGGAATGGTGTCGCGCGGTGAGCCGGACCACAACTCGGCCTCTGGCTAACTGAGCCATTGGCCCAATCCGTCGCCCGAACGCCCGATGTCCACTGGGCGGTTGGCCATGCGCTGGTCCCGTGGGCGGTCTCAGCCGGTGCTGGTGTCGCCCAGGTCCTTGGCGAGCAGATCCAGCAGCGGGCCGACCCGGCGCGGCACCCGCTCGGACAGCACCACCTCCGAGCGGGTGCGGACGATGCCGGGGATGCTGAGCAGCAGCTGGATCACCCGCTCCAGGTGCTCGGTGTCGCGGGTGGCGATCCGGCAGATGAAGTCGCCCTCGCCCGTGATGGTGTGCGCCTCGGTGACCTCGGGCAGCCGGGCCAAGGCCTCGGTGACACCGTCGAGGTGACCCTGCGCGACATGCAGGTGAACGTAGGCGCTGACCCGGAAGCCGAGCGCCGCGGGCGAGACCTCCGGTGCCAGGTCGCGGATGATCCCGCGTCGCTCCAGCCGTGCCAGGCGCGTCTGCACCGTTCCCCGTGCAACGCCGAGCACCCGGGCGTACTCGCGCATCCCGGCGCGCGGCTGGTTGATGAGCATCCGGAGCAGGGCGATGTCGAGGGCGTCGAGCTGCATCGTCATGACCGGGCGGCTGTTCGCGGCGTCTGCGGCAGTCGCCGGTCCAACGGCCAGGCCAGGGCGGCGAGGCCCAACAGGAAGGCCATGACGGCGACCGCGTTGAGCAGCACCCTCGGATAGCCGAGCGCGCCGACGTCGGTGAACGGGTAGGGGTACCAGTCACCGATCTCGCCGGCGACCACCGTGTAGATCATGTACGCCAGCGGCCCGAGCAGAGTGAGACCGACGGTGGTGCGGTCGATCCGCGGCCTCGGACCGAAGAGCAGCCAGCCCACCACGGCGAGCAACGGGACGGCGACATGCAGCATCGTGTCGGTGATCGCCGACCACCCGGTCAGGTCCAGCAGCGGCCTGCGGAGCAGGTAGTGGATGACGCCCGTGGCGGTGATCCCGACGATCCCGGCGAGGCTGACGGCTCGCCAGGCCCGGCCGTCGCGGTCGGGGTCAGGGGCCAGCATGGTCGCGGCGACGGCGACGAGGATGTTGCTCTGCACGGTGAAGTAGCTGAAGAAGCGGAAGACCCGGGTCGCCGGCCCCGGTGCGAACTCCGGCTCGATCAGCACCGAGGCGCCGGTGATCACCAGGCCGAGCTGGATGGACAGCGCCACGATGGCGACCACCGCGGTGAGGCCGTGCCGGCCGCGCGCGCGGAGTCGTGAGGGGTCGCCGACCGTTGGCTGCCATGCGGCCAAGCTACGGCGTGTCACTACCCGGTGAAGTCGGTCCGGAGTCCGTCGAGGGCCCACGCCCCACGAAGCGTCGAGTGCGGCCGGGCCTGGTCACGTCACCGGCTCGAACCTCGCGGTGAGCGAAGGGTGGCCACGATCGCCGCGGCTCCCAGCAGCAGGAGGGCGGCGGCCGAGCCGGCGAGCAGGCTCGTGTCACCGGGGCCGGTGCGGGCCAGCGAGGCCCCGGCTGCCTGGACCGGGGTCGCCGTGGGGCGGGGCGGCGAGGTCGTCGTGGCCGCCGCGCTCGTGGTGGTGTCAGTGCTCATCGGCTCGGCTGTAGTGGTGGTGGATGTCGTCGTGGTGGACGTGCTGGTGCTCGACGGGGCCGAGGTGAACGCGACCGACGCGCTGACGGTGGGCGTCGGGGTGGGAGTCGGCGTCGGCGTTGACGTCGGGGTGGGGTCGCACTCCTCCTGCAGGGAGATGCCGCCGGCCCGGAAACCGGGGTGGCCGTCGGGGCCGATCGTGTTGAGGACGGTCCCCTCGTAGAGGTCCTGCTGGTAATCACCGCAGGGCGGGAGTGCGACCGAGGAGTGCCACGACGTCTCGTCGTCGACGTACCCGGTCAGAACGTGGATGTCGGCGCCGTGGGCATGCAGGCTCTGCGGTACCGAATACGGGTTCGAGGAGCCGAAGCTCGTGGAGGTGTTCGACGCGGACTGGTCGAGGGTGTAGCTCGACACGTGGAACAGCCGCTCGGGCGTGCACCCTGCCCGGTGGACCGTCACCGTGGCCTTTCCGCCGGACATCATGAAGGACAGGCCGGCTTGAGGTGAGTCCTCGGTGCAATCGTCGCCGTCCCCGGCGATGTGCTCGTCCGGTGGCGCAGAGTCGAGCTCCGATCTGCTCGTCTGCGTCGGCCCGGTGGACGCTGCGAAGGCCGCAGCATTCGGACCCGCCACCGCGAGGCCCGCGCCGATGACGAGGGCGATGGCTGACGTTCGGCTTCGCATGAGGACCTCTTCCCATCGAGTGCGACCCGGTGGTCGCCATCCACTTCGACGTTAGGAAGGCCAAGAGCCCCAGGCGGCTGTCCATCGCCCAGCTGGACTACGAGGAGTAGCGATCCGGGGGCCATGCGAGGGGTGCAGGGCCGTCGGCAGCTCGGATGGTCACTCCACGTGACCAGAGCCCGCACCCGCACGGTCCGATGGCTGGATGCTGCACGGGGCGTAGCGAGCTTCAGATTCGACGGTCGTCGATGCATGACCGCGGTGAAAGATCAGGGACTTCCGTGCTCGGCTACTACCGGCTGCTCGCCGCGGGCGGCCCCATGACCCCCGCGACGCTGGCCGAGCGCTCCGGCACCGGCGAGCACTACGCGCGGGAGTGGCTCAACGCCCAGGCCGCCGGCGCCGACGTGACCTACGACCCGACCACCGGCAGCTACACGCTCCCCCCAAGAGCAGGCCGTCGCACTGGCCGACGAGAACAGCCCGGTCTACCTACCGGGCTTCTTCCAGATCGCCCACGGCACCGTCCGCGATGCCCCGCGGATCCTCGAAGCCGCCCGCACCGGCGACGGGCTCGGCTGGCACGAGCACAACGACGACGTGCACACCGGGTGCGAGCGCTTCGTCCGGCCCGGCCACCAGGCCAACCTGGTGTCCGCGTGGCTGCCCGCGCTCGACGGCGTCGTCGACCGGCTCCGCAGCGGGGCACGGGTCGCCGACGTGGGATGCGGCCACGGGGCCTCGACCGTCCTCATGGCGGCTGCGTTCCCGGCCTCGACGTTCCGCGGCTCCGACTACCACGGCGGGTCGATCGACACGGCCCGGCATCTGACTCAGCCGGGTGGCAGGGGAGGCGAGGGTCGTTTGATCCGGATCTCGGCGACGAGTTGTGCGTGGTCGGAGCGGATCCGATCCGGCCGGTCGTCACTCAGCTGCCCGTCGACGAGGTGGTCGTTGAGATACCGCAGGTTCGTCACCTCGCCGACGCCCTTCGCGGTTGCGGCCGTAGAACTCCTGGCTGACCAGGATGTGATCGAGGTTGTCGTAGCGCCCGCCGAAGATGTGCGGGTAGCTGACGTCGCGGCCGATCTGCTGCGACACGATCTCGTGGGCGGAGTGCAGTGCGCGGTCCCAGTACTGCCTGAGCGCGGGCGTGCCCGGCCAGAACCTCGTTGGCGTCGCCCCCATCACCACGTCGGTGGTGACCGCGTGGACGCCATCGTTCAGGTCGCCCAGCACGATCACCGGCTTGCGGTTGCCGACGACCTCGTCGAGCACGAGCAGGCGCGGCGCGGTGGCCTCGGCGGCACGGCGGATGAGCGCCCGTGCCTTGCCGAGGGCCTCCTCGCGCGGGTCGTGCTCGTCGATGTCAGGGTTCGAGATCGGCCGCTCGGACTTCAGATGGACGACGAAGAGCGTTGCTGTGACCCCGGACGCCTCGTCCAGGACGACCTCGGCCTTGAGCACCGGCCGGCTGAACTGCGCCACCGGCAGCGTGATCCCGTCCAGTCGGCCTTGTTGTCGAACTCCTGGTCGGAGTAGACCGGCTCGTCGGGGTACAGCGGGTGGCCGGGCAGGGCCAGGTTGAGCACGTTGAAGGTCCCGACCTTGACCACAGCCACGCCCGCTCCCCGTGCGCTCTGGGTTATCGACCGAGTCTGCTCGGTCGCCGCAGGCCTGTACAGGTCTGCCGTCAGGCGCGATGCCCGGCAGCCCAGAGCAGGACGTCGGCCCAGGCGGCGACCGCGACCGGGTGCCCGATGTCCGGCACGATCACGAGATCTCCCCGGGCCACCTGATCCACCCACCACCGTCCGTGGTCGGCTCCGACGACGTGGTCCTTCTCGCCGTACCAGGCGCGTACCGGCACCGCCACGGAGCCGGCGTCGAAGCCCCACGGCAGCAGCGAGTACGAGGCGATGTCGGCGGCTACCCCGGCTGCTGCCTGCCGGAACGCCTCGCCCAACATGTCGATCAGCCGCTCGCGGACGCCGGGCTGCCCGAGCACCTGCTCGTCACCGGGCCCGGCCAGCTGGCCGATCCCCGCCGCAGGGTCCGAGCTCATAGCCGCGAGCAGCTGCTCCAGGGTCGCGACCGCCGTCGAGGGGTCCTTGGCCAGTGCCTCGTTCAAGGCGACGAACTCGTCGGGGATCCACGGCACCTCCTCGTGCGGGGCCGGCGTGCCGATGACCGCCACCGAGCTGACCAGGTCCGGTCGACGTGCGGCGAGCGCCATGGCGACGCGCCCGCCCGCGGACCACCCCGCAACCGTCGCCGTGGGTACCCCCAGGGCATCCAGCACGAGCGCGGCGTCGTCGGCCGCGTCGGCCACCGATCGGACCCGGCCCTGCGGGTCCGGATCCGAGCCGCCGTAGCCGGGCCGGTCGAGCGTCACGAGCCTGACCCCGGCCGCTGCTGTGGCCGCAGGGTCCGGATCGAAGCGTCGCGAGCCCGGGGCCGAGGAGTGCAGCAGGACGACAGGCCCGTTGGCCGGACCGGTGACGTCGACGGCGATGCGTCGGCCGTCCGGTGCCGCGATGACTGAGCTGGTCGTTCGGGAGGGAGTCCGTATCGGTGTCATGCGCCCAGCCTGGGACCCCCTCGGTGACACCGTAATGTCACCCATATCGAACGGGTTTTTCGACCCAGTTGCAACGAGGAGTCGGCGATGAACCGGACCGACCGGCTGTACGCGATCGCCGAGGAGCTGCGCTCAGCCGGGCGCGGGGGCTGCACCGGCGAGCGGCTCGCGGCTCGCTTCGAGGTCTCGGGCCGCACCATCAAGCGCGACATCGACGCTCTGCTCCAGGCCGGCGCCCCCATCTGGGCCCAGTCGGGGCCCGGCGGCGGCTATGTGCTGGACGCCGCGGCAAGTCTTCCGCCGCTCAACCTCACCGCAGCCGAGGCGACGGCCGTGGCGCTTGCACTTGCGGCATCCCCCGACCTCCCGTTCGCCCCCGATGGTCGGGCAGCACTGACCAAGGTGCTTGCGGCTATGCCCGGCCCCGAGCGTGAGCGGGCCCGGGACCTGGGGCAGCGGATCTGGGTCCGCAACGCCGCCCTCGTGCCGCGGGCGCCTGTCGCACGAGCCCTCGACGAGGCACTGCGGACCCGGGTGGTGGCGGTTCTCGACTATACCGACGGTGCCGGAACCACCTCCAAGCGTCGCGAGGTCGAGCCCATGGCCTTCGCCCGCACCGCGGGGCACTGGAACCTGCTGGCGTGGTGCCGGACGCGACGGGCAGGGCGCTGGTTCCGACTCGACCGGGTGTCCACAGCACACCTCACCCGCGAGGTCGCCCCCGTGCGAGACCTGCGCGAGGTGTTCGGCGAGCCGCCTCACGACGCCGGGCCGGTGGACCTCAGCCTTCGTCCTGGCGCCCCTTGACCGCAGCCACCACGGCCTCCCTGAAGGTGGCGGTGCCCCCCGGCCGAGCGAGCACGTCCAGCGCCACCACTCCCGTGCCGGCGAGCTGGGCAGACAGCACCCTCGTGAGCACGGACAGCGCAGCGCAGGACACGGCGTGACCGGTGGAAGCGCCCACCGCTGCGGTGGGTGAGACTGCGACCACTGTGACGACGCACCCGTGACCGCGTTTCACCATCTGGCCGAGCAGGGCGTGCCCCAGGCTGAGGGCACCGCCGACGTTGGCCACCACCACGCCCCATGTGGCCGCGGGGTCGGTGCTCCACATGGGCCCCGCGCTTGCCTCCATTGCCGTGGCGACGTTGACCAGGATGTCCACGCCGCCCACGCGCTGCTCGACATGGCCGACGATCCGCGCGAGCGCCGCCGGGTCGCCGACGTCGACGGCCGCAGCGAGGACCGGTACCCCGTAGAGTTCGTCGATCTCGTCGGCGAGCGCTCGTAGTGGTGCACCGTCGAGGTCGAGCAACGCGAGATGCACGCCCTGGGCCGCCAGCGCCAGCGCGACCTCGCGCCCCTCGGCCCGCCCGGCGCCCGACACCACCGCAACGTGCCCGGTCAGCGCGGCATCCTCCCAGGTCACATCTGCCAGCCTATGCCGCGCCAACCCACGGCCCGGTTGCGTGACGTCGTCCTGCCGTCTGGGTTGCAGGAACTGCAGGCACGAGTGCATCGGCGACGTCCGAGGCCGCGGCCTGCTCGTCGGTGTCGAGATCGTGGCTGACCGCGAGTCCCGCAAGCCCGCGATCACGGACGTCACCCGACAGCCCCGATGACCGGACCGGCCAGGGCGTGCGAGGTCAGGCCTGCGGCCATGGGGTCCCTCGCGCGGGTCGAATCCTCAGGATGGCACTGCGTAGCTGGTGGCGATCGCGGCGGCGCGGTTCCGTAGAGAGGTGCGCAACCACTGCGGGGCCAGGGCTTCCGCGTTGGTGGCGAGCTGCCACAGCGCCCATTCGGCGTGCCTCGGATCTTGGAAGGTGACCTCCAGCCGCTGCCGGCGGTCTGGGTCGGTTTCTTCGGCGCGGACGGCCAGAGCGGTGCCCACCAGGTCCTCCCGCCGCGCCGGGTTGACCCTTACCAGCACGGTGACTTGGTCGCCGCCGGTCCGAAACTGCGTGCTGCGTGCCTGCCAGGCCCGGTCCAGGTCGACCCGGTCTGGTCGTTGTGCGGGTTCCGCGAGTTCTTCTGCGGCCAAGATCCGGGACAGCCGGTAGGTGCGGTCCGAGCCAGACCGCGTGGCCAGCAGGTAGCCCTGGCCGCGCACCGTGACCAGGCCGATCGGGTCCACCGTGCGCCACTTCGGGGTCTGGTCCACCGCCGCGTAGTGGATGCGCAGCTTGTGTCCGGCCAGTACCGCGTTCCGGACCTCGGCCAGGACGGCGTCGGGCACGTCCTCGGTGACCAGCCGACGCGAGAGGAGGTCGGTCTCCGGGTCGATGAGCACTCGCTGGACCGCGCCCACTGCAGTGGCCCGATAGCTTTCAGGCAGCGCGTCAACCACCTTGCGCATGGCCGAGGCGAGCGCCGAACCGAGGCCGAATACCTGCGCGCCGCTCCGCGATCCGGCGACCAGCAGGGCGAGCGCTTCGTCATGGTTCAGTCCTGTCAGCTCTGTCCGGAACCCTGGCAACAAGGCGAACCCGCCGTGGCGACCGCGTTCGGCGTGGACCGGGACGCCTGCCACGGACAGCGCCTCGATGTCGCGCAGCACGGTGCGGGTGGACACCTCCAGCTCGCGAGCCAGCGTGGCCGCGGACAGCCGCCCGCGCTGGCGCAACAGCAGCACCAGCGAGACCAACCGGTCGGCGCGCATTCAAAACTCTACCGAATACACGACACAGGATGTCGTGATTCGTTGCAAGGCTCATCACTACGGCGTCGGAAACGGTGGCCAGCGAGCCGATCGACGTACGTACCCCTGATGAATCGAATGGAGCTGATGTGGCAATGGAACGAACGGCAGTGAACCCGGTGACGTGGTCGTTGGAGATGGGATTTAACCAGGGTGAGATCATCTCCGGGCACACCCGGACCCTGTACTGCTCCGGGCAGACCGCGATGAGCGGCGACGGCAAGCCCCAGCACGCCGATGACATGGCGGCACAGTTGACGCTGAGCCTGGACAACCTGCAGGCCATTCTCGGCGAGGCCGGCATGTCCCTCGCGAACCTCGTCCGGCTCAACGTCTACACCACCGACGTCGATCTGCTCTTCCAGCACCACGGCGTACTGGCGTCGCGGTTGGGCGCCGCTGGGGTGGCGCCGACCACCACGATGCTCGGGGTGACACGGCTGGCGATACCCGGCCGGATGGTCGAACTCGAAGGGGCCGCTGTCGTGTGATGCCGACTCCCCGTCTCCGCTACTGCTACCGATCGATCCGGCACCAGCAGCAGGCGGCCGGGTGATCCCCAGTGCTCCGAGTCCCCCCGCTCACGGTCCACCGGCCGCTCACTTCCAAGGAAGTGCGTCAGCGATCGCGATGCGCCCGGTGGCCGGGCCCCCGGCTGCCGGTCAGCGTGCTCGGTCCTGGGTGAGCGGACCGGCTAGGGCAGCGATCATCACCCCGGCCACCGCTGTAACGCCGAGGGCGACGAAGAGCCCAGCGTTCTCGGCGACGGCTCCGACCAGCAGCGGGGAGATCAGCACGCCGAGGCGGAAGACCCCGGAGACCAGGCCCGGGCCGGCGTCGACGGACAGGCCCACCCGGGCGGCGAGGTGGCCCGCGCGGTCGAACAGCAGCGGCACCGCCGCGCCCGCTCCCACCGCCGCTACCCCCAGGCCCACCAGCAGGACGGCCGGCTCGCGGGTGGCCGCGCCCAGCAGCAGCCCCACGATTGTGCCGAGGGCGGCCACCACACCGGACAGCCGGGCAACCGCGCGCCAGCCCCAGGCGTCGACCGCGCGATCCAGCCCCAGCCGCCCGAGGAGCACCCCCGCGACAGCGACCAGCGGCCCAGTACCGGCCACCGTCGGGCCCGCGGACAACTCGCGAGCCAGCAACAGCCCCGACCACTCCTGGGCGGGCAGCTCGATGAGCACCGCGGCCAACCCTGCCAGCACCACCACTAGCCACCACGGACCCCGCCGCCGCGAAGCCCGAGCCGCGCCGGGGGTGGCGGCGCGAGCACGGGCTTGCAGTGACGTCTGATCCGAAGAAGGCGGTCCCGCAGCAGCCGGCAGTGCCCGCAGAGCCACCAGCAGCACGACCAGCAGGACGACCGCGACCACGACCAGGTGGACCACCACGCCCACCACGCCGGCGACCAGAGCGCCGACACCGGTAGCGATCAAAGTAGCCGCGGCCAGCGAGGCGTGCAGGCGACCCATCACCGATACCCCGATGCGCTCTCCCAACCCGGCGCCGGCCTGGTTCATCGCGGTATCGACCAAGCCGTCGAAGAGCCCCAGCGCAGTAAAGGCCACCACCAGCAGCGTCAGCGACGGAGCCGCGGCGACCGCGACACCAGCGGTCAAGAAGGCGACTCCAGCCACCAGCAGGGCCCGTCGAGGTCCACCGATCGCGCGCACTGCGCGGGTGGCAACGAACGCCCCCGTGACTCCACCGACACCGATCCCGGCCAGCGCCAGACCGAACTGCCCCACGCTGGCCCCCACCTGGTCGGCGATCTGGGGGTAGCGCGGCAGCAGGCTGCCGTAGACCGCTCCGTTGACCGCGAACACCGCCCCCAGCGGCGCCACCTGCGCGTTTCTGCCTGGCACGAGCGCTCCCCCGTCCGCCCGCACGCCGTGCCCGGGACCGGAGAGCCTAGCGCCGTCAACCCGTCATTCCGACCGTCGCGGCAGCCCCCACCAGCGCACCCGTCCGGACAGACTCACCCTGTGACCTGCAGCGGTAGTCGGCGTGGTGCTGGCAACGCCATCTGGCCTGAGCCGGGCCCGTGTCCTTGTCCGGCAGTCGATCCCCTGACGGGAGGGCGGCCGTGTCTGCTGGGTGACCTCGGTGATGACGTCGGCCAGGGCAGCCGGGTTGGACAGGAGCACTTTGTAGCCGGCGTACATGCCGACCGGCGCACATGCCTGGCCCTCTCCTGGACCACCGCGGACACGCCGGCTCGACGGGCGGCATGTGGGCCGGTACCGGGCCGGCGCTGGGCTGGAGCGCTGTCGCAGCGACCTCCTCGTCACCTGCCAGGTCATCGTCTGATCCCCCGGCCAGCAGCAGGGTCACCTTCTTCGTGATGGAGGCCCAGCATGCTCTGGAGTCCGTCGCGTCCGCGGTCGGTGAGCCGTACGCCGCGGTGCTCGGGTAAGCGGCGCAGCCACTCCAGCTCGACGAGCCGGGCGAGCAGGCCGCGTTCGACGGCGCCGGCGAGGTGGTGGCGCTGTTCGCTCCAGTCCACGCAGTAGCGCACGGCGGGCCCGGACGGGGCGAGGGTCACTCCCAGGTCGACCAGCAGGGCGTGGCCGCTGCCGGTGAGCCCGTAGTCGACGTCGTTGCCGTAGCCGACGCGCCGGTCGGGACCGCAGCGGTCGGGGTGGTGCCGGCCGTCGCCGCCGCTCAGGTGCCCGGCGTCGAGCATGCCGGCCATGACGGCGACGCCGAGGCGGCCAGCGAGGTGGTCATAGCAGGTGCGGGCCTCCCGCAGCGCACGGGCCCGGGTGCCATGGCGCAGCGACCGGACGGGCTGGGCCGGAGACAGCCCGATGAGCAGCTCCAGCAGCTGGCCGACGTGCGCGCCGGCCAGGGCGTAGTACCGGTGCCGACCGTGCTGCTCGACGACGAGCAGCCCGGCGGCCAGCAGCTTGCCCAGATGGCTGCTGGCTGTAGCCGGCGTGATCCCGGCCTCGGCAGCGAGCCGGCTCGCTGGTAGCGCCCGGCCGTCGTTGCGGGCCAGCAGCATCCGGCACCGCCCCGGGTCCGCGAACAGCGACCCAACGACCCCGATGTCGGCATCACCCGCGAACGGGTCCATCACACAAGGGTAGGCCGAGGACGCTTCGGCCGAGCTCGAAGCTTCCTGCACCTAGCGACAACGACAACGACAACGACAACGAGACTCTGGAGGGACCGATGACCATGCACCGCTGCGAGTCGCACGTGGCCTGGCAGGGCTCGACCGGGGTCGGCTACGCCGGCTACGGACGGGTACACCGCGCCGTCACCCCGCCCGCGCAGACCGAGCTGGCACTCAGCGCGGACCCCACCTTCCGCGGGGACCCCGCGCTGCACGACCCCGAGCAGCTGCTGCTGGTCGCGGCCAGCTCGTGCCAGCTGCTCTCGTTCCTGGCGCTGGCCGCGCAGGCGCGTCTGGACGTGCTGGGCTACCAGGCCGACGCCGAGGCGCTGATGCCGCTCGATGAGCAGCCGATACGTATCAGCCAGGTGCTGCTGCGACCGCACATCACGGTCGGCCCCGGCGTCGACGTCGAGCAGGTACGGCGGCTGGTGGAGCAGGCGCACGACGGTTGCTACATCGCCAACTCTGTGAACGCGCACGTGGTCGTCGAGCCGACGGTCGAGCATGCGGCCGTCACGCCGGCAGGAGCGAGCTGATGCAGGACCTGACGATCGAGCTGGCGGACCGGCCGGGTGCCCTGGCCGAGATGGGACGGGCACTGGGCGCCGCCGGGGTCAGCGTCGAAGGTGGCGGGGTGTTCAGCACCGGCGGGCGCGGGCTCGCGCACTTCCTGTTCCACGACGGCGCCCGCGCCGCCGAGGCGCTGCGCGCGGCCGGGATCACCGTGCTGGCCGAACGGCCGGTGCTGGTGCAGCGGCTGCGACAGGACATACCCGGCCAGCTCGGCGCGATCTGCCAGCGGATGGCCGAGGCCGGCGTCAACATCGACGTGATGTAGAGCGACCACGCCAACCAGCTGATCTCCTCGTCGACGACCACCCCGCCGGGCAGCGCGTCAGCGCCGCGTGGTGTCGCGGCCCATCACGATCCAGGGGGTAGTCGGGGTTCGAACCTGCCCGTCTCGAGCCGCCTGCCGGCTTCCTTCTCGTTGTAGTCCAGCGCCACACCGATCCAGAAGTCGAAGCCCTCGTCTGACGCGACGGTCTGCCCTGCGACGGAGACCCAGCTGTTGCCCATCGCTCGCCCGCCACCCATTTCGGCAGGGTGCGCTCCTTCGGTTGCGAGCAGTTCGTCGGCCTGTTCGGGATCGGCGCGTACCAGCAGCCCACCATTGCTGCTCGCGCTGACGACAATGCTCTCGTTCACCAGGAACGACAGGCCGCCGAACATCTTCACTTCCCGGACCGACGGCTTCGCGGCCAGCGCGCCGCGGATGCGATCGGCGAGTCCCTTGTCGTAGGCCACGGCACGAGGTCCCGCTACTTCTGCGGTGGCGGACCGAAGGAGAGGCGGTCGAAGACCAGGCGGCTCTCGACGATCTTCCCGTCGCGGATGGTGAACAGTTCGGCCGCTGGCGCTGTGCTGGTCACTGCCGTGTGCGGGTAGTAGAACAGGAGCGCATGCTCGTCGTCGCCGAAGGCCGCAACGTCTGTCAAGCCCGTCATCATCTGGCTGAAGCCACCCAGGTAGCTTCGGTAGGCGTCCTTCCCGGTGATGTCACCGCCTGGTGCCCGGCAGATGATGTCATCAGCCACGTGCCCAAAGGCGCCGTCGAGGTCCCCACTCGTCCACGCCCGGTGGAACACCGAGGCGGTGTCGAGTGCGGTGGACTGACAAGTGCTGGCCACGACGTTCTCCCTCACAGGTGGTTCACCGGAACTGGTCGGTCACACGCTAGAGCACGCACCGACCCATGTACAAGTACTCACTTGTGCTAGGTTGCTGTCATCTGATCGAGCGGAGCGAGCGTGGCGGCAGATCCAGCACTCGACCAGTCGTTGCGCGCTCTGGGCGATGCGAACCGTCGCGTGATCCTCGCTGTGATCCGATCCCGGCCACAGCCGGTCGGGGAGATCGCCCACAAGGCTGGCCTGTCCCAGCAGGCGGCCTCGCATCACCTACGCGTGCTGCGCACCGCCGGCCTGGTGACCGAGACCCGCGACGGAACTCGACACCCGTTCGCCGTCAACACCGACGGCTTCGAGGCGGTGCGCGCCTACCTCGACGACTTCCGGCCCACGAAACTGGCGGCCTGCGGGCAGCCGTCGAGACGGGACGGCGTGATGCCGACGGCTCAGTACGCGACATCGATCGAGATCGAGGCCAGTCCGGAGGAGGTGTTCGAGTCTCTGGTGACACCGGCCAGGATGACGGCGTGGCTGGGGCAGCGGGCGGTCCTCGACCCTTGTCTTGACCCCGACCGAACACGGCACAGGGATCGACCTACTCCACAGCGGGCTACCTGACCTCATGGTCGCCGGACACGCCGAGGGCTGGGCCCACTTCCTGCCGCGCCTCCTGACCGTCGCCGAGGGAGGCACTGCCGGCAACGACTGCTGGACGCCGTCGCCGCGGGACATCGAATGACCGAACCGGACAGCCGCCAGGGCAAATCGGCCGGCGGGACCCCGTCATCCTGCCGTGAGGCTGAACTCGTTGCCGTCGGGATCGGACAGCACGATATGTCCCTCTTCCGGGAGCTGCCCCGGGTCGCGATTGCTGGCGCTGAGCTCGAGCGCCGCCGCGACGGTGTGCTGCTGATCAACGGGGCGCGCGGCCGCTCACCGATCGTCGACCGGGCATTCGGACCAGAGCAGTGTGTATAGTGTGTGTTGTGACTCGATTGAACGTGTACCTTCCTGATGAGCTCGCGGCCCAGGCCAGGGAAGCCGGCCTGAATCTCTCCGCGGTGACGCAGGAAGCCGTAAAGCGCACCCTCGCCGGGCGCTCGACCGACGCCTGGCTCGCCACAGTCGCGACTGCACCCTCGGCGCAGCGAGTGGCCCACGACCGCGCCCTGGACGCACTCGACGCTGCGCGCGACGAGGCCCCCACGCATCATGGCTGAGGTAGTCGTCGACGCCTCCGCGATCGTGGATCTACTCCTGCACAACGAGGTGGGTGGTGCCGTCCGACGGCGGCTCGTGGGGCACGCGATGCACGCACCAGCCCACCTCTACGCCGAGGTCCTCTCTGCGCTGGGTTGGCTGCATCGCGCGGGCGATCTCGAGGCCGACGACGTCGAGTCGCGACTCCAGACGCTCGCCACTGCTCCGATCCAGCGCCACGATGTGAGTGCGCTTCTGATCGGCACGTGGGCGCGGCGCCACCAGTTGCGGCTTGTCGACGCCATGTACGTGCAACTGGCCGTCACGCTCGATCACCCGCTCGTGACCACCGACCGCAGGCTCCACGCTGCGCCCTGTGCGGAGGTCGTCGTCGCCTGAACCCTCGGTCCCCAGTCCCGGGCCCAGGAACCTGCGCCGTAGGCGCCGACCGGTCAGGGATCCCTTGTGACACAAGATCGCGAAGGTTGTCCTCGGGCGGTTAGCCGCGCCGCCGATCGTTCGCCGTATGGGACGCCGGGACGCGCCGTCTTGACCAGGTTGACCAAGTCCCAGAATGTCTGACGCTCTTCGGTCTGTCGTCAGCGAGGGCTGAGTTCGACGGCATGCTCCGCACCACTTGATCGGGCCGGCTGCGTTTAGGACGGGCACCGGCCCGACGACGCCCGGCAGCGGCGGGCGGGACGCGGCGCCATGGTTGTTGCTAAGCATCGGGGTGCTGTTCGTGCTGTTCGTGGCGCTGTTCTTCGTCGGTCGGCTGCTCTGAGGCCCGTCACAGCGACCGGCAAACCGCGACATCGGTAGCGGCGGCGTCACGTCGATCTGGCGGTCGCCGTTCTACGGTGAGGTGTGAGCGACCGGTACGGGCAAGACGTGTTGGCGCTGCGTCGGACGGCGCGGCCCGCGGCTCGCGAGGTGCCGATCGAACCGGGCCTGGTGGTCGAGGAGGCCACCACCGGGTGGTGCGGTGCGATCGTGAGTAGCGAGGTCAGCGGCGGGGTGCGGGTCGTCGTGCTGGAGGACCGGCACCGGCGGCGTCGGACGTTCCCGCTGGGGCCGGGATACCTGCTCGACGGGGTCGCGGTGCAGCTGGTGCCGCCGCGCCCGGCTGCCGCTGCTCGCCCCGCCGGCCGTAGTGCCAGCGGGTCCGTGGCCGTGGTCGGCGCCAAGGCACGGACGGCACGGGCCTCGCGGATCCTGGTTGAGGGTCTGCACGACGCGGAACTGGTCGAGAAGGTGTGGGGCCACGACCTACGCGTCGAGGGCGTGGTCGTTGAGCCGTTGCGCGGCGTCGACGACCTGGCTCGGGCGCTGCGTGGGTTCGACCCGGGCGCCGGGCGCCGGATCGGGGTGCTGGTGGACCACTTGGTCTCCGGGTCCAAGGAGTGGCGGGAGGCCGCCGCGGTGGCGGCGTCGCCCCGATTGCGCGACCACGTCCTCGTGGTGGGTCACCCGTACGTCGACGTGTGGCAGGCAGTGTTGCCGGCCCGGCTAGGACTGCGTCAGTGGCCGGTGATTCCGAAGGGCCGGCCGTGGAAGGAGGGAGTGCTCGCCGCGCTCGGCCAGCCGCATGTAACGGCCGAGGACGTGGGTCTGGGCTGGCAGCGGATCCTGGCGCAGGTGCGGACCTGGAACGACCTGGAGCCCGCGCTGTTCGGCCGGGTCGAGGAGCTCATCGACTTCGTCACCACCGACCCGACCGACCGCTGAATCAACCAACCTGTCGTGTCCCGTCCAACTGTGACAGGTCTCGGAGCGGCGCCCTTCCGTGATCTTGACGAGCCCTACGTCCAAAAAATCATGGAATAACGACAAATTGATCTGAAGAGGCCCTTGCCCCCCCCCCGCTGCCCTGGCTTAGCGTGTGACTTGCCAGTCGCACCGAACGCAAGACCGCGTCCGCAGTTGCCTGTGGGAGTGGCGACAGTGACAATCGACAGGTCAACAAGGGATGGAGCGGAAATGACACGAGCGAGAACTGGGTTCTTGGCGTCTACAGCTATCGTCGCTGCACTCTTCATCAGCGGGGGCTCTCCAGCCAACGCTGCGAACGCCTGCGTTTCAGACTACACAACGCCGGGTGCCGGGAACGAGCGAGGTTGGGGCAAGTGCACCGAGCTCAACAACAATGTCAAGTGGAGGGTCGTGATGGAATGCGCGGGCATCAACCCTGACCCGGATAAGAGGACGGGTTGGTTCACTCAGACGTCCAGTACCTACAAGTACACCGCGTACTGTGCCAGAGGTCAGTACTCCTGGGTGCAGGTCGTGGGCGTCTGAACACAGGCTGTCAACGTTAGTCGAACTGGATGCTCAAGCTTCACGAAGTTAGCATTGCTCGTGGTAAAGGCGCGGCACGGGTGGTCCCCGTGTCGCGCCTGAACCTCCAACTGGCGCCGGGTGGTTCCATAGCTTTGATGGGCCCGAGCGGATGTGGCAAGACGTCAGTTCTCATGGCAATCCGAGGAGAACTGATCCTATTGGAAGGGAAAATAGAGGTAGACGGCCTTCCTCTCGAACGTCGCGTGAAGGTCAGTAGTATCTATCAAGAATACCGGCTCACTCCTTTTCTGAACGCGGCTGAGAACGTAAGCCTTGCTTTGGAGCTCGCAGGGGAGCCGATAATGGAGTCGCGAAGAGTGGCTGAGGAGGCGCTGGGCCGCGTGAATATCGATGGTTCGCTTCTGCGGCGACGACCGGATGAACTGTCGGGGGGGCAGCAGCAGAGGGTCGCCATAGCGCGCGCAATGGTGACCAGCCCCAGGATAGTCTTGGCGGACGAGCCAACGGGGGCGTTGGACGGAGAGACCGGCAGGATCGTCGTCGGCCACCTCGTTGAGGAGGTCCGTTGCCTGAACGGGTACTTGATCATAGCCACGCACGACCTTGAGGTCGCTGGCATGTGCGACAGCTTCAAGGTGCTGACGGAGCCTTATGAGTCTAGCGCGAGTTGAAGGCAAGCTGGTTGTTCGTCTCTTGGCGTACGAGGCGAAAAAGTCACGCCTATACATGACCCTGTTGTTTGTAGTCGCAGGGGTTGCTGGTGTCTGTTTGACAGCGGTTTCTGCATATGAAAACGCTGTCAGGCAGTCCGTGGTGGCATCAGGCGCCGGAGACTCGTACTTCATCGAGGCGGCGGGGGCTCCCTCCAATCTTTCTGCCCTTAGACGCACCGATCTGCGAGCGGTATGGACATCGTCGACTGTTCTGAATGTAGGCAAAAATCAAGTGCCCGTCATCGCGCAATCAAGTAATGACAACGCATTCATGTCTCTTTATGGGTTGACGATTGCCGAGCGCCCTGATGCTACCGAGGGCGATGTGGCTATATCAGCAAATTTGGCGCTTGTTCACTTTCTCGGACTGGGAGACACCGTCCGGTTCGCAGTCAATGGGCAAGACGACGAGAAAACAATTTCCCGAATTTACGCTTTCCCGAATGATCCAGCTAGGTCTGAAGTGGCCTTCATCGGTACAGGAGCGGGTGCTCCCCGTTTCACGGGCGGCTCAGACACCTTCGATCTGCTGGCTGACGGGGGTGCCACCTCGTCAAAGACGGCCGTGGTGAACAGCATTGAATGGCGTGTAAATCAGATTTTGGACGATGATCCTCCCCTTCCAATTTCCTTGGCTTCCGCCAGCTACCAGATTTCAGCTCTATTACTGCCTTTGATTGGTTTCACATATGCTTTGACCCGGAGACTTGATCTTCTCTCGTCCGGGTCGAGTATTCGAGCTGCTGGCGGGACTCGCGTGACGGCCGGACGGGTCGTTATGTTAGCCATTTGCGCGCTCTCCTCAGTGGCCATACTCTTAGGGGCTGCAGTCGGAGTTTTATTGATGAATCTCCTTGGGTCAAGCGTCGATCAATTAGTAGGGCAGATGTGGCTGGCGGCCATCGCCCCACTGCGTTCAGTTCTGTTGTGGATATTGGCGGTGCTGTTGACCTTGATCATTGCTCTACTGCTCGGTGTCGGACCGCGCCTTTCGCCAACCCTCAGACTGTCAAGGCGCTTCTTACTCGCTGCGGCGGCCGTGGCCGGCGGCCTTGCAGCTTTACCTATTTTCGTGTTATTGAGGGCCGGTAGGACCTTTGCGGGGTCCGTCGAACTGGCGTGGTCCTTGCCGGTTCTCGTGAGTCTTTCAGTATGGTTCGTCGCGACCGCGCTGCTCGGGGACGGACGGAGAGGAGCGTTGGGGACGACTCGGCGGCAATTTATGACCATTGTCGGCCCAGTTTCGATCGGCCTAGTCATTGCGAGCGGAATTGTGTCGTATGCGGCAGCCAGCGGGATCCGGGACAGCGTCAGTGAGAGTCGCTCGTCGGAGCAGGCTAATGCGGACGGCATTTATTTGGAAACTGTCAATCACGACGTCGAGCAAGAAATCATGCAAATCTCTCTTAATTTCGACCTGCCACCGGCAGCCGCCTATCCCATCCCTGTCAACAGTCAGACATCTGCCGTCGTGACAGATCTGACAACAGGGGGCTGCCTCAGTGCCATGGTTGGTGCGATTTTCGACGACGCCTTGTTCTTGTGTATGGACCAAGAGGAACCGCCGATGTTGGGCTGGGTATCAGTAGCTTCGGGAAATAGGGGGGAGAATAACGATCTCGTGAGTGACGTCCATTCGCTGAAAGTCATGGGGAGCCCCGCCGTGGCGACGGGTGGGCAGAGCAGCTTTGTCGTCTTGGACAGTAATGACCAAAAGATTCTTTCTGTAATTAATAGCCCTGCCGTTGTTGACGGGCAGCTCGGTTCTGATGTATACGGTTACACACCGGAAGCGGTCGTCCCGGCAGGTTCAGAATTCGCCACGGCGCTCAATCTCGAACCGAGTGGACTGTCGACCGTGACGATCACAGGAGTTGCTCAGCTGTCGGGCGCCGAACGAAGCAACTTGCGATCTCAGCTAGATATGCTTGCGCCCAGTAGCGTGATCACTGAACAGGTGGGCTACGATGATGGTGGTCGCTACCGAATACTTGCCTCTTTAGCAATGTTGACCGGGTCGTTGACATTTCTGGTCTCTCTCAGTCTAGGCTGGACTCTATCGTCCATCAATGCCTCATGGGCGTCTTTGACTCGGTCTCTCACGCGCACAAGGCGGGTAGCCATCTATGGAAAATTTGTCGTACCCCTGATCCTTGCCCTGCTCAGCCAGATCCCAGTCACAATCCTTGCCGTCCTGTTGGAGCTCCCCGAAGCGAGGGCTCGCGACATCCACCCATGGTTTGCGTTCCCAGCCTTGGGTGTACTCCTGGGCCTGACATTTGTTGCCCTGCAGACGGGCAGACTGAGGACGGTCAGATGAGCGGGAGGCCGCCGCGGTCGCCGCCTCGCGCAGGCTGCGCGAACACGAGCTCGTGGTGGGTCATCCGTACGTCGACGTGTGGCAGGCCGTGCTGCCCGCCCGGGTCGGCCTTGCGCAGTGGCCGGTGATTCCCCAAGGGTCGGCCGTTGAAGGAGGGGGTGCTCGCCGCGCTGGGCTGGCCGCACCGCACCGCTGAGGACGTCGGCCTGGGCTGGCAGCGGATCCTGGCGCGGGTGTGGACCTGGAACGACCTGGAGCCTGCACTTCTCGGCCGGGTCGAGGAGCTCATCGACTTCGTCACCACGGATGCCGCGGACCGCTGAGGGGTCTACGACGACTGCTACCAGCGCCGGGACGGGTTGTGGCGGATCGCCTCACGCACGGTCCGACGACCTTTCGACCTGCAGCCGCTGCCAGCCAGCCACGGCACTGCCCGGGTCTCTGCTGCTGACGCGGACACGTCCGAGTCGTCCGCTTGAGGATCGCCCTACGGTGACGAGGGATGCCACGCCGATCCGTCCTGGACTCACGATCGCGTTGCCGTCGTCGTTGCTGATGTCGGGAACGCCACTGCTCGTGTGAAGTCGGTCGGTGCCGCCGAGTAGCGGACGCCGGTCTATCGCTGACCTGATTTACGTCATACGATATTCGAGTGGTGAGCGAGGAGCGGATCCAGCGGTGGGCGGACGAGGCCGAGGCCGGGTACGACGTCAAGGAGTTAAAGCGTCGTGGGCGTGGTCGTCCGGGGCGTGGGGCCGAGCCGATGCAGGTTGTGGCTGTGCGTTTGACGGCGGAGGAGGTCTCTGCGCTGGATGAGGTTGCCGAGCGGGAGCACCTGTCGCGTTCTGAGGCAATCCGGCGGGCTTTGGCCGACTTTGCCGCGTGAAGGTTCACCGCAGCGCGTTCAAACACGGGGTGTTGACCGAGGACGCGGTGCAGGCCGCCGACTGGGCGCATTGGATCGAGCCTCTTGAGGACGACGACTGGCCGCATCGTGAGCTGCGGCTCGGCTTCGACACGCAAGCGCGGCTGCTCGAGACCGTCGTGCTGATCTTCGAGAGCGGTGAGGAGCTGGTGATCCACGCCATGCCAGCGCGCAAGCAGTTCTGGGAGCTTTTGCCCTGACGCCGGTGGCGCCTTGCGTCTCACGCAGCTGTCGAGAGTCGGAAGTATCCCCGAATGGCCGATCGGTGACCGGCGAGGAGGCAGGATGCGATCGATGGACAACGACCATGGGGCTTCGCCACCTCGGTCGGGCCTAAGGGCATGGGCAGTCACCGACCCTTTGCGTCTGGAGGGCGGCCAGGGTCTGTCCTTCTCAGCTGGCGGTCTCGTACTCAAGCCTGAGTTCCGCAGCTGGTTGAGTGCCGAGGGACGCGATAAGGGGCTGTGGCCTGCGGGGACGCGCGTCTGGGCGGTGACATGGCGTGTCACTAGTGCGGGTGGGGCCTGGGGCTCAGGGTTCGGGTGTGGTGTCCAGGGTGAGGATCCGTGGCGGCGGCGTGAGGTCGAGCTGGGCGAGGATCCGGGTCTGGGCGGGGGTGGTCTGGGTGGTCTGCCGGTCGGTGCCGGCGGGGCCGGTGAAGGTGCCCACGGCCAGGCGTTGCAGCTCGCGGCGCAGGTTGGTCCAGGTGTCGCCGGTGGTGGTCTCGATGATCCGGATCAGCAGCAGCGCGAGCCAGCACAGGATGACGTGGGCGCGGATCCGGTCTTCGAGGCGGTGGTGGACCGGGCGCAGGTCGAGGATGCTTCTCATGTCGCGCCAGCCGCGTTCGACCTCCAGCAGCTGCTTGTAGCCCAGGGCGATGTCTTCCGCCGTCAGGTGCGCTTCGTTGCTGCGCAGCAGGTACTTCCCGTCCAGCTTCTCCTGCGCGGTGATGGCCTTGGCGTCGGTGCGCAGCAGCCCGCCAGCGGAGTTCTCCCGGTACTGGAACACCTCGTCGAGCGGCACCCCGAAGAAGCGGCGGAGACCGCTCGAGGTCTCACGCGCCTGTTCGCCGCCCGCCTGGCTACCGCCCTGGCACGGTGAGGCGCAAGCGACGCCTGTCAGCTCACTCGTTGATCGCCTCGACGCCGGCCTGCTCGAGCCTTACGAGGTGATCCTTCATCTTCTGGAGTTGCTCCGGTGGGTGACCCTCCCAGTCCAGGACCTCCGCCGTGACGCGCAGCGGGTGCCGCGTGCGGTAGGAGCGCGTCGGATTCCCAGGAAACCTCTGGTTCGTCAGGTTGGGGTCGTCTTCGAAGGGGCCCGTGGGCTCGACGCGGTAAATCCTGCCCGGTCCCTCGCCCGCCGCCAGTTCCGCCCCCCAGATGGCCGCATCGAGGGTGGCGGTCAGGTAGACGAACTTCGCCACCCGCCGCTCGCCGTAGTTGGAGCCGTGGCCGACCTTCAGCACGTCCCCCACCTGCAGATCAGCCGTGGTGCCGTGGAAGAACGGGCCGGGATCTGGGGCCGCGGACGCCATCGATCCGGTATCCATGCGCCCAGCTTGCCGCGGATCGCGGCATCGTCAGTCGCGGTGACTCACGATGTTGATGACATTGCCGTCGGGAGCCCTGACAAAGAATCGCCGGACGCCCCAATCCTCCGTCGTCAACGAATGCACGATCTCGAGCCCGAGCCGCTGGGCCTCCTCGTACGCGGCGTCGACGTCCGGGGTGTGGACGGAGATGACCGGGTCCTCGGCAGCGCTCGCGTCCCCGGTGAGCAACTGGAGGCTTGCCCCGGTGTCCGGCGACGTGTAACGGGCTACCCACCCGAGGTTGAACTCCTCGACACTTAACCCGAGGTAACCGGGATAGAAGCTTCTGGCCGAATCGAGGTCACTGACTCGAAGGTTGGCCGTCACTCGCGTCGCGTGCATGTCCGACTCCTGTCCATCGGCCAATAGTGCCCCCCGACACGTGGCTATGCCCGCGGCGGGAAACCCGTAGCCCAAGCGCCAGTTCCACCGGGAGTTGGTGGGACACCACATCGGGATGCCGGGTTCAGGAACGGCATGCGCCGACAAGGGCCGGAGG
>Ga0163144_10006088_pt1 | contig 26691 bp, 15 predicted proteins | sample OliLak19BULKMAT1_FD_123175 | JGI IMG/M metagenome (GOLD analysis project Ga0163144, IMG submission 123175) | Freshwater microbial mat bacterial communities from Lake Vanda, McMurdo Dry Valleys, Antarctica - Oligotrophic Lake LV.19.BULKMAT1 | ecosystem: Environmental > Aquatic > Freshwater >...
AGGATTAGGCGTATAAATCGGGAAAGACTAACAGGATTTGTTTTTAACTAATTTAATTAGTATTTTTATAGCTAAATAAATTAGCTATGTTTCAGGGAATGAGTATAATAGATTTTGGCAAGCGTTTTCAAACTAATGCCGATTGTTTGCAATACTTAATGGATATAAAGTGGAGTGAAGGATTTAAATGCTGTAAATGCAGTTCTTTAAAATGGTGGAAAGGCAAACAATGGACAAATTTACGTTGCCAGGATTGCGGCTATGAAGAATCTGCTACAGCTGGAACATTATTTCACAAGATTAAATTTCCGCTGCTCAAAGCCTTTCATATTTGTTACCGAGTTTGCGTGAGTAAAAAAGGAATGTCGAGTTGTGGATTATCCCGTGAGTTATCCCTGCGGCAAAAGACTTGCTGGTCTTTCAAAAGAAAGATACAAGAGGCAATGAAATCAAGCGAACAGCATCGACTTACAGGCCGTGTAGATGTTGATGAAATAGTTATTGGTGGCCATGATGAGCAAAGCCAGGGTAGAAGTAAGGGAGATAAAAAGTTAGTATGTCTTGCAGTAGAAATAAGGGCAGATGAAAAAATGGGAAGGGCATATGGAACTATAATTAATGACTATAGCAGCGCAGAATTGAGGAAGATTTTTGATACACATATTTCAAAAGAAAAGGCCATGGTACGAACAGACGAATGGACAGGATATGGCCCTTTGGAATCAGACTATACAATGGAAAGAATAAAATCTAATAAAGGAAAAAACTTTCCCGAAATGCATACTTTGATAATGAATTTGAAATCATGGTTAAGAGGTATCTATCACAAGTGTAGCGAAAAACATATGCAGGCTTATCTCAACGAGTTTTTTTACCGGTTCAACCGTAGAGCATTTGGCAAAAGCAGTTTTCATAAATTAATCATGACCATGGTCAAAATGAAACCGTTATTTTTAAAGCAATTCACGACTTAAACGACTAATTCTATAAATTAATAAGAAAATTACTTACTCTTTCTTCCACCAATCCGGTGAATTCGCAAAATTCATCTATTGAAATAAAATCACCTTCTTTTTTCTGGTATTCTTTTCTGATCCGGGCAAGAAGCTTCCGGGCGGCCCGTTCTTTATGGCCGGTGATGTTCATGATATCTTTTGCATAAATGACTATGCGGTTTGGGATCGTTTGATGCATAACCCTGCACGTTCGGAACGGCTGCTTTGTTGCGTGAATTATTCATTTTAAAATTGTGGTGATATTGCAAAAATAGATAAAGTTTTATGTATTACGCTGAAGCTTACCTGTTTTTGCAGCAACATTCATCTTTTAAATTGTATGAAAAATGGCAAAGCAAAAAGGTATTATTAAACTGGCGGGTACTATCGGAGATATTACCTTCTACAAATCCCAGGACGGTTACCTGGCTCGTGAGAAAGGTTCCCTGGATGGTAACCGGATCGCCAACGATCCTGCGTTTCAGCGTTCCCGTGAAAATGGCAGCGAATTTGGCGCAGCGGGTAAGGCGGGCAAAATGCTACGGGTAGCTTTGAGGGCTATGTTGCAAAATACCGCTGACAGCAGGATGGTGAGCAGGCTTACCCAAAAAATGGTGGAAGTGATTCAGGCAGATGCCACCAATGCCCGTGGTTTGCGCAATGTAATTGATGGGGAGGCAGAATTGCTGGAGGGTTTTGAATTCAACAAAAATGGTCGAATGGGTACTGCATTGTTTGCGCCCTTTACCCCTGCCATCGACAGGGTGACTGGCTTGCTGACTATTGTCATTCCTTCTTTCATTCCTGCGAATATGGTGGTGGCGCCCGGTGGGGCTTCCGATTACAGGATCATTTCCGGCGGTGCCGAGATTGATTTTGAAAATGAGAGTTTTGTAGTTGCCAATGACAACACTGCCATTTTGCCTTGGGATGCGACTGCAACAGCTGTCATTAACCTATCCAATGCGGTGACTGCAAATAGTACCCATCCTCTATTCCTGGCATTGGGAATCGAGTTTTACCAAGAGATCAAGGGAGTACAGTATCCGCTAAAAAACGGTGCTTTCAATGCTCTGTCACTGGTGAAAGTGTTGGGTGGGTAACCATCACCTTAACCCAGGCTATATGAACGTTAAAAAGACTTACAATGGAAAATCCTTTTCATACTGAACACAGTACCAGATACGGCATGGTTGGCGGCACTTTGCTTACCATCTTAATCAACATCAATATTCATGATGTTTTTAAGACTGCAGCTTTAGCCGCAATCGGTGCGGTGGTAAGTTTTTTTTGTTTCACTGGGTTTGAGGCAGGTTGTAAAATATGTGAGAAACCGGTAAGTGCAGAAGTGGTGATCTACAGTGAGGATTTGGTAAAGGGTAGATTTGACGCTACCCTTTTTTTATGTACTACCCCTAAAAGGGCAATGCACAAAGCTGACGGCGGCCTGATGGATAACACCAGATATACCAGCCTGACAACAACCGATAAACGGAAATGCCAGCAATGGGCCTGTAATAAACCTTGCGCCTGCGGAAATGCTTACTGAAAACGGACTGCGGAACCGGTGGTACTGGAAAGGTGCTGCTGCTGAATGTACAAATAGCCAAACTCCTGCTACTGATAATACGAAGTTGCTTTTGCATAATGTGAATTTTTTATAAGCGTCTCTCAGCGAAGGCGGAAAAAAAACCAAAAGGAAACGGAATAAAAGATGGGGCTGTGTGCCGGGTCTGTGTTTATGCCGTAAGCTTTTGGTTTTTTTAGTTGGGGCTGTGTGTCTGGCCGCCGTAGCAATTTTTGCTTAAAAAAAACACATATGTAAAAGTTGCAGTAGATAAGCAGGTCTTGGTTTGTGTTTTTTAGAAGCCATAGCCAAAGCCCTGTTTAAGAGCTCTGGACAATGGCATTCCTCCAAGTGTTTATTTATCGGTATACTTTGCAGTTAGAATTCGCATGGCAGCATGAGGCATCCATCCACCAGCCAGATAGTTGCCATATCAAAAGGGAAATCGCTGAAAGGAATTTGCTGACTGGCACTTTGTTTTTATTGCCATCTGTAGCAACAATTGAAAAAACGTTGTCTTTTACCCGGTTGAGTTCCCATACCTGCAACCTTTCAAGATTGACATCCTTTTTGCTTTAGTGGCTTATGATTAAATCTATTAACCAGTAAGCTTTACAACCTTCTGCCATTGCTTTTACACCATCGGTGTAAAGGAATAAAGAAGGCCGGTGGCAATAAAAGTTTTCTGAGCCGTTGCAGCTGCCGAATTGGTTATTTGCATTTTTCATGTTATAAAAATTTAATTGTAAAAGAAAAAAAGAGAAAAAAGAAAGCAAAGCCATCAGGCTGCGGAGCTAAAAAACCAAAAGGAAACGCAATAAATGATGGGGCTGTGCTGCTGGGCTGTGTTTATGGCGTAGTCTTTTGTTTTTTTAGTGTGCAAGGGGCTGTGCCAGCAGCCTACCTTGCTGCACTTTTTTTTTGATTTTCTTTTAGATTATTTCCTATAAGATTGATTGATGTAATTGATAACTGCGGTGCATGTTTTGGGTAATATGGCCACTTCAACATCTACAATAGACGAACTGCTTATTTTTCCCTGTGCAGATTTCTTTACCATTCTAAAAACCAGCTCAATATTATATTGGTCCATTTGCCGGATACCCTTCAAGGGTGTTCTTTTACTCTTTAACCATATCGTAATCCTGTAATACGGCAATGCTAATAGTTTTAGCAAATATACAAACTACAACTTGACGGAAAATTTCAAATTGGAAACGGAGCAAGGGTATTTTGCGGAGCAAAAAGGGTAATAGCGCCTAGGGCCAAAAGAAGCAAAGCTGGTTTGGCTAACTTGTCCAAACCGGAGCCTGGCTACTCGCCGTCAAAGGCAATGGAGGAGGCACGACGCAATTGACTGGCGAATGCCTGCCACGGTGCTGGCTAGGCAGCACCGCCTTAGCGGGGCTATAGGCAGCAACAGTGAGACGCAAGGGTTGGCGTGTGTTTTTGTTCCAGACAAGGGCTGTACCTCGGGCAAGAAAAACCATGACAACCCGCAGCCGAGGCAGGCCGCAAGGCGAGCACAATAACAGCGGCAGCGGGTGGACTGCAACCTACTGAAATGAATGAATGACGTAGCTGAGCGTAATGAGGTGGAATGAACCATCGGGCTTGCGAAACGGCAGGTTTGTTTTGTGAAATGGATTTTGTGGTAGGGTTAAAACACCCTGCTGCGAAAGCAATTGCGTAGCCGGTGAATGAAACGGAATGAAGCGAACGAAAAAAGTAATGAACGAAGTGGGATTGCAGGACATAGTAGCTGCCCGAACGAAGGGTGCAGGAGTTGCAAGTAGTGTGACAAACTGCGAAGCGATAGCGAAGCACCCGCTAAGGCGGGCGATACAGCTGCAACTATGCCTTGCAAGTTTATAAACGGCACATTGTTGCTGCTGCGTTGGTTTGGCGCAACTGCTTGCCGACAAAGCCGCAGTGAGACCTTATTACCTTGGCAGCGTGGGTATGAGCACTGGCAAAAAAATCGCTGGCTCGCAGCTACCCGGATAGGATTTTTCAATGGCCTCGGGTTGCTGTCGGGTGGGCAAACGAAGCAGGATGTTATTTGCCGTATGGCTACCGACTGAATGAGCAAGTGAAGTGGAGTTTACGGAACGGAACGAAGCGAAATGAAGGAGGTGGCCTGAAGGCGGAACGAAATTGCATTAGGGATTGCAGCGGAAATCCTTTTGCGATAGCAAAAAATTGCAGCGTAAAGCCCGACCCGAAGGGAAATGCCATAGAATGTTTTTTTAGACCAATAGTTTGAAAGTTACTAACAATGCAGCATATGCGGGATAGGAGTAATTATTTAAAAACACTATTATTAGCGACCGATATTACTGATTACACATCAATCGAAAGTCATTTATTTTTAATTGGTAATAGTAATGTAAAATTCGAATTTACAGTTAAACTTGTAGCCGGGTTAATAATCAGGTATCTGCAGGTTGCTTTAGAGTTAAAGATAACAAGACCACTATTGATTATAACATCTGTATTGCGATCTGGAATAGATCGACAGCCCAAATTAGCAGATAGTTCCCAAGCATTATTGACAGAACCATTCCAGGTGTTTCAATCATTAAAATATAAAGTCATTCAATTTAATCTGTAACAGTGAAGCTTTTACTTAATCAAAAAGGCGAAATATAAAAGGGTTTTTAAAACAGCTAAGCAATTAACCATTTATAAATTCGATATTATATTTTGGACTACAATAAATTTTGGTATTGCCACTCCAAAGTATAAATTGGTATTTGAACACATTCTTACCATTTTTTATGGGCAATACTGCAGTCGGCAAGGTAAATGCAATTTGATTTTTACCCGAACTGGCAAATGCAATGGTTTTGCAACAAGGTGTAATTTTGGTCCAAGAAACAACCTGTCCATCTTTTGACCTATTAATATTACTCTTATCATTTAAAGCGATTCCCTTTTCATCAAAAAAGTATGCTCCTAGTTTAAATGAAAAACCATTTCCGTTTAACAATTCAAAAACTGGCTTAAAAACGAACATATTTTTACTGTACTCCGGGTTGCAGGTTATTGTATATTTTACCTTGGGGTCTTCACTTGAAGCTGTTTCACTGGCTTGAGGGTACATTTGATTGATTATATTTTTATCCCCATCCGACAGTTCCATATTGTTTCCGATTATAATTTTTTTACTAATTGTAAAAATAGAAGGCAAGCTGTAACACATGATAGATAGGGTATCGAACAGCCCATTACTAAAAGTTTTTTCATAAGTTCTAAATACGTTCTCATCCACTTGTCTATTACTCCATCCCTGCACTTTTTTATAGTATTTATAAACAGTATCTTTATTCCAATCTATGTTTGCAATAGGAGAAGAATTTTCATGTAAGAGTCCAAGCATATGTCCAAATTCATGCAACACATGCCTTTTGACGTTAGACTCTGGTGACTGTAACGTAAAACTGAAGTAGGTTGTAGGCAAACTTTTAGTAATCCGTGTAAGATCAATACCGATAGGAGAATTATTGCCTTTTGTGGAATCAAAAAAAACTCTTATTTCAGCATCACCATTTGTAACTTTTTCAAAAAAAATATTCCCATATAATGACCATACATTTGCGTAAAAAATTACTTTTGACTGAAGAGCTGTATCTCCATTTAAAAATTTAACCCTGATTGAAGAACCTGCTGACCAGCATTTTGATATATCCATCGTACCCCTGGTAATAATCGTGTCCTTTAAAGACGGCAATATTTCGTCTTCTGAATAATTGGTGATAGCTGTGCAGACATCTAATTGCTGGCTAAAAACAGCGGAGGTAGGAGATAACAACATTAAAATTATTAAGCGGCTTTTGCGAAGAGCGATTACAGCAAATTTGATTATATTCATATTTTTATTCTTATTAAATTAAGTATTTTTAAAAAATTGAGATAATTATTCCTTTTGAACAATGTTAAAATATAAAATTAAACTAGCAAAATTACTATAAAATTAAGGTCATTTTGTATTACTTTTAATAGATACAAGCCAATATTCTTTCCATAATATTATGAAAATATTCATTTGTTTTTTATTGTTTTTTTTAAGTAGCTTTTTTGCCCATGCAAAAAAGATTGCCATCCTTATTGGAGTTGGAAAATATGCCTCCGGAACTGGATGGAGATCATTGAGCTCAGAAAATGATGTAATTACAATAAAAACTTTTCTTCTCAAACAGGGCTTCGTTGATAAAAATATTATTATGCTTATTAATGGAGAGGCGTCGCAGGAAGGAATTTTTAAAGCCATTAATATTCTAACAAGACTTACCCAAAAAGGAGATATTATTTATTTTCATTTTTCGGGACATGGTCAGCAATTATTTGATGACAATGGCGATGAAACAGACGGACTCGATGAATCTATCGTACCATATGATGCTCCAATTCGCTTTAAACCTGGTCAACATGAAAAGCATATTAGGGATGATTACCTACAAAATATTTTCAAACAACTAAAAAAAATAATTGGAAATTCAGGTCAATTAATTGTCTGTATCGATGCTTGCCATTCAGGTACCGGTACAAGAGATATAAGCTTTGACAAGCCTATTACAAGGGGTACAAATGTAATTTATGGAGAAAGCAGCGGTAATACTGTTGCTTTTAAATCAGAAAATAGTTTCGGGCTTGAAGACAATGATAAATCTTCCGCTTCTGAAATTTGCTTCTTTGGTTCTGGTCCACAGGAATTAAATTATCAATATACAATTAATGGGAAAGATATTGGTTCCTTATCTTATGCCATGAGTGTAGCTTTTGAAAGAACAGACAGTTTTACTACTTTCCGCAATGTCTTCGACATGGTTAAATCTTTAATGGCGGTTATAGCTCCACTTCAAACACCTCAGGCAGAAGGAAATCTGGACATTACTATTTTCAATGGTAAAGCTGTTAAATCAAAAAGATATTTTTTGGTAACCGGCATTCTTAAAAATAATTTAGTAAAAATAAATGGCGGATTGTTGAATGGTTTTACAGAAGGAGTTGCCGTAAAGTTTATCTCACGGCAGCAAGCAGGTGATTCGATATTAGTTAATGGAATAATTAAAAAAGTTGATATAGCTGAAAGTATAGTAAAACTTCAAAAAAATATCTTAGATAGCCTTATATTATTTGCCAGGGTCTATATCAAAAAAAAGAACCCTTATGATATTAATATTTTAATAGACAACGAAATATTAAACGCATACCCAGCTTTTATAAAACGTTTAAAAAGGGAAGAGAATATCCATTTTAGCAAAACCGATCAACAAGTATATTTAAAAAAATCTTTGGATAAAAAGTATCTATTGTTATTAAATAAAGCAGGATTTGAATTATGGAAAAATGAGATAACAAATGAAATTGATCAAGAAAAATTAATTACACGAATTCAATATGCAGCAAGGGCATTGTATTACAAATCCATAACCTATATGGAAAAAGATTTAGAAATTGAAGCTTTTTTAGTAAGAGTTGAAAAAACATCAGAAGGTTTTGTAGTAGCGGATAGTATTATTGAAACAGAAAACAATAAGCAGACTGCACTAATTTTGGAAAATAGCTATTTTAAAATAAAGCTTACAAATAAAGGTGTTTCAAAAGCTTACTACAGCATTTTGGATATACAGCCGGATGATTATTTTAACATTATTGTACCTCAGCAGGAAGAAGCATCATCTTATTCTATAGAACCAATGCAAACAATTTTTGTAGGACAAAACAGCACAGAACCTTTTCAAGTTGCACCCCCGTATGGACTAGAATGCATTAAAATAATTGCTTCAACTATTCCATTAGATTTTTCTTTGCAAAATACTCGTAGTGCAAACCAGTCCATCCAGAACATGGAAACCACTGAAACCATTGTTAACCAGCAAAATAATACTAATATAAAAAGAGCTAAAGCCATTGCTGCTTATACTAAAACAATATTTTTTATAATAGGGAAAAATTAAGTTTGTTAAATATTTTTTATCTCTCAACCTGTAAACATTTTTGAAGTTCTCAGCTTTCTTTTGTTGTACCGTGAATTGCGTACCCATAGATATGGCGTAGAGGGGTAATTCTAGGTATAATGGGCAACAACAAAAACTGCACAAACGGGATGTTTATATTTATTCATAAATCTTGTACCATATTTCATGGCTACCAATACTATTAAAAAACACCAACATCGACCTCTTGCTTTACAGGGTTCATATTAAGCAATTTAAGGCAACAACAATGCGAAAAAAATAATGTAAATTCATTATCGGAAGAGTAAAAACATATTATAAATGCATTAAAATAGAGATTTACGAATTACCCATCAGATTATTAAAATGAAAAAATATATTAGAATATGAACCAAGCCCCACTTTAGTTATTTGGTTAGCATAACATTACTGAACTAATATCCATGCAGCCCACTTGTATGGCGCTTCTCTGTATTTATTCTTTAGCTTTGCTTGTGTGTTAAGAAATGCATCTGCAATAGATTTTTTTGAGAGCAGATTTTTATAAAATTCCTCCATAAACTCTGCTGTCTCCGCATCTGGTACTTTCCATAAACTCATAATCAAACTCCTTACACCAGCCATCTTGAAAGCCCGTTGCAGGCCATATACCCCTTCCGCTCCCTGAATATCGCCTAACCCAGTTTCGCAAGCAGATAATACCACAAGCTTTGTATTAGGTAGATACATGTTTGATACTTCATAAGCAGTAAGGGTGCCATCTTCAATACCATCTATAATTTTGCCATTCCAGGCAGTATTTGCACCAGCAAATAAAAGTCCTGATCGAAATAATGGATCATTCGATGTCCTAAAAGCCTTACCGCTTTTCAATTGTTCGTTCCCTGTACTGTCTTCGTTATTCTCTTTTGGATCGGGGAAAAAGAAACCATGGGTTGCTATATGTAGTATTGCTGGAGAATTTTTTCCATCGAGTGCTTTGATGGATTCTTCGTTTGCTTTAATTCGTGAAAAAACAGACACGGATATCTTATTCTTTCGTCCAATTGCTTTAATTGCTTCAACTTCTATTTTAGTTCCTGGTAATTCGTTCCAATTGCCACCTCTTATTAAACCATCAGACAGAGAACGTGTAACAGGTTTAGAAATCTGATAACCCATTGCTGCTTTTTTAAGAGCCCCGGTTTCGGCAGTATAACTTATATCACCATAAAGAATAATTTTATCAGTTGTATCAATAACGTACGATTGTTGATTTATAATTGAAGCAATCGAATTAAGTTGCACTAATCGAAATTGATCACCCAACACTTCTTTATTATTTAACGGGAGTGCCGCAAAAGCAATACGGTGCAATAAACCTGTTGGAGCAAAATAGATTGTTTTTATTCCCTGTAAATCACTCTCGAGTGGTTTCCAAATTAGCTCATAAATTGAATGATTTATTTTTACATTATTACCAACAATCACTCCTCTAGATGCGTACAACCCCTTTACATTTTTATTAACTACACTGTTACCTGTTTGCATTAATAAAGAATCCAATTGTTTTTTTTCAAAAAGACGTACCATTATTGGTTCCGGATTTTCCTTTTTTAGTAATAAAGCAATATAAAATATACTATCAGTCCATGCCTTACCTGTGTAATACTTAAACTCTACAAACTCTATAGCTGCTTCATCTGCTTTTAATTTATTTTTAATAGTTTGGTAATGTATTTGCTCTTCTTGTTCTTTAAAAGAAGCAGAAACTGCAATAAGTTTTTTTTCTAAAAGGTTTGAGCTGTCAATTAAATCCTTCGTATAATTAATACCTTTTTCATCATTTAAAACCAATATTGATAGTTGCTTTTTTATTTCAATCCATTGTTGATACATGTTTAAAATGCTACTGTCACTATTATTGATAGTTTTTCTAAAATGCTGGGAAGCTGATAAAATTAAATTTCGGAATAAAGAAGAAATTACAAAAGGCGCAATTGAATTTTTTTGCGAATAGTAGAAGGAATAATAAATATTGTTACCGTTAACAATATTCTTAAAATAATTTTCTTTTTCTTTTTCTGAAGTAAATTGAAATATTTTTTTGATTTGAAGATATTCGGCATTAAACTGTGTTTGAAAAAGGGGAGTTGCCATTGAAGGACGGTCAAGTTTCCAATAAAGCTTTGCTAAATCACCGCAAGATGTGGCATAAGTTGGATGCTCTTTTCCTAAATAAATTTCATTCAGCAAAATTGCTTCATTCAACAATAGTTCTGCCTTTTTATATTCTCCGGCCAATGTATATAAATTTCCTAATTTATTACAGATTGCAGCGTAATCAGAATTTTCTTTTCCTAATAATTTTGTAAGAATTTCTTTCGATTCCAGCATTAGTATAACTGCTTTATCATACTGTTTCATCTTTTCATACAATATTGCAAGGTCTTTGCACACCTGTGCATAATTTTGGTTTATTTTACCTACACTTTTTGCTACAACAGCTTTAGAGTATTTAAATATTGGCTCTGCCTTATCATATTGCCCAATCTTTAAATAAAATCTTGCTAACATATTAGATGAAGCTGCATATCTAAGATGCTCTTTACCCAAAGTTTTTGCTATGATAGATTTCGCTTCAAGAAAAAGTAACAATGCCTTTTCATATTGTCCAATATCGCTATACAACTCAGCAATATTACTACAGGTAGCAGCATACTCTATATTATATTTACCTAAAGTATTTCCTCTTACTGATTTCGCTTCCAAAAACAATGGTTCGGCCTTTTCATATTCTCCAAGGTAATAATACAACTTTGCAAGATCGTTGCATGAAGCAGCGTAGTCCACATTTCCTGTACCAAATATTTTTGCCCTTATTAATTTAGCCTCCAGAAAAAGAGATTCAGCTTTTTCATACCTTCCTGTTTCCCTAAATACTATAGCAAGATTATTACAACACGCCGCATATCGAACATGCTGTTTCCCATACAATTTTTCCACGGTGTCTTTTGATTCAATGAATATAGTTTCAGCCAATTTATATTCTCCCCATTCCAAATAGACCCTTCCAAAACTATTGTATAATGAATCATATAGCGGATGCTTCCTTCCTAAGGTTTTTACAACTATTTTCCGGGCTTCTGAAAATAAAAGATTTGCCTTGGTATTCTTTCCTAGATAATAATACAATTGTGCAAGATTATTGCAAGCTGTAGCATAAGAAATATGCTTTTGACCAAACACTTTTTCATTGATAGCCTTACTCTCTATATACAAAACTTCAGCTTTTTCGTAGTCGCCTTTCAAAAAATAAGTTAACGCCAGGTTACTGCAAACAGATGCAAAAATGTCATTTTCTTTACCATTTACTTTTGCGATAATAGGCATTACTTCCAAATATAATTCTTCTGCATTCCGATATTGAGCCAATTCGGTATATAAGTCTGCTAAATTGTAACATGACACAGCATAATAAAAATGTTCTTTACCAAAAACTAATTCATTTATAGATTTTGATTTTAAAAGTAGTGCTGTTGCTTGTTGGTAAACTGACATTCTTTTGTAGAGCATACCAATGTTACTTAAGCAGCTTGCATATGTAGCCGTGTTTAAAGAATCTTTTGATAAAAGATTTTCAGCTTTTAAATAGTATTGGATTGCTTTTTTTGGTTCACTGCCTTTCAATTTATCAGCGCTATCTGCATATACTTTCCAATCTTGTGAAAAACATGGTAATGAAATCAAGCTAAAAAGAAATAAAAATAATCTACTCATCAACTAATAGAATTTTGATTTGACTTATCAAAAGTAATTAGACTAAATGAAATAAATTCTTTATACTTTTATAGAAACTAATTACTGTAAACAAACGAACCCCAAATTGCATAAAATGAATTACATTATTATCAAGCGATTATTTAAAGCCGGCATGTTATTAGGATTGCTTGGTTTTACTATGTTATCTCAAGCCCAAAAAAATATTATTATTTGTGATAGCCTTACTTTGAATGCTGAAAGGCAAGAGGTAAAGGGAAGAGGTAAAGCTTTTACAGATGGAAGTAATTTCGAATTTGGTGATTTTAAAATTATTTCCCCAAAAAATGTGGTGTATAATGAAAAACAAAAAGAAAAAATCGATTCCTTTTTCAATAAACTTCCTCAAACCCGTACAGAATTTGAAACCCTCAAAAAATTCTCTTTTAAATTATGCAATAAGACAAACGACACTGTAATAATTGCTGGCACATCAAGTTTATTAAATAATAATACCCTTGAAAAAACATCACAATTATCTGCAAGTACTTCAATAAAAATTAGTGAAGTTTTGAAAACAGCTTACCGGCTTTCCGTTTTTATTAATTCAAATGTAAATTTTAAAGATACGTGGGTTCTCAATATGGAGATAACAGATCAGGGAAATATGGTTGATTCTCTAAGAAAACCTCTCTTTGCACCAATAGAATACAGGTTAAGTTTAAAAAATGGTTTTAAGCGGATAAAAAATACAGAGACAAATTCAGATTCTATACTACCTGTTGGTCTTAAAGCTTATGACGCATTTTTAACAAATGGTGAAAGAAATATTTTGCTCCTAAGGCGTGTTTCTTCAGATAAGAATAAATTAACCCGGCTTCCTGCAATGGGATTTGAATTTATTGAAAATAATATACCACTTTGCGCCGTTCAATATTTCGGAGGGGGAATTTTGGGAACTTTTAACAAAAATTATGTATGGATTGATAAAAATATAGAACCAGAAATGAAAATAATTTTAGCAGCAGCAATGAGCGCAATTATGTTTGATAACGAGTCGATTTTAAAATCAAGAGATCAACCTTAAATATATATAATGAATAATAAATGCTTTAATAATTGATAAATAAAATAGGTAGAATTTCAGTATGCACATATAATAATTAAAGATTAAAAATATAACCAGATATACCTTTTAGATCCCAAAAATAGTCCCATTAACTTTCGGTATAATGCAGTTTCAGCAATCGTTTAGAAGAATAAAATTGAACTATTATTAATTTAAAGATGTATAAACTATTGTACATTCTTTGGTAATTTTTTATTTAATTCTCTCTCAACATTTTTTCTGGTAGCATCAATAATCAGGTTTGTATTTTCCAGCAAAACTTTACTTACAAAAACATCTTTACTTGATTCTTTTACATTAACATTAATGGAATATGCACCCTGGCTGTAGCCTGGTGTGGGAGAGCCATTTTCAATATGATACCCAAAAGATCTAGGCACAATAAAAGATTTACCAGTTAAGGATTTTCCTTTCAGGCCATTATAAAAAGAATGGTAATTGGAAGCATTTGAATCCAGGGGAGCATCCCTTACAAATAGATAAAATTTCCCTAAAGTGATATTGGCATTTAAGGTGCCATCTGGAGTTACATAGGATGTTTGAAATGATATATCTATATCTATATTTAATTTCATTTTGTGTGTAGACGCTATTTTAGCTTTTGCGTAATGGAACTGAAAGTCCTGAACCTTGAGCCTGAATAATGAGTTATTTAAAATTTCATACACATTGGTTGTGTCTAGTGCAAAACTCGCAGTGAACGCCGTATCAATATTACCTTCTTTGTTTTTAAATGTTCTCACTACTCTAAATCCCTTGAATTGCATTCCTGCAGGATCAAAAGGCCCTTCATTAGACAGTTGATCGTAAAAAACTAAATCAGTCAGCCCAAATTGATAACCTGCGGTATATTTATTTTTCTCAGTGGATATTACTTTTTTAATTGCATCTGTAGCCAAAGATAATAAGCTGCCTGTTGCCGGCGACAATGTTAATATGCCTCCCCTTGAATTACTGCCCCTTGACGCAAGCGAGGGTGCAACCTGTTCTTTTAAAGCAGCAAAATTTACTACATCTTTTTTCTCCGTTATTTGCATAGAGAGGTTTTCACCCCGTTTAGCCGAACCAATTTTGGAGGCAATACAGGAATTAATTACTATAACTAATAATAAATAGTAAGTGATTGGGAGTAATTTTTTTTTTGACATATCAATAATTAAAGCTGTAAATTAAAGAAATTTATAATTACTAAAAAAATTGCATTGTTGTTAAGGAGGCAGCAATTATTAATGAAAAAAGCTAAAACATCATCAGTTTGTGTAATTAAAAGAGCGTTGAGTACCTGCCGAATTAATAGATAAGAACATTACACTCGAAATAGTCGCCCCTCAAAAAATCGGTTTTACTTTTCGGGCAAATAAATTCCAATAAGTATTTATAAATAGCCTAACAACAATTAACCAAGAGCTGATTGTCTCTCTACGCCATAGGTTCATTAGTCGTTTAAAGTTCATATATGCTACTGCAAGAATGATATTCATGTTATTTCCCGGTATTCCTTTTAGGTAACTTCTGCACAATTGCTAATCTTGTTTTAGTTGCTTGATGAAACATGCATAAAAAAAAAATTTCAACATCCATTTTCAAAATATAATCCAGTAAAATTCATATTTTAAGGGAGCTATGTTTAAAAGTGCGTAAACGAATATTTTTTTATTTAAAAATAATCATTTCACCATACCGGCGGCTTTTTCCACAACAGCCGCTGCCAACTCATTCAACTTGTTTTTTGTTCCGCTCAATTCAAATCGTTGTTTTATTTCTTTGTTTTGTTTGATGCTAACTTTTATTGTAACTATATTTCCCTTCACTTCATATCGTCCAACTAGTGTGTAAGCATCTGGTGAATTGGTAGCTGTTGTGTACACTATTTTACTTTCGGTTCCTCTGGCTGATAAATCATTTAATTGCAGGTTAATTTGTTGTGTCAATTCTAAATTGTCATCTCCTGATGCATCACTATTTTGAAAATTACTTCCTGTAAACAACGGCTTCTCTTGCGGCAATACGATTTTTGCCATTACCTGCTCATCTACTATGCCTAAATTAAAATTGGTATTACTTACAATTTGAGGTTCTTGTCTACCATTATTACCACTTTCATTCATGATATCGCTTACTGATTTCTTTGCTGCACTAAACCAACGGGACAGATTAAGGTATTTTGAGTCTTCCAGTATATCAGGCTGTTGCTTTATCGCTTTCAACAATGTGTAAGTAAGCAATCCTTGTGAATATTTATTTACTTCATAAGCATTTTGGTTACTGGCAGAAGCAGAGAGGATGAACATTCCCGCCCGGTCATTCAGTCGCTCAATCTCTTTCTTCTCATCTCCTGCCAATGTACTTCTCACTGCCATCAGGTTAGTATTTCCTGAAATATCATTAAGCGCCTGGCCACTGTTGCAAGCATCCAATATTAATATCCTTTTTTGCGCTTTTATTTTTTGAGGCTGAATCCATTCTATTAGTTCTTTGGTGCTTATACCGTTCGCCTCTACATTAATAAAAGAAGAAGCATCTGCTGTTAAAAAATAAAACTGCTTTTGGTTATTCTTATCTACTTCCACGGTGCCATGGCCAGCAAAGAAAACCAGCAGGATATCACTAGCGACAGCTCTTTTAGCTATGGAATCAAATACCAGCCGAATACTTTCTTTATCGGGATAACTGTACCTGTCTGCACCGGTATTTAAATTAAAGAGGAACACATGCTCGTTACTGTCTTGATTTAATAGCTTCTTTGCAGAAAGTGCTATTACATTCCCAATATCCTGTGCATCTTTTGCAGCATAGTTCAGGCTCAATTCTGCTGCTTTATATTCACTTACTCCAACTATTACTGCATATAAATTGGGCGCTTGAGTTTTCTTTTTTGTTTCATCAGCTACAATAATTAACCCTCTTGATAAAATATCATTTTCTTTGGTAAATGTTTTTAGTGAAACAGGATTAAAATTACCTGGTACCAGATAGGGTTGAATAGAATCTCTTGGAATAGTTAATATATATCCATCATCAGTTTTTACAACTTGCTCAGGTTTATATCTTCTAGTTTCGTTGTTATTAATATATAAAACAGTTTCACCAAGGCCACCACCTCTTGGAGTGATCTTGAATTTATAGCTTCCTGCAATATCACCAACGTCTTCCAGTTCTGCTGTTAAGCCGCAAATGTTGAGATCGGATAATGCCGGAGAATTTATCTTTTCCCCTTTGTTTATACGTTCGGAAAGATCAGGCACCCATAATTTATCTTTCAATTGTTGCAATTCAATGACTTCTGTACCGCACGTATAGTAAAGCAATTTTCTGGCAGCTGGCGTGCCATCATAGTGATAGTCCTTGTCTACAATTAAATAATCTGTGCTGTCCACTGCAAAAAAAGAATATAAAATATTGCCTGTTGCGGCATCCCATATCTTAGCAATATTATCATTTGATCCAGTTAATATATTTTTACCATCAGGTGAAAGAAAAGCAACACTAATATCACTTACAGTATCTTTTATTTCTTTAACCAGTTTCCCGGTTTCCACATTCCATATTTTTGCAGTTTGATTAAAACACGTCAGAATTACCATTTTGCCATCAGGCGAAAAAGAAAAAGAATTTCCATAAGGCGTCTTTGCATTGAAATTAGCAAGAAATTTTCCTTCTGTTATCTTAAACAATTTGATGGTATCAAAGGAGGTTGAAATCAAAATATTTTTACTGTCCGGACAGAATGAGGCATTGCAAAGAGGAGATATTATGTTAGTTTTTAGTTCAAAAAGAAGCTGTTTGTTTTCAATATTCCATACGCTGGCGAGCTTATCTCCAACTGTTAGTATCATCTTGCTATCTGGAGAAAAGGAAGCATTTGATACATAAGGCGAGTGCAATTTAAAATCCAAAAGGAGTGTTTTGCTTTTTACGTCCCAAATTTCTGCAGTGTCGTAGTATGTATTTAGAATCTTAGTGCCATCAGGGGAAAAACATGAACCAATAAAATCACCATGCCCTTTAAAAATAAAAAGCAAACTATCATTTTGTATATCCCAGAGTTTAGCATCCTGTTCCATTGATGTCGTTAATATTTTCTTCCCATCTGGAGAAAATGAAACATTCCCATACTCCGAATGGTTATACGCTTTCAGATTGGTAATTAGTGATCCTTCTTTTGTGTCCCAAATCTTTAAAGCCCCATTAAAATAGTTGGCAGCAATTTTTTCGCCGTCTGGCGAAAAATGGTATTTATTAAATATATTAAGATCTCTATCGTAAGTATTTATAGAGCTTTGATCAAGAGTAGTTAAAATTTGCCCGTTTTTGAAATTCCAAATTTTTGGAATCCTTCCATTAAATGACATAATTTGATTTCCGTTAGGAGAATAGCCTGCAAGACTCATATGTTTTGTATGTCCTTTTAATTCAAATAGTAAACTAAATGTATGTGCATCCCAAACGTTAGCTCCCTCAACCAATTGCGATAATGTAATTATTTTTTTACCATCATTGGAAAAAGATGCATTTAATACATTAGCCAAAAGGTCTTTAAAATCAAAAATCAATGACCCATTTTCAGCATCCCATATTTTAACAGTCCGATCGTCAGAACTAGTAATAATTTTCTTATCATCAATAGAAAAACTGGCACTATTTATTTTGCTTCTGTGTTGTTTTAAATCTAAAAGCAGCGATCCACTTTCCGCATCCCACACTTTAGCAGTTGCGTCACTTGATGATGTTAAAATTCTTTTACCGTCAACTGAAAAAGAGGCATTCAATATCCAATTGATATGCTCTTTCAAACCAAAAAGGACGCTTCCACTTTCCGTATTCCATATTATAGCCGTGTTATCACAAGATGATGTTACTATTTTTTTACCATTTGGTGAAAAACTAGCAGAACTTACCCAGTTTGTATGTTTATTTAAACTAAGAATTAGGACTCCATTTTTTGCATTCCATATTTTAGCTGTAAAATCATTAGAGGCCGACAATATTTTAAGGCCATCAGGGGAAAAGCAAACACTTTTAACACCTTTGGTATGACCCGTCAAATTTGTCAGAAGGTTGCCATTTTCAGCACTCCATACTTTAATGACCGGATCCCAAAAAGAAGCAGTTACAACTTCCTTTCCATCAGGTGAAAATGAAATACTTGTAACTCTTTCAACTTGCCCTTTCAGATTAAAAAGTAACATCCCACTTTCTGCATCCCAGATTTTAGCAGTAGAATCGTTAGAAGCCGTCGCAATTTTTTTTCCGTCTGAAGAAAATAGAGCGTAGTTAATTTCGTTTGTGTGACCAACTAAATCAGCTAATAGTGAACCGTTTTTTGCATCCCATATTTTTATTGTATGATCTATAGATCCTGTAACAATTTTTTTCCCATCAGGAGAGAAGCAAATTGATCTTATGCCAGCTGTATGCCCAATCGGCAACATCAATTTCGGCTGCTGACCCCAAACTATTTGTGTCACAAAAAGCAAACAAGCCAATAAAGTCTTTCTCATTTTTTCAATCGTTTTAAGATTATCATTTCACCATACCGGCGGCTTTCTCCACAACAGCCGCTGCCAATTCATTCAACTTGTTTTTTGTTCCGCTTAATTCAAAGCGTTGCTTTATTTCTTTGTTTTGTTTGATGCTAACTTTTATTGTAACTATATTTCCCTTCACTTCATATCGTCCAACTAATGTGTAAGCATCTGTTGCATTGGTAGCTGTTGTGTACACTATTTTACTTTCGGTTCCTCTTGCTGATAAATCATTTAATTGCAGGTTAATTTGTTTGCTCAATTCTAAATTATCATCGCTAATTGTTTCATCGCTGTTTAAAAAAATACTTGCTGTAAACAATACCTTTTCCATTGGCAACACGATTTTTGCCATTACTTCTTCATCAACAATGCCGACATTAATGTTAGATGCTGTAACCACTTGCGGCTCCTGCCTTTGGCCGTTTTCTTTGGCAATATCCGACACTGTTTTTTCTGCGGCATTAAACCAGCGGCTTACATTTAAAAACTTACCATCCTCCAAAATATCAGGCTGTTGTTTAATAGCTTTTAGTAGTGCATAGGTTAATAGACCTTGAGAATATCTACCCATCTCATAGGCGCTTTGGTTACTGGAGGAAGCAGACAAAATAAATAAGCCCGATTTTTCATTGAGCTTGTCAATGGCTTTTATTTGCTGGCTTTTATCATCGTTCCTGGCAGCCATGTAGTTTTGATCTGACTTGCCAATATTTACAAAATCATTGATGGCTTGCCCACTGTTGCAGGCATCAAAAATCAATATTCGTTTTTGTGCTTTTATATTCTGTGGCTTTATCCATTCACTCAGTTCATTGGTGCTGATACCTACATCAGCAATAGCATCTGTGGCAGAGGCTTTAGAAGCGTCGGCTGTTAAAAAATAAAATTGCTTTTTATCGCCTTCCATTACCCCATGGCCAGCAAAGAAAATCAGCAGGATATCATTGGCCATTGCTTTTTTACCAATCTCTTCCAATACTTTTTTAATGCTGTTTTTTTCAGGTAACTGGTAGCGTTCATTGGCTGTAGTTAGGTTATACATAAATACATGTTCTTTGCCATCGTTATTCAATAATTTTTTTGCAGCATTGCTAATTACCGCAGAAAGATCAGTGGCATCTTTTGCCGCATATTTTAAATCCAGTTCTTCGCCTTTGTATTTGCTAACGCCTACCATTACTGCATACAGGTTAGGAACGGCAGCAATCTTTTTGCTTTGGTCTTCATTAATGACAATCCCTCGGGAAGAAATTGCATTGTCTGCTGTGTAAGCTTTGATGGATACCTTGTTTTCCTGCCCGGCTATAAAATAGTTGCTGAGTTGTTCTTTGTTCACCAGCAACTCGTAAGTAGTGTCAATCTTTTTTAATGTGGCTGGTGTGTAGCGTTTGGCTTCAATGTCGTTTACAAATAAAATTGTTTCTCCTAAACCTCCACGCCTTGGGGTTATTTTAAAACGGTATTCATTGCCGGCACCCTCCATGGTTTCTGTTTCAGGAGTGAGGCCGCAGATGTTAAGTTCATCTAGTGTTTTACTGTTGATGGTTTCGCCTTTCATAATGCGTTCGGCTAGGTTGGGCACCCAGAGTTGGTCTTTTAATTGATCAAGTTCTATTACTTCTGTGCCGCAGGTGAAGTAGAGGAGCTTTCGGGCTGCAGGGGTGCCGTCGAAGCGGCCTTTGTCATCGTATACCAGATAGTTATCTAAATCAGTTTTAAAGAAGGTGTAAAGACAAGTGTTTTTTTCTACATCCCAAACTTTGCAAGTTTGGTCTGCTGATGCTGAAACTATGTATTTGCCATCTTTCGTAAACCTTGTTTGAATAATATAATTCTTATGGCCTTTAAATTCTTTTATATCTTTTAAGTTGCCATCAATAGGCATCAATAATATTGCCCCATTGGCATAAGACAGTATGATCTTTTTTGAATCATCGGAAAAAAATATAAAGCTTAAAAAAGAAGGGTTATTGAAAGCAGAATCTATACTATTAAAGTTATACTTATTTATAGTTATGCTATCATCAATTGTTTGAAGAAATAATGTATCGTTATTTAAAAACGCAACTTTTTTTTCATCCTGACTAAATGTAATAATAGAACTTCCATTATCAATATTTGTTCGTAATAATTTATTATTTAATAAGTCATAAATTCTACTTGGATCAGCAAAATAAGATGCTGATATATATATGTATTTCCCATTAGTGCTGAAAAGAAAGGCAGGAGCAATCACGGCATAAATAGTTGATATTACTGTAAACCAATTTTTTAAAAATTGAAAAGTAATCTCTCCTGTTGATGATTTATAAACTTTGTGAGAACCTTGATCATCATTTAGCTTTACAAAAAAGTAATCACCTAAAGAATCTATAAAATATGCTTCATAAACTCGTGAATTAAAATCTATTCTTCTTAATATTTTTTTTGTTCTTACTTCCCCAATCCAAATACTGGTATCTTTTAGAATGAAAAGTTGATATTTATTGTTCTTAGATTTTGACGTTTTATATGCATAATTATTTTTTTGTTTTCTTGCAAAGGAATCCAAATCTTCAAACCCCGGTAGTTTATATCCCAATTTATTAAGCATGTCTTCAACAGACTTTGTTAATCCTCCAGCTGGTTTTCCTTTTACTATATCCCATTTTGAAGTCACTGGGATCTGGTTATCATATCCACTAAGACTATTGTATTCAATTTCAAAAAGATTGGCAGAATCTATACTTTGAATATTTTTAACATAATAAGAACTGCCTTTACAACTTAAACTTTGATTGTCGGAAATCCGCCAATAAATAATTTTGTGGCCATCATTGGATATGATTTGTTTACTATCCAAACTAAAATTAAATGTACCATCCGCTCCTGAAAAATTTGATAAAAAATTTCCTGAATTAATTTCAAAAGTTGAAATGCCTGATTTAGTCTTTACACTTAAAAGGCTGTTATTAGGAGAGATTCTAGATGGCCAATAGGGTTGTATATCTGGGATCGAATATTTTATTTTCCCATCCTGTATAATAGATAGTTCTCCACCATTTCTGCGGCCGAATTTATAAAGACTATCAAATGAAATTGTACCTCGGTTTACAGCAATGTATTTACCGTCTGGAGAAAAATACGCTCCCACTGCCTTTAATGTATCACCAAAAGCTGTTATCAATTTGCCTGTTTTTGTTTCCCAAACTTTAAGTGACCCTTTTTTTGATGTTACAAGAATATATTTTGAATTATTGCTTACGGAGATTGTCTTTAATGCAAGTGTATCCTTTTTTGTAAATAGCAATCGCCCTGTTAAGGTTTCCCATACCTTAAATGTGCTGTCGTTCAAAGCAGCAAGAAGGATTTCCCCGTCTTTACTAAAACAAGCGTCTTCTATTCTCATTTGGTTTGTATTAACGGCTCTTATAAATGAGCCATTAGTTCGGTTCCAGATTTTTATTGTGTCAATTACTGTGTTAAACAATCTATCATCTTTTTTAAAACCATAGCAATGTATGTAAGACAGCATAAGTTTGTCGGTCATTTTGGTTATCGTACTACAATCCGGAATTCCTCCAAGATCGAATGTGTTTATTAACTGTCCACTTTTAATATCTAATACTTTTATTACACCCCTGCCAGAAATACAACTTATCTTTTTTCCATCTTCGCTAAAAAGAATATTATCAAATCCTTCATCAAACGGCTCAACACTGTACAATAGTTTACCAGTATTTGTTTCCCAAACTTTTACAGTGTTGTCGCCAGCATCGGAAGCTATATATTTTTTATCAGGGCTAAACTGAACAGATTTAATCAATGCTGCATGCCCAATCGGCAACATTAATTTCGGCTGTTGTGCAAAAACAATTGCACTTAAAAGGAGAAATAAAAAAAATAATATTTTTTTCAAAGTGTGCTTTTATTTAGTAAGAAAATAACTTCTATTTTTTATATCATAACTACTCCACTTAATTCTCTGAGCTATCCACAGGAATTAATATAAATTCATCCAAAGGGTCGTCATCACCAAACTTGGCTATATGAGGAGCAATTTTAAGCTGCTCATTGTCGATAAATGAAGCTTGTTGTAATACATTATAAATACCGCTAAGGGTAACAATATTGCCTGTTGCCTTGCCTCTTGCCCTAAGTATTTGCAATAAAAAATTAGCGAAAGGAGAGTGCTTTCCTTCCCTGCCATCAAAAGCAGCTTCTTTTCCAACGGAAGACAAAGCCCTCCGGGTTTTATATTGCGATTTATCTTTTAAAAATTCTAACACCGATTAATTAGTAACCGTGGTGGAAGTATTGTTTCTTTGCTTTGAGCCAAGAACATTGTCATCAATACACCGCCATGACAAATGTCCAGGAAAACCAATACCTGCCTCGATGACATTTTATTGAGCATCTTCCTAAGTTTTGTATGCTGAATATAAGTGTTGCGCAATGGATCGTCCGCTATCGATTTTGAGTCGGAACGAACAATAAAACCATTACTAAGAATTCTTCATCAAAATCACCATGACCGGCGAAATAGGTAGCATGGTTATTTATCGATAGGTATAATACAAGACAAATAGCTACTCAATTTTATATAATGTCATTTGTGTACAGCTTTATAATTCAGATCTTTTAGTAACAAATTGATTTTTTTTATATAATCTCAATAAGTGCACTTATAAGAAAAACGCTGCAGGCTCCAGGTAGCAGGAAGTTTAGGCGGTACACCCCTGCTTCTGGCATTTCCCAAATCAAGTAAATCTGATAAAGGATTGGATTCATCCCGTAATCCTCTTGATAGCACACCTGAGTACACACCCGCCTGGTTAAATATCAGTGAAGCATTATTGATTGGATCCTCACATGCTAATAAATAAAAATTGTCTGTTCCGCTGGGGGCAGGTATAGCGTAAGTAAGCAGGGGAATTTCCTTAATCAAAATACCATTCTCAAACTTTGGAAACTTATTATTAACATTACCCTCCTCCGGATAATAGAGCGACATAGCACCCGACTGGTCGATAGCAAAAACATATAGGAATAAAGGTTTGCCAACAGCCTGACCAGCAGAATAATTTTTATCTGCCACAAGCTTGATGGTAACATTATCACCTATGTTATACTTGTCATTACTTATTGTTTGTTTTTTATCCTCATTAAAAATTTGAAGATTATAAATAAAACTCTTTTTGGTAGCATCCGGAACCGCTAAGTTTAACCATCCCCTTATCTTTGAAAGTTTCAAAACTACCCCAAATAAATCATCACCTATATTTTTTGATTTGTCTGTTTTATCTGCCAGCAACTCAAAGCAATCTGTATCTACAGGCATTGATTCAAGGCTGTCTCTTAAAGCCACTTCTGCTTTTCTTAAACCATACGCAGGTAAACTGTTTAAACCCAACCTGCCAAATAAAACATAATTAGCACTGCCTGCATCTGTCACTAATTTTACTCTCCTATTTCCGGAAAGACGATTGGCATATTGCTCCGCATTTTCTTTTGAAATTGGCAGTTCAACATAGAGGGTAGAATCTTTTTTACAGTACTGCAAAATGTTTTGTGCAGTGATATTTGTAATTTCCCTGGCAGCATTTGTATCTACTTTAATAAAGCACTTATCATTCTGCCAAAATATGGTAGCATAGGGGTCTGCTTTACCTTTACCCATTTGTGCCTGCCATTTAATTTTAGGAGATTTTTTTACTTCATTAGCAATAGCTGTAAATTTTTCTACTGCTTCATCTGATAATTTTGATACAGGAATATATAATTTTAAAAGCGGCCTTCCGGAGGAAACCCAGTTGGAAACAACAAATTGGTATCCCGGTTTTATATTTTTTATATTTCCTTTTGTTACAGAAGCCAATGAATTATTAACTCCCAATACAGAATCAATTGTAAGTTTAAACAGGGTGTCTTTTTTATCGTTTAGCATCGCAAGCTCATTTTCTTTATAAAGCCCCAAGGCAAAGCCTGCTTGCAATTGAACATTGTTTCCCTTAATGCCAGACACTGCTACAACTGAATAATCATTTAAAGTACCCTTTTTAATACCAAATAAAGTCTGTCCCTGCCTTTTCATCGTTCCACCTATTACAGGTTCCTGTTTTTTGCCATTACTTTTTAATATGGCCCTGGCAGAAGTAAAAATATTTAATGCGCTTGCGTCAACAGATTGTTGATTTAGGGCTTCAGTTAGCGCAGCTGTAAATGCGCCATGAGCTATACCCTCATCATCTCTTTGCTCTGCAGCAAATTCATCTGATTGTGCTGCAGAAAAAATAAGGAATTTATTACCTTCTCTTTTTTCTGGCACCTGGTATTTACTTGCATCTTTGGCGTCCCAATTGGCGATAGGCATATACCTAAGTTTTCCCGGCGTTGTATTTGGCCCTCTTGAAATCGAACCACTATGACAACAATCAAATATGATGGTCAGGTTGATATTATTATCAAGAAAGTCATTAAATATTTTCGAAAGTTCTTTATCCCTTATGTCTTTTACTCCTTCCTCCCATGTGTTTGCAGGAACTATTGTTTGATCCAGTTTATCCAATTCAAAAGACAATGAATTTTTTACCTGGCTGCCATGCCCTGCGTAGTAAATAAAAACGATATCATTAGGTTTGCTTTTTTTCAGGAGATTATTCATAGCATTTAGAATACCATCCCTATTTGCTGAAGCATCAAACAGCGTATCGATATTGCTGGCGGTAAATTCAAACCTTGAAGTAATAATTGAATATATAGAAAGTGCATCATTTTTACATCCATCCAAATCAGTAAAATATTTTCTGCCCACGTTTTTAGAAGGAACGTATTGGGCTGGTGGCGTATATTTATCAATACCAATGATCAACGCATGTTTTTCCTGGCAAAAGGCAGATTTTACCGGGAAGGAACTAACGAGGAGCAAAAGAAATAAATTACATTTCATATAAAAGGCTTTAGTTAATTTAAATAACGCCGTATTCTTATTTGTTTATTCACATAGGCAAACAATCATCTGTATATTCAGCAGAATTGTGATTAGAGAGAATATAAGATAATTAGATTATTACTTTTTCGGGGGCTTTATTAAAATTTTGCAGAGGTAATTTTAAAGAAGAGAAATTGAGAAGGAATGAAAAGCAGTTTAAAAATATCCTACTTATTCCTTTTTGTTTCAGCAATTTTTTTAATAAGAAAAAATAGCGATATAAATTGAATCATTCATTTTTATCTAAGCGTATAAGTATACGCTTCTTCGCAATCGCCACTTGCATCCCAATCTCTTGTTCCGCCTGCCGATATGCAATAAACAGTCGTTTACCCGCTACCTACTTTAACTGTGCCACTTCCATAAGGGGATAGCTGGCCCTTGTAATTTCCATCTACATAAATATTTATGTACAGGCCGGTATAGTTGTCAAAAAAAATGGAACACAAAGCAGCCCTTGATTTTTCTTCAGCTTTGTCTTCTGTTGGGGGACCGGTTTTAATGTTGGGATTTTCGCCCCTGTTAGCGTCAACAGATTTTGACTTAACTTCTACTGTTTTCTTCTTTTTTGCCTGGGCATAAGAAACGTTAGAAACTCCGGCTACTAACATAAAAGTAGCCAATGCACAAATGATTAACTTTTTCATCTTTTGTTTTTTTTGGGTAATAATAAATAAAGCGTTTATAAAATAGCGGAAATGTTATCAATATAATTTATAGGTCTTTGCAACAAGTAAAGAAGTTTTTTCATATATCTCATTTGACGGCGAGAGCTTTAACGCTTTTTGGTAGTAGTAAAGC
>Ga0163144_10006089_pt1 | contig 26690 bp, 19 predicted proteins | sample OliLak19BULKMAT1_FD_123175 | JGI IMG/M metagenome (GOLD analysis project Ga0163144, IMG submission 123175) | Freshwater microbial mat bacterial communities from Lake Vanda, McMurdo Dry Valleys, Antarctica - Oligotrophic Lake LV.19.BULKMAT1 | ecosystem: Environmental > Aquatic > Freshwater >...
CCGTCGAAAATCGAAAGGGACCGGGAAGGCCGGCCGCGTTCGCAACCACCCACAACATCACGCCTGATTGACGCGCCGCGACAATCAACCTGACAAACCTCTTGCGCGCGTCAATCAATGACGAAATAGGCCAGCGCCCCGTCGCGGCTCGTGCGGAAAGTCTGGGGCGCGGTGGTCAGCGTCGGTTTGAACAGCACCGGTCCGAGGTTGTATCCGTAGGCGGAGTCCAGCACCGCTTCGGCGGTAGCCTTCGCGGCGTCTATGCCGCCTGTCTCATAGTCTGTCGCAATCTGCACAAGCGCCTTTCCCCAGGCCTGTTGGGCGGCAAGCACTTCGCTTTCGGATATCTCGCTCAGCTCTGCCGGCGCGACTTCTGCTGCCACCTGGGGTAGGGGCGCAGAGGCGCAGGCTCCAAGCGCAAGCGCCCCGGTCAGGAAGAGTGCGGGCAGGATCCGCAAGGGGTGATGGGTCATATTAGTTTGTCCTCTCGTTATGTGTCGCCGGTCGTGTGGACAGGCGCTCGGGTGGCGAGATGGGCGCGTTGTCTGAGCGCAACCTGACAGTCCGATGACGGAGCGATTACGCCCTGATGAACACAGGATTACAGAGACCGCGGGCGCCTTGACGCTGCGCGCTCTGGCGGTACGTGCCTTGCCAAGCCGGAGCGCAGTGCGCGCCTGGCCCCCGCGCCGACGACGTGCAGGAACCCATCCCGGAGCTGTTGCATGAACCCAGTGTCGAGGCCCTTCCTGACCCTACTCCTAGGTGCTGGAACCTGCGGCGCAGCGTCGGCCCAGTCGCTGACCGGAAATGTGGGCTCTGCCAATGTGTCGGCAGGTGGACGCGCCGCCGAGGTCCGCGCCGGCGTTGATGACGCGGGCGCGGCGCAAGTTCGGGTGCACTATGAGCAGGCCTTCTCCGATTGGTACCAGGTCCGCGCCATCGCAGCCTTCCGGCAGGCCGATGACGCCGATTGGGAATATTCGGGCCTGACTGTCGAGAACTCGTTTCAATGGTCTGAAGAAGCCCGCGACGGAACCGGCTTCAATGGCGGGCTGCGTCTCGCCTGCACGATTGCTGACGCATCCGGCGCCGATGAAGCCGCCGTGCGGCTCACGCTGACGGACCGTTTTTCAGGAATATGGGAGTGGCGTGCAAACGTAATTGCCGCTGCGGGCACGTCCGATGACGCCGCCGGAGGGGTTGATCTTGAAAGCCGCCTCCAGGTGACGCGCGCCTTGCCGGCGCAGGGATTTGCGGGGGCGTCATGGCGCTTTGGCGCAGAACTATTCAGCGAGTATGGAAACTCCCGCGATCTGCCGGGCCTTGATGGGCAGGCACACCAGCTGGGCCCTGTGATAAAGGCCGATTGGGACAACGGCGTCTACATCCAGCTGGGCGTTCGCGCGGGCCTGACCGAAGGGGCAGACGATGCAATGGCAAAGATATTTGTTGGCCGCGATTTCTGATCTGGCAGCCGCCGCCGTGTACGGAAAAGCTGACCTTTATAGTCACAGATAGCTTTTTCCAATCAGGTCGAACGGAAATTCGTCTTGGCGATCCCGGTTCGCAGGGGCGACCTACGCGGATCGCGGCGTTAGCGCCGCGCGCCGTATCACCGCTTCAAGGCGTACCGCCAATCATCTCCGGAGACTTCACGATGTCGGGACTTGACTATGCACCTCAAACCGCGCGCCCCGCGCCGAGCATGGCCATTGATGGGGGGCTTCGGTCCCACATGCTTGGAATTTACAACAAGATGGGCCTGGGGCTTGCGGTGTCTGCCGCCATCGCCTGGACCGTCGGATCGGTTCCGGCTCTATCGGCTTTGATCTTCACAACGCCGCTCCGCTATGTCGTGATGTTCGGGCCGATTGCGCTGCTGCTGATTGCTGCCTTCGCCATGCGCCGTCCGTCACCTTTGGCCGCCAACCTTCTCTACTGGACAGTGGCTTCGTTGATTGGCGCAAGCCTCGGCGCCTGGGTGCTTGCCGCGAATATCGGTGCGGGTGCTGACTTCCTTACGATCGCAAAAGCCTTCTTCATCACGGCCGCTTCGTTCGGCGCACTGAGCCTCTGGGGCTATACCACCCGCCGGGATCTCTCTGCTATGGGGACGGTTCTCATCATGGGCGTGGTCGGCCTTGTGCTGGCCTCCCTCGCGAATCTCTTCTTCCAGTCATCGATGCTGGGGTTCGTGATTTCGCTGGCCGGTGTGGCGATCTTTTCAGCACTCACTGCGTTCGACACACAGCGTCTGAAGCAGGAATATTACGGCCTTGAAGGCGACAGCCGGGCGATGGCGGCCGCGACGAGCCTCGGCGCGCTGTCGCTTTATCTGAACTTCGTGAACCTCTTCCAGTTCATCCTGTCGATCCTCTCGCCGCGGCAGGAGTAACCCTGAAATGAGTAGCGGCCCAACGGCGCTTCATGCGTCTTGGTGCAGGCGTCTGGACTTGTGGGTATTGCAGGCAAAAAAATCCGCCGGCAGGGAGAGGGTGAAGTCTGCCGGCGGAAAGTTGCGCCGGACGCCTATCGGCGCCGGGCGGTCGGGGAAAGTGCGGGAGCGGCGGCGGATGCGGGCTGGTTCTGCATCCGGAAACGGGTCCTGCGCCGGGGAGAGGCTGTCTTCCGGGAATTGTCCGGAAACAGATTTTCGAAATCAGCTGGCGAGATCATGTCAGATGCCTCTCAGCTCCGTTGCGCGCCGTGCACGAACTTTGCGGCGCTTGCGCCAGTCGCGGCGCTCAAAATGATCGGGCCGTGCGCCCACCACCACTGCAGAGGCCGCGGCGGTCCGCGAGGCGCCATCATTGCCGGGGGCGGTGAAAGTGTAGCTCATTCTGGTCTCCATGTTGCGAACCACATTCTGGTTCACAGCCAAGATGGGTCTTGAAGATCGATAGGGCCAATCCAATTTTTGTTTCGAACCCATAGAAAAAGGCTAACCAATGCGCCCGACTCTCCGCCAGATGCAGTACCTGATCGCGGTCGCCGACACGGGCAAATTCGGTGATGCGGCGCGCTCCGTGAATGTCAGCCAGCCAAGCCTGTCGGCCCAGATCGCTGAAATGGAGGCCAGCCTGGGCGTCCAGCTGATCGAGCGCTCGCGTCGCGGCGCCATGCTGACCGCTGCAGGTGAAGAGTTGGTGCGCCGTGCCCGCAAGATCCTGCGCGAGGTGGAAGACCTCAAGGCGGTCGCGCGCTTTGGAAGAAATGACCTCACGGGCCGTCTGCGCCTCGGCGTGCTGCCGACCGTCGGCCCCTATCTCCTGCCGCTGGCGACCCGCGAGCTTCACAAGCGGTTTCCGGAGCTGCGCCTCAGCGTGCGCGAGGAACGCACCGTCGATCTGGACGAACACCTCCAGGCAGGGGATTTCGACACGATCATCTCCTCGCCCATCGACCACGAGAATGTCCAGCATGAGCCATTGTTCTCGGAGCGGCTGTACGTCTGCGCGCCGGCCGAGGATTCCCTCTCGCAGGGCGAGGGGCCTGTCGGCCTGAAGGATCTCAAGGACCGGGCATTGCTGACCCTCGGCCAGGGCCACCGTCTCAACGCGATCATCCGTGAACTGGCTGCAGCATCCGGCGCGGTGGTCAGTTCGGAGTATGAGGGCACCAGCCTCGATGCCATCCGGTTGATGGCCGAGATGGGCGCCGGCGTAGCTATTCTTCCGAGTCTCTACGCCCTGTCCGAAGCACGCCTCGATCGGGGACTGAACGCCCGGCTGATAGATCATCCTCTCGCCCGGCGGGAAATCTCCCTGATCTGGCGAGATACCTCGCCCCTTGAGGCGAGCCTCAGGGGCCTGGCCGCACCGCTTCGCAATGCGGCAGAAAAGCTGCTGCGTCACGAATAACGTGCGCGCGATAGGCTGAGGCTATCGGGGGCATCCTATCTATCGATTGGCGGCAATGGCCGGCCCTCCGCTAGAGGGCAAGCTGGTGGGCGGCATCCTGCGGCTCTCAGGGAGTAACCGGCATGGATATCGCTCTGGCCACGCTCCTGTCTCCCATCGTTCTTTTCTTCCTGCTCGGCCTCGCTGCAGCGCTCCTGAAATCGCAGATGACCATCCCCGAGGCTTTTGCAAAAGGCCTCGCCATCTACCTGATGATGTCGATCGGCCTGAAAGGCGGCGTCGCGATTTCCAAGGGCGATCTGGGCTGGGACGCCGGGCTTGTAATGGCGTCGGCGGTCGCGCTGTCCTTCCTGCTCCCGGTCATCGCCTACGCACTTCTGCGCTTCACGACCCGTCTCAATGCGGTGGATTCGGCTGCCACGGCGGCGCATTATGGATCAATCTCGATTGTCACGTTCGTGGCGGCCGGGCAGGCTATCAGCGCTGCCGGGCTGCAATCGTCAGGCTATCTGGTCGCCGTCGCGGCCCTGATGGAAGTTCCGGCGATCATCTCTGCACTGATCATTGCGCATCGCGGCGCAGGTCAAGGCGAAAACGTGGCTGGATCTGACCGCGGCGAACTCGCCCGGGAAGTCCTGCTGAATGCGTCCGTGGTCGTGCTGCTGGGCTCACTGATCATTGGCTGGATCAGCGGCGAGGCGGGTATGAAGTCCATCGCGCCCTTCTTTGTGGAGCCGTTCCAGGGCGTGCTATGCCTCTTCCTGCTCGACATGGGCCTGTCTGCCGGGCGCGGCCTGCGCAATGGCTGGCGCCAGCTCGGTCCCGGCACGGTCGCATTCGGCATCTACATGCCCCTCGTCTCGGCCTGTCTCGCAGCCGGCGTTGCGGCACTGAACAATATGGGGACGGGCGACGCCGCCCTGTTGATCACGCTCTCGGCGTCGGCGTCCTACATCGCGGTTCCGGCAGCGATGCGTCTTGCCTTGCCGAAAGCCCGCCCTTCGATCTACCTCACGCTGTCACTCGGCATTACATTCCCGTTCAATCTGATCCTCGGCCTGCCGCTCTACATCTGGCTGGCACGGGCGATCTCTCCCGGAGCCGCCTGAGCCATGCATGCACGCCGACGTCTTGAACTGATCATCGAACGGATGGCCGCGCCGCGCGCGTGCAAGGTGCTCGAGGCATCGGGACTGACGGGCTACACCGTGCTGCCGGCAGTCTCCGGATTTGGCGGCCATACGCGGTGGAGCCGCGATGCGGACATGTCGGCCTCGAGTGATATGGTCGTCATAGTTTCCATCGGCAGTGATGATCAGGTGCAGTCTGCCTTGACGGAACTGGAGCGGCTTCTGGGAAGCCATATCGGCGTGTTGAGCGTCGGCGAGGTACAGGTCCTCCGGCCGGACCGGTTCTGAACTCCCGGGCAAGAAGAAAGGGCGCCGCCTCGGTCAGAGGCGGCGCCCGGAAATCAGAAATCGAAGAGGTCCAGCAGGCGGGACTTGCGGTCCATCCGCCCCCGGGGGCGGTCGCCCTCCTCCTCGAACGCATCATCCTCACGCCGCAGCCGCGCGCGTGAAGGAATCTCCGCGACGGCGTCCTCCCGGATGATGGCGATCAGCTTTTCGAGTTCGCCGCGATCAAGCCACACTCCTCCCGTGGAAGGGCAAATGTCGATCTCGATACCGTAACGGCGAATAGTTCGCATCGGCGCACCGTCAATCGGTGAGGTTTGCAGCGGCATGGTCAGTTTCCTTCTGTGAACGGAGCGGTGGCGGCCGCGGCATCGATCTCCAGTGGTTCTGCCGCGTGGCCGAGGCCCGCGTGCGCTTCTGGCGGATGGCTTCGCTGATCCTGTCCCGGTAAGCGAGACGCAGCTTCTTCAGCGACATGACGTGCAGCGTATCCGGCGCCGGCGATTTCAGGATGTCTTCAATCTGGCGCTCAACGGCAGCGTGCCGCTGGACAAGGGCGTGAATGTAGTTGGATGACATGGCATACTCCTCTTGGTGGGTTGCAGGAGTACCGGGGGTGGGAGGACCTTGTACGCGCCTCGCCAGCACCGGATTACTCCCGATGCAGTCCGACATCGCAGGCAGGCTTCTTTCAGGAAGCGCCGCCGGCCAGAGGGGCCCGGTCCGCATACAGACTATGTTGGAGAGTTGAACGTCCATTGCAAGCCGCACAAAGGGCAAAACGCGGATCTTCATGAGAGTTTTATCTGATGACCGATTGAGGAAAAAACTTCTCGCCATGCGGGATCAGTCGTGAATCTCGCCCGAAGCGCCGGCTGCGGACCGACGCATCACCTGTTGGCGCAAGCCCCATGGGCGGGCATTTCGGGGCAGGCATCAATGGACCGTCCCGTACCGGAAACAGTCAGGCATGACTTCAGCCGAGCGTCAGGCATGAAACGCCGGTGCCCTGTCCATCGCGCGGACCAGCGCTTCGGCCACCTTGATTCCGTCCACGGCGGCAGAAAGGATGCCGCCGGCATATCCCGCGCCCTCGCCGGCGGGGTAAAGGCCGCGCACGTTGAGGCTCTGGAAATCGGCGCGCCGCGTGATGCGAACCGGCGAAGAGGTGCGCGTTTCGACACCCGTGAGCAACGCGTCCGGATCATCATAGCGCGGAATTTTCCGTCCGAACACGGGAAGCGCCTCGCGCATCGCCTCGATGACATAGTCCGGCATCAGGGACGCCAGATCGGCCGGGCGTACGCCGGGCCGGTAGCTGGGCGTCACGGGTCCGAGATTGGCAGAGGCGCGGCTTGCCAGAAAGTCGCCGACGCGTTGGCCCGGCGCGAAATAGTCATGCCCGCCCGCAGCGAAGGCGCGGGCCTCGAGGTCTCGCTGAAGCTCAATCCCGGCAAGCGGATGTTCGCTGGGGTAATCGGCGGGTGAAATGCCGACCACGAAGCCTGCATTGGCGTTGCGCTCGTTGCGCGAATACTGGCTCATGCCATTGGTGACGAGGCGCCCGGGCTCCGAAGCAGCCGCCACCACCGTACCGCCAGGGCACATGCAGAAGCTGTAGGCCGTCCGGCCATTCGCGGCGTGATGCGACAGTGAATAGGCGGCCGCGCCAAGATCGGGATGCCCGGCGCAAGGGCCGAACATTGCCTTGTCGATCCAGGACTGCGGATGCTCGATCCGGAAGCCGATGGAGAACGGCTTGGCCTCCAAAAAAACGCCCCGGTTGTACAGGGCCTCGAAGGTGTCCCGTGACGAATGCCCCACCGCCAGAACCACCTGATCCGCTTCCAGGAACTCGCCGGTGTGCAGATGCACGCCGCGCATCGCATGGCTCCCGTCCGGGCCGGGAGCGAGCTCCACATCTGTCACCCGTTGCTGGAAACGATATTCGCCGCCGAGCGCCTCAATCTTCGCCCGCAGGCTTTCGACCATGGTCACCAGCCGGAAGGTGCCAATATGAGGGTGGGCGTCGGTGAGGATTTCCGGCGGCGCGCCTGCTGCGACAAACTCGGTGAGCACCTTGCGGCCGAGGAAGCGGGGGTCCTTGATCTGGCTGTACAGCTTGCCGTCCGAAAAGGTCCCGGCGCCGCCCTCGCCGTACTGGACGTTGGACTCGGGGTCCAGTTCGCTGCGGCGCCATAGGCCCCAGGTGTCCTTGGTACGCTCCCGGACGACCTTGCCCCGGTCCAGGATGATGGGGCGCAGCCCCAACTCGGCCAGGATCAGGCCGGCAAACAAGCCGCAGGGTCCGGCGCCAATGACAACCGGCCGCAGCCGGGAAGGCCGCAGCGGCGCCGCCGGAGGGCGATAGGTTGTATCGGGCGTGGGGCAAACATGGGAATCGCCGGCCATCCGCTGACGCACGCCGGCTTCATCCCGAACCTCGGCGTCGACAATATAGGTTTTGAGGATGGCGGACTTGCGCCTGGCGTCATGCGCCTGCTTCCAGACCGACCAACGCAGAAGGTCATCGGCGCCGATACCAAGCCGGGCCGTAATCGCCGCTGGCAGGTCTGCCGGGGCGTGATCGAGAGGCAGTTTAAGTTCGGAAATGCGCAGCATGGCCGCCCTTTAGCACTTCAAACCCGTCCGTGCACCCGGGAGCTGCGTTAACCTCTGCGGCGCGTCGATTAGGACAGGCTGTCGCAGCATTGCAGGGCATTCCGCGAAGGGCCAGGGACCGGTCTATTCGTCCGATTTCATCATCCCGCGATCGCGGAGAATTCCGAGGGCGGGTTCAAGGTGAGTTTGATACCGCTTCCAGCGTCCATTTGATGTTGCATAAATCGGCTGGCGCACCTGCGCGACGCTGGCCGTGGCCACGGGCGCAGGATTGTTCTGAAACTCAAGACACGCGGGCTCGAACGCCAGCCCGCTGAACTCCAGAAGCCGCCTGATCTCAAGCTCAGGATTGCCGACGAGGCTTTCATAATCGATCACCGTGAATCGCGACGCCGGCAAGGCCTCTGCATACGTCGCGACAAGGTCGCGAAATTCGGCAACATATTTGGCTAGGCTCTCCAGATCGTAAGCAAACCGGTAATAGCCTGCGCTGGCCGAGAAGAGTTGCCGGTATATACTCAGTACACTGTCTGCCGGGTGGCGGCGCAGGCAAACCACACGGGCTGTTGGCAGAGCGGCCAGTATCGCGGGAACAAAAAACACGTTGATCGGCATCTTGTCCGTGAAGCGCGACGGGCTGTCCAAGATGGCGCGCACACTTTCCAGGTAGCGCGTCCCGACAGCGGAAAGATCCATCTCCGCAGCGCCGGACAGGATGCGGGCGTCCAGAACATCCTGACCAGGTATCGTGGAGGCTTGACGCAGGCTGGCTCCAAATTCTGTTCGCTCTCCCGCGGAAATCACTTCCGAATGACTGGAGAGGATGCGGTCTACAAGCGTCGTCCCGCTTCGCGGCAGGCCGACAATGAAAATCGGTCCGTCTACGGACGTATCGGACTGAAGTACAAGCCTGCGCGCGAGATCTTTTGCGGCTTCAAAACTCGCCTTGTCCTGTTGCTGCCGGTCCGGCACCAGTTGACGGATCAGAGCTTTGCCGCGGTCGAGCCATTCCATGGATTGGTCCGGCTGGCCCAGGTTCTCATGGACTTTTGCGATGGCATGCGCGAGCTGCAAGCCGCCGTCCGCGTCATGGGGAGGCCGCTTTTGCCAGGCATCCTCAAGGTGTTGCAGGTCGTTGTGTTCGGGCGTTTGCCGCGAGATCAGGCTCAGCTGCACGCGCGCAGGGGTGAAATCCGGCGCCAGCTGCAATGTCGAAAGATAGGCTTCTTTCGCGCCCTCGAAGTCACCCACGAATTGCAGAGATGATCCCAGATTGAAGAAGTTGAGTGCATCGTTCGGAGACGCCTGTGCGGCTCTCCGGTGAAATGTCAGGGCCTCTTCATGCCGGTCCAGCCGGCTCAGCGTCGCGCCGATAGAGGCAAGCGAATACCCATCCGCCGGATTCAGCTTGATGGCAGCCCCAATGTGGGCAAGAGCCTGCTTCGGCCTGCCCAGCTGTGCGAAGCAGCGCGCCGCCTGCACGTGGGGTCCAGGCTCTGGATGCCCCTTCTGAAAGGCGGCTTCGAACATTTTCAAGGCGCGCACGAAATCATGGTGCTCGTAGGCGATGATGCCGAGAACATAGAAAGCGTCTGCACGGCCGGGATCGTTGTCGATCACTTTCCGGCAGAGGGCATTTGCCTCTTGATAGCGCTTTCCAGCGAGCAATTGCCGGGCTTCATGCAGGGGAGAAAATCGTTGAAGCGCACTTGGACGCGCAGTCTGGGAGTTCTGATCATCACTCATGTTTGCGCATATGCCGTTCAGCCCCGGGTGTCGTCAACGCGGATGTTTACGCCTGCGTTCTGGAAAGCAGCGCTAAGTCATTTCAAGCCCGGCAATTGGGCCGCTCTGACGCGTGATTAACCTTGGCGCCTTGCCGGCTCGGTTTTGCCGGGCTGCTCGTGATTGCAGGCGGTTCCGGATTCTCCGGAAAACAATCCGCAGGCGGAACAACAGGTTCTTTTTTGACACGGCGCTAATGGAAATCCCGGCTCGGGGGGATCACCCGGACATTTCTGGGGTGGCGCGGCGTATCGCGTCGCCCGCCTGGCCCCCGGGTCTCGCTTGGCGGGCGGGCCACCTCGTCGGGGCGTGCGAGGACGCCCTTGATCGGGTCGCGCAATGTATCTTCCGAGAGGAGTGAAAGGTCGCCCGAGCAGTCGATCAGTTCCTCCGCCACGATGTGGGTGACATTGTCAGCCGTCTGCACCCGGCCGCGCACATGCAGGATACGCGCGCGCATGATGACGGGCCGGAAGCGTTCCTTGACGCGCGGCCAGACGACAAGGTTGGCGATACCGGTCTCGTCCTCGATGGTAATGAAAACCACACCGCTGGCGGTGCCCGGCTGCTGGCGGACCAGCACGAGCCCGGAGGTCTGGACCCGCCTTCCGTTGCGGGCCTGCGCCGCCGCGTGGGTCGGGATGATGCCGCGCCGGGCATGCACCTCGCGCAGGAAATGCATCGGATGATCCTGCACGGACAGCCGCGCCGTCTGGTAATCCTGGATCACTTCCTCCGAGCGCGGAACAAGGGGCAGGGCGACGCCCGCCTCGCCGCCCTGCTCGGCAAGGCCGGCCGAGGCGAACAGGGGGAGCGTGCGTCCCGCCGCCTCGCCGCGAACCTTCCAGAGGGCACTGCGCCGCGAAAGGCCCATCGACCCAAAGGCATCCGCCGCCGCCAGCCGTTCCAGCACCGGGCGGGACAGGCCGGCGCGCCGCATGAGTGTCTCCGGCGTTTCATAGCCTGCGCCGCGCGCCGCCATCAGCTGCTCCATGTCCTCCTGCCGCAGGCCCGTGACCTGCCGGAATCCGAGTTGCACCCTGAAGGCGCCGCCGGCGTCCACAGGCTCCAGCGTATTGTCCCAGTCCGAATGGTTCACGTCCACGGGCCGCATCTCCACGCCGTGCTCTTGGGCGTCGCGCACGATCTGTGCCGGGGCATAGAACCCCATAGGCTGGCTGTTCAGCAGCGCAGCGCAGAACACATCCGGATGATGGCACTTGATCCAGGACGAGACATAGACGAGCAGCGCGAAGGAGGCAGCATGGCTTTCCGGAAAGCCATATTCGCCGAAGCCCTTGATCTGGTCGAAACAGGCCTTCGAGAAGGCCGGATCATAGCCACGCGTGATCATCCGCGAAACGAACATGTGCTCGTAATTATGGATCGTGCCGACATTGCGGAAAGTCGCCATCGCGCGGCGCAGTCCATTGGCCTCCTCCGGCGTGAACTTGGCGGCGTCGATGGCAATCTGCATTGCCTGTTCCTGGAACAGCGGCACCCCCTCCGTCCGGGCAAGGATGGCTTTCAGTTCGTCCGGCGGCCCATGATCCGGCGAAGGTTTCGGAAAAATGATCGGCTCCAGTTTCTTCCGCCGGCGCAGATAAGGGTGCACCATGTTGCCCTGGATCGGTCCGGGCCGGACGATGGCAACCTCGATCACGAGGTCATAGAAGGTCCGGGGTCTCAGCCGCGGCAGCATGGCCATCTGGGCCCGGCTCTCGACCTGGAACACGCCCAGGCTGTCCGCCCTGCACAGCATGTCATAGGTGGCGGTATCGTCCTGCGGGATGCTGGCGAGACTGTGCCGGATGCCCTTGTGGCTTTCGAGCAGGTCGAACGCCTTGCGGATACAGGTCAGCATGCCGAGTGCGAGCACATCCACCTTCATGATGCCGAGCGCGTCGATGTCATCCTTGTCCCATTCGATGAAGGTACGGTCCTTCATCGCCGCATTGCCGATGGGCACGGTCTCGATCAGCGGCCCGCGCGTCAGCACGAAGCCGCCGACATGCTGCGAGAGATGGCGCGGAAAGCCGAGCAGCTGGCGGGCAAGCTGCACCGCGCGCCGGATCAGCGGATTTGCCGGGTCAAGCCCGGCTTCGGCGATCCGCTTGTCCGGCAGGCCGTCGCTCCAGCTGCCCCAGACGCCGCTCGCCAGGGCGGACGAAATCTCCTCGCTGAGCCCCAGCGCCTTGCACACTTCCCGGATCGCCGAACGCGAGCGGTAGGATATCACGGTTCCGGTGAGCGCGGCCCGGTGGCGGCCATATCGTTCGTATACATACTGTATGACCTCTTCGCGCCGCTCATGCTCGAAGTCGACATCAATGTCCGGCGGCTCCTTGCGCTCCGGCGAGAGGAAACGCTCGAACAGGAGGTTGGTCAGCGCCGGGTCGACGCTGGTGACGCCGAGGCAGTAGCAGACGGCCGAGTTCGCCGCCGAGCCGCGTCCCTGGCAGAGGATGCCCTGGGCCCGCGCCCAGGAGACGATGTCGTGCACCGTCAGGAAATAGGGGGCATAGTTCAGCTGGGCGATGATCCGGAGTTCCTTGCGGATCTGGGCGGAGACCTTCTCCGGAATGCCCTCCGGATAGCGCCACGCCGCCCCCTCCCAGGCGAGACGTTCAAGATGCGCCTGCGGCGTGGAGCCCTGCGGTACGGGCTCGTCCGGGTATTCGTAGGAGAGTTCATCGAGGCTGAAGGTGCAGCGCTCCGCAATCTCGAGCGTACGTCTGAGGGCGGGCTCGAAGCCGCTGAACAGGCGCGCCATTTCTACCGGGGATTTCAGGTGCCGCTCGGCATTCGCCTCAAGCCGGTAGCCGGCCGTGTCGAGGGTGCAGTGCTCGCGAATGCAGGTCATCACGTCCTGCAGCGGGCGGCGTTCCGGGGCGTGGTAGAGCACGTCATTGAGGGCCACCAGGGGCGCGCCCGTCTCTGCCGAAAGCTCTGCCAGCCGGCTGAGGTGTTCCCGGTTGCGGCCCGCATAGGTATAGCGCGCGCCGAGCCAGGCGCGTCCCGGCGCCGCGGCGGCCACCCGTTGGAGCGCTTCCTTGAACGCCGGCATCAGGGGCTCCCGCGGCAGCACGATCAGCATCTGCCCCTCACTGGCCGCGAGGATATCTTCCATCAGGATCCGGCAGCTGCCTTTCTCCGCCCTCAGCTTGCCTTCGGAAAGCAGGCGCGAGAGGCGCCCATAGGCTGGCCGGTCCACGGGATAGGCGAGCATCTCCGGCCCGTCCTCCGGTACGAGCCGCGCGCCGACCAGAAGCTTCAGGCCGGCCGCCTTTGCCGCCACGTGCGCGCGCACGACCCCCGCAAGCGTGTTGCGATCCGCCACACCGATGGCGCGCAGGCCCAAAGCGGCGGCGCATTGCACCAGCTCCTCTGCATGGCTTGCCCCGCGAAGGAAGGAGAAGTTGGTCGTCACCGCAAGTTCGGCATATCCGGTCATGCGAACAGTCCTTGTACGAACCATTCCGGATCGGTGCCCCGGTCATCGCCGTAGAGGCCTTCGCGAAAGACCCAGTAGCGCCGGCCGTCGCTGTCTTCGATACGGTAATAGTCACGCGTGCGGGGCAGTCTGCCGCGCTCGCCGGGTGCGGGGGGAAGGTAAGTCCACCATTCCGGGGCAATCCGCTCGGGGCCGTCAGCCCGCACAACCTTGCGCAGGCGCCGCCGCCAGACGAACTGCAGCGGCGGGCCGTCCGGCACCTGCGCCATCACCGAGACCTGCTCCGGCCGGCCCAGCATGCGAATGGGTCTGGACCGGGGAGGCACCGGCATGACCGATGCGGGCAACTGTCCGGTATACGCGGCACGCCGCTCCCTCTTTTCCGGGGGATGGCGCGCTTCCATCACGGCCAGCGTCACAACGCCTTCGCCGAGGCGCGCAGCGATCCGGTCGGCGAGCGTGGCAACCGCTTCCGCATCAAGATCCGTGCTCGCCAGATCGCCGGATAGCGGGCGGCTGCCGGACGTCATCGGCCCCGCGCGGCTGGCTTCGAGAAGCAGGAGATCGATGCCGAAACCGGGATCGATCCGGTCGATCTTTTCCCGGAAAAGCCGCAGCACGTGTTCCGGTGTGCGCACCGGGCGCGCGGCGTTGATGTTGACGGTGCTTGTTCCGCCATCCGAGCGGAAGGCGCTGAAAGCGAAACCCTGCGCGCCCAGTCCCTGGGCGGCCAGGGTTTCGCACAACTTCTCCGTCAATTGCTGCAGTCCGTCGCTTATGCCTTCGCGGCTGGTCAGGGGCTCGGGGCAGGCTAGGCGCTCTGCATGTTCCGGCGGCGGGCGAAGCGGCGCGAAGGGTTCGGCGCGCCGCCCCAGCGCCTGATCGAGACGCAGGCCTACCGCATCGGCGGCCTGGCGCGACCGGAAGCGGTGGGTGAGGGCTTTCCGGTCAATGGCATAGAGCTGACCGATCCGCGTCAGCCCGAAGCGGCGCAGCAGGGTCAGCGCCTCCGGTGACAGGCGAAGCGTGACCATCGGCAAGCGCGCGAGCCCCTCGGCTTCCTGGCCGGTGGGCAGCACGGGATACTCGCCCTGTCCACTGCCCCGCGCCAGGGCATGGGCGGCGCCCGGTGTGCCGGCCATCGCGGCCCGGTGGCCATATCCGGCTTGCGCAAGGCGCCGCGAGACTTCGGCCAGCATGCCCGCCTCGCCGCCAAACAGGTGGGCGCAGCCGGTCGTCTCCATCATCAGCCCGTCCTCCCCGTCCAGCGCAACGAGGGGGGAGAAGCGCCCCATCCAGAGGGCGAGCGCCGTCAACGCATCAAGGTCTGCGGCGCGGTTGATCTCTTCGGAGAGGATGTCCGGAAGGGTGGCCTTCGCATCGCTGAGGCGCAGGCCCGGTTCAATGCCGGCCGCCCGCGCAGGGTCGTTTGCGGCCACGACGCTTAGTCCGTGAGCGGACTTTTCGTAAAGCACAAAGGGGCGGCGCTTAACCGGCTCGGAGACGGAAACGCTCTTCGTCTGCCGCCGTATGCGGCGCAGGCGGTCCAGCGGCCAGTCCGGGAGCCACACTGAGAGATAGCGTTTCATCATTCCACTCGAGGTCAAAGGTCTGTCCTGTCGCAGAAGGCGCCGTGCGGCAGCGTTCGATCACCGCCCGCCAGCGGGGATGGCCGGGTGCCTGCGGGTCATGGCGGTTGGGGGCAGACGGGCGTGAGGTAAGGCGCCATCGGCTCGCAGCCGCCGTCGCGCCTTCACAGTCATGAGGCAGCATGAGTATGACGGGCACGCCATGCCGCGTGGACGCGAGTGTCAGCCGCCGGCTGGAGGTGAAGTCCGCTCTGTCCACTTCCGCAATCACGAGGCTTGCGGCCCCCGAGACGACGGCTTCTTCCGCGGCCCAGAGAGCCGTCTGTGCGTTTCGGGCCTGCACGGTCAGGCGCAGACGTGAGGAAACGCTTGGCAGCGCCGCCTCCGGCACCTCGCCCGTGTCGAGCATGATCGAGGTTTGCCGCACCCAGACCCAGGCTCCGGACAGTGTCTCGCCGATGGCGGCCAGCAAGAAGCCCGTGGCGGCTGCTCGGTCGCCATAAGCGCCTTCGGCAATTTCATGAAGGCCCTGCCGGCCCAGCCCGAACGGAAACTCTGCCTCCGCAGCAGGCGGGGCCGTTACGGCTCGGACAAGGCCTTTTGCTTTGAGGGTGGCGAAGTCCATTTGTTTTTGTTCACTCATCTGGGCAACACGGTTGAAGATCTCTTGGCCGGGCATGAACGCTCCCTGTCGCCGGCGCAGGCTCCGTCTCGTGCAGGAAGACACGGGAAAAAGAACAAATCAAGAACATTTGAGTCGGCGCAGGCGCAACATCCAGCTTTCCTGTGAATGAAAAGGGAGACCGAAGATGCCGCGTGACGGGCGCCATGATCAAAGCCCGCTTGGCCATGAGGCTGACGGGTGTTCAGTTCCTGAGTTCAAGTCGCAACGAACCATTATGACAGTTCAGACAAAGATAGAAAAATCCCTCGAATACGCTCTGGACTTCGCCACTGAACAATTTATGTTTCGTTTAGCGTTTTCCCCAGGCGTTTGACCCAGAAGCCGAAACCCATGCCCCTACGCCTAGTGACCCCGCGCACGCTCTTCGGTGCGGTTACGGCACTCGCCTTATTGACCGTGCCGGGATGCGACGCTGTCACCAAAGACACGGCGCAAGCGGTGACCGTCCCCAAAGTCGCCCAGCCCGTGGTTGTGGCGGCGGAAGTCCTGCCATCCGAGCCGGCGGCCCTGGTCGCGGCCACCGGAACCATCGTCTATTCCCAGGAGACCACCCTGTCCTTCAAGACGGGCGGGGTCCTCACCGAGCTGACGGTCGATGAAGGCGATGCCGTCAAGGCGAAGCAGCGCCTCGCCCGGCTTGACCTGACCGAACTGGCTGCCAGCGTCGCCCAGGCCGAGGCCGCCGTCGTGAACGCCGACCTGCAATATGAGCGCACCCGCGATCTCGTCGAGAAAGGCCACGTCGCGCAGGCGCGGCTGGACGATGCTGCCCTGGCGCGGGATCAGGCGCGGGCGGGATTGTCAGCCGTATCGTTCAATCGCAATCTCGGCGTCATGACCTCGCCCAGCGACGGCGTGGTACTGCGCCGCCTCGCGGAGCCGGGCCAGACCCTCGCGCCCGGCGCGCCCGTGCTGCAGATCGGCGATACAACGTCCGGCCTGCTGCTGCGCGTGCCGGTATCGGCCGAGCAGGCCGCCCGCCTGAAGCTGGGGGATACGGCCGAGATTTCGGTTGCCGGGCTGGCCGGCCCGCCGCGCCCCGGCGCGATCCTCCGCATCGCCGCCAAGAGCAATGACGCCACCGGCAATTTCGATGTCGATATCGGCGCCGGTGATCCGGCGCTCCTGCGGAGCGGCCTGATCGGCAGTGCGCGGATTACCTCGTCTGCCGCAACCGAAAGCAAAACGTCGTCCGTGCGCATTCCGACACTGGCGCTGATCGATGCCCGCGCAGACCGCGGCTATGTCTACGTCATCGACGACCAGAACATCGCCCACCGGCGGTCGATTTCGACGTCCGGTGTCGACAAGGGAGACGTGATTGTCCTGACGGGCCTGGAGGCCGGGGAGCGCGTGATCGCGGAAGGCGCAGCCTATGTCCGTGACGGCGAAGCCGTCGTCATTGCGGACAGGCCCTGAGCCTGATGCAACAGATCGTCCGGTTTTTCGTCGATCGCTGGCAGTTTTCGCTGGTTTTGTTCGTCATGCTGGTCGCCCTCGGCGGCAGCGCGATGATGTCCATTCCCAAGTCCGAAGACCCGACCGTCCGTTTTCCGATCGCCGGCGTCACGGTCGTCCTGCCGGGCGCCGATGCCGAGCAGATCGAAAAGCTGATCGTCGTGCCGCTCGAGCAGGCCTTCAACCGGATTGAAGACGTCAAGGAAGTCAGGTCGGGCGCAAGTTCGGGTGTCGGCAGCGTCACGGTAGAGTTCACCTATGGGTCTGACCCCGAGCGCAAGTTCGATGAACTGGTCCGTGAACTGAACGTGGCCCGGCCGGATTTCCCTCCGGGCGTCGTCGAAGTGCGCACCTTCAAGGCAAACACTGCAAACGCCAACGTGGTCGTCCTGGCCCTGGTCAGTGAAACAGCCCCGGCCCGCCAGCTCGAAGCCGCCGCCCGGGACCTGCGCGACATGCTGGAACGCGCCAGCGGCGTTCAGCAAGCGCAGATCTGGGGCGCGCCGGAATCGGAAGTCCGCGTGTCGCTCGATCTGGAACGCCTGTCGACCTTCCAGCTCTCTCCGCTCGCCGTTGTGGACGCCCTGCAGCGCGAAGGCGCAGACGTCCCCATCGGCGCCGTGCAATCCGGCGGTCGGCGCTTCAACGTGACGGCCACCGGGCCCTTCGACAGTCTCGACGAGATCAGGAACACCGTGCTGCGCTCGGCAGACGGCAGCACACTGACGGTCGGCGATATCGCCAAGGTCGAATGGGACAATGATGAGCCCCGCCATTTCACCCGCTACAATGGCGAGCGCGCCGTACTCGTCAGCGCCAAGGGCAAGCTGGGCGTCGACGTTTTTGTGGTCCGCAACAATCTCTACGAGCAGATCGAAGCCTACCAGAGCAGCCTGCCGGAAGGCATCCGGCTCGAACTGGGTTTCGACCAGTCCAAGACCGTGGCCCACCGGTTGACCAGCCTCGGGCGCGACTTCGGAATCGCCGTTCTGCTCGTGCTGCTCACGCTCCTGCCGCTGGGAATTCGCGCAGCCATCGTCGTGATGATGGCGATCCCCCTGTCTCTGGCGATCGGCGTGTTCTGGATTGGCCAGCTCGGCTACACGATGAACCAGCTGTCGATCTCGGGCTTCGTCATCGCGCTCGGCCTGCTGGTCGACGACTCCATCGTGGTCACCGAGAACATTGCCCGGCATTTGCGAAACGGCCTGCCAAGGCGCGACGCCGCAATCGCCGGCGTCTCCGAAATCAACGTCGCGGTCATCGGTTGCACCGCAACGCTGATCTTCGCCTTCCTGCCGCTCATCGCCTTGCCGGAAGGCGCGGGCGACTTCACGCGGTCGCTGCCGGTTGCCGTGCTGACGACCATCATCGCGTCCCTCGTCGTGTCCCTGACGATCATTCCCTTCCTGGCGGGACAATTGCTGCCGCGCGACGGACATGGAAAATCGAACGTCTTCCTCGATGGCGTGATGGGCGCCATCCATGCGGTCTACCGTCCGATCCTCCGCCTCGCCCTGCGGTTTCCGGTGTCGACGGTCGTGCTCTCGCTGGCCCTCGCCCTGTCCTCGTTCGCGCTGGTGCCGAGGCTCGGCTTCTCGCTGTTTCCGGAGAATGACAGCCCGTACTTCCTCGTCGACGTTGAGATGCCGCAAGGCGTGTCGATCGACGGGACGGACAAGGCTGTCCGCTATGTCGAGGACGTGCTCGCCAGGCGCGACGATATTGCCTTCCGGTTCGCCAATAGCGGATCGAGCAATCCGCAGATCTACTACAACGTCTTCGAGACGATTGGCATTCCGGACTTTGGTCAGGTCTACGGCGCCTTCAAGCACTGGTCACCCGATGAAGGCCCGGCCATCGTTTCCGAAATTCGCGCGGAGCTGGCGAAATATCCTGCCGCGAAACTGACCTTCCGCCGTTTCGAGAATGGTCCGCCCGTCGAAGCGCCTATCGCCGTGCGTATCTGGGGCAAGGACAATGACACACTGAGCCAGATCGCCGGCGATGTTGAGCTGATCCTGCGCGATACGCCCGGCACGCGCGACGTGTCGAACCCGGCATCTGCCCGCCAGGTCGATCTTGACCTCAACATCGATACGGCGAAGGCCGCGCTGCTCGGCATCCCGCCCGGCGCCATCGATCAGACATTGCGTGTCGCGGTCGGCGGCGCAACGGTCGCGCAGGTTCGCGATCCGACCGGCGAGGCTTATCCCATCCGGGTGCGGATGGATGCAGGTTCGCCGCCGGACGCCGATGCCCTGCAGAGAATGTACCTCTGGAATGGGCAAGGCGGCGGCGTTCCCCTGTCGGAGATTGCGTCGGTGGAATTTTCCTCCGGCCCGACCATCGTGAACCGCGTGCAGCAGGAACGTGTCGTGACCGTTCTGTCCTACGTGCTGTCCGACTATCTAGCGGCGGATGTGACGGGCGATGTCGCGTCAAAGATCAACGCCATCACCCTACCGCCCGGATACCGGATCACCTTCGGCGGTCAGGCCGAGGCGGCCAGCGAGAGCTTCTCTGGCCTTGGCGCCGCCGTGCTGATTGCACTGTTCGGCGTGCTCGCCGTTCTCCTGCTGGAGTTCGGCAGCTTCGCGCAAATGGCCGTGGTCGCCTTCGTCATTCCGTTCGGCGTGATGGGCGGGTTCATTGCACTTTACATTGCGCAATACCCGCTCTCCTTCATCGCCATGATCGGCTTCATCGCGCTGATAGGAATCGAGATCAAGAACTCCATCCTGCTCGTGGACTTTGCCAACCGGCTGAGGCGCGACGGCGTCCCCTTGCGCGAAGCCGTGGTTCAGGCCGGCGAAATCCGCTTCCTGCCGGTCCTGCTCACCAGCGCCACAGCCATCGGCGGCATGATCCCGCTGGTCTGGGAACAGTCGCCCCTGTTCTCGCCGCTGGCCGTCGTCATCATCGGCGGCCTGGTCAGCTCGACCATCCTTGCACGGATCGTGACCCCCGCGATGTACATGCTGCTGACGCCCAAAGACCTCGCCGAACCGAAACCGGCTGTAGAAGCCGCAGAGACCTACTGATCTGCCGGAATAGACCACAGCGCCCGCAAAGCACAAAACACCGCCTGTGACCAAGACTGGTCACAGGCGGAGTTCAGTCGGCGGTTACCGGGCGTCGCGAACGGCGACGGCGGTTTCGGGATAGTCGACCCAGATGCCGTCTACGCCCGCGCTGATAAGTGCCCGCAGTTCAGCCTTGGAATCGGCAAACCCTTCCGCCGGGCGGTCATCGCGCACGGTATAGACGTGAACGACAAGACCGAGGGCATGGGCACGCTGCACGAAGTCCGTAGCAGTTCCATCCTTGTTGAGAACCATCGCCTTGTCGGCGCCAACGCCGGTCGTCGTCTTCATGTCCTCAAGCTTGTAATCCAGCCCCATCATGGCCGCGTAAGGCGGGCCCACCATGTTCTGGATCGTGGGCAGGTCACTCTTTTCACGCAGCGCAGCCAGGAAGGGCGGCTCGAAAGACTGGATGAAGACCGGGATGCCGGCGGCTTTCACGCCTTTCTTCTCCAGCGCGGTGAGGATCGGATCAACCATGTCGAGACCGGCCGAGGAAAAATAGCCCGGCCACTTGGCTTCGATGTGGAGGCCGACGGTGCGGCCGTCAGCGGCAGATGCCAGCACCAGATCAATCACTTCGTCGAACGTGACGATATCGAGCTGGTCGTTGAACGCCATCGAGCGTGTTTCGAATTGCTGACGCGCTTTCAGCGTCTTGATCTCGGCAAGCGTGAAGTCGTCCGTCCACCAGTCATCCTGATCGCCGAGCGGGGTGGCACGTACGCGTTTGCGGTCTGCGAATTCCGGGTGATCGGCAACGTTTGTCGTGGCGGAGAGATAGTGGTCATGCCGGGCGATCAGCACACCGTCCTTGGTCATGACCAGGTCCGGCTCGATGAAGTCCGCACCTTGCTCGATCGCGGCCGTATAGGCCTTGATCGTATGTTCCGGAAAAAGGCCGCTGGCGCCCCGATGCGCGATGATGATCGGGGGCGCCCCCTCCAGTGTCGCAAACACGGGTGTGTCCCGCCCGGGCCCGGCCGGCGCCGAAGCGCAGGCCGAGAGGATGACCGCAGCGAAGGCAATGAGATATTTCATGTGCAATGTCTCCTCCCGCTACGATCAGAATTTCACGTAGGCGCCGGCTTTCAGGATCTGCGGTCTGCCGCGAATGATCGTGTGCAGGCCGAACGCGCCGCCGGTATTGCCGACATCGATCAGGTATTCTTCGTCCGCCAGGTTCTCGCCGGTCGCAAACACGCCCCAGCGCTCGTCGGCGCTGTCAAAGGCGAGGCGCAGGTTGACCAGGCCGTAGGAGCCCTGTTCCTCGACCACCGGCGTGCCGTCCGGAAAGGTCTCCCGGACGCGGTTGAAGCCGCCGCTGCCATTGGCGATGTAATCGAAGCCGTTGTCGTCCTCGAAGAATTGCTGGCCTTTCCAGACATAGCTCGGCGTGATCGACAGCGTGCCCGTGGAAGCCACGTCCAGCGTGATGTCCGCCGCCAGCGAGAAGCTCTGCTCCGGGCTCATCCGGAACCGGTTACCGGCAAACTGCAGCGCGTTTCCGTTGCTGTCCTCGTCATCATATTCGGAGAAGTTGTAGGCATACGTGCCCAGCAGGCGGATATTGTCGTGCACCAGCGCCTGGCCGTCGAATTCAAAGCCATACTGTGTCGCGTTGCCGGAGTTCTCGACCACGAAGATGCCGTTGATCGGGTCGAAGCGGCTAGTCTGGAAATTCTCGTACTGGCCGTAATACACCGAGCTGGTCATCTGCACCCGGTCATCGAAGAAGCGTCCGAACAGGCCGGCTTCGACGTTGTCGAGCGTCTCGGCATCGACGACGGAAACGTTCCGGCCGGAGATCGACAGCGCTTCCGGGCGGCGCCCGCGGCCATAGGACAGCCAGGTGTTGACGCTGTCGGACACTCGGTAGGCCGCGTTGAGGCGCCAGGTGTAGGCGCCGTCGGGCTCAGCTGCGGCGTTGACCGGATTGCCGATCTGCGCGGCGCTGATCAGGAAGCCCGGCGCGAAGGTCACAGCGTTGCGCACGCCCCCGAGCGCCGCGTTGCCCCGCAGAAGCTCGCCGACACTTGAAGCTTCAAGTTCGTTGACCGTATAGCGCAGACCGCCGGTCAGCGAGAGCCGGTCGGTCAGATCATAGGTCAGGTCGCCGAAGACGTCATAGCTCGTGCGGGCGTCCGTCGATCTGGCCTGCTCGGCATGTGCCGGGTTCAGCGGGATCAGCGCGCCTTGCTGAAGCAGGCCCACCACCGAAAACTGGAACGGAGTGCTAAAGCTGCCGATATTGGCCGCGCCGGGAACGCCCTGGCTCATGAGGAGACCGCGCAGCTGCGCCACCGTAGCGCCCGCGCCGGCGGCGATCTGCGGCAGGAACAGCGACTGGGCGAAGGCTTCATCGGTGGCGAAAGTCAGCGAGTCGCGGGTCTCATAGTTGAGATAATTGCCGCCGAAGAAGCCGGTCAGCTTCCCGCCATTGTCATAGTTGAGGCGCACTTCCTGCGAGAAGGCTTCGCCCTCGCGCGCCTGGTAGAATTGCAGCAGGTTGAAGGCGGCGCCATCAGAGTCCCAGGCCTCGCTGGACGACAGGTCGCGATAATCGGTCAGCGAGGTCAGCGTCCAGGCATCGCTCAGGCTGAACTCGAGGTTGGCCGTCGTGGCAAATATCTCGCGGTCATTGCCCAGCTTGTCGCGGACCTGATCGGCATTGATGTTCATCGCGGTCGGGCCAAACGGATCGACAGCGCCGTTCACCGGGAAGAAGCCGGACGTGAACTGCGTGCCGGTCGAGTCGTCTTCCTGATAGTTCACGAAAACATCGGCGGTGATCGCAGGCGTCACGTCCCAGCGGACGGCGCCGCGCAGGGCGGTCGTGTCCTGACCCATGAGGTCCGGCGAGTTGGCGAGGTTGGGCACATACCCGTCGACATTCTTGATCTGGCCGGCCAGGCGAACGGCGAAATTGTCAGTCAGCGCGAGGTTGTAGAAACCTTCGCCGCGCACAAAGCTGTAATCGCCGCCTTCAATCAGCAGCTTGCCGGAGTTGCCTTCGGTCGAAGCGCGGTTCTGGATATAGTTGATCCCGCCGATCAGGGCGCCCTGGCCGAACAGGGTCGCCTGCGGGCCCTTCACGACCTCGACGCGCTCGATATCGTAGATGGCAATGCTGGTGGCATAGCCCGGCGTTCCGATGGACACGCCGTTCTGGAAGATCGCGACACGCGGCGCGCCGCCATCGGCCACAACCCCGCGCAGCGAATAGGTCGGCGCGTTGAGGCTCTGCGCCTGCACCTGCAGGCCGGGAATGAAGTTGGCGAGGTCTTCGATGTCGTCCGCTGCAAGCTTGTCGATCAGGTCCTGGCTGGCGACAGAGACGTTGATCGGCACGTCGATCAGGGACTGTTCCTGTTTCTGGGTCGTCACGGTGACGACTTCGAGACGGCGCGCGTCCTCTGGTTCAGATGTTTGTGCGAGTGCGGACAATTGGGCAGATGTGCTGAGCGCGGCCAAGGCCGTCGCCGAAAGAATGCGGAATTTCATGAATCACCCCGAGTTGTTGCGGCGCGCAATCGGCGCCTCGGGCGTTCGTTAAGTCTGCGTCAGGGCCGCTTCAAACCAAGGTTTTATGAAGGTAATTCACCGAAAATATGAAAATATACAGCATCATGGAGGATGCGCGCTTTGGCGTTGAACAGGCGCGGCTGAAGGTCGTGATCAGGATCGGGACTTGCCCATGATTTGTGCGCTTGCTCAGATCTTGGGCGTCGCACAAACGACGTCTCCCCGCCGGCTGTGGCGCCAGAGCAACGCACCGTCACACGCGCAGCCGGGATTGTCAGTAGGCGGACTTCAGCTGGCCAGGCCGGAAACGATCATCCGGCGAAGCGTGTCGATCTCGTCGGCTTCACCGGCCGGCTTGTCTCGCCGGATCCGGCTGATGCGCGGAAAGCGCATGGCGATTCCGGACTTGTGGCGTGTGCTGACATTCACGGCGTCAAAGGCCACTTCGAGCACGAGGCTCTTTTCGACTTCGCGGACAGGCCCGAACCGGTTCGTCGTATGCTTGCGCACGAAACTGTCGAGCCAGCGCAGTTCTTCGTCGCTGAATCCCGAATACGCCTTGCCGACGGGCAGCAGCACGCCGCCCTCGGCCTCGGGCGCTGTCCAGCATCCGAACGTGAAGTCCGAATAGAAGCTCGACCGTTTGCCGGAGCCGCGCTGCGCATACATCATCACGCAGTCGGCGGTCAGCGGCTCGCGTTTCCATTTGTACCAGAACCCCGCCTTGCGGCCTGCCTCATACGGGCTGTCGCGGCGCTTCAGCATCACGCCTTCAATGTCGGTTTCACGGGCCGCCGCACGCAGATCAGCAAGCGCGTCGAAATCGCCGGCCTCGATCAGCGCTGAAATGTCGAAGGCGCCGGGGTCGAGCTGCGACACCAGCGCCTCAAGGCGCACCCGCCGGCCAGTCCAGGGCAAGCGGCGCAGGTCTTCGCCCCGGTCGAACAGCACATCATAGAGACGCACGAAAGCCGGAAACTCCGCCTGCATGCTGGCGGACACAACCTTCCGGCCAAGCCGTTGCTGCAGCGCGTTGAAACTGGCGGCGCCGCCGGCCTCGCCGCCTTGCGCCGCGCCGCGCACGAGAAGTTCGCCGTCGAGCACGCCCTCATGCGCGAAGGCGCGCGCGACATCCGGAAAACTGCCTGTGATGTCTTCGCCGCCACGGCTGAACAACCGCGTTTCACCGCCCGCATGGACGAGCTGGATGCGGATGCCGTCCCATTTCCATTCCGCCGCATAGTCCGCCAGGTCGAGCACGGCATCTTCCAGCGGATTGGCCAGCATGAACGGGCGGAACACGGGCCGGGAGGTGATGTCCGGCTTGGCCGCCGTGCCGGACGCCCAGGCAAACAGCTCGGCATAGGGCGGACGCAGCGCATGCCAGACTTCTTCCACATCATCGAGCGGCACGTCGAAGGCCTGCGCAAACGCCGTCTTGGCAAGCCGCGCCGAAACGCCGATCCGCAAGGCGCCGGTCGCCAGCTTCAAAAGGGCAAAACGGCCGTCTTCATCGAGCCGGTCCAGCAGGCCGGCAACGACCGGTTTCGCCGTCGCCCGCGTTGCCGCGCTCAGCAAGTCGACGGCTTCGCTGACCGTCGGCGAGGGCGGCACTGGCCCCGGCGGCGCAGGCCAGAGCAGGCTGACCGTCTCCGCCGTATCCCCCACGAAATCCCGCGACAGCGAAAAGAGGACGGGATCGACCCGCTCCTTGATCAGGTCACGGATGATGCCGGCTTTGACCGAGGGAAAGTTCAATGCGCCGGTGAGCCCGGCGAGGGCCCAGCCCCGGTCCGGGTCAGGCGCTGCGCGCAGATAGTCCGCCAGCAGGGCCAGCTTGCTGTTGCGGGACCGCGTGTAGATGAGATCGGTCAGCAGCCGGGCGAAGCGGTCCATCAGCCGGTATCATCCTCTTCGCGCCCGACCAGGTCGAGCGCGCGGGCGCGCATCTGGTGCAGCGCGCACCAGTGCAGCAGGGCGTCTTCGCGGCCATGCGTGATCCAAGTTTCTTCCGGCGAAAGTTCCAGGATCGTTTGCGTCAGCTCGTTCCAGTCACAATGGTCCGAAATGATCAGCGGCAGCTCGACATTGCGCTGCACCGCTCTCTGGCGCACCCGCATCCAGCCAGATGCCATCGCATTGATCGGGTCAGGCAGGCGGCGGGCCCAGGCCGAGTTCAGGGAAGATGGCGGGCAGACGATGATCTGTCCTTTGAGCGCCTCCCGGCTGGCCTCGCTGACCAGCGCCAGCGGGCCGAGGCTGACGCCGCGCCGCTCATACAGCTCGCACATGGCGACCATGGCGCCGTGCAGCCAGATCGTCTCGTGATAGCCGGCGCGGCGCAGCTCCGCGATCACCCGCTGCGCCTTGCCGAGCGCATAGGCGCCGATCAGGATCGATCGGTCCGGATTGGCGCTCCGCGCATCGAGAAGGCGCCCGATTTCGCGCTCGATCGGCGGATGGGTGAAGATCGGCAGGGCGAATGTCGCTTCCGTAATCAGGATGTCGCAGGGCGTCGGCTGGAAGGGCAGGCAGGTCGGGTCCGGCCGGCGCTTGTAGTCTCCGGTAATGATGATGCGCTCACCCTCCCGCTCGAGCAGGATCTGCGCGGAGCCGAGAACATGCCCCGCCGGAACGAACGTCGCGGTGATGGAATCGCCAATCTCTATGGGTTCGTTATAGGCAAGGTCGCGCCCGCCCGTCGGCGTCTCGTAACGCAGGGCGATGATGTCGCGCGTCGCGCCAGTCGCCCAGACCTCGCCATGCCCGCCGCGCGCGTGGTCGGCATGGCCGTGGGTGACCAGCGCATGGGCGACAGGGCGGGACGGATCGATCCACCAGTCGATGGCCGGCAGGTGGATCCCTTCGCGTTCCGCCTTGATCCAGCGCGGTGTTTTCGGGCTGGACAGCATTGTCTCTATCCTCGGAATCCTGCATCGGAGGCAGGTGCCTTGCACGCTGCCCAATGGCTCATAAGTTAAGCCCTGGCGCCGAAATACAAGGCGCCGGTCGCAGGCGTCCCCGCAGACAGGCGGACCGAGAGCAAGTGATAAAATTTGAGAAATAAACGACAAGGATTCGACTGGTGTTCCGGCGCAGAGATTATGACGGGTTAGTCTAAGCCGAGAATGGGCAGATCCTGGGGCAGGATGAGCAACTGTATGCTTCTGGCGACGCCGGGTTGCTTTTCGATCAATCCACTTTTCTC
>Ga0163144_10006090_pt1 | contig 26690 bp, 26 predicted proteins | sample OliLak19BULKMAT1_FD_123175 | JGI IMG/M metagenome (GOLD analysis project Ga0163144, IMG submission 123175) | Freshwater microbial mat bacterial communities from Lake Vanda, McMurdo Dry Valleys, Antarctica - Oligotrophic Lake LV.19.BULKMAT1 | ecosystem: Environmental > Aquatic > Freshwater >...
CGCCAGAAGCACGACGCGCAGGACCGCAACTGAGACTCGCCCGAGGCGGTGGCCGACCAGGCCGCCGCCTCAATGACTGCCGGTGCCTGGATCCGTCAGCGGCAGTTGGCCGCTTCGATGGAAAGGCGCACAGCCTTCAGACGGCGTCGACGAGCTGGGCCAGGGGTACCACCTCGACGTGGCGCCCGAGTTCATAGCGGCGATCGCCGGGATAGGCCACCACCAGCTTGTCGAGCCCGAGCGAATCGGGCGCGATGCGCATCGAGGGTGTCAGGGTCGGCGCATCCGTGCGCTTGCATTCGACGCCCCGACCTTGGGGTGCAGTTCCAGGTCGCGCACGTTGCCCACCCCGAGCAGGGCGTGCAGCAAGCCGCTGTCCCGCACATAGGCCTTGGGGGACTTCACCTGCCGTTTACCGATGTTCTCGAACCACGGTGCCAGCGGCCTGAGCATGAACACGCTGCTCAGCAGATCGAGGTAGCGACGCACGGTGGATTCGTTCACCCCGAGAGCGCGCGCCAGCTCGGCGGCGTTCCACACCTGGGCATGGTGGTGGGCCACCATGTTCCAGAAGCGACGCAGCGCGGGCGCCGCGATCTGCACGCCCAGTGACGCAGTTGTTCACGGGCACCGAGGTCGGCCAGCCGCAGGCCTTCGAGTTCCACCGTCTCGAGACGTCCGGCGATCGGCGAGCACGCGCAGCACCGGGAAGAGCTCCGGCCGTCGCTGGACCTCGTGCACGACGACCAGGCCCTTCAATCCGCGCAGGGCCGTCATCGGCTCATCGAGACGGGCGAGGCTCGCGGGATCCCCGAGGTCGAAATGGTTACGTGAGTCCGCGTCGACGAACTGCCTCGCGACGGTGGTCTTGCCGCACTGTCGTGGCCCACTGAGCCAAGGCTTCCGCAAGAACTCGCAACAGCTCTGGCTCGGGCATCGGCAGCTTCACAAAGGTGCGGCCGTCGCGCGGGCCCGGCGCAGCAGTGCTCGACGCATCGGCCTGTGGCGCGCCGGCCTCCGGCCTCGACGCGCCCGCACGCGTTGCCGCAGGCACTTCAAGCCTGCGCGACAACGGATGTCCGTTCCGCCGGTGCCACCAGCCCGTCGGTGGGTGCCTCCCTGGCCACGGCCTGCACCGATTCCATGAATTTGGTCAGGCGGGTCCCGCCCATGAAGACTTCGGCGGCGGCGATGGCCCGCACGGTCTTGCCGAGCCCCATCTCGTCGGCGAGCAGGCACCGCCCGGTCCGGCCGCGAACAGCACGCCTTCCGCCTGGTAGGGATAGAGCTCGGCCTTGACCAGCGTGCGCAGGCCCGGACCCCGCGCCCCGCGGGGATAGGCGGCGTCGACGACCCGGCGCCGGCGCTCGGCATCGCGCGCCCGGGCGATGAAGGCGAGCGCGTCGTCGTGGCAGCGTCGCAGCAGCTTCACCGCGGTCCGGTTGCGCTCCAGTCGACCGAGCACGAATTCGATGTGCTTGCAGGTGCCGAGATCGTTGGTCGTGAAGTCGGGGCAAGCGCAGCGGTCGTCACCGATGGCGGCCCCGCGAATCGCCGCACGATAGCTGCGCTGGCTTGCGGGATTGGATCCCAGGAACTCGAAGAACACCGGTTGATCGCCCAGGTTGCGGACCGCGAACGTCTGAGCGCGCCCGAACTGCCGTCGCAACTGGCTCCGTCACTCCGCAGGGTCGAGATTCGCGGGCCGACGCAGGTGCGAGACCGACCGCAGCCGCTTCCCGAAGCGCCGGGCCGATTTCTTTGAAACCTTTTATCGAATGTTCTCCGGTTCAGTCGGGTCGAGTGCAGGCAGTACGATATCCCAGCCGATCCGCTCCTGTTCGAGCCGGACGTTGCGGCCCCAATGCTGCATTCGCAGCGCGCGATACACGGCCTGCTCGGCGGCCCGCAGTTGCGGCAGCTCTGTGGCGCCGTGCTGCTTCGGCTCCTCGACCCATTGGTCGCGGTGCCGGGTCAGCGTCGCCTCGTCCATCAACAGCGATCGCGTCTGCGGCAGATGCGAGCGTACACGGCTGAGGATCGCGAATCCGTGGGTGTCGATGTCGCCCCAGTAGGCGCAGTCCGCAGTGGCCAGCCAGTGCAGCGCGCCGAGTGACTCGACCGCGTAGCCCATGCCCATCACCGCCACCGTCCCGGACATCTCGGGCAATGCGAGCCCGGTCTGCAGGTTCTCGACCATGAGTACGCGAGCCGGCTTCCAGTGGAGGCGCGCGAGGTCGGCGACCGGAGCGGCGAGGTCTGCGAGACCGCCCACCGTGGCGCGCAGGTCCGCATCCAGCACGCGCAAGCGCAACGTCACGGGAAGTGAACGCAGCCCGAGCGCGGCCGGGGCGCCCGTAGCTGCAGCAGCGTCAGCGACGGCGTCCACCTCGACGCCGGGGGCGGGGGTGTGGTCAGCTCGTACGGCGGCGACCAGCGTCGCGATCAAGCCCTTGCGCCGCTCGAACCACTTGGTGTGCAGACCGGGCAGCGGAATCTGCCGGGGATACAAGCCAGAATCGGGATGAGCAATGAGCCAGGCAATCATGCGCTCGACGCGGTCGAGTTCGGTCTCGTCGAACCCGGCGAGCACCTCGTACTGGGCGGCCAGGCAAGGTCCGGCAGCCGGCCAGCGGGCGACAAGCCTCCGGAAGCGTTCCTGCGCCCGCGCCCAGCGGTCCGCTTCGCCGATCCAGGCGGCGACTTCCGCGGCGGTCGATAGCCGCAGCCGCTCAGGCACCAGCTGACGGCCGAGCGTGCGCCAGTGGCGTTCGCCCCAGAGGACGCCCGTCTCCTGGCAGGCCCGCCAGTCCGCGATCCACTGCTGCACGAGCCGTGGATGCTCGCGTGCCTGCGCCTCGACGGGTTCGCCCAGCAGCAGCTCGAGGGGCCACTGCCCGACGCCGCACAGCCAGTCGCGGTGCTGCCGCCGGAACTGGCGCCGCAGCCGCTCTCGAGCGTCCTCAGGCGCGATCAACTGGGTCATCGGCGCCCGACGGTCGCGGCAGGTTCAGCCGCTGCCGTCCCTCGTCGTACTCGATCAGCAACACGCTGGAGCGGCGGCGGTCCGCGATGTCGACGAAAGCAGCGCCGCCAATGAACGGCTCGAGAGTCATGACGGATTTGAGCGGCGTGGCCACGATCATCTGGAAGCCGAAGTTGACGAAGATGTTCATCGCCAGCGCGGTGAACTCGTTGTCCGCCTTGTCGAAGGCCTCGTCGAGGATCACGGGCGCATACTGCGGCAGCCCCGAGTCCGTACCGCCGAGCTGGTAGCGCAGCGCGGCCGCCAGGCAGGTGGTGGCAAGCTTCTGGCGCTGGCCGCCGGAGCGTCCTGCGCCGCTGCGATGCACCTCGACCTCGACGCCGCGGGCGTCGATCTCGCGACCGACGAACTCCATGTGCTGGCGGACGTCCAGGACGAGTTCGCGCCAACGCTGCGGCTCCAACTCCACGCTGCCGAGGCGCTGCACCAGTTCCTGCAACACGATGAACCGGGCCTCCGCCTGGTCGTGCTGATCCCCCCAGGCGCGATCGAGGATGCGCTCCAGGCTCTGCCGAAAATCGCGGACCTCCTCGAGTTGCCGGTCGCTGGCATCGATGCGCATGTACGTGCCGGGGTTGAATGGCGCATGGCCCAGGCTTTCGTTGACCAGCGCCAGCCGCTCCAGGATCGCGCTGCGCGCCAGCCGCAGGTGCTGGCGCAGCGCGACGATGTTCTGGCTGCTCTGCGTCTGCAGCAGGTCGAAGAAGCGCTGCTCGTGCGCCGGCAGGTTGTCGACTTCCAGGCGCTGCAGCTTGGCGAGAAAGTCCGCAGCGCTGGCCAGCGTCGCGTCCTGGTCGCCGGCCTCCATCGGCCAATTGCGCCGGAAGGTGGCGAAGCTCATTTCGATGCGCTTCTCCAGCAGGTTGTATTCCGCGCTGAGGGATTCGATGGCCTCGCTGAAGCGACGCTCCACCTGGCGCGAGACCTCCTCCAGATTGTCGAGGGTGAGCGACACCGTCACGTCGGCGAAGCGGGTCTGCAGGGACGCGCGATGGGAGTCGGCCGCGGGGCGCTGTTCGGCATGCGGCGCCGCGCCGATCCGCGCCTCGACGGTGGCGAGTTGCCGGCGGCACCTCTCGAGCTCCGTCGCGCAGCGCCTGGCCTCGGCCTCCGCCTCGTGCCTGGCCTCGCTCGCCTGGTCCCGGGCCGCGATCAGCGCTGCCTCCCGGCGACTGAACTCGCGCAACACCGGATCGCCGTCGCGCAGTTCGACCACCTGCGTCTCGAGCTGGCTGACGCGATCGAGGACCGGCGCCACGTCCAGCTCGCTCCATTGCAGGTTCACCAGGGTAATGCAGCTGCGGTCCCGGGCGGCGCGCGCTTCGCGCACGCGGCCGATCGACTCGATCTCGCTGTTGAGCCCGGCCAGCCGATCGTGCAGTTCTCGCGCCTGCGTCTCGAACAGCGCCCGTCGCTCGCGGTTGTCGAAGCCGAGCACCCAGGAGCGCCGGTCGTCGATGCGCCGCCGATCGTCCTTCTCGTGACGGCTCGTCCCGTGACGGATCAGCCCATCCCGCGTCAGCGCGCGCTCCGTCGTGCGCAGCGCGCGGGCCGAGTCGACGCAGGCATAATCGAAACGCGACCCGATCTCGGCGCGCAGCCAGTCGCACCACTCGCCTTCGCGGATCGTCAGCTTGTGCAGAACCGATTGCAGGCCTGCCACGCGACCCGGTCGCAGGCCCTGCGGGTCGACTCGATGGAAGACCACGCGCTGGCCGTCGAGGTGCGTCGCGCCGACGTGGGCGACCAGGGCGGCATAGTCCCGCTCGGCGACCAGCAGCGACAACGCAAATGGCCGCAGCAACCGCTCGAGAGCACCGCGCCACGCACCCTCGTCGGGCCGCACGTCCAGCAGCTCGCCGACGAAGGGCAGCGCCGACTCGGGGAGACGCAACGCGGCCGAGATGGCGGCACGCAGGTCGAGCATGTAGGCCGGGATGTTGGAGGGCTGGCGGCGCATCGCCTCGACCTCGCGGGCGATGTCTGCCAGCTCGGCACCAACTCGCCCGCGCTGCTGACGCAGCGCATCGCCGCGCTCGTCGAGCTGCTGCAAGTCAGTCCCGGATGCCTCGACCTCGCGCCGGGCATCGGCGACCAGTTGCGCGAAGCCGGCCGGCGTCTCCGGCAGCGCTCGGCCCAGCTGCCGGCAGGCCTCCTCGGCCTGGTCGCGCTTACGCAGCCGGTCGGTGCGCAGCACACGCTGCGCCTCGAGCTCAGTTTGCAGGCGGGCGAGCCGATCGCCACCCGAGGCCTGTCGTTCCGCCTGCAGCCCCTGCAGCTCGGACTCCGCGGCATCGAGGCGCGCCTTGCGACGCTGCGATTCGCCGCGCAGACCGTCGAGCTGCACCTCGAGGCCCTCGATCGCCTGCACGTATAGATCGCGCCGGCAAAGCTCGCGATACCCGTCGAGTGCGTCCCGCTGGGCCGAGAGGGCGAGCCGCTCGGCGCCGACGGCGAGCAGCCGCTCGTGGTCGGCACGTGCGGGCTGCAGAACCCGGACCTGCTCGCGCGCCGTGATCACCGCCTGGTGCGCGGCATTGAGCTCGCCGAACTCGGCGACGAGCCGATCCGCGACGTCGAAGGTCTCGGGCCGCTCGAGCATGAAGTCGCGCAGGAAGGTGTTGAGATCACCCAGGCTCTTGGCCGATTGCGTCTTGTGCAGCAGGCGCAATGCCTTCTCGTCCTCGATGCCGAGCAGGCGGCGGAAGCGCTCGCAATAGGGGCGGAACTCCGCGCGCTCGAACGCGCCGGGCAGGCGCTGCTTGAGCTTGCGGATGTCGAGGTCGAAGTCCGCCAGCTCTTCCAGCGCGAAGGGGCGCTCGAGCACCAGGAAATGCCGCCGCACGTCCGCCGACCCGACGGCGGCGCCGCGCATCCAGAACACCTGGACCAGGACGACCGTATGCCCCAGGCCATCCGCGAACGTCAGGGCCAGCGCCGACCAGGTCGTGCCCGGCCGCAGGACTTGGCGGGCGATCTCCCCCGACTCGTCATCGGTCTGCTCCGACCACGCACCCCGGATGTAGGAGGCCAGGTTGCGCTCCCGCGCGCTGCGATCGCCCTCGCGCGCCGCGGCGTTGAAGTCGGCCCAGCGCGGTGGCACGAGCAGGGCGGTGAACGCATCGAGCAGGGTCGACTTGCCGGAACCCGAGCGACCCACGAACAAAAAACCGCGTTCGGCGATCGGGACGTCGTGCAGCCCGCCGAAGGTCCCCCAGTTGAACACCTGCAGCCGCCGCATCCGGAACTGCTGCGGCGCCTCGCGCGGCAGCAGTTCGCGCGTCGCGGGCAGTTCCTCCGTCGCGTTCATGTCAGGCACCCTCGGACGACGTGCCGACCGCATCGGCGGGGTCTTCGGCGTCGTCGGCGGCAACGTCGGGCAGCGGCGCACCCTGTTCGGCGAGGGCACGATAGCGGGCCGTCAGTGCAGCGACCTGTTCCGAGGAGAACAGCAGCTTGAGCGTCGGCGACACCTCGTACCGATCGTCGCTGGCACGCATCTTCTGCAGGATGCTGTACTTCTTGATCTTCTCGATCGATGCCGCGATGCGCTTGACGAAACCCGCGTGATCGGTGCTGGCCGAACGCTCGTACGCCGCGAGGCCGTCGATGATCTCCGCGGACGACACCACGGCACGTTCGCCGCGGGACTCGGCGCGCATCAGCTGCTGGCGCAAATACAGCAGAATCACCGAATCGACGAAGGTCAGCGGTGCGCGGCGCAGCAGCGCCGGCACCTCGAGCTCCCCCGCGTCGGCCTGTCGGGTGAAGGCAACCTTCAGGTCGCGGTCGATCACCAGCGTGAGGAAAAGATCGGACAGCCGGCTGGCGATCGCCGATTCATCGCGCAACAGCACGGGCCAGAGCAGGGAATGGCGCCGGCCATCGAGGGACGGGCCCGCGAGCAGTTGTACCAGCACCCGGCGCGTCTCGAGCGGCAGCTGTCCGCTGTCGCCCTCGAACAGGGGTTCCGGAACCTTCTCGACTCCGCTCTCCGGTGAATCAGGCATGGTGCTGCCAGTGGCTGCGCAGGAAGAAGATAGCCGGGATCGTCGCGCAGCGCTGCCCGCCGTCCGGTCCTTCCCAGCACACGCGTTCGCTGCGCGGGGTGCGCAGCCCGTTGCGACTGCCGAGCGCCACGTAGCCGACGACGCTGCCCAGGCCCTGAGATGCTGGAAACCGTGCGAGCACGTCGGCAATGCTGGCCTCGTCCCGCTCGCGCAACACCGCCGCGACATTCGCCTCCAGCGACCGGAAGTCGATCTCGGACCCGGCGACCAGAGCGGCAATCGACTCGAGCGCGACGAACGCATCGGCGGCCGCCGGCATACCGCGCTCGAAGGCGTGCAGCGAGGGATCCCAGAGTGTCCACTGCGCCAACGAGCGCACGCTGCTGCTCGACAGCACGAGGGAAAGGCCCATCGGTGCGGCGAGTGAGGCGTCGTCCCGGACGACCATCGCGGCGCGCTGGGCCTCGCGGATCAGGCCGTTCAGGCGTCTCTGCTCCTGGAACTCGCGACTCTGGACGAATTGCTTCAGGCTACGCGCGAAGTGCTGCAGCACTTCATGAACAGATCCCCCTTGTTCGAGCAGGATCCGCAACAGCCGTTGCAGGAATCGACGATCCGGAGGCATCAGTGCCGCGGCGAACTCGCGCGACAGGATCTGCTCGACGCTCTCCTCCAGGGCCGCGCTCTGCTCCGCATCGGTCAACAGCCTCCAGAACGATGAGAAGGTGCGCCCGGCATCGCTGTCGGCGATCAGGTCCATGCCCTCAAAGAGCCCCTGCAGCGCTGCACCGCGTCGCGAATCGTCGTCGTCGACGAGACGCTGCCGCAGGTCGCGGTTCAGGGATTCGAACCGCTCACGTACGCGACGGAAATCCCCTGCGAGATCCTCGGCCATTGCCACGATGTCGCGGGTGCGTTCGATCGCCTGGGTCGACGTGAGCGTGTCCGCGCGTCCGTCCCGGACGGCGGCGATGCGCTCGTCGAGACGCTCGCGCTCCGCCAGCAGCGCAGCGACACGACGCTCGGGATTCGAGTCCGTCTCCGTCGCGAGCCGGACAAGCCGATCGATGACCACCGCCAGGCGACTCTCGGTCGCGGCGGCGCGAGGTTCGGCGAGACCCGAGACGAAGCGGATCGCCGCAGCGGAAGCCGCCGAGAGTTCGAATTCTTCTTCGGTAGAGCCAGCCGGAAACCGTCGCTCCACGAAGCCCGACCGCAGCCACTCCGCGACATAGGCCTGCGCGGTCTGCGGCATGTGGACGCCGGTCGCGCGCACATCCTCGAGCTCGCGCTCGACAGTATCGTGGAAGATCGACGCGGGGATGCTGCGGCCCCCATCGAACAGATGCGTCTGCAGCACGCCGAGAATCAACGGCGCATGCTCTGCCGCCAGCAGCCGCCACAGCGGCTGCACACGCAGCCGACGAAACAGTGCGATCGAAGCGGAAGCGCCGATGTGTCACCCTGCTGTCGCGATGTTTGGGTTGGGTGTGAGCCGCTCGGCGCCGCAGCGCGAGGTCATGCGCATACCTCGTTCTTCTGGCGCTATCCTACCATCCGGTGCTCGCCGACCGATGGGGTGCTTGTCCATCCGTGCAGTCGCCACTGCCGGCCAGTCGGCAATCTGCCCCGGCGTCTCATCCAGGACCGCTGTGGCCGTCGTCGCGGGAATGGACGCGGATCCAGTCCGCAAGCTGGCGCTCGCCGAGCGTGCTCGCCGCCAGCGCGAGGATCGTCCGGATCGCGTCGACCTGCCCGACGACCAGGCGCCAGTGATTGATCGCCAGGAACACACCGATGGCCAGGAAGGCGGCGCGCTTGTTGCCATCGATGAAGGGGCGATTCTTCGCGATGCCGTAGCCGTAGGCGACGGCCAGCGACGCAAGGTCGTGCACGCCATCGTCTTGATACTGGTTGAGGGGCCGACCCAGCGCCGAGTCCAGCAGGCCGTCAGCGCGCAGGCCGGGCGCGCCGCCGAACATCGCCAGGCTCTCCTCGTGCAGCGGCAGCACCGCACGCTCGTCGAGCCAGATCGGTTCGAGGCTCACTCCGCGAGGACTTTGAAGGTGTCCCGGTACGCCTTCGTGAACTCGCGCTCCGCCTCGACCTGTGCGGCGATCGCCGGATCGTAAGGGGTGATCAGGTAGCCACCCGCCGTCTCGCTGACGTGCAGGAAATCTCCCCGCTCGACCTTCATGCGGGTGAGCATTTCCTTGGGGATCACCAGACCGGTCGAGGTGCCGACCATGAGGCACCCACCATGAGCGCACTGCCCAGCCCGCCATCCGCCCGGCTCGACTTCAGAGTCTCTCCCGAACACAAGTCGCTCATCGAGCGAGCCGCCAGCGCTCAAGGGCAAACGGTTTCGAGCTTCGCCATCGCGACCTTGCTGAAGTCCGCCGAAGAAGCGATCCAGAGCGAGACTGCGCGCACGCTTTCGGCGCGGGACTCGCAGATCTTTTTGGCCATGCTGTCCGCGCCCGCCGGACCGAACGCCGCGCTGAAGACAGCGGCGAAGCGCCACAGGCAACTGGGTGGGCGCTGAGCCGATCCGGTGGTCGATCGAAGAACTCGGCTCCGATCACGATCGGGCCGCGTTTTCCTGCGGTCACGAATCCCTCGACAACTTCCTCAACCAGTTCGCCAGCCAGAATCAGAAGACCGGTGTCAGCCGCACGTTCGTGGCGCTGACGCCGGGCGAGCGGACCGTCCGCGGCTGCTACTCACTGGCCGCTGGGTCGGTGAAAGTCACAGACTTGGACGACGCACGGCGCAAGCGCCTGCCGGGGTACCCGGTTCCCGTTGCGCACCTGGGCCGACTTGCCGTCGACCAGAGCGTGCAGGGACAAGGTCTCGGTTCGTACCTGCTGATCGATGCGCTCTGCCGCGTTGACCGGGCAGATCGCGAACTCGGCATCCATGCCGTGGAAGTCGTCGCGATCGATGCCGGGGCGCGAGGCTTCTATCTGAAGTACGGCTTCACCCGACTCCGCGACGACCCGCAGCACCTGTTCATGCCTTTGAAAACGGTACGAAAGCTCGGGCTCTCACAGCGCTGAGCCCCATGCCGCTGCAGCCCGCGCGCGCGTGAACGGTGCTCGGCCTACCGCAGGCCGGTGACTCCGACAGGTCCCGTCAAGGCGCGAGCGTGAGGTCCCGCGTATAGACCACGTTCATCACGTTGTCGTACCAGCCGCTGACCCGTGGGCTCACGAGGTGCTTGTTCACGTAGAAGTAGATCGGAATCAGCGGATGCTGCTCCAGCAGGCGCCGCTCCGCCTGCTCGAGCAACCCACGCCGCTTCGGCGCGTCGCTTTCGCGCGCGGCTTCGACCAGCAGCGCGTCATAATGCAGGTCCTTGAAGTGCGCGGTGTTGATGCCGAAGTCGCTCTTGAAGTACTGGAGGAACGTGTACGCATCGTTGTAGTCCCCGATCCATGCCAGCCTGAAAACATCGACGCCCCTCGCGTCGATATCCTGCTGCAATACCTTGAACTCGACCGCGACCAGCGTGGCCTCGACGCCGAGCGCCTGCTTCCACATCGCGGCGGCGGCGACGGCGATGCGGTTGTGCACCTCGCCGGTGTTGTAGCGCAGCTCGAAGCGCAGCGGCTTCGCGGCGGAGTAGCCGGCTTCGGCATAGAGGCGCTGCGCCTCGGCGAGGCGATCGGCCATCGGCCGCGCTGCATAGTCGAAGGACTGGCTGCTGTACTCGAAGGTGCCGGGCGGCACCCAGCCGTACGCAGGCAGTTCGCCGACGCGGGTGATCGAGCCGGTGATGCGTTCTCGGTCGATCACCAGTGACAGCGCGCGGCGCAGCCCGGGCTGGCTGCGGAACGGCTCGCGATCGAGGTTGAAGCCGAGGAAATACGTGCCGAGCTGAGGGCCGATCTTCAGCTCCGCGCCATGCTCGCGCCGCACCTGCTCGAACTGGCCGCGCGTCACGGTGTAGCTGACGTGCAGCTCGCCGCTGCGGTAGCGGCGGTATTCGGCGTTCTCGTCCGACTGCGACGCCCAGCGCACCGCATCGATGCGGTTGGCGGCGTCGTTCCAGTACCGGCGGTTGCGCTCGAGATCGACGTGCGAGCCCTGCACCCAGGCGACGAGGCGGAACGCGCCGTTGGTCACGTGGTTGCCGGGCTTGACGAACTCGCCGCCGAACTGCGCGAGGCTCGGGCCGTGGATCGGCATCGTCGACCAGTGCGACATCAGCCCGGGGAGATACGGCGTCGGGCTGGTCAGCTCGACGAAGACCGTCGCCGGATCCGGCGCCGAGACGCCGAGCGCGGTCGGCGGCAGCTTGCCGGCGATCGCCTCCGGCGCATTGCGGATCGCGTCGACGATCTGCGCATATTGCGAGCGCGTCGCCGGATCGACCAGGCGGCGCAGCGCCGCGACGAAGTCCGCGGCAACCAGCGGGTCGCCGTTCGACCAGTGCTGGCCCGGTCGCAGCCGGAAGCTCCAGCGCAGGCCATCGGCGCTGACGCTCCAGTCGCTCGCGGCGCCGGGCGCCGGGGCGCCGTCGCGGCCGATGGTGGTGAGGCCTTCATAGAGATCGCGCAGCACGCTGGCCGATTCGACGGTGCGGGCGCGCTGCGGGTCGAGCGAATCGGGTTCGGGGCCGTTGCCGCGTACCAGGCGGGTGGCGGCCGCCTGGCCTGGCGCCGGGGACACTGCGCCCGCGGGTTCGGGCGACGAGCAGGCCGCGAGCAGCCCGAGCAGCCCGAGCATCGGGCACGCCAGCAGGAGCACGGTGGCGGGCATTGAGGGCAGCGAGAAATGCACGGCGGCGATTGTTCCCGCACCGGGCGTCGGCGGCAAGCACCTGATCGTGCGCGGCCCGGAAAGAACGCTGGAAGGGTCGCCCCGGCGGGGGGGGAGGACGGGCCGAGGTGACCCTTCACGAGCGGTGTCACGGTCGGGGGGGCGACCGGACGAGTTGAAGTCTGCACGCACGACGTTACGCGGCGATGACGCGCCCCGGACAGGGTTGCGCACGCGACTGACGATTTTCCGCAGTACGTTGTCGGGCGCTTCGCCGGGTTCCCGAATGGTTGTAGGACGATGCCCCGCGTAGCTGAGACGGCCGCGGCGAATCGCTAAAGTTGTTTTCCTTAGAATGACTTGCAAGGCAGAAGGAGTAAGTAATGACGACTGCAACCGGCCATACGAAGGCCATCTGTGCAAAGAAGGTGATCGGCACCAACGTGAGCGATCGGGCCGGCAACAAGATCGGCCAGGTCGAGGACGTGGTGCTCGACAAGAAGTCGAACAACATCATGTTCGCGATCGTCAGCTTCGGTGGCCTGTTAGGCATGAACGCCAAGTACCACCCGATCCCGTGGGCTTCGCTGGACTACGACGAATCGCAGAATGCGTACGTCGTCGAGTTCACGAAGGATCAGTTGAGCGCCGCGCCGGCGGACTCGATCGAAGAGCTGACCCGCGACGACGGCACCGCGTATCGCGATCGCGCCTACAAGTACTACGACGCGCCGCGCTACTGGTAATCCACCTGCGGCGTCCCGCAAGGCCGGCTCTCGGGTCGGTCGCTGCGGGACGCATGCCGCGCCATGTTGCGGCGCGCTTGCGCGTTCTGGCGCTGGCCCCAAACCACAGAGTGAACACGGGATGGTCCGTGCGCTGCACGAGGATCCGGTTCGCTAAGCTCGACGCTCCTTCGTCTCCGCAGGAGCGTCGACCGGTGTCATCCTCGTTCTTCGTCCGGGATCTCGTCACCGGCCGGCGCGCAGCGCTCGGCGTGCTCGGCGGAATGCTCGCCGGGGTGGCGGCCACCGCATTGCCGGCACCGGCCCGCGCCGCTGAGGCGAGCGGCGCAAAGCGCGGCTCACGGCCCCTCGACTTCCGCAACCCGATCGACAACCTGTATGCCTTCGGCAAGATCTGGTCCGGCTACGAGAAGCCGGTGATCGGCGGCTTCCACGGCCTGATGTACCTGCGCATGCCGGGCAAGCGCCTGCTGCCGGTGTTCGGTTACACGGGCACCGGCGTGCTGCTCTCGGAGTTCGACCCTAAGGGCTTCCTGAAGGTGAAGTCGCGCGAGACCGGCTATTTCACCGACCTGCGCACCGGCGAAATCCTCGAATACTGGGACAACCCGCTTACCGGCGAGCGCTGCGAGGTCTACCACTTCTACAACGGCCTGATCTCCGGGACGCTCGGCGTCGAGGTGCCGAAGTTCATGGTCGGCGGCGCCGGCGATTCACCGACCGTGATGAACGACGGCACCGTGTTCCCCGACAAGGACGGCAAGTATCCGTTCCGGCTGCCGTTCTCGCGCTACGGCGACGACCTGATGCTCGAGTGGGACTACGCGCACGAATACACCAACCCGGTGACGCCGGAAGGCTGGCCGACCTACTCCACTGGCGCAAAGATCACGCCCTCCGAGCACTTCACGCTCTACGCCTCGCTGCGTGAGGTCGAGGATCGCGACCTGCCGACCGCGCGAATGCGCGCGGGCTTCGCGCGCATGTCGGAATGCTGGCCCTGGATGCGGATGGGCAAGCACGAACAGCGCGGGCTGACGCTGTTCGGGCGGATGCATTCGCACAAAGGTCTCGGCGGCTACGGCGATGTGCCGCCCAAGGTGCTCGCCTACATCGAGAAGCACGCGCCGGAATTCCTGACGCTGCCGGCGGGATGGGAACACGGCAGCAACTCCCGGCTCGAGACCTGGGGCGCCTTCGCGCAGGATGTGCCGCCGGAAACGGCGGGCTACGAATGGAAGGCGAAGGCGGCGCGGCCGGCGGGATTCAAGGGGCCGCCGACCGGACTGGGGCGCCGCGCCTACACCTGAGGCACACGCTGGCAGACCTGAGGAACGCGCCGGCGCATCAGGCCTTGCCGCGCCGGCGCCGCAGCACCTTCTTGTATTCCGCCTCGTCGTTGCGCTCCTTCGGCCAGTTGGCGAGATCGAACAGCATCGGCGTCTTGCGCTCCAGGCCGGCACGCGCCGCCGTGGGGATCTCATCCAGGCTGCGCAGCTTGGCGCCCAGCGCGCGGCCCCAGGTGCGCCCGGACCGCGTGCCCATGCCGACCCAGGGCTGGAAGCTGACGAGATTCTGGAACTGGATCGCCGCGGGTGCGCGCAGCACCTCGGGATCGGCGACCGCCGCGAGCGGCGCAAAGTAGGTGTAGTGCGAGTCCCAGTACATGATCGGCCCGGAGGAGTCCTGCGGGAACTCCGCCGGGCTGAACGGATTCGGGTAGGAGAAGCCCGACATCGTCGGCATCACGACCGTATCGCCGATCACTTCGATCGCCATCGGCTTTGGCTTGAGCGTGGCGCCGGGACCGGTGATCACCTCGTCGGGCCCGATCTGCACCGACAGCGGCCGACCGATGAAATGCCATGGCTCGAGCGTCTCGCCAGTCACCGGGTTCTGCCAGGTTTCCAGCACCTCGTGGGTGTCGAACTTGCAGTACACGCCCGCTTCATAGTTCGTGATCATCGTGTTGCCGTTCGGCATCGGCTGGCACACCTTGATTGCGACGTTGTCCATCGTATAGAGCGGAACGAGGTTACGGTCGTGCATGTAGGCGTAGATGTGCAGCCGGTAGAATGCCGGCACCGCCTCGGCCGCCGCGCTCGCGATGATCTTGGCGCGGACCCGCGCACGCGCCTTCGGGTCTTCGATGCGCAACGTCGAGGTCGCGGCCTGTGCCGCCGGGGATAGGCCAGCGGCGCCTGCGGCAACGGCAAGTCCGAATCCGGCGAACAGCGAATCGCGGCGTGTGATCGGGTCCTTCATGGTGGCGTACTCCGTCGATGGGTTTAGGCACATGCCCTGATGCAGGCGCGAGGCCGCTGGCGGATACTGTCCCAATGACCATCCTTTGCGGAACCGATTTTTCCTCTGCCGCCGCCGAAGCCGCGCGTGCAGCCGCGGCGCTGGCAGCGGCCTGGGGCGAACCGCTGCGGCTCGTGCACGTGATCGACCTGTTCGAGGGCGACAGTCTCGCGCCCGCGGCGCTGAACGCCCTGCAGCAGGAGCGTGCCGAGGCGCTCGAGGTGCTGGCGGTGGCGCTGCGCGCCAGCACCGGCGCGAAGATTTTGACGGAGGTGCGCCGTGGCATCGTCGATGTCGAGCTGACGCAGCTCGCGGACGAGCTCGAGGCAAGCCTGCTGGTGGTCGCCGCGATCGGCCAGCGCCGTGAACCGCGCTGGCTGCTCGGCAGCGTGGCCGAGCGGATCGCGCGTGCGACCTCGGTGCCGGCGCTGCTGGTGCGCGATGCGGCCAGCCTGGTCGAATGGACCGGCGGGCAGCGCAGGCTGCGCGTGCTGGCGGCGATCGACCAGGGTCAGAGCGCGAAGACCGCGCTGCGCTGGGCGGCGACGCTGTCGGCCAAGGGCGGCTCGGAGCTGATCGTCGCGCAGGTGGTGTGGCCGCCGGCCGAACATTCGCGGCTCGGCGTGCCGGGCCCGGTGCCGCTGGACCGGATCGAGCCCGAGGTCGAGAAACGTCTCGAGGCTGAGTTCCGCAAATGGGCTGCCGACGTTCCCGAAGCCGCCGGCGCGAGGCTGGTGCTGGCGCCGGCCTGGGGTCGCGTCGACGCGAACCTCGCGATGGTCGGTAGCATCGAGGGCGCGAACGCCATCGTCGTCGGCAGCCATCGGCGCAGTGCACTCGCGCGCGCCGTGCTGGGCTCGGTGTCGAACGGTGTCGTGCACCGCGCCGACACCAACGTGTTCGTCGTGCCGGTGACGGCCGATGGCCGCGCACCCGACGGGCCGGTCGAGATCCGCAGCATCGTCGCGGCAACCGATTTTTCGCCGCAGGCGGCGCGCGCGCTGCGGCACGCGGCCTCGCTGCTGCAGCCGGGCGGCAACCTGCACCTGCTGCACGTGCTCGATCCGGGCCGCTCGCCTTCGGTCGACGAGCTCGATGCAAAGCTGCACGAGGCGATTCCGGTCGACGCCCAGACCCGCCAACTGCGCGTGACCACGGAGGTGGCGACCGCCGACGGCATTGCGGCCGCCATCCTGCAGGCTGCGGAGCGGATCGACGCGGATGCGATCTGCATGGGCACGCACGGACGCAGCGGGCTGCTCAAGGCGCTGCTCGGCTCGCAGGCCGAGGCGGTGGTGCACGCTGCGAACATCCCCGTGCTGCTGGTGCCTGCGCCGCAGGATTGAGGGCGCGTCAGCCCGCGCGCTTCTTCAGGTGCACCAGCAGGACCGACACCGCCGCGGGCGTGATGCCGGGCACGCGCGAAGCCTGCCCGAGCGTGCCGGGGCGCGCCTCGGTGAGCTTCTGCTTCACTTCGTGTGACAGGCCGGCGAGCCCGGTGTAGTCGAGGTCCACCGGCACGCGCATCGATTCGTGCCTGCGGGTGCGCTCGATGTCCTGCTGCTGGCGCTCGATGTAGCCGGAGTACTTGGCGCGCACCTCGACCTGCAGCCGCACGGCCTCGAGCAGGCGATCGTCCTGCGCGGCGAGCGCCGCGGTCGGGTCGCCCGCGCAGAAACCGGGCAGGGTCTCGGCCCCCAGCGCGAGCAGGTCGACATAGTCGACGTCGGGCCGGCGCAGCAGGTCCATCGCGCTGGCGTCGCGCGGCAGCGGCGCGCCGGTGACGCGGGTCGCCCAGGCCTCGACCTCGGCGGCGCGGATCCAGGTGCGTTCGAGCCGCTGCACCTCGGCATCGGCGCCGCGGCGCTTGGCCTCGAACAGCGCCCAGCGCTCGTCGTCGACGAGACCCAGCGCGCGGCCGGTGGGCGTCAGCCGCAGGTCGGCATTGTCCTCCCGCAGCAGCAGACGGTGTTCGGCGCGGCTGGTGAACATCCGGTAGGGCTCGCGCGCGCCCTGGGTGACCAGGTCATCGACCAGCACGCCGAGGTAGGACTCGGCCCGCGACGGGATCCAGCACTCGAAGCCGCGGGCGAGCTGAGCGGCGTTGATGCCGGCGACCAGGCCCTGCGCACCGGCCTCTTCATAGCCGGTGGTGCCGTTGATCTGCCCTGCGAAGAACAGGCCGCCGATGCCGGTCTCGAGCGTCGGCTTCAGGTCGCGCGGGTCGAAATAGTCGTACTCGATCGCATAGCCGGGGCGGGTCAGGTGAGCGTTCTCGAAGCCGCGGATGCTGCGCACGAACTCGCACTGCACGTCGAACGGCAGGCTGGTCGAGATGCCATTCGGATAGAGCTCGTGGGTGTTCAGGCCCTCGGGCTCGACGAAGATCTGGTGCGAGGTCTTGTCGGCGAAGCGATGCACCTTGTCCTCGACCGACGGGCAGTAGCGCGGGCCGATGCCCTCGATCCTGCCGGTGTACATCGGCGAGCGGTCGCAGCCAGCGCGGATCAGCTCGTGGGTACGCTCGTTTGTTGCTGTGATGAAACAAGGAACCTGCTGCGGGTGCTCACTGGCGCGCCCCAGATACGAAAACACCGGCAACGGGTCGTCCGAATGCTGCGGGGTCATCACTGAGAAATCGACGCTGCGGCCGTCGATCCGCGGCGGCGTGCCGGTCTTGAGCCGACCGACGCGCGGCGCGAGCTCGCGCAGGCGGGCGGCGAGGCGATTGGACGGCGGATCGCCGGCGCGCCCGCCGGCGTACTGCTCGAGGCCGACGTGGATGCGGCCGGCGAGGAAGGTGCCGACCGTGAGCACCACGCAGGCGGCCTCGAACACGATGCCGGTGATCGTGACGACGCCGGTGACGCGGCCGCCCTCGACGACCAGGTCCGCCGCCTCCTGCTGGAACAGCTGCAGGTTCGGCTGGTTCTCGGCGAGCGTGCGGATCGCCTGGCGATAGAGCTGGCGGTCGGCCTGGGCGCGGGTGGCGCGCACCGCCGGGCCCTTGCTGGCGTTGAGGGTGCGGAACTGGATGCCGGCGCGATCGGTGGCCCGCGCCATCGCGCCGCCGAGTGCGTCGATCTCGCGCACCAGGTGGCCCTTGCCGATGCCGCCGAAGGCCGGGTTGCAGCTCATCTGGCCGAGCGTCTCGAGGCTCTGGGTCAGCAGCAGCGTGTCGCGCCCCATGCGCGCGGACGCGAGCGCGGCCTCGGTGCCGGCATGGCCGCCACCGACGACGATCACCTCGAAGCGCTTCGCGAACCGCATCTGAATTAATCCAGCGAGATCAGGCCATTGGGAGCGGGGTCGACAGGGCGCGTATTGTAGACTCGCGCCCGCCCCATGCGCATTGCCCGCCTCACTTGCCGCGCCGCCGCGTGGCCTCTGCTGATCCTCGTCCTGCTCGCCGTCACGGCCGGCGGAGCGCTGCACGCGGATGCCCCGCCGGTGTACACGCCCTGTCGCCTCGAGCACCCCAGCGGCCTGGCCGCGTTCGCGGCCGAGTGCACGACGCTGCGCGTGCCCGAGGATCCGGCTCAACCCGGCGGGCGCACGATCGAGCTCGCGATCGCGCGAGTGCCGGCGATCAGCCGCCGCAAGGCGCTGGACCCGGTGTTCCTGATCGCGGGCGGGCCGGGCCAGGGCGGCAGGGCGATGTACCCGACGGTCGCCGCCGCGTTCGCGCGCATCGGCCGCGAGCGCGACCTGGTGCTGGTCGACCAGCGCGGCACCGGCGGCTCCGCGGCGCTCGACTGCGCGCTCGACGACGAAGCGCTGACCGAAGCCGACGACGCGGTGCTGCTGGCGCTGACGCGCCGCTGCCTCGAAACCTTCGGCCAGCGGCCACAGGATGTACGCCAGTACACGACCAGCGTCGCGGTGCAGGACCTGGAGCGCGTGCGCGTCGCGCTCGGCTACGGCACGATCAACCTCTATGGCGTGTCCTATGGCACGCGCGTCGCGCAGCACTACCTGCGACGCCATCCGACGGCGGTCCGCAGCCTGATCCTCGACGGCGTCGTGCCGCCGGGCCTCGCGCTCGGGCCGGCGATGGCGCTCGATGCCGAGGCCGCGCTGACGCGGATCCTCGCGCGCTGCACGGCCGACGCCGCCTGCCGCAAGGCCTTTGGTGATCCGGCGGCGCAGTATCGCGCGCTGCGCGCCGCGCTCGAGCAGCAGCCGGTGGACCTCACCGTGGCCGATCCGTCGACCGGCGAGCCGCGCGCGCTGCGCTTCGGGGCGCGCCACCTCGGCGCGGTGCTGCGCCTCTCGAGCTACGGCGATGCCCAGGCCTCGCTGCTGCCGATGGCGCTGCACGAGGCGCAATCGAAACGCAACTTCACGCCGCTCGCGGGCCTGTTCCTGATGAGCACCGACGGGCTGCGCGACTCGATCGCCTACGGCATGCACAACAGCGTGGTCTGCTCCGAGGACCTGCCGTTCGTCGACGATCGCAAGGTCGATCGCACGGCGCTCGCCGGCACCTATCTCGGCACCGAGATGCTCGATTCGCTGCGCGCGATCTGCAGCCTCTGGCCGCGCGGTCCGGTGGACGCGGATTTCCGCGAGCGCCTGGTCAGCGACGTACCCGTGCTGCTGCTCTCCGGCAGCGACGACCCGGTCACGCCGCCCGCCGGTGCGATCGCGGCGATGGCCGGCCTGAAGCGCGCGCGGCATCTGGTGATCGCGGGCGAGGGTCATAGCCAGCTCGGCGTCACCTGCATGGACCGGATCCTCGCCGACTTCGTCCGCGACGCCGACCCGGCGAAGCTCGACACCACCTGCCTCGCGCGCGCACGCCCGGCGCCGTTCTTCACCAGCCCGTCGGGACCGGCGCCGTGAGCGCCACGCCGACATGATCGAGGCGCGCCATCTCGCGAAGCGTTTCGGCGCCGTGCAGGCCGTGCGCGACGTCAGCTTCGTCGCGCCCGACGGCCGCATCACCGGACTGCTCGGCCCGAACGGCGCCGGCAAATCGACGAGCCTGCGGATGCTCTGCACCGTGATCCGCCCCGATGGCGGCGAGGCGCGGATCGACGACGTGGACGTGGCCGCCGATCCGCTCGCGGCGCGCCGCCGCATCGGCGTGCTGTCGCATTCCGCCGGCCTGTATCCGCACCTGACCGGCCGCGAGAACATCCTCTATTTCGGCGAGCTGCATGGCCTGTCGCGCACCGACCGCGAGCGCCGCGCCGACCGGCTGATCGAGATGCTCGACCTGGGCGACTGCGCTTCGCGCCACGCCAAGGGCTTCTCGCAGGGGCAGCGCCTGAAGACCGCGCTGGCGCGCGCGCTGGTGCATGAACCGCGCAACGTGGTGCTCGACGAACCCACCAACGGCCTGGACGTGATGGCGGTGCGCAGCCTGCGCAGGCTGCTGGCGCAGCTGCGCGACGAGGGCCATTGCGTGCTGTTCTCCAGCCACGTGATGCAGGAAGTGGCCGCGCTCTGCGACGAGGTGGTGGTGATCGCGCATGGCGCGGTGGTCGCCGCCGGCACGCCGGCCGCGCTGCTCGAGCGCGCCGGCGAAACCGGCCTCGAGGACGCGTTCGTCAAGCTGATCGGCAGCGCCGAGGGCCTGGCCTGATGCGCGGCCTGTTCGCGGTGTTCCGCAAGGAAGTGATCGAGAACCTGCGCGACCGGCGCACGATCGTCGCGGCGCTGGTGTTCGGGCCGCTGTTCGGACCGATGCTGCTCGCCGCCTCGCTGCAGCTGATGGTCGATCGCGGCTCGGCGAGCGCCGACGCGCCGATCACGGTCGCGGTCTCGCACGCCGAGCGCGCGCCGAACCTGGTGTCCTTCCTCGAGCAGAACGCAGTGTCGGTCGAGAAGGTCGCCTTCGACGACGCACAGTCGCGCGCCGCGGTGCTCGACAAGCGCCACAAGGCCGTCGTGTTGGTGCCCGCGGACTTCGGCACGCGGCTCGCGAATTCGCAGCCGGCGCCGCTGCTGGTCTACGCCGACGCGTCCGACATGTTCAACGACCGCTACGTCGACCGTCTGCGCAGCCTGCTGGCGCGGCACGCGCAGTCGCTGGCGCAGCTGCGACTGCTCGCGCGCGGCATCGATCCCGCCTCGGCGGTGCCGATCGCGGTGCAGGGCGTCGACGTCGCGACACCGACCAGCCGTGCCGTGGTGGCGCTCGGCATCATGAGCTACCTCGTGATCTTCGCAATGCTCGCGGGCGGCATGTACCTCGCGATCGACGCCACCGCCGGCGAGCGCGAGCGCGGCTCGCTCGAGTCGCTGCTGACCACTCCGGTGAAGCGTACCCACATCATCTACGGCAAGATCGCCGCGACCTGCGCCTACATGCTCGCCTCGCTGACACTGACCGTGGTCGCCTGCGGGATCGCGGTGCGCTTCGTGCGGCTCGAGGACTTCGGCATGACCGCGAACCTCGGCCCCGCGACCCTGCTCGCCGTGATCGCGGTGGTCGCGCCGATGGTGCTGCTCGGAGCTGCGCTGATGACGGTGGTGGCCTCGTTCACTCGCAGCTACCGCGAGGCGCAGAGCTACCTCGGCTTCGTGATCATGGTGCCGACGCTGCCGCTGGCGTTCGTGAACCTGCTCGGCCTGCAGCCGACGCTGCCGCTGATGGCCGTGCCCTCGCTCGGTCAGCATTTCCTGATGACCAGCCTGTTGCGCGGCGAGGGCGTGGACCCGGCGGCGTTCGCTGTCTCGGCGGGTGCGAGCCTGGCGCTTGGCGTGGCGCTCGCGTGGATCGCGGGCCGGCTGTACGAACGGGAAGCGATCCTCGGCTAGCGGCGACGAATCAGGCGCCGCGCGCCTGCGACCTGCCGCGCGCATCGTTCTGCGCGAGCTGCGCGCGGAAGCGATGCAGGTGGTCCTCGGTGAACTCGCGCGCCTCGATCTCGAAGCGGTTGTCCCAGTAGCCGCGGCGGAAGCATTCGAGCAGGTAGCGCGAGACCGACAGCCGCCGCGGCTCCCACTGGTGCAGCACGTGGCAGTACTCGTGCAGCAGCAGCACCGGATCGGTGAAGAAATCGGCGGCGCTGCCGCGCAGGTAGATCCGCCGCCGGCGCGTCGTCGCCTGCGCGCGCCCGTGCACCTTCACCCACCACGAGTGCTCGATCACCTCGACCTCATCGAGGCAGGCATCGGCGCCGAACACGCCCTGCAGCGTTGCGCGCACGTGCTGCGGAAGCTTCACCTTACGGCCCATGCGCCAATGCTACGGGAATCGCGCGGCGGCGGGCAGCGCCGTTTACGGCCGCACTGCGCCGTGCCGTGCCGCAAGACCTGCCGCCTAGATGCGCCCCACCACTTCCAGTGCGGTCCGCGTGTCCGGCCGCAGGCCGCGCCACATCTCGAACGCGTCGGCGGCCTGTTCGACCAGCATGCCCCAGCCCGCCACCGTCCGCGCGCACCCGCGTTGCGCGGCCCAGCGCGTGAACGGCGTTTCACCGCCGCTGCCGTAGGACAGGTCGTAGCAGAACGTCCGCGGGCCGATCACGCCGGGCGCCACGTCCGGTGCGCCGGAGCCGGAGCCCGCGCCAACACCTGCACCAGCCCCAGCCCCAGCCCCAGCCCCAGCGCTGCCGGTGCGCGCCGCCGAGGAGGCGTTGATCACGAGGTCGAACGGCTGCGATGGCGACTGGTCGAGACCGACGGCGTCGATCTCGCCGAGGTCGGCGAAACTCTCGGCCAGCGCTGCCGCCCGCGCCGGGCTACGGTTCGCGATCTGCAGCTGCGCCGGTTCGCACTGCAGCAGCGGCCCGATGATGCCGCGCGCCGAGCCGCCCGCGCCCAGCACCAGCACGCGCAGGCCGGCGAGCTCGAGGCCGAGATTGTGGGTGAGGTCGCGCACCAGCCCGGCGCCGTCGGTGTTGTCGCCGAGCACCCGCTCGCCGCGACGCGTGAGCAGGTTCGCGCCGCCGGCGCGCGACGCGCGGGCCGTCAGTTCGTGCGCGAAGCCGGCGGCCGCGACCTTGTGCGGCCAGATCACGCTGAGGCCGCAACCGCCGGCGGCAAAGAACTCATCTACTCGGCGGCGAAAATCCTGCGGCGCGACATCATGCAGGCGGTATTCGAACTCCTGCCCGGCCAGGCGCGCGAACAGGCCGTGGATCAGCGGCTGGCGGCTGTGCGCGACCGGATGGCCGATCACGCCGTAGCGATCGGCGAGCAGCGCGCGCCGCGCCACGGATTTGCCTGCGCGGACCATGCGTCGTCAGTCGATCGCCAGGATGATCTTGCCGGGCGTGCCGCCCTGCTTCGAGAGATCCTGCGCCTGCGCCGCCGCAGCGAGCGGCAGCGTCGCGCCGACCGTCATGCGCAGCCGGCCGTCGCGGAACTTCCAGTCGTAGGGATTGACGCTCGCGGCGCGCACCCGCACCGGCGCTGCCGGCGCCAGCAGGACGCAGGCTGCATTGAGTAATGCGAGTGCACGGCTGGGGGCAGATTTCCGGATCATTGAGGTGGCGCTGCGAACCAACGGGCTGCCAACACTCGACGGCCGGCTGGCGAGTTTATCTGTTGCAGGAACCGGCCGCGAATTTCCGCCGGGCGGAATCGATGTTGCGCAACAGCGTATCGAGTGCCGGCGTCGGCGAGAGCCTCAGGCCGCCTGCACCACGCCCGCGGCGTCGTAATCGAACAGGCCGAGCGTGTCCTCGGAGACCTCGCGCGTCTGGCCGTAGGAATCGGGATCGGCGCTCATCAACCGCAGGCCGCGCTTGGCGGATTCGGTCTGCACGAAGTCGGCGCGCGGGCGGCGCAGCGCCTCGTAGGTCTCGAGTGCCGACTCGAACGTGGGCCGCAGCGCGCAAGCACGCGCCAGCACCACGCCATCCTCGATCGCCATCGCGGCGCCCATGCCCATGAACGGCGTCATCGGATGCGCGGCATCGCCCGCGACCGTGACGCGACCGACCCGCCACCGCGCCAGCGGCGGGCGCACGTGGATCGCCCACTTGAAGCATTGATCAGCCGGAATGCGCGCGATCGCGCGCTCGATGTCGGGATGCCAGCCCTGGTACTGCGCGGCGAGTTCCTCGACCGTCGAGCGCAGCATCCAGCCTTCCTCGGTCCAGCCCGAGGTGGCGCGCGCGATCGCCACGACGTTGGTCAGCGCGCGATGGCGGATGTGATAGCGCATGAAGAGGCGGTCGACGCCGATGAACAGCTGCGCAGGCGGGTCGAGCAGGTCGTCCGGCCCCTCCACCGGTAACAACGCGCGCCAGGCAACATAGCCGCTGAACTGGGGCGAATCGTCGCCGAGCAGCCGCTGGCGCACGATAGACTTGACGCCGTCGCAGCCGATCGCGAGCGCGGCGCGCGCCGTCGAGCCGCCGTCGAACTCGAGCGTGACACCATCGGAGTCCTGCGCGAGATCCACCAGCGCCTGGCCCGTGTGGATGCGGATCGCCGGCTGGGCCGCGCAGGCCTCGACCAGCAGGTCGAGCAGGTCGGCGCGGTGGATGAAGAGATAGGGCGCGCCGTAGCGGTCGCGCAGCGCCTGGCCGCGCACGCTGCGCGTCAGGATCCGCGCGTTCTTCCAGTGCCGCGTCATGCTGCCGGGTGGCTCGTCGCCGCGGGTGGCGAGGCCGTCGCCGAGACCGAGCGCGATCAGAGCGCGGCTCGAGTTCGGGCTGATCGTCAGGCCCGCACCGACCTCGCCGAGCGCGGGGCTGCGCTCATGAACGTCGATCCGCTCGAAGCGCTCGCGGGCGAGCGCAAGTGCGGTGACCAGGCCGCCAAGGCCGGCGCCGACGATCGCAATGGGCAGGTTGCGTTGCATCCTGGCGATCCTAGCGACCGTCGCGGGGATTTCGCAGTGATCATGGTCGCGCGTCCACTGCTTGGGCCGGGCGAATCCGGTCGAAGGCCCGAGATTCGGACATGGCAACGGCGCGCGTGTTCAGGTCGGGCAACAGCCAGGCCGTTCGCCTGCCCAAGGAGTTCCGCTTCGGCGTGGCTGAAGTGGAGATCTTCCGGCGTGGCGACGAAATCGTGCTGCGCGAGCGCCGGCTGTCGCTCGCGGCGCGTCTTGCCGGGTTGCCGCCGCTGCCGGAGGATTTTCGGGACGACATCCCCGACGAGCCCGCCGATCCGGACGACCTGCCGAGGCTCTGATGCCTCCGAAATACCTGCTCGATACGGACATCCGCATCTATTTCATCCGCCATCGCGAGCCGCGCCTCGTCAGGCGGATCGCGGCGCACGCGCACCATTCAGTGATCTCGGCGATCACGCTCGGCGGGCTGCAGTTCGGGCGCGCGGGCTCGTCGAATCCGGCCGCCGTCCAGCCGGCGATCGACCTGCTGCGGGAGAGCTTCCCGGCGGCGCCGATCACGGCCGAAGTCGCCGAACCCTATGGCCGGATTCGTGCCGACCTGCGCAGTCGCGGCACGCCGACCGGCGCCAACGAGCTGTGGATCGCGGCCCAGACGCTCGCGGCGAACCTGATCCTCGTCACCAACAACGAGAAGGAGTTCCGCCGCGTGCCCGGCCTGAAGATCCAGAACTGGGCACGCTGAGCACGGGTCGCCGGGCTGCCGCGCACCGCGCCTGACGCAGCGGCAGGCCACGGATTCCGACATTCATGCCTGAGCGCTAGCCCTTGTCGTTCACGGCCTGTTCGATGAGCCCCGGGCGCTGCGCCCATCCGCATCCACTCGCGCCACGGCTCGACCGCACCGAACGCAGTCTGTGACGGCACGCTGGCGAGCGACTCGTTCGCAAGATCGCCGCTGCGCGCGCTGATCGAGACGATGTCGAAGTCCGGTGGCTTGCCCGCGTCGTCCGGCGGCCCGTAGATCGTCGGCTTCACGTCGTCGCGGCGAGCGGTGAACGGGCTGTCCCAATGCCCGATCGGCGCGCCCGACGCCGGATCCGCCAGCGTGCCGAAATAGCGCGAACGACAGACCCAGGCGCCGTCGGCAGCAGCGCATAGACGAAGCCCTGCATGACTTCGGCCACCAGACTGCCATCGCTGCTGCCGCGCATGCGCACATAGGCGCGCAGGTGCTGCTCAGGGTCGTCGAGGTCGAGCAGTGCACGTGGCGCGGCGGATGGCTGGATGGAACCTGCTGCAGCGGCCAGGCCGACGGCGGGAAGCAACATTGCGCCGAGGCCACCGGCACGCAGGACCTCGCGCCGCATTCGAAATGTGGCGGGCTCGGCGCGATCGGCGTGGGCGATCCCTGGATTCCATGCGGGTTCATCGTGTGTCATCGAACACCCCTTGCTTGCGAGTCTCAGCGCCGCTCGTACCCGGCGCAGCGCGTAGCGGCCGGTGCAGGGCGAAGACGTCCTCATGCCGGATGGCCCTCTTGCGCGCGTGCCTTTCCACTCAGCAGGCCAAGCATCAGTCCAATCGTGAGTCAATGGACGGCTACGGCCATCACGACGGTGTCGTCCATCGGCAAGCCGCGCGGGGTCGCAGCGCCGGGTCTGCCATCGGTTGGCGCGGCCGGATCAGCCCTTCCTGCAGGCGTTCAACAGCTGCATCCCGCACGCGAACACGATGCCGGTGCCGCCGATGTAGCTGCCGCGAGGCGCGTCGCATGTAAGGCTGCTCGCAATCGCACTCGCGGCACCCGTGGGCTCCCGGCTTACAAATCCGGCGGAACGCGCAAATTATCAGCGTATCCGCCACCCATCGGAGCGCGCCCGCTCAGTCGCGTCGCATGAACGCCGTGTCACAACCGCAGCGCTATCTCATAAATATCGAGCAGTACCACAAGATGGGCGCTGCGGGCGTCTTCCCCGACGATGCGCGTGTCGAGCTCATCGAAGGCGAATTGCTGAGCATGGCTCCGATGGGCACGCAGCACCTCTGGGCGGTTGCGA
>Ga0163144_10006091_pt1 | contig 26689 bp, 16 predicted proteins | sample OliLak19BULKMAT1_FD_123175 | JGI IMG/M metagenome (GOLD analysis project Ga0163144, IMG submission 123175) | Freshwater microbial mat bacterial communities from Lake Vanda, McMurdo Dry Valleys, Antarctica - Oligotrophic Lake LV.19.BULKMAT1 | ecosystem: Environmental > Aquatic > Freshwater >...
GCCCTCAGCCTTCTCCCAATATAACGTTGCTTGACCCCAGTCACCCATTCTCAGGGAGAAATCAGCCTTGCACGGGGTGGGTGCCTGCTCGGGCGCGAAGAGCGACCCAAAAGATCGAGTCTCATGGAATCGAATTTTTCCGCTCGACTTTGAGTCCTCGCACAACTGCCTAAACGAACAAGCCTTCACGAGTTTCCCGCCTTTCGGCGGGCCTCGAATGGAATGCCTCCTGCCCCCCAAATCATGAAAAAAATTCTGACTTCCGCTCTCCTTGCGATGTTCATCGCGACTGGAAACGCGGCACTGAGCGCCGAAACCAAGCCGTCGGCGGCTGCGGCAAAAACCAATCCTTCGCTCGCGGGTGAGTATTCCGGCAAATGGCGGGGCGAAAACGAGACGTCCGGCGCTCTCACGCTGAAGTTCTCGCAAGGCACGGACTCCGCGTGGACAATGGAGGCCTCTTTTACATTCGAAGGCAGCAACGTCCCCACAACCACCAAGTCCGTCCGTTTCGACGGCAGCAAGCTCGAGACCGAGTTTGCGTGGGACGTTCAGGGCACGGCCGCCTCCAGCAAGCTCACCGGCGTGCTGACGGGAGACCGTCTTGAAGGCACGTACGATAGTACCACGTCCGAGGGCGCCGGGAAGGGAAAGTGGAATGTCACGCGCGTTGCGGCCCGTTCGTAAGGAAAAGCCGGCGCGCGGGCCCGCGGCGGTAGCCGCGTGGCCGCCACCCCTGACCACCTTCCAAGCTCAAGGGCAGTTTGCTTGATCCATTCCACGGCAGGGAATCGATCCATGGGGTGATGTCGTTACCGTGTTACCCACGACCGAAATCGCGAAAGACGGGTGCGAAAGGCAGCGGGCCGACCCCAGCTCAATGCAGCCGCCAGCCAGACCACCGGCACACCCATCTCCCGTTGAAGTCGGCCGGCCATCTGAACCCTCCATCCGGCCTGCCTCGGGCCCTGGTTCAGATCTGCCAGGGGGAATTCCAGAGGGTCAGGTCATACCTCTAACCAAAGGCCAGCTGGAGCAATCGGGTGAATTAGCGACCGCGTCGGGGAGGTGGCGAAGAGACGAGGACGAGCTGGGTCGGGGGCAGCGGGGACGGCAGCACCTGCGGTGTCGCAATGGCTTTCGCCGTTGACTGTGGTCGGGACTGCACGTGGTGCGCGGCCGATTGCCAGAACGAAAAAAAGCCCCGCCGCGACAAGGGATAGAGGGTCGAATCCCATGCCCGCCGGTACCAGCGTAACTCGATCCCGGCCCTCCCCAGCGCCGCCTCGATCTCCAACCCCGCCTCAAGCCACGGCCCCACCGCCGGCCGAAGGGCGATGACGCTCTTCAAGCCCCCAGCCTCGGCCCAGGCGAGCGCGGCGGTTCCCATGTCCGCCACCCGGACCGCGTGAACCTCCGCGTCCCACGCCAAGGCCGCGCGCGAGGCCCCATCAGCAAGCGCGGCCTGGCTGAAGGCGACCACCGCGTCGCTCCATCCCCAAGCCCGCGCCGCCGGCTCCGCCCAGGCCGCGAAGATGCTCACCGGCACCACCTCTGGTCCGAAGTCGACACTCTCCACGCAAAGATCCTCCGGGTGCAGCCAGAGCCCAACCGGCCCGGCCAAAGCCTCCGTCGTCCGCGACGGCGTCCACAGCGGCACCGGGTCCGGCAATGCCGGCTCCGACAGCGGTTCAGCCAGCGCCGCCAACCGCCCCGTCGGATCAAATCGTCCGTCCGTGTAGTGCGCGATGTTGTCCGCCCGTGCCAAGTACGTTTTGCCCGGGGTGTGCAAGCCCGCGACCCAGCGCCAGGAAAGGGTGTTCGAGGCCACATCCGCATCGAGCAGGTGTCTCCAAAAAAAGTCCGCCCCCAGCTCCCAGGGCAAACGAAGCGTAAAGACCCAGATGCTCGCGAACCACATCCGCGCGTGATTATGCAGCCAGCCGGTCGCCACCAGTTCCCTCGCCCAGTGATCAAACCCGGGAATCCCGGTCCTGCCTTCCACCGCTTCCGCATAACCGGAGGGCAGCGCACCACGCAACGCATCCAGCCGCGCACGATACCGTTGCCACACCGCCGGCCGGTGCTCCAACCAGCCCTTCCAATAGGTGCGCCAACAGACTTCCTGCTGGTACTTTTCCACCTGCGCCCACGGGTGCATGCTCGCGACCCCCTCACACACCTCCTCCTCGGTCACCAAGCGTCGCTGCAACCACGGCGAAAGACGCGAAACCGTGGGGTGCCCCGGTCGGTCAAAATTCCGTTCCTCCGCATAGTGCCCTGCCCTCGGCAGGAACGCCTGCAAACGGCTCAATCCAGCAGCCCGGGTGGGAACAAAGTCTGACATGCGAAATCCTAGCTGTCATCCCGACGAACGCAAATGGCTCCCCATCCGATCCCGGCCCGAGGCTCCTCCCACGGCCAAAACCCTTGTCTTCCGGTCCTGATAATCGCTAGATGACCCTCTCCCATTTTCTAACTCCGTCCAACGTTCAATCCCCCTCCGCCGCCGAAACCGGCTCCGTCCTTTCATCCCATGATTCCTCTGTCCCGTCCCGCTTCGGTCGCACTCCGCTTCCTCTCCACTCTCACCCTCACCGGCGCCTTCGCCGGTCTGCTGCACGCCGCCCAACCCAGCGATGCCCTGCTTGACCGCTGGGCCCTGACCATCCCCGGGGGCAGCGCCGGCTGGCTCGAATTGAAGAAAGAAAACGGCTGGTACGACGGCTCAATCCTCTGGGGCGGCGGCAGCGTGCTCCCCGTCGCCAGCGTCACGATCGACGGCGACACCGCCACGGTCACACGCGTGCGCGAGGTCGAACGCAAGGACGCCGCCGGCAAGGTGGTGCGCAAACAGCAGTTGACCGAGACCCTCACCGCCAAAGCCGAGGGTGACACGATTCGGTTGACTCGCCTGGCTCCGCGTCCGGACGGTTCAGGTTTCGATCGCGCCGAATTCACCGGCAAGCGCATTCCGGCACTGCCAGCGCGTCCCAACCTCTCAAAGGTCAAGTACGGAGCCCCCGTCACCCTCCTGGGCACGAAGGATCTCGCCGGGTGGCGCCTGATCGAAACGAACGCCCCGAATGGCTGGTCGGTCACCGACGGCGTGCTGCACAACCGCCCCGCCGAAGCCGCCCCCGGCCAGCCCAAGGTTCGCTATGGCAATCTCCGGACCGATCGCGAATTCGAGGATTTCAACCTCACCCTCGAGGTCAATGTGCCCCAGGGCAGCAACAGCGGGGTGTATTTGCGCGGCATTTACGAGGTCCAGGTCTTTGACTCCTACGGCAAGGCCCTTGATCTCCATAACATGGGTGCCGTTTACAGTCGCATCACCCCAACGGTCGCCGCCGAGAAGCCGGCTGGCGAATGGCAGACCCTGAACATCACGCTGGTCGATCGCCACGCCACCGTCGTGCTCAATGGCAAAACGATCATCGACAACCAGCCTCTCGCCGGCTGCACCGGCGGCGCCATGTGGTCCGATCAATTCCGCCCCGGCCCCCTGTTCCTCCAGGGTGACCACGGCCCGGTCAGTTACCGCAACATGGTCCTGCGCCCGGTCGTGAAGTAGCGCTGGGTGTCGCGCTCGCGCCCGCAACTTCCGCTGTAGCTGGCCTCCATGAGGCCGGGGGTTGCGCGTCGCTAATCCCACGCGGCCTCGGCGAGGCCACCTACATCGGACCAGATGCGGAAAATCGATGCATCCCCCAGTCCCCTACGGCGATCCCCTAAACGCACCGAAATGGTTCGTTTTGGCACGAAACCTCCGCCCGTCCGTGCCGTCTTAAGCCACAACCCGAACGTTCCCGTGCCTTCCCACGACCCGCATCCCCACGCCCCCCACCCCTGCTGCGGCGTCTCGACCAATATCGAAGACTACTTGCTGAACCGCCGACAGTTCCTCAGCCGGGTCGGCATGGGACTCGGTGCCCTCAGCCTTTCCTCCCTGCTCGATCCGAGCCAGCTCGTGGCCGCCTCACCCGCCGGTGCCACCACCGGAGGTCCCCTCCTGCCGAAGGTGCCTCACTTCGCCGGCAAGGCCAAGGCGGTGATTCATATCTTTGCTCAAGGGGCTCCCTCCCATGTGGATACGTGGGACTATAAACCTACCCTGACCCGCATGGACGGCAAGACCATCGGCACCGACGGCGGGGTCGCCATGGGTTCGCCGTTCGCTTTCAAGCGTTACGGCAAGTCCGGCATCGAGGTCAGCGATCTCTTCGCCAAGACCGCCGCTCACGTCGACGACATGGCCGTCATCAAGTCGATGTACACCGACATCCCGGCCCACGATGTCGCCACCGTTTTCATGAACACGGGCTCGATCCGGATCACCAAACCGAGTCTCGGTTCCTGGGTGGTCTACGGACTCGGGACCGAAAATCAGAACCTTCCCGGCTTCATCTCCCTGCGGGGCAATCGCATCCCCACCGGCGGCGCGGGCACCTTCGGCTCAGCCTTCCTGCCCGGCGTCTACCAAGGGACAAGTGTCAATACCACGGCGGCCAACGTGCAGCAGATGATTCAAAACATCCGCAACGCCTACGTCTCCAAGCCCGAGCAGCGCCGGCAACTCGACTTCGTCCATCAGCTCAACGAGCTCCACGCACAGAATCTTGCCCGCGATGCTGCCCTCGAGTCCCGTCTCGAGACCTACGAGATCGCCTTCCGCATGCAGACCGAGGCTACGGATGTCTTCGACATCAACAAGGAACCCGCGGATGTCCGCGCCGCCTACGGCAACACCCAGCAGGGCAAACAGCTGCTGATCGCCCGCCGGCTCGTTGAACGCGGGGTGCGTTTTGTCCAAGTCTGGCACGATGGCTGGGACCACCATCAGGACCTCGAGGACCGCATCACCACCAAGGCCGGCGAAATCGATCAGCCGCTCGCCGCCTTGATGGCCGATCTCAAGCTCCGCGGCCTGCTCGACTCCACGCTCGTCATCTGGGGCGGCGAATTCGGCCGCAAACCCACGCGCGATCGCAACGGCGGCGACAACCCGGGCCGCGACCACAACGCCAAGGCCTTCAGCATCTGGATGGCCGGCGGCGGGGTGAAGGGAGGCGTCGTCCACGGTGCCACCGACGAATTTGGCGCCGCCGCCGTGTCCGACAAGGTCCACGTACACGACCTGCACGCCACCATCCTCCACTGCCTCGGTTTTGATCACAAGAAGTTGACCTACCGTTACAACGGCCGCGACTTCCGCCTGACCGATGTCGCCGGCAACGTCGTCCGCCCCGTCCTCACATGACCTCCGTCCGGATCGCGCTCGCCGGTGCCGCTCTGGTCTCCCTCCTTGCCACCGGCACGCACGCGGCGGCCGGGAATGCGCCCCTTCCTGCGGCCGAGCTGCAGTTTTTCGAAACCAAGGTCCGGCCCGTGCTCAGCGAGCACTGCTACAAATGCCACAGCCACTCGGCCGACCGGGTCAAGGGAGGCCTGATGGTCGACAGCCGTGCCGGCATGCTTCTCGGCGGGAATTCCGGGCCGGCCGTGGTTCCGGGCAATCCCGACGAGAGCCCACTCATCCAAGCCATCCGCTACTCCGATCCGGACTTGCAGATGCCTCCCGAGGAGCATGGGGGAAAACTCACCGACCGCCAGATCGCCGACTTGACGGAATGGGTGCGACGCGGGGCACCCGATCCACGCGTGCCCACCATGTCCGCCGACGGCAAATCCTACGGCGGCGTCGGCCGCCAGCACTGGGCGTTCCAGCCAGTCGCGCAGCCAAGCGTGCCGTCCGTATCCGATCTGTGGATTCAATCTCCGGTTGACGCCTTCATCTTCGCGCGCCTCAAGGAGGCCGGACTCTCGCCCAGCGCCGTCGCCGACAAGCGCTCCCTGATCCGCCGGGTCACCTTTGACTTGATCGGCCTTCCGCCCACCGAGTCCGAGATCCAGGCCTTTCTCGCCGACGCCACCCCCCAGGCCTTCGCCCGGGTGGTCGACCGGTTGCTGGCCTCGCCCCACTACGGCGAACGCTGGGCCCGCGCCTGGATGGATGTCGCCCGCTATTCCGACACCAAGGGCGATCCACCCCGGCGGGAGGATCCGCGGTTTCCGTACGCGTGGACCTACCGCGACTACCTGATTGACTCGTTCAACACTGACAAGCCGTATTCGGATTTTATTACCGAACAGATCGCAGCCGATCTGCTGGTGAAGCAGGCGGCTGGTCAGGCGAAGGCGGCGAAACAGGAGCCACCCGCCGATCAGAGCAAGCTCGCCGCCCTCGGGTTTCTCACACTGGGCAATCGGCACGATGGCCGGCGCAACGACATCATCGACGACCGCATCGACGTCATCAGCAAGGGCTTCCTCGGACTGACGGTCTCGTGCGCCCGGTGTCACGACCACAAGTTCGACCCGATTCCGACGAAGGACTACTACTCGCTCTTCGGTGTGCTCGCGAACACGGTCGAGCCCACCTCGGTCTTTCGTGAACCCACCCTGCAGACGAAGATCCCGAAGACACCGGAGCTGACAGAATACGTTTCCAAGGTGGAGGAGCTGGCCAAGCGGGGTGCGGACCTTCAGGGCGAAGCGAAGGAAATGCGCCGGACGCGCAACCGTGATCCGCAGAAACGCCGCGAATTGATCCGCACCGAGACCCAGCTCCAACGCGAAATCGCCCTGCTCGAAACAACCCACCCCGGCGCGCCCGCCCGCGCCCACGCCCTGACGGACTCACCGACGGTCAAGGACTACCCCGTGCTCCTCCGGGGGGAGGCGCAAAACGTAGGTGAAACCGTCCCCCGCCGTTTCCTCGAGGTGCTTTCAACCGATCCCACGAAACGCACGGTCTGGAAAAAGGGTTCCGGGCGCCTCGAGCTGGCCCAGGCGATCGCCGATCCGAAAAACCCAATGACCGCCCGGGTCCTGGTCAATCGGATCTGGCAACATCACTTTGGTCGCGGATTCGTCGCCACACCCGACGACCTCGGCAATATGGGTGGTGCCCCGAGCCATCCCGAACTGCTCGACTGGCTGGCAAACGGCTTCACCCAAAGCGGCGGCTCCATCAAACAGCTCCATCGCACGATCGTGCTCAGCAGCACCTACCAACAGGGCAGCCTCGCCAGTCCGGCCGGTCTCGCCGCCGACCCCGACAATACACTGCTCTGGCACGCAAACCTGCGGCGTCTGGACTTCGAGGCGGTCCACGATTCACTCCTCTCGATCGCGGGAAAGCTCGATCCAACGATTGGCGGCAAACCGATCACTCCTGCCAGTGAGGGTTTTGGCAAACGGCGCGCCCTTTACCTCCTGATTGATCGGCGCAACCCACCGGAACTGCTCACCCAGTTCGACTTTCCCAATCCGGACGTCCCTTCGGGCAAACGTTTCAATACCACCGTGCCGCAGCAGGCCTTGTTCCTGATGAACAGCCCCCTCGTCATCGAGACCGCCCGCACGTTGACCCACCTCCCGGCTTTCGCCGCGTTCAAGCGCGACGAGGATCGGGTGGCCTCCCTCTACCTCGCAATCTTTCAGCGCGAACCGACGGCCCGGGAGCTGACCCTGGGCTTGGACTACGTCCGCGCCAATCCCACCGGCACCGACTTGGAGGTCCGGGAGCCACCCGCGCTGAAAAATGCCCGCGAACGCAAGCTGGAGGAACGCCGCGCCCAGCGCGCCGCGATGGCCGGCGGCGGCGGCGGCAAGGGCGGCGACCAGCGTTCGATCGGCGCCCTCGTCGATCACGGCGGACCTCTCGACGCCTGGACCAAACTCGCCCACGCCCTCTTCCAGACCAACGAGGCCGTCTTCCTGAATTGACGGGAAAACCACCCCGGCCCTGACCAGGCCGGGACCTCGGGGGTTACGCGGGCGAGCCGTCGGCCTCCCCGCTCCGTCAGGACCGGTGCTCGTCCAGACCCCGTCCCCGCACCACCCGGGAACCGAATCGTCCAAGGCCGTAAACTTTGGCTTGTCGGTTCATAATTATTAACCTTAGTCTCGGGCTCGCTCCACCCCTCTTGCCCCATGTCCAACTACGACTACGCCGTCCTGGCGTTCTATTTCGTCTTCATGCTCGCGATCAGTTGGGCCTTCCGACGATTCGTCACCAACGTCAGTGACTATTTTCGCAGCGGAGGACAGATCGTCTGGTGGATGGTGGGTGGTTCGGCGTTCATGGTGAGTTTCAGTGCGTGGACGTTCACCGGCGCGGCGTCCAAGGCCTACAGTGACGGCTGGCCGATTGCAGTCATCTACGTGGCCAATGCCATCGGCTTCATTTTCAACGCGCTCTATTTCGCCCCGAAATTCCGCCAGCTGCGGGTCATCACCTCGATCCAGGCGGTGCGTGAGCGCTTCGGCAAAGCCAACGAGCAAATCTTCACCTGGCTGCAGTTGCCGACCGGCATCATCTACGCCGGCATCTGGCTCAACGCGCTCGGCGTGTTCTTTGCCGCCGCCTTCGGGCTCGACCTGACGCTGACCATCACCGGAACCGGGCTGGTGGTCCTGACGATGTCCCTGATCGGCGGGAGTTGGGCGGTGGTCGCCAGCGATTTCATCCAGGTGCTCATCCTCATGCCGGTGTGCCTGGTGGTCGCCATCCTCGCGGTCATCAAGGTCGGAGGCATGGGTGCGTTTTTCGACCGGGTGCCGGCGCAGCACTTCGACTTCGGGCAGGTGTTCTCCAAGGAATTCCTTCTCTTCTGGTGCTTCGCCATCCTCGTGAAGCAATTCACCTCAACCAACAACCTGATGGACGCCTCGCGCTACCTATGCGTCAAGGACAGTCGCCACGCCCGCTGGGCCGGATTTCTCGGTGCAGGGCTCTTCATCATCGGCATCTTCATGTGGTTCATTCCACCGATGGCCGCCGCCGTGCTCTTCCCCGATCTCAGCGTGGTCTTCCCCAAGCTGAACAATCCCCACGAAGGCGCATTCATGGCAATCTCCCAGGCCGTACTTCCCGTGGGCATGGTCGGCCTGCTGGTCAGCGGCATCTTTGCGGCGACGATGTCCTCGATGGACTCAGGCCTGAACAAGAACGCCGGCATCTTCATCAAAAATTTCTACCAGCCGGTTCTGCGGCCGCACGCAACCGACCGCCAGTTGCTCCGCGCGGGCAAGTTCACCACCATCGTTCTCGGTCTGCTCGTCATCCTCGTCGCCTGGCAATTGAGCAAACTTCGCGGCATGTCCCTCTTCGACATGATGGTCCGCTTCGGCTCGCTCGTCAGCGTTCCGATCACGGTTCCACTGGTCTGGGGACTCCTGATCAAGCGCACCCCGCCGTGGGCGGCGTGGACGACCGTCATGGTCGGTTTCATCTCCTCGTTGGTGTGCGAAAACATCCTCACCTCCCGCTGGGCCGCCGAAACGTTCTTCGGCGCCGGCAGCGTACTCGACCGCTCCAGCACCGAATACTGGGGCCAGGCCATTGCAGTGACTCTTAACATTTTCGTCGGCAGCGTCTGGTTCATTGGCAGCACGCTCTTCTGGCGGCAGGCCAATCCGGCGTACCGGGCCCAGGTGGAAACGTTCTTCACCAAGCTGCACACGCCGGTGGACTTCCATGGCGAGGGCGGCGTGGACAACTCCGCCCACCAGGAAACCCTCATCGGCAAGCTCTGCCTCGCCTACGGTGGGTTCGTCATGGTTCTGGTCGCGATTCCCAACCCGCTCCTGGGCCGTCTCTCCTTCCTCTTCTGCGGCGGAATCGTCACCGGCATCGGCCTGGCCTTGGTGCGAAAGTCTCGCCGCACCCGTACGTGATCACTTCCGATCTTTCGTTCTAAACCCAACGTCGTAAGAAATTGAGACCAATGACATTCCCATCTGGAGGGCCGTGTCCACTTATTTATGACGCGGTGTTGGATCACCTGAATCTGCACGTCCCGTCTCCCACATTTCGATGAACTCCCACCGCCACCGCCTTGTCCTGCTGCCGCCCAATCGGGTGTGGCGGACTTACCGCGGGGGCCGGACGCTCGACACGCTCGGCGGCGCGCCCAGTCCCGCGGACAGTTCCTTTCCCGAGGACTGGGTGGCCTCGACCACCCGGGCCACCAACGTGGGTCGTGAGTCAATCGCCGAAGGGGTTTCCCAGGTCGTGATCAACGGAGAATCCCATGATCTCGCCCGCTTGCTCGCGGCGGATCCGGTCTACTTCCTCGGAGAGCGTCACGTCGCCCGCTTCGGCCCCGATCTCCGCCTTCTTGTCAAACTGCTCGACTCGTCGATCCGGCTGCACTTTCAGGTCCATCCGACCGCGGAGTTTGCCCAACGTTACCTCGGGTCAACCTCCGGAAAAACCGAGGCCTACCATGTGCTCGCCACACGTCCGGAGGTCGCCAACCCGTCGATCTATCTCGGATTCCAGCGTCCGCCGTCCCGGGCCGCGCTGAAGCGCCTGATCGAGTCCCAGGACATCGCCGGGATCGAGGCTTGCTTTGACCGGGTGCCGGTCAAGCCGGGCGACACCTACCTCGTGCCCGGAGGCATGCCCCACGCCCTTGGCGAGGGGGTCTTCCTCGTCGAGATCCAGGAACCGAGCGATCTCGTGGTCCGTTTTGAATTCGAGCGGGGTGGATACAGGCTTCCCGAGAGCGCCCGCTTCATGAACCGCGGTCTCGATTTCTGCCTCGATCTGTTTGACTTCACCTCGCGTCCGCTCGCCGACCTCCTTTCCCGCCAGGCCTGTCCTCCGCGCCGCCTGCGCCAGCTCGGCGAGCGTTCGTCCGAGGACGAATTGGTCGGTTCCGATCGCACTGCCTGCTTCGGCGTCACCAAGCTCCACCTCCACGAGCCTGTCACGCGCGAAACCTCCGCGGCGTCGATCGCGATCGTCACCGCCGGAGAGGTGTCCGTCCGGGTGGGTTCAGACGTTCACCGCCTGCGCCGTTACGACAAAGTCTTTCTCCCTGCGGGACTCGGCCGCCACGAGCTGATCCCTCAACCCTCCGCTGAAATTCTCGCATGTCACCCGCCGTCCTCAACCTGACGAATCCACCTTCGTCCCTCACCCGTCTGCCCGCCTCCACGCCGGGGCGCGCAACGATTTTCGCAGCCATCAGCCCGGCCGAACAGGCTGACTTCCTGCCAGCTGCATTGGGCGAGGAGGTGCGTTCGCTGGCGGAGGTGTTCACCGTCTTTGACCCGACGGCCCGCACGACCGACACGTTCCATCAGGCCCTTTTTTCCGCCAATCCCGAGATCCTCATCGCGGCCTGGAAGACACCTGCGTTGCCCGCGGTCCTGCCTCCCAGGCTGCGTTACGTCTGTTACCTGTGCGGATCGGTCAAGAAGCTGGTCACCCACAAACACCTCGAAGAGGGTTTGATCGTGACCAACTGGGGCGGATCCATCAGCCGGATTGTCGCCGAATGGGCCTTGTTTCACATCCTTTCCTGCCTGCGTCGCGCCACCGACTGGGCGTTGGCGATGCATCGGGAGGGCGGATGGAAGGACGGAGCCACCGAAACCGCCTCGCTCTTCGGCCGCACCGTCGGTTTGCACGGTTTCGGCCAGGTCGCCCGGGAACTGGTCCGATTGCTCGCGCCCTTCGATGTCCGCATCTCCGTGCTCGCGCCCGATGTCGACGCCACCACCGAGGCGGCCTATGGTGTCCGTAAGTTAGATTCCATGGACCAGCTTTTCTCCGGACACGACATCGTGGTCGAGCTCGCCCCGCTGATTCCAGAGACGGTCGGGATCGTCACCGAGCGACATCTGCGGCTCATCCGGCCCGGAGGCGTGTTCGTCAATGTCGGTCGCGGAGCCGTGGTCGACGAGGAAGCGCTCCTGCGGGTCGCGGCCGAGGGACAGCTTCAGGTCGGTCTCGACGTCTTCACCCACGAGCCACTGCCCAAGGACTCCGGCTTCCGCGGCCTGCGCAACGTCACCCTGACCCCGCACCTCGCCGGACCCACGACCGACCGCCGGCGCGACGCCGGGGCGTTTTCCATGGCGAATCTCCGCGCGTACGTCCGCGGGGAGCCGCTCAATGCCATCGTGACTCCGCAAATCTACGAGCGGTCGTCCTGAACCCGGCGCCGTAGTGGCATTCGACGACCCTGCCGGAGTGATCCTCGATCCAACTTTTCCATGACCCCCTACGAACACTGGCAGCTGCGGGCGCGGCAGATGCTGACGCCCCTCGCCGCCCTGATGAAGCCCGGTGCCGCCGACCTGCCGATCACCGGCACGCCCAGCGACCACGATGCCCAGGCGGACCGACTGGAGAGCTTCGCCCGCCCTTTGCTGCTGGCGGCGTTTTACCTCCAGAGCGCCACAGAGAAGAATCCGGAATCGATCGCCTTTCGCGAGCGGATCGCCCGGTGGTTTCGTGAAGGTCTGGCCGCCGGCACCGAAAGCCGGAACCCCGGTTATTGGGGCCCGGACGCCAGTTATCACCAGCACCACGTCGAGATGGGCCTGCTCGCGATTGCCCTTCAAATCGCACCTGCGGCTCTTTGGGAACCGCTGACCCAAGCGGAAAAGGAGCGCGTCGCCGGATGGTTCGCGACCTGCCGGGGCGGCGGGATCGTCAACAACAACCACCTGTTCATGTCGGTCCACATTCTCGAATTTCTCGGGAAAGCCGGTTACGCCCATCGCACCGATCGCGCCGTGATCGCGCTGCACCTGAACCAGCTGGAGACGATGCACCGGGGCGGCGGTTGGTTCGAAGACGGAATCAATCAAGCCTACGATCACTACAACGCCTACGCCTTCCACTTCTACGGTCTCTGGTGGGCCCGGCTGCACGGACACCACGATCCGGAGCGCGCCGCGCGGTGGCGGGGCTGGGCTCACTCGTTCGTGCGGGACTACCAGCACTTCTTCGCCGCCAGCGGGGAACATCCCGCGTTCGGCCGTTCCATCACCTATCGTTTCAACGCGATCGCGGTCTTCGGTCTGGCCGTCGCGGAAAGCGCCACCGATCTGCCACCGGGCCGGCTGCGGCGTCTGTGCACCCGGAACCTCGATTTCTTCCTCGAACGTCCGATCTACCAGGAGCAGGGTTGCCTCGCCTACGGATTCACCGATCGTTTCGACGCCATCATCGAGCCGTACACCTGCCCGGGATCCGTCTACTGGTGCAACAAGGGGCTGACCCCGCTACTGCTTCCTCCGGACCACGCATTCTGGACCGCCGCCGAGGAGCCGTTGCCATCGGAGTCGGGCGACTTCGCCCATCCCATCCCCCCCGCCGGCCTGCTGGTCCGCGGAGTCGGTGGAGAGGTCGAAATCCTCAACAGCGGATCCATGGTATCGAACACTCAGTTACGCTACGGTGCCTGGAAATGGAGCAAGATCGCCTACCGGACGGGGACCAGTTTCTGCTACGCGTTTCCTCCCGCCGAGACGTTCTCCTTCGACCAGGCACTGACCCAGGAACTGCCAAACGGACGGATCTACGGGCGTCATTCCACCGTGACGGTCGAGATGGATCCCGAGCACATCGGTTACGCCTACAACCTCGGTTTCAAGGTGGGCCAGGTGAACACGGGTGTGGAGACATTCGTCTGGTGGCGGCGGGGTTGGCTGCTCCAGGTACACCGGATCCAGGCGCGGCAGCCGGTCGTGTTCCGGCTTGGGGGCTACGCGCTGCCGCTGACTTCGCCCCATGTCGAACGCTCCGACCCCTCGCCGGTCCTCAGCGCCTGGTCGGAGGACGGTCGCGGCTCCGTCCTGCAAAACCTGGGACAGGACCTCACCGCGTCCTGGGATGTCCGTCTCGACGAAGCGACACCACGGGTCCACGTCGCCGCGCCTTTTCACGCCACCCCGGTCTTCCGCTCACCGTCCGTCGAGGGCGTGACCTGGTTGGCCGCACTCAGCTGGACCGGGCGTGATCGCACCGAAGCCGAGCCTTGGAGAGTGACCTCGGGAGCTGCCGGCGAATGGCGGCTCTCCCATCCCCATCTCGCACCTTGGAACCTTTCCCACTGGGCATTGCCCGCACTGAATACATGATCACTTCACCTGCTCTCCACCTCCAGCTCGCATCCGCCGTTGCGCTGGCACTGTCAACCATCCTACAACCCTCCGCTTTCGCCACGGCTCCGTCCGTCGATCCCGCGCTCCAACACGTGCCGGCCGTCGCTCCCCGGACCACCGTGCTGAAGGGACGGGAAGACGCGTTTCGCACCTTCGTCACCAGCGGTCCCGGTGCCCGGGCGTTCGCGAGAATCAAGGAGGATTTTGACCAGCACTATCTCGCCCTGCCCTTTCCCCAGGAGCCTCTGACCTACGGCGATCCCAATCCGCGCACCCGCGACAGCCGGAAGGCCGATCTCTGGCGGCAGGCCCAGGACGTCTGCGGCGTGGTCTCCGGCGTCGCCGAGGCCGCGACCCTGATCTGGAAGGTGACCGGCGAAGCCCGCTATCTCGAGAAGGCCAGGCAGTTCCTGCTCGCCTCGACTGAATGGAGCCTCGACCCGTCGGGCTGGCCCAAGGGGCCCGGCAAGGGAACCACCGACATCACCTACAACGACGAGGCCCACTTCCGCCTTTGGCGAAAACTTCCGCTGATCTACGATCAGTTGCGCGATCAACTCACCCCGACGCAGAAACAAAGGGTCCTGGCTCACTTCCGCGAGCGCGGGCGCCGGTCCTTTCACTGGATCGAGGAGGAGGGCAGGATTTCCCAGACCCTGCGTAATTCGCTCGCGGTGACACCGTCCAGCCATCCCATCCGTTTCATGCCCATGACCGGGCTCACCGCCCTGGCCCTTTGGGACGACCTGCCGGAGGCCCGCGAATGGTGGACCTATACGTATCGTTTCTATCGTGACCAGTTTCCACCCTGGGGCGGCGACGACGGCGGCTGGGCCGAGGGGCCCGCCTACTGGCGAGGCAACATTGAACATGCCGCCTTCCAGGACGCGCTGCTCGCGATCGGCGATCCTTCGGCGTATCGTTCCGCTTTCTGGCGCAACCACGGCTATTTCCAAGTCTACGGCGTCCAGCCCTACCTCGCCTCTGGATTCGGCGATTTCTCCAACGCGGGACGATTCAACCTCGAGCCCGTGGTCGCGGAATACCTGACCCATCTGTCCCGCGTCACCCAGGACGGCTACCTGCTGTCCTTTGCGCGGCTCTGCACCGACGATCGTCCATCCCCGGAGGAAAAGGGCCTTCGCGGACTCGATCGCATCTACCCCACGTCCGCCGAGTTTCTCTTCCGGAACTTTGTCGCCGCCGCCCTGCCGGAGCCAAAACCTCAGCCCCTCTCAGCCCTGCCGTCTGAACGACACTTCAAGGACATCGGCTGGGTTTTGTTGCACAGCGCGCTTGGCCGGCCCGATGACGACATCCACCTGACCTTCGTCTCCTCGCCCTACGGCAGCTTCAGCCACAGCCACGCCCATCAAAATGCGTTTGTCCTCAACGCGTTCGGTCAAAACTTGGCGATCGCCTCGGGTTATCGCGAGTTCCACAACTCCCCTCATCATGACAAATGGACGCGCCAGACGGTCTCGAAGAATGCCCTGCTGATCGACGGCGTCGGGCAGAAGCCCCAGGACAAGAATGCGACGGGCCAAATCACCCGGTTTGAGGTTTCGCCTCGCGGGGTCTGGACAACCGGCGACGCAACCGTCGCGTATCAGGCGAATCTGCCCAAGAGATACGTGGAGCGGGTCACGCGTGACCTCATCTTTGTCGATCGCCGCTACGTGATTCTCCGGGATGTCGTGAAACTCGCCAAACCGGGGCGCGTTTCTTTTCTGCTTCACGGCGAACGCCCGCTGGAGTGGGCCCCGGCTTCCCAGACCGCCCTCATCCGAACCCCCAAGGCGACCCTCACGGCCCGCCTCGTCCCCGCGGACGGAGTTCCATGGACCGCCACGTTGACCGCCGGCTTCCCCGTGCCCGTGGACCCCAAGTACGTTCAGGGCACCGCGGCCAACTATTCCTCGAGCGCGCCCTGGAGCGATCAGGGTCACTTCACCGCCGACTCCCCCAAACCCGCCCGCGAGCACGTCCTTTATACCGTGCTCTGGCCGGAACGAGGCCCCCAACCCGCCCCCCTCGAAGCGCGCCTCAACGGAAACGCCCTCGTCATCCGCCGCCCCGACGGCCCCACCGACACGGTCACCCTGACGGACCAAAGCCTCACGATCAGGTAGCCCCTGCCCGCCGCCTGCCCTCCACCACCACCCGCCCGGCCCCTAAAAACGCCCCAACCGGGATGTCATCCAATAGATGACATCCCGCGGGGATGCGGGTCGCGTCCCACGGAGGTGGAAAGAGGGCCCAAAACCAGAATGTCATCGAATGGATGACATCCCGTTCGGGGGCGGTGCGGGGCGCGCGGGGGCTTTGAGTCGGGGGGGGGCGGGGATGGGCGGACACGAAAAGGGGGGAGTCGGGCCGTTAGCGCACCGACTCCCCCTGAGACTGAGTTTCCGCCGGGCTGGGGCGGACGGTTGAAACCGTGCCACCACTGAAAGCGCACCGCCGATGAGTCCGTAATCCAGCGACTCTTTCGTGAAGTCGTGTCTGCAGTTTGAGCGAGTCGTTGGTTATGAACGGCCTTCACTCGGACCCTTTCACCGCCTCGACCGTGTCACTACTTCGACTTTTCAATTCGAATACCGAGCGGTTACTTTGACTGTGCTGTCGACTTCACCAAGGCTGCGCTTCGACGGGGCCGTTACATCGACCAGGAATTTTATTCGAACGAAACTCCGCTTTGGGCGGGACCTTGAGTTGAGCGAGGCCAACTCCGTCACGCCTGTCCAACAATTCACCGGCAGTGAATCTGCGTTTCGGTTACGGCAGGATGACGGTGTCGATCACGTGGACGACGCCATTGCCGGCGGCGAGGTCGGCGGCGACAACCTTCGCGCCGTTGATGGTCACGCCGTAGGAATTTGCGACGAGGGTCGCTTCCTTGCCGTTCACGGTCTTGACCTTGCCGCTCTTGACGTCCTTGGCCATGACTTTGCCGGGGACGACGTGGTAGGTGAGGACCGCGACCAATTGGGCCTTGTTTTCGGGCTTGAGGAGGTTTTCGACGGTGCCGGCGGGCAGTTTGGCAAACGCGGCGTTGGTCGGCGCGAAGACCGTGAACGGTCCCTTGCCGCTGAGCGTTTCGACCAAGCCCGCAGCCTTGACGGCGGCGACGAGGGTCGTGTGATCAGGAGATCCGATGGCGATGTCGACCACCGTCTTGGCGGGCGCGCCGGCGAAGAGAGGAGCGATCAGGACGCTGGCCGCGAAGGCCAGGGAAGCGATGAGAGAACGATTTTTCATGGATGGATCAAGGATGTGTTTATTTGAAATCCCCGTGACTGGCGGCGATGGCCTCCACTCTCGGGTGACGCAGCAACGCGTCAGCCCACGGCTTGGATGCAAGATATCTTTGCCACATGAGGTGACAGCGAAGTCCATAAGCCTCATTGCTATCCCAGTTCGGCACTTGCGGAATGAGCGATTGTTGGTTTTGGGGCACCGCGGACTTGAACGGGATTTACCCGGCGTCGAACGTGTGCAGCCTCTGCCTGCGTGGCGCGCCCCCCGAACATCCTCTGGATTGTGACGACCCAATGGCGGGCCCAGGCCCTGCGCAAGGCGGGGGACCCGAACGCACGCACGCCCGCCCTCGACGCCTTGGCGAATCATGGAATCCACTACACGCAGGCGGTCACCCCGCACCCGTTCGGCCCGTTTGCCCGCGCCGCGCTGCTGACGGGCATGCGTTGTCCGGAGAACGGGGTTCGCGACTACTTCGACGCGCTTCCGACCGGGAGCCGCACCATCGCCCACGCACTCGGTGAACGCGGCTACCGGACGGGCTTCTTCGGGAAGTGGCATCTGGGGAAACGCGATGCCGCCGCACCCCTGGTGGGCCGGGACCATGCGCTGCAGACCATCCCGGAGGAGGCGCGCGGCGGCTTCTCGCACTGGGAGGGATTCGAAAGCGGTTTCCTGCTGAATGATCCGTGGCTGCACGGGACGGACCTGCGATCGCCGCAGCAATTCATCGGATACCAGAGTGACGTTGTGTGCGCCCGGGCTCAGGGATGGATTGACCGACGGGCGGCGGACCTTCCCTGGTTCTCCATCGTCAGCCTCGAACCCCCACACCCTCCCTATGACGCGCCCGCCGCCGGCGTTCCCCGGCGCGCTCCGGAAGCACTCGTCCTCTCAGCGAACGTTCCCCGAGGGGGCGACGTGGAAGCCAGGGCCCGGAGTGAGCTGGCCGGCTACTACGCGCATCTTGAGGCGACCGATCGCGCGATCGGACGTCTCCTGGACACGCTGCCGGCGTCCACCGTGGTCGTTTTCACCTCGGTGCACGGCGACATGCATGGTGCGCACGGATATTTCCGCAAAGGTTGGCCGTACGAGGAAAGCATCCGGGTCCCCTTGATCGTCCGAGGCGCGCCGCCGGATGACCCGACCCGCAGCGAACGGATCAGCTTGGAACCGGTGTCACTGCTGGACCTTCCCGCCATGACGCTCGCGTGGGCGGCCGGCCAAGCCTGGCAGTGCCAGCGGACCGATGCGGACATCTCGATGCCGAGTGTGGTTCGCCTCCCGCTTCAGTGCGACCGCATCTGGAGCGGTCGCCGCAGCCCGACGCGAAAAACGGTGTGGAATGCGGATGACTCGCCCTGGCTGGAGTTCGATCTGGCCGCGGACCCCGGGGAACTGCGGAACTTGGCGAAAGGGTAGGCCGGCCGGGCGGACGGGCGAGGACGGCGGGCGCTTTGAGTGCCGTGAGCGCGGTGGGTGCGGTCCCGGCCTCAGCGAGGCCAGCTGCAACGGGGCTGTCAGCCGGCGGACACAAAAAATCCCCGGTCGTAATCGAACTGGGGATTCGAAAGCGAAAGGCTGCTTACAGCTCGTAGGCCGGGAGGAGCTTGTCCACGCGGCGCTTCTCGAGATGAACGAACGCCGGCAGGCCGTTGTCGAAGTGGACCGCAACCTCACCTTGGATGAGAGGCTGGGCATAACGGACAAACTGGAAGTTCATCGAGATGCCATCTTCGTTGATCCACTCGCGCGGCAGCTTCTTCACGCCATTGGCGATGTCGCCCAAGGGTGCGAGACCCGTCTCGACGGTGTAGTGGTCGCCATCGCCACGGATCAGGGTGACCATCTTGTCGGTCTCCCCGCTCACCGCCGCCTGAACCGCCGCTTGACCGGCGAGGTAAGCTTCGTCGTTGTCGGTTTTGGAGGAGAGATGAGCGGCGGCGCGCTGCGCTACGCCGAATTTGACGGTGCGAGCCTTGACGCCGGGAAGATGTTCCTCGACGAGACCCTGGAGGAATTCGGCGGCACCGCCGAGCTGGGCGTGACCAAACGCATCGGTCTTGTCGGCCGCGGCAACGTAGTTGCCATCGGCATCGACCAAGCCCTCGCCCACGACGATCAGGCAGTAACGCTCGCGCTTCAGGACGCGCTTGACGTCCTCGACAAACTTTTCGCTCGAGAACGCAACCTCGGGAAGGAGGATGAGATGGGGGGGATCGTGCGGATGGTCGCGGCGTTTGGCGAGCGCCGCACCGGCGGCGATCCAGCCGGCGTTGCGACCCATGACCTCGACGATCTGTACGAGATCGTGCTGACCCATGCCGGCGTTGTCGCAGGCGATCTCGCGCACGGTGGTCGAGATATACTTGATGACCGAACCGTAACCCGGGCAGTGATCGGTCACCACGAGATCGTTGTCGATCGTCTTGGGAATGCCGATGACCCGCAGTGCATAGCCCTGCTGCTGAGCAAGCTTGGAAATTTTGTCCGCCGTGTCCTGGGAATCGTTACCACCGGCGTAGAAGAAGTAGCGAATGTTGTGCGCCTTGAAAACCTCGAGCACCCGCTCGTAGTCCTGCTGCTTCTTGAGCTTGTAGCGCACCGTGCCGAGCGCGGCGCCTGGGGTCGTCCGCAGACCGCGGATCGCCTGCTGGGACTCGGCGGCCAAGTCGATCAAGTCCTCCTGCAAGATGCCCAGCACGCCGTTGAGCGCGCCATAGACCTCCTCGATACACTCATGGTTCAACGCCTCGGAGACGACGCCCGCGACGCTGGCATTGATGACGCTAGTGGGGCCTCCGGACTGGCCCACCAAGACATTTCCTACGAGTTCTTCAGCCATGGCAGTGGTATTTTGAAAGTGATTCGAACGAACGTGAACGACCATAAAAGCGGTTCCCGACCGTCACTGGCAAACTCAAATTTCCCCGCCAAGGAAACCTAGCCTGGGCAGGATGGGAAAAGCGACGACCGTTTCCCCTGGAAAACACCAGCCATGAATACTGTTCATGGCCTTTCCCCCCCGCGATAAAGGCGAGGACCGATCCCCGGCACCGCTATCATGCCGCGGCACGAACGGACTCGAATCCCGTTGCCCTAGAGAAGCTTGCCCGGGCGGTAGGCCGCCGAACCCTTCACGCGGCGAGCCAGCGGCGCCACTGAGCGGACAAACGCATCGACTTGCTGCGGGGCCGCTCCGACGAAGCGCTTCGTATCGGTCAGCACCTCGGTCAACTGGTGCGCAGAAAGTCCCAGACGCTGATCCTGAGCGAGACGTTCCACCAAACCAGGTCCGCCTCCACCCGCCCGCAGGTCCTGCGCCGTGGCAAGGGCGTGTTCCTTGATCGCTGCGTGGGCGGTCTCGCGTCCCGCTCCCGCCTTGACCGCCTCCATCAGGATGGTGGTGGTTGCCAAAAATGGCAGTTGCTTGGAGTTCTCCGCCGCAATCGCGGCCGTAAAGACATCCATCTGCTGCAAGACGGTCAAAAGTGTCTCCAAAAGTCCATCCAAGGCGAAACACGCGTCCGGCAACGCCACCCGGCGGACCACGGAACAAGAAACGTCGCCCTCATTCCACTGATGACCGGCGAGCGCTCCGGTCATGGTCACATAGCCGGAAAGCAGTGTCGAAAAGCCGCAGATCCGTTCGCAGTTGCGGGCGTTGACCTTGTGCGGCATGGCCGACGAACCGACCTGGCCCTTTTGGAAACCTTCGGTGAGCAACCCCTGCCCCGCCATGAGACGCAACGTGGTCGCGAAACTTGCCGCCGCCGCGCCGATCTGGTGAAAAGCGGACACGACTTCAAAGTCGAGGCTGCGAGGGTAAACCTGTCCGACCGCGTTCAAAGCCTGTTTGAACCCGAGGTGAGCCAGAATGTGGCGCTCGAGCCGGGCGACTTTGGCCGCACTGCCGCCGAGCAGGGTGAGCTGATCGAGTTGGGTGCCCACCGCGCCCTTCAGTCCACGCGCCGGATACCGGGCCGCCAGTTCGTCAAGGCGGGTGAACGCTTGGAGCAACTCCTGACCGGCCATCGCAAAACGCTTGCCGAGGGTGGTGGGCTGGGCGGGCACATTGTGGGTCCGACCCGTGAGGAGCACGGTGCGAAACTCCCGCGCGCGTCCGGAGATCGCGAGCAGGGCGGCGGCGGTCTTCAGGCGAAACACCTCCAGGGAGCGGGCGATCTGGAGCTGTTCGACGTTCTCCGTCAGATCGCGGCTGGTCAGCCCCAAGTGGATCAGTTCATGCCCGGCGAGAGCGTTGAACTCCTCGATGCGCGCCTTCACATCATGCAACGAACTGCGTTCCCGTGCATCGATGCTGGCGAGATCGATCGAGCCCTTGACGCGCTCGTAGTCAGCAATCGCTGCCGCCGGAACCGCGACCCCGAGCTCGCGCTGGGCCTTCATCACCGCGATCCAGTAATCCCGCTCAATGGCGATGCGCCCCGCCGGCGACCACAACCCGCGGAGGGCGGCGGACGCGTAACGTTCGGCCAGGACATTCGGGATCGGCTGCAGAGCCGGTGACAGGAGGGAGGAGGGAGTGCTCACAATCAAGAAGGCCGGAGTGTCGCCAAATCCGTCCACATCTGGCGACCGCAAAGAACAAACTGCCGGTCAGGGGCGCTCAAATTGCCGCCGGCCGCAAGTGGCGCGGCGCTTGACGATTTCGCCGGCCGCTCCAGAGACTCGCCCCAGGATGTCCTCCGACGCTCGCAAGCTCCCTCCCACCCACGACTGGCGCACGACGGACCAGGATGAGATCGAGCGCCGGCGGCAACGGGCGCGGGACGAAGCGCCCCGGGTCGAAAATCTCTCCTCCGAGCAGCCGATCTTCAGCAACTTCCGCGTCCATTCCCCGAGCGGCCTCTCCTACGAGGTCGAAATCCGGGATCTGGCCCAACGCCACTTTGCCTGCAGTTGCGTCGATTTCCGGATCAATGGCTTGGGCACGTGCAAACACGTCGAGGCCACGCTGATCGACCTTGAGCGGTGCCACCCGCGGCTGTTCGCCGAGGCGGCCCACGGGAGTTCGCCGCGGATTGAGCTGGTCCCGGATTCCGGGGCGCAAACGCTTCGGGTCGAATCCGGACTCGACCGGCTGCCCCCGCGGCTCCGCCACGCGTTCGACGCGCATGGCCTGCTGCGCGATCCGGCCCAGGCCGGCCGTCTGGTCGCGGACCTGGCGCAGAATCCCCTGCCCGGCGTGCGACTGTCCCAGGACATCGCACCCTGGCTGGACAGCCGCCGCCGCGCGACTGAACGGCAGCGGCTGCGTCGCGACTACGAGCAGAAAGTCCAGGCAGGTCTCTACCCCCTGAGCGAAACCACCGTCCCGCTCTTTCCCTACCAACGCGAAGGCATGCTTCACCTCGCCTTCACTGAGCGGGCGCTGCTGGCCGATGAGATGGGGCTGGGAAAGACGATTCAGGCGATCGCCGCCTGCGCCCTGCTCCACCGCCTCGGGCAGGCACGGCGCGTGCTGGTCGTCACCCCGGCCTCGCTCAAGACCGAATGGGAGGAGCAGATCGGCCGCTTCACGACCCTGCCTTGTCAAATCGTCTACGGCGGCCGCGCCGCCCGCCTTGCCGCCTACGAACGCCCGCCGTTTTTCACGCTGGTCAACTACGAGCAGGCCCGCGCCGACGTGACGGAGCTCAACCTCAAGTTGCGTCCCGACATTGTCGTGCTCGACGAGGCCCAGCGGATCAAGACCTGGAACTCGCTCACCGCCCAGTCGATCAAGCGGCTGCGCAGCCGGCACGCATTCGTGCTCACCGGCACACCGATCGAGAACCGGATCGACGAGCTGTATTCGATCATCGACTTCCTCGACCCCACGGTCCTCGGCCCGCTCTTCCGGTTCAACCGGGAGTACTACGCCTTCGACGAGCGCGGTCGTCCAAGCGCCTACCGCAATCTGGACAAACTTCGGGAAACGCTCCGGCCGTGCATGCTGCGCCGCCGCAAAGCGGACGTCGAAAACGAACTGCCCAGCCGCAACGACCGCCAGCTCTACGTGGCGCTGTCCGAGTCTCAGCGCCGTCACTACGCGCAACACGAGCAGCACGTGGCCGGCCTCGTCGCCGCCTCCCAGCGCCGCGCGCTGCTGCCGCGCGAACAGGAGCGGATGATGCGCGAACTGGCGATGATGCGCATGGTCTGCGACACCCCCTACATCCTCTCGGGGAACCCGGAGGACCGGACCGACTGTCCGAAGCTGGCGGAGCTCGACGCGGTCCTCGCCTCGGCGCTCGCGGAGGAGGGCGTCAAGGTGATCATCTTTTCGGAATGGGTGCGCATGCTGGAGCTGGTGCGCGGGCTGCTTGAACGACGCCGGATCGGCAGCGCGCTGCACACTGGCAGCGTGCCGCAGCCTCAGCGCCGGGCGGAAATCCAGCGGTTCAAGAACGATCCCGACTGCCGGGTGTTCGTCTGCTCGGAGTCCGCCGGGGTCGGGCTCAACCTCCAAAACGCCAGTGTGGTGATCAATTGCGACCTTCCGTGGAATCCCGCGAAGTACGAACAACGGGTCGCCCGGGCCTGGCGCAAGTATCAGACCCGCCCCGTCACGGTGATCAACCTGATCGCCGAAAACACCCTGGAGCAACGCATGCTCGGCACGCTCGCGATCAAGCAGGGACTCGCGGACGGGGTGCTCGACGGGCAGGGCGACCTAACCCACATCCCGTTGCGCGGCGGCGGGACCTCGCTGCTCGAACGCGTCCGTCAGGTGCTGGCGACTCCGCCCGCCCGCCCGGCGGCGCCGGCGGACCCCGCCGCCGCCTTCGCCGAGCGCGCCCGCGGCCTGCTCGATGCGCGGCTCATCACCTGCGAGGAGCGGCATGGCGCGAGCGGACCGCCGACGCTCTGGGTGGTGGTGGGGGGGGACGCGGCCGGTGCGCGTGAGCGCCTCCTGCCGTTGCACGCGGAACTGTATCCGGAAACGAGTGACTTGCGAGGGCGGCTCGAGGTCATCGACGAAGCCGGTGCCGGACTGCTGCGTCGCCTGGAAACGGAGGGACTGGTCCAGCGCACCGCGCGGGCCACCCGCGTGCTCTTTCCGGAACGGCAGGAAAAGACCCCACTCGATCCGGCGACCCTCGCCCGGGTTGGGAGCCTGCTTGAACAGACTGCCCGTCAGCTGCGCCTGACCCGCCTGCTTTCGACGGATCCGGGAGACTTCGCGGAAGAGTCCGCCGCCGCGCTCCGCACGGCCATCGCCATGACGAGCGAGGCCCTGGCCTTGCGGGCCGGGCTCACTCCGCCACCGGAGGACGAACGCTCCCTGCCCGGGTGGATTGCACCCCACTGGGGAGATGCCCGGGGGGTGGTTGAAGGTTTCCTCGCCGGCCCGGACCGCCCGCTGGCCCCGGTGATCGAGGCAGTGGAACGCCGGCGGGCCGCACTCGCGGCGTTATAGCCATCCGTTGTAGCGGCCGTTGTAGCTGGCCTCGCCGAGGCCGGGGGAAGGCCGTGAGGCGGAGGGGGGGGACGCGACGCCAATCCCTGCGGCCTCAGCGAGGCCACCTACAACGGAGCGGGATTGGCGGGCGTGTTTATCGCGGAGATTGGAGGAAGTCTGGTCTCAGGCGGGAGCAGTCGGATCAATCGCCGTCGATCACGCGGAAAAGCAGCGGCACGCGCATGCGGGTATTGACCCTCTTGCCACCCTTCATGCCAGGGCGGAACTGCCACCGGGAAACACCGGTGACCGCCGCGTTCTCGAACCCGGGGTGGGTGGCACCGACGACCTTGACCTCGACGACCTCGCCCTTGGCGGTGACGATGAATTCCACTTCCACGCGGGCGTTGGTGACCTCTTTCTTCAGGGTCACCGGGAATATCGGGGGCGGCTGGAAAATCGCCTCGGGGATGCGGTCAAGCTGCGCCAAGTTGAATACATCCTTCAGGCCGGTGCCGCCCGTGCCGCCGCGACGGATGACGGTCGGAATACTGACCACCCTGGCGGCGGATAGATCGGTCTTGGGCTGCAGGCTGGTAAAGTCGATCTGCTGCACAAAGGCCGTGCTGACGTCGACCACGGTCGGCACATCCGCCAACGTCGGGACGAACGAGCCCTCGAGGGGAGCCGTTTCGGCCGGCTCGGTCGCGTCTGCCAGCTCCGGATCCTCCAATTTGCTGAGATCGGGCATCACCATCAGCTCGATGACGGCGTCGTCCTCACCATGTTTGACCACGACCTCCTCCTTCTGATTGAAGCCGAAAAGGATCATGCCGTGGACCGCACCTGCAGCTCCCAAGGCGGCAAGCATCCGGCGCCAGCGACTCCGGCGAGGGGCCGTATAACGCCAAGCATGAGGCAAAAGCGCCGTGCTCGCAACGGGCAGGGGAATGCGGCGACGGGGTTTTACGTCGTCGGCATAGTCGGCCCAAAGATCTGCATGTTCGAAGACATTCATGGGAGTGGGGAATTTTGTGGTTAGAATAGTCCCATCCCGGGACCATCGCTCTGCACGATTTGGCAAGTTATGCGCATTCCTTGACGGCACCCCCCGCACCGCGATTGGGGTATTGACCCCAAGAAATGCGTAACATTTGGACCGGGTAAGCTTTGAGCAATCCGCCTTCCACCCCCTCAAAACCAAAAGCTGGAGTCTCCCGTCAAACGACCCGGTCGACGAGGGGCGATCCCTCCAGCAAGGCCTGCAGATTCTTCAAGAAGTGTTCGACGATCGCCTCATCCTGGTCCCGGCGCCCGCCGGCCGTGTGGGGCGTGATGTAGCAGTTCGGTGTGCTCCACAGCGGATGTTCGGGCGGGAGGGGTTCCGGGTCGGTGACATCCAGATACGCACCGCCCAGGTGTCCGCGCTGGAGGGCGTCCAGCAGGGCGGATTGATCGACCGTGGTGCCGCGTCCGACATTGTAGAAACGGGCACCCCGCTTGAAGGCGCCGAGCCGGCGGGCGTTGACGTAGTTCAACGTCGATTGGTTGTCGGGGAGAATGTTGACCACATGGTCCGCCTGCGGGAGAACCGCGGTGAGTTGTTCCTCGGGCAGAATGGTCACACCCCGCTCGCTGCGCACCTGACGGCGCACCGCGTACAGTTTCACTCCAAAGGGCGCGAGCAAGTCGGCCAGACGGCGGCCGATCGCACCGAAGCCGAGCAGCAGCACGGTCTGTCCGGTGAGCAAGGCGGAGTGGTAGCGACGCTCCGTGTAATTCCACACCCGGTCCGTGACCTGGTCGCGGTACGAGGGCAGCAGTTGGCGATTGAGCGCGAGGATCATCGCGAGCGCGTGCTGGGCGCAGGGATCGGCAAACACGCCCGACATGCAGGTGAAGACCGCGCGCCGCTCTTGGAAGGCCTCGCGAAACTCCGGCGTGTCGTAGCGGGTGTAACCCGCACTGGTCACCTCGACCCAGCGCAGCCGGCGGTACTCGAAGCAGTCCACGACATTGGGTTGGCCGAAGACGACATCC
>Ga0163144_10006092_pt1 | contig 26688 bp, 17 predicted proteins | sample OliLak19BULKMAT1_FD_123175 | JGI IMG/M metagenome (GOLD analysis project Ga0163144, IMG submission 123175) | Freshwater microbial mat bacterial communities from Lake Vanda, McMurdo Dry Valleys, Antarctica - Oligotrophic Lake LV.19.BULKMAT1 | ecosystem: Environmental > Aquatic > Freshwater >...
GAGCGTGGCAACCTTCGCAAGGGTCGGTGCGATTGGCCGCAGGGAACGCCAGCGACAGCGCGGAGCGCTCCGACCAATCCCGTCATCCTGAGGGGTTCCGTGCGGGCGAAGGCGGAACGGAACGGAGTCGAATGACCGTCTTGCTCGCGCATTCAGGCTTGGGGCTTCGTCATTCTTCCGTCATTCCGCATTCCACATTCGTCATTTTTCACCCCCGGAAAAAGCGAGAGGTCCTTCGACTTCGCTGCGCCCGCCTTTCCGCCTCCGCTGCGCCCAGGATGACGTGCGCTCTTGCTGCCGCTGCGTGCCTTGACGACCGCGCGCAGCGCTCCCTACCGTCGCCGACCATGGACGCCGCCCTCCCGACAACCCGCGCCGCTCTGAGATTCCGGAGCGGCCTTTTTGCTGACGGCGACACCGCCTCTAAGATGTCCGTGGGGAAAGAGGTTGCTCATTATAGTCCCATGCCACGCTTCCTCACTTCACTCCGCACCGCGTGGATGGTGGCTATCCTCGGCTCGACTGGGGTGCGGGCGGCAGCGTTGGATTTCAACCGCGAGGTGCGGCCGATTCTTGCGGAGAACTGTTTCCAGTGCCACGGGCAGGATGCCAACAAGCGCAAGGGGGAGCTGCGGCTCGACGTGCGGGAAAGCGCGGTGGGCAAGGCGGAGTCGGGCGAGACCGCGGTCGTGCCGGGGAAGCCGGAGGCGAGTGCGCTGGTAGCGCGGATTTTTTCGACGGACAAGGATGAGCTGATGCCGCCGGCGAAAGCGCATCGCACGTTGACGGCGGAGCAGAAGGCCACGCTGAAGCGCTGGGTCGCGGAGGGCGCGGAATACCGGGCGCACTGGGCGTTCGTGGCACCGGTGCGGGCGGCGCTGCCGGCGGTGCAACGCGGGGACTGGGTGCGCAATCCGATCGATCGCTTCGTGCTGGCGAAGATTGAGGCGGGCGGCTTGCAGCCCTCGCCGGAGGCGGATCGCCCGACGCTGATCCGCCGCCTCACGCTCGATCTCACCGGGCTGCCGGTGACGCCGGAGGAGGTGGACGCCTTTGTCGCGGACACGCAGCCGGAGGCCTACGAGCGGGTCGTGGACCGGTTGCTCGCGTCGCCGAATTTCGGCGAGCGCATGGCGCTGCCGTGGCTGGATGCGGCGCGTTACGCGGACAGCAATGGCTTCCAGCAGGATGGCGACACCCACCAGTGGATGTGGCGCGACTGGGTGGTGCGGGCGCTCAATGCCGACATGCCTTTCGACCGTTTTTCCATCGAGCAGCTCGCCGGCGATCTCCTGCCAAATCCCGATAACGACCAGCTCGTGGCGACCGCTTTCAACCGCAACCATCTGCTGAACGGCGAAGGTGGCGCGATCCCGGAGGAGCAGCGGTTCAACAATCTTTTCGACCGCGTGGACACCACCGCGACTACCTGGATGGGCCTGACGATGGCGTGCGCGCAATGCCACGATCACAAATACGATCCGATCACGCAGCGCGACTACTACGGGCTGCTCGCGCTTTTCAACAACGTGCCGGAAACCGGCGTGCCGGCAGGCAGCGGTCAGTATCGTGTGGCCGACCCTTCGATTCGCGTCGGTCCAGCCGACCAGATGGCGAAATTGAAGACGCTGGAAAGTGCCGCGACGGCAGCCGTCGCGGAGGAGCAGCGGATCGTGGATTCGGCGGAGGTGACGGCTCCGGAGGACGCCGCTGGACGCGCGGCGCCGCCGCCGGACATGGCGGCCATTTTGCAAAAGGAACCCGCGAGCCGCGGCCAGGACGAAACGGAAAAAGTGCGCGCTTACTTCCTCAAAACGAATCCGCCCGCGGTGCTGGTCGCCGCGAGGAAAAAGCGGGAAGCCGCGGACAAAGCCGTGGCTGATTTCAGGAACGCGCTGCCGCGCGTGATGGTGATGTCGGATGCGAAACCGCGGCCGACGAAGGTGCTCAATCGCGGAAACTATCTCACACCCGCGGGCGACGTGGTGGGAGCCACGCCCGCGTTTCTGCCGACGACCGCCAAGAATGTGCCCGTGACCCGGCTGGAATTCGCGCGCTGGCTTTTCGCGCCGGAGCATCCGCTGACCGCGCGCGTGCAGGTGAACCGGATGTGGCAGATTTTCTTTGGCACCGGGCTGGTGAAAACCGCGGAGGACTTCGGCGTGCAGAGCGAGACTCCGCTGGACGGCGAACTGCTCGACTGGCTGGCCGTGGAGTTTCGCGAGCGCGGCTGGAGCATGCAGCAGATGCACCGGCTCATCGTCACGAGCGCGACCTACCGGCAGAGCAGCCGCGTGACGCGCGAACTGCTGGCGCGCGACCCGGAAAACCGGCTGCTCGCCCGCGGCGCCCGCTTTCGCGCGCCCTCGATGGTGCTGCGCGATGTGGCGCTCGCGGCGAGCGGGCTGCTCGACCGGCGCATCGGTGGAAAGCCCGTCTATCCGTATCAGCCCGACGCGATCTGGGAGACGCTCGCGATCACGAAGGAGCGCGACTTTACCTACCCCGCGTCGTCCGGGGCGGACCTTTACCGGCGCAGCCTTTATACGTTTTGGCGGCGCACGATCGGGCCGGCGAATATGTTCGACGCCTCGAACCGGCAGACCTGCAAAGTCCGGCTGTCCGCGACGAGCACGCCGCTGCACGCGCTCACCACCTTGAACGATCCGACCTGGGCCGAGGCGGCGCGGGTGCTGGCCGCGCGGGCCCTCGAGGCCGGCGGCGATGCGGACGCGCAGTTGACCTTCGCCTTCCGCCGCGTGCTCGGTCGCCAGCCGACGGAACGTGATCTCGCCGCGCTCCGGCGGGCGCTGGAAAAGCAGCGCGCGATCTACCAGGCCGACCCGAAGGCCGCGGCGGAAGTCGTCGCCCTCGGAGCCGCCCCGGCGAACCCCACCCTCAAAGCCAGCGAACACGCCGCGCTCTGCGCCATCTGCCTCGCCATTTTCAACCTCGACGAAGCCCTCACCCGCGAGTGAACACCCACCATGTTTGAAGAACTCCTGACCAATCACCAGCGCGTCACCCGCCGTCAGCTCTTCGGCACCGCCGCGACCGGCATCGGCGGCCTCGCGCTCGCCTCGCTCCTCGGCTCCCGTACCGCCTGCGCCGCGCCGCAACCCGGCCTCCCCGAGCTGCCTCATGTGGCCCCAAAAGCGAAGCGCGTCGTCTGTCTCTGGCAGGGCGGCGGTCCGTCGCACGTCGATCTTTTCGACCCGAAACCCACGCTGCAAAAAATGGCCGGGCAGGACATCCCCGAGAGTGTGCGCGGCACCACGCGGCTTTCCACGATGTCGTCGGGCTACAAAAAATGGCCGATCACGCCGGCGATCAAACCCTTCCAGCGCTACGGCCAGTGCGGCACCGAGCTGAGCACCATGCTGCCCCATATCGGCGCGCTCGCGGACGACATCTGCGTGGTGCGCTCGATGAACACCGAGGCGGTCAACCACGCGCCGGGCGTGACCTTTTTCATGACCGGCGCGCAGGTGCCGGGCCGCCCGAGCATGGGCGCGTGGCTGAGTTACGGGCTGGGCTGCGAGGCGAGTGATCTGCCCGCGTTTGTGGCCATGACTTCGTCCGACAAGGGCAAGACGTGCGGCCAGCTTTTCTTCGACTACTACTGGGGCAGCGGCTTCCTGCCGAGCCGCTACCAGGGCGTGCGCTTCAGCAACGCCGGCTCGCCCGTGCCCTACCTCGACAACCCGCCCGGCATGAGCCGCGCGCAGCGCCGGGCCTTGCTCGACGACCTCCACGAGATGAACGCCGCGCACCTCGCGGAATACGGCGACCCGGAGATCGACACGCGCATCGCGCAATACGAGATGGCTTACAAGATGCAGGCCAGCGTGCCGGACCTGCTCGATTTTTCCAGCGAGCCGAAACACGTCATCGAGCGCTACGGCCCCGACGCGTTGAAGAAAGGCACTTTCGCCAACAACTGCCTCATCGCCCGGCGGCTGCTCGAACGCGGCGTGCGCTTCGTGCAGCTCATGCACAGCGGGTGGGATCAGCACGGCAATCTTTTCACCCAGCTCGAGCAGCAATGCCGCGACACCGACGCGCCCAGCGCCGCGCTGGTGCAGGACTTGAAAGAGCGCGGCCTGCTCGAAGACACGCTCGTGGTGTGGGGCGGCGAGTTCGGGCGCACCCCGTTCGGCCAGGGCGATCCGAAGAAGCCCAACGGTCGCGATCACTTCGGCCGCAGCTACAGCATGTGGCTCGCCGGCGGCGGCGTGAAAGGCGGCACGACCTTTGGCGAAACCGATGACTTCGCCTGGAACATCGTCAAGAACCCCGTCCACATTCACGACATGCAGGCCACCATCCTGCACCTCTGCGGAATCAACCACGAAGCCCTCACCTACCGCTACCAAGGCCGCCAATTTCGCCTGACGGATGTGCATGGGCACGTGGTAAAGGGCATCCTCGCGTGAGGGGCGTGGCGGCGGCGTCTGCGCCGCCCGGCTTGCCGCGGCATCGACAAATGAGGGCGGGCCTTTAGGCTGGCCGGCCAGCGGCTTTTGGCCGATGCCGTGGATCGGCACTTTGATGAACTTTTTGCAAAACCCTCTGCTGAGAAAACTGCGCGCGCAGGCGCGGTCGGTGCCGGTCTTGTGGCGGCTGGAGCGGATGGCGGATGCGGCGGCGCGGAAGCTCTCGGGGCGGCAGCGCACGGTGACGGAGAGCCCGAATCTGCTGCCGCTGCTCATCCAGGTGCTGGCGGCTTTTTCCAAGGCGGATGGGCAGGTGCTGGAGGAGGAGATCGATTCGTCGCTCGGCTTTCTGCGCTACGACTATCCCGAGGCGGTTTACTCGGAGCTGCGGAAACTTTTCCGCCAGGCGCTGAACGAGAATCAGGACCTCGGGGTGATGGCGCAGAAGTTGGCGGCGGAGCTGAGCGCGGAGCGCAAGGTGATGCTCGGCGTGCAGCTCTACGACTTGATCTCGAAGGCGGGGATGGAGCAGCAGCAGGTGGTGAATTTCTACTCGTTCATGACGCAGCTCGGCATGGCGGCGCAGGCCATCGACATCGTGTATCAGCTCAATGCGGCGGAGGAATCCGACAAGACGGTGTATCAGCACGGGCAGTCGCCGCTGGAGTCGCTGACCTTTGGCGCGAATGGCGCGGCGGACGTGAAGCTGAAAGGTCTCGCGGGGCCGGAGCGGCTGGTGGCCTTCCGGTATCACGATCTCATCCTGCTGAAGAATCAAAGCTCGAAGGGCATCGTGGTGCGTGGGCGTCCGCTGGGGCCGGGGGCGTTTTGCCGCGTGTATGCGGGGCAGCGCATCGTGCTCGGCGAGCAGGTGCTCACGTATCAGGACCTCGCTTACTATTTTAACGCGAAGAAGAACGTCTCGCTGACGCAGATCTACCTGACCATCGACAGCAACGACGAGGTGCAGCTCGAAAAGGAGAAGACCCGCGAATCCAGTCTGGAGGTGCGTTTCGGGCTGAAGGTGCAGGTGCGCGCGCTGAAAAGCGTGGACGCGCTGCTCAATGGCACGGCGCTGCGCGCGGGGACCACGATCGACGCGACGCTCGATGACCGGATCGTCTTTCACAACGACTCGGAAATGCCGCTCAACGATCTGCGGCGGCGCGCGCGCGCGCTCGGCGGACGCTTCCAGCTCAAGGCTTACAAGACCGGCTACCTCGTCTCGAACAACCCCTCGCTGCTCGACACCGACGACATCCTGCTCTCGCCCGGCACGAGCGGCGAGGTGCTGCTGAAAATCCTCTGCGACTACGAAAATCGCGTGGGCAAACTCGAGGTGCTGCACGCGGATCGGCCGATCCTGGTGGGCGAGTTTCCGGTGAAAGGGAGCGCGACTTTGCAGGACGGCGACACCATCCGCATCGACACCGGGCAGGTGCTGCGCTGCGACTTCGCGAACCGCATCATCGAGGAGGAGCGGAACATCATTTCGTCGCTCGAAGTGCGCGACGTTTCGCACCGCTTCCGGCGCGCGCAGATCGCCATGGAGAGCATTTCCTTTGCGGTGAACCGCGGCGAGATGGTCTGCGTGATGGGAGCGAGCGGTTCGGGAAAAAGTACGCTGCTGCGCTGCATCGCCGGCCAGCTCCAGCCGACGCAGGGCGAGGTGCTGCTCAACGGCCAGTCGCTTTACGCCAACGTGGAGGGGCTGAAGCGCTTCATCAGCTACATCCCGCAGGACGACGCCTTCGACGACCATCTCACCATCGAGGAAAACATGGCCTTCGCCGCGGCCATCCGTTCGCCGCATCTCTCGCGGCGCGACCGGGCGCGGCGCATCGAGGGGAAACTCACCGAGCTGGGACTGAGCGAGCGGCGCGGCAACATCGTCGGCACGGCGGTGAAAAAGACGCTCTCCGGCGGCGAGCGCAAGCGGCTGAACATCGGCCTGGACATGATCTCCAGCGCGGACGTGTTCCTTTTCGACGAGCCCACCAGCGGCCTCAGCTCGAAGGACAGCGAGCACGTCATCGAGATCATCCGCTCGATGGCGCACAACAAGATCGTCCTCGTCACGCTGCATCAGCCGACCTCGAAGCTCTTCCAGATGTTTTCCAAAGCGCTGCTGCTCGACAAAGGCGGGCGCATGGTTTTCTACGGCACGCCGAGCGAGATGCTGGCCTACTTCGCGGCGGCGGAGCACCAGCAGCACTTCGGCACGGAGCTGGGCGGCTGCCCGGCGTGCGGCACCACGCGGCCGGAGTTCATTTTCGACGTGCTGGAGACGCCGCTGCGCGACCTCAGCGGCGATGTCATCTACGAGGACAACACGCAGGGCCAGCTCGTGCCCGCGCGCCGTTTTTCGCCGGACTACTGGCGGGACAAATACGAGAGCTTCCGCCTCCTTCAGGACGTGAAGCAGGTGAACATGCGCCAGCCGCCGCCCGCGCCCGTGCCCACGCCCACCGCCGCCGCCGCCGCCGCCGTGCGCCAGCGCGCGCCCATTCGCTGGCACGACGAGTGGACGCAGTTTCGCACGCTGCTGCGCCGCGCCTTCATGTCGAAAGTCCGCAACCGCGGGAACCTCTTCATCACCCTGCTTGTGGCACCGGCGCTCGCCGCGCTCATCGGCTGGGCGCTCTATTTCACCGACGACAGCTCGGGCAAATACGACTTCGCCAGCGCCTTTCACATTCCCACCTACATCTTCATCAGCCTGCTCGTGGCCATGTTTCTCGCGCTGATGAACAGCGTGGACGACATCATCCGCGACCGCGTGATTCTGCACCGCGAGCGCAACCTCGACGTGCGGCTGCCGTATTACATCTTCGCGAAATTCGCCACGCTCGCGCTTTTCTCCGCCGTGCAATGCGCGCTCTTCGTGCTCGTCGGGAACCGGATTTTGGAAATCCGCGGGATGTTCGCGGAATACTTCATCTACATGTTCATCACTGCGGCCAGCGGCACCTCGCTCGGGCTGCTCATTTCCTCGCTCGCCGCCGACGGCAAGACCGCCGCCAACGTCGTCCCGCTCGTGCTCATTCCGCAGCTCATCTTTGGCGGCGCGCTGATCAAATACGAGGACATGAACAAGGACTTCGACATGATCTACACCTTCCAGCGCTGGCTCACGCGGCACCCCGAGGCCGGCGGCGCGGGCCGGCGCGACGACGCCTCGCTGCGCGTGCCGCTGATCAGCCGCTTCGTGGCCACGCACTACAGCTACGAGGCGCTCATCGTCGCGCAGGCCAAGCTCAACCCGCTCTCTTTCCGCCAGGAGCGGATCCAGGAGCAGATGGATGAAATCGTCTCAGTGCGCGAGCGCTCCGACGTCCAAATTCAGCGGCTAGAGGACTTGAAGGACACCCTCTCGCGGCTCAGTGGCATGGAGGGTAAAAGCCGAGCCGATATCGAGCGCCGATTGAAACTCGTGGACGAAGTCATCGCCGGCAAAACGCTCGATACCGCCGCCCTGCGCGGGCGCGGCGGCCTGACCGCCGAGCGCGTTTACACGAACCAGAAAGTCACCGACCTCGTGACCAACGCCGAGACCGTTCAGAACGACATCCGGCGCACCGACGCGCGCGGCAACCTGCAGCCGATCAACCTGTTTTTCAGCCCGGAGAAATCGTGGGCGATCCCGTATCCGAGCTGGAACACCAAGAACCGGCAGTGGGAAACGCGGCACACGCGCCTGCACATGACCGTCTTCACCTACGCCACCGGCATTCTCACCGGCACCTCGCTCGCGCTCCTCGCCGGGCTCTACGTCATCCTCCGCCGCCAGCTCCGCACGCGCGGGATGTAGGCCGGGCTTTCAGTGAACTGGAGGCGCTTGGCGTTGGGCAGCGCCGCTGGATCCCCCCGCGAAACTTGACGCCGCGCTCGACCTCCCGCCTACGCCTCCCGCCCGCTGAAAGCCGCGTCGCCCAGCCCGGCCAGCTCGCCGGTGCTGTCGGCGAATTTTTCCACCGGCGTGCCCATCCGCCGCAGCATGCTCACGTAGAGATTCGTCAGCGGCGTGTTGTTTTCGTAAGCCAGCGCGCGCCCCGTCGCCAGCGTGCCGCCGCCGCGCCCGGCGACCACGATCGGCAGCTTGTGCGGATCGTGCGCGTTGCCGTCGTGCATCCCGGCGCCGAAGAGCAGCATTGAGTTGTCGAGCAGCGTGCGACCGCCTTCGCGGATGGCGCGCATTTTCCCGAGCATGTAGGCGAACTGCTCGTAGTGCCACGTATTGATCCGCTGGTATTGCGCCATCTTTTCCGGGTCGTTTTTGTGATGCGAAATCTCGTGGAAGCCACCGCTCACGCCGTCGAGGAACGAGAAATTCCGCGGGCTCACGGCGTTGCCGAACATGAACGTCGAGACGCGCGTCGAGTCGGTCCAAAAGCCCAGCACCATCAGATCCAGCATGATGCGAACATGCTCCGTGTGATCACCGTTCCGCGTGCTCACGCGCGCCGGATCGGCATAAGCGTTGATCCGCGCGCCGAGTTCCTTGACCGCCCGCTCCGCCAGCCCGTCGCTGCGCACCGTTTCACGCTGCCGCTGCGCGTCAAAAGCGATGCGCTGCTCCACGCTGCGCACGCTTTCCAGATACTCGTCGAGCTTCTGCCGGTCATCCGTACCGAGCTTTTTCTGGAGCCGTTTCGCGTCCTCCAACACGAGGTCGATCACGCTCCGATCCTGCGCCGCCTCCGCCGCGCGGCCCGGCGTGTTCGAGCGGAAAAGCCGGTCAAACGCCGCGCGCGGATTGATCTCCTTGGTCAGCGGCGTGGTCGGCGTGCTCCAGGAAATGTGCGCGCCGTAAAGTTGCGTGTAGCCGACGTTCGTATCCACGCCCGTCGCCGGCGGATCAATGCCGAGTTCGAGCGACGGCAGCGGCGTGAGATGCCCCACGCGTTTCGCCGCCACCTGGTCCATCGAGACCGCGCCGCTGCGCAAGTCGCTGCCCGTCGTCCGCGTGATCGTGGTGCCGGTGAGAAAGCCGCCCGTCTTCACATAATGCCCGTCGCCCGTGTCGCTCGCGGCGTTCCAGAGATTGCGCAAAACGAGCAGCTCATCCTTGTGCGGCGCGAGCGGCTGGAGGATCGGCGACAGCTCGAAAGCGCGGCCCGCGCCTGTCGGGTTCCATTGGCCCGGACACACCCCATTCGGCATGTAGAGCACGGCCAACCGCACCGGGCTGGGGTTGGCCGTGGTTGCCGCGCGTGTGGTCGGGCGCATCGCCTCCAGCAGCGGCAGGCAGAGCGTCGCGCCGAGTCCTTTGAGCAGCGTGCGGCGGGAAAGTGGCGTGGTTTTCATAGGTGCTGTCAGGGGTGTGGCGCAGGCTTCCAGCCTGCGGTTGGCCAGCGGGCATCCCTGCCCGCTGATTCGCCGGGCAGGGATGCCCGGCGGACTGCCACAGGCTGGAAGCCTGCGCCACGCATGAAGGCGTCCGCGCTCATGGGTTCGTGACGCTGGCGGCGGTGCCGCGGTGGTTTTGAAAAGGATAACTATGCACGATTTCGAGGATCAACCTGTCCACGCGATAGTCCGCCGCCGCCAGCACTTTTGCCGTCCGGCGCACCGTCGGCACGTCGTAATATTCGAGCCCGCGATTGAGCGCGTAGGCATACATCTTCTCCGTCACGTTGCGCGCGAAGACATCCTTCCGCTGGAGCAGTTGCGCCTTCAATTCCGCCGGCCCGCTAAACTTCTCCCCGTTCACCATTTCCCCCGTCGCATCCACCGGCTGCCCCGCGATCTCCGCGCGCCAGCGTCCGATGGCGTCGAAGTTTTCCAGCCCGAATCCGAGCGGGTCCATCCGCTTGTGACAGCCCGCGCAGTTGGCATTGCTGCGATGCTTTTCGAGCTGCTGACGCAGCGTCAGTCCGTCCTTGGGCTGTTCGTCGCGCGGCAGACCTTTGACGAGCGGCGGCGGCGGCGGCGGCGGCGTGCCGAGGAGCTGTTCGAGGATCCATTTGCCGCGCAGCACCGGGCTCGACCGCCGCGGATACGAAGTCAGCGTCAGCACCGCGCCCATCGTCGCCACGCCGCCGCGGTGGCGGTCCTTCAGCGCCACGCGCCGGAGCTTTTCGCCCTGCACGCCGTCCAGCCCGTAAAGCCGCGCGAGCGGTTCATTCGCGTAGGTGTAGTCGGCGTCGAGCAGCCGGAGCAGGCTCCCGTTTTCGCGCACCAGCGCGTGGAAAAACTCGATCGGCTCCGCGAGCATGGCGTCGCGCAGGGCGGGCGTGTAGTCGGGGAAAACCTTCGCGTCCGGCTGGGCGGAAGTGCGGAGTTCATCCACGCGCAGCCACTGGCCGGCGAAGTTTTCCGCGAACGCCCGGCCTTTCGGATCCTGCAACATCCGCCGCACCTGCGCCTCCAGCACCGCGGGCTGGCGCAGCGTGCCGGCGTGCGCGATGCGAAAAAGTTCGTCGTCCGGCATGCTCGACCACAGGAAATACGAGAGCCGGCTGGCCAGCTCCCAGGCGCTCACCGGCGACGCCTTTTCGCCCCGCGGCGTCTCGATGCGGAAAAGAAAATCCGGCGACACCAGCACCGCGCGCAGGGCGAAGCGCACAGCGTCATCGAATGGCTCGCCGCGTCGGTCCGCCTGCGCGAAAAGGCCCATCAGCAACTCGATCTGCGCCGGTTCCACCGGACGGCGAAACGCGCGGGCGACAAAGCGCGCGAGGTTCTGCCGGGCTGCGTCCGCCTTGGCCAAGGCTGGCCCGGGCCGCACCGGCACCACGCGCTCCGGCCGCGCCGCGGCGAGCAGCTTCGTGGCGGCGGCGAGATATTTTTCCACCAGCACCGGCGGCGTGAAAAGCGTCGCCGAAGTGTTGTCGAAACCACCGCCGCCGCCGCCGTCGGGCGGAAACTCATTGGCCGGCTGCGTGTCGAGCCCGAGCAGATCGCGGATCGTGTTGTTGTACTCGTCCCTGCTCAGCCGATGCAGCACTGGCCGGCCCGGATCGGGCGGCAGCGCCGCGGGATCGGGATCGTTCAGTGCCTTCTCCAGCCACGCCACGACCCGCTGCCGCTCCTCCGCACTCGGCTGCGGCTTGGTCTCCGGCGGCATCGCGGCGTCGTGGAGTTCGACCAGCACGCGATCCCACATTCCCGGATCGCGATACAGCGCCGTGAGATCGCCCGCCTCATGCAACTGCACCCCGCCCTTTGGCTTCTCCGCGCCGTGACATTTGAAACAATACTTCTCCAGCACTGGCCGCACCTCCTGCGCGAAATCCCCCGCCGCCGCGCGATTCCAGGCGGAGAGCAAAAGGATGACGAAGCGAGCGTGGCGCATGCAGATGGTTTGACCGGAATGCCCGCCGCTTTCTTAGTGTGAATGCACGGCGGGCGCAGGGAGTCGGGGGCAAAATGAAGGCACCACGGCGGCCTGCCGCTCACTACTTTGTCCAGCTAGCAAACGCGCGCCGCTGGCGCTGCTCGCGCGGAGTCGTCCGCTACTTTGCCGCAGGCTCGGGCTCGGGCTCGGGTGCGGGCTCGGGCGTGGCGGCGGGGATGGCCGAGAAGTCGCCCTCGACGGTCGCCGGAGCATTCGTCTTGGCGTCCCAATAGATCGTCATGAGCTTGCCGCCTTGTTTCTCGCGGACGGTGTAGCGCTTGTTGGCGTCGTCTTCCGCCGCCATTTCAAACACGCCGGTGACGATCATCGCGCTCGCGGTGGCGCGGGTCGGGTTTGTTTTCATCTCCTCGGCCACAGCCTTCGCACCGCCAACGAGTTTCTTCAGCATCGGGGCCGCCAGGATGCCGCCAATGATGAGCAGGACCATGAGGCCGCCGCAGCCGATGCCGAGCCAGCCGAGGACGCCGAGACCTTTTTTCTGGGTGGGTGAGTTGTTTTCCATAGGGCGGCGAAGCTAGGCCGGGCCGCGCGCGGCCGACAAGCCTGAAAATTTAGCGGCGCTACTTCGCGACCGTCTCCGGCAGCCGTACGGGCACGCCGTGGCGGGCGAGGTGGTGCTTCACGTCGGTGACGGTGTATTCGCCGAAGTGGAAAATGCTGGCCGCGAGCACCGCGTCGGCCTGCCCCTCGGCGAGCACGGCGACCATGTGATCCAGCGTGCCCGCGCCGCCGCTGGCCACCACCGGGACGCCCACGGCTTCGCTGATGCGGCGCGTGATGACGAGGTCGTAGCCGGCCTTGGTGCCGTCGGCGTCGATGCTGTTCAGCACGATCTCGCCGGCGCCGCGGCGCACGGCTTCCTCGGCCCACGCCACGGCATCGAGCCCGGTGGGTTTGCGCCCGCCTTGCACGAAGACTTCCCAGCGATCCGGCGCGGTCTTTTTCGCATCGATGCTCACGACGATGCACTGGCTGCCAAAGCGTTCGGCCCCGGCGCTGATCAGCTCGGGCGTGGCGATGGCGCTGGAGTTGATGCTGATTTTGTCGGCCCCACTTTTCAGCATCACGCTCATGTCCTCCACCGCGCGGATGCCGCCGCCGACGGTCAGCGGCATGAAGCAGTGCGCGGCGGTGCGTTCGATCACGTCGAGCATGGTGCCGCGGCCGTGCGCGCTGGCGGTGATGTCGAAGAAAACCATCTCGTCCGCGCCCTGCTCGTTGTAGCGGATAGCGAGTTCCACCGGGTCGCCGACATTGCGCAGGCCGCCGTCTTCAGCCCGGCCAAATTGCACGCCGCGGGTGACTTTGCCATCGTGGACATCGAGGCAGGGGATGACGCGTTTGGTGAGCATTTCGGTGAGGCGGAGAGGAGGAAAAGGGGAATAGGTTTGACGCTGGCGGCGGGGTTCTTAAAGTCCGCGCCCGGTCCGGCGCAACCACTCAATCCACCACGCGCGTTTTGACTACTATGACCGAAAACACATTTCCATCACCCGACGCCGAGCCGATGAAAAAGGCGGGCGGCTTTCACGTTTCGCAGGAACCCGTGAGCGGCGAAGGCGCGGAAGGCGACGCCCACAAATACGACATCGGCGGGGAGCCCGCGCCGGTCGCGCCCACCGCGGAACGCCCGGCTTACGAGGATCTCGGCGACCTGCCGGCCAGCTACCCGGAGGACCGGTTGTTCCTCGCCGCGCGCGATCCTCGCTGGCTCTTCAGCTATTGGGACTTCGACTGGAACCGCTATTCCGGCGACGCCATGCTCGGCGGAGCGCTGCAGTTTTTCCTCCGCACCCGCACGGCGGAAGGCGAGGACGAGGCGGTCTTTGAGATCCAGCCCGCCGCGCGCAACTGGTACGTGCCCGTCGTCGAATCCGGCACCACGTATTTCGCGGACATCGGCTTTTTCGAAAGGGACGGCGCCTGGCATTCCATCGTGCGCTCCGGCCCGGCGACCACGCCGCCGGAAAACCTCGCGGGCGATGAGCACGCGGACTTTGCCACCACCCCGGCGCACCTCAGCTACGAGCAGATGCTGGCCATGCTCCGCGGAAAAATGGGGGACGGTGAAAGCCTCGTCAGCGCGCTCGCACGCATCGCCGACGAAGGGCGCGTCGAATTTCACGTCGGCCGGCCACCCACCTGGACCGAAGAGCAAAAGCGCCTGCTCGCCGCCTTGCTCGGCGAGGAACTCACCGAGCGCGTAAGCCTCGGCTCGGCGGAGATCGACCAGCTCCTGCGCAAAACCCTCGCCGAAAAACTTCACGGCGAAATCGCCGGCGGCCTCCCCGCCAGCATCGCCGGTCTGCTCGCGCCCGGCCCGCACAGCCTCTTCAGCGGCTTCGGCGCGAGTTGGAGTGCCCAGCCTTTCAGTGCGAAACGCGGGCGTGAATTCTTCCTCCACGTCAACACCGAGATCATTTTCTACGGCGGCACCGACCCCGACGCCACGGTGTGGATCGACGGAAAGGAAATCCGCCTCAGCCCCGATGGCACCTTCCGCTACCACTTCACCCTGGCCGACGGCGACTTCGCCATCCCCATCGTCGCGCGCTCGCCCGACGGCGTGGAAGAGCGCACCGCCACGCTCACCTTCACCCGCGGCACGCGCCGCACCGGCGCAGTCGGCACCACCGTCCAGCCGTCCGAGCTGAGCCCGCTGATCGGTCGGAAGCAGGCCCCCGGCGGAGCGGCGTTCGGCTAATTTTGGCCGTCGCCGGAACTGGTTTTCGCGCGCCGCAATCCACGGCCAAAAGTCGCTCGTCATCCGCGGGGAAACCGTGTTCTTTCTCGCCCCCACCAAATGCTCGAATGACCCCCGAAAACCTTGTCTCCCCGTCCATTCGCGAACGCGTGAGCGTGGCTCCTCCCGCCGCCTGGATCGTGCCGCATGGGGAGCCGGTGCCTGCCCCCGCGGCCCTTTTCCCTGGCACGAATCCGATCCTGATTTTCGACGGCCAGCATCACGCGGAGCGCAATGAAAGTTATGAGCGGACGGCGCATCGGCTCGACACCACGCACGCCGTGCAAAACGCGGCGCAGTGGCGGCGCAGCTTTGATCCCGATGCCCAGCATTTGATCATCCACGCGCTCACGGTGTGGCGCCACGGGACCGCGACCGAACACGCCCGGCCCGACGCCGTCCGGCTGCTCCAGCGGGAGGAAGGGCTGGATCATTTGGTCATCGACGGCTGGGTGACGGCGGTCGTGCTGATCGAGGATGTCCGGGTGGGCGACATTCTGGATGTCAGCTTCACGACCCGGACCAAGTCGCGCCTGCTGGCCGGACACTTCTGGATCTTCTCGGCCGTGCCTTGGGCTACCAACGTGCAGCGCTTCCGCGTCGCGGTGCGTTTTGGGTCGGCGGAAACGTTGCGCTGGAAAAGCAGCACGCCGGATTTCGCGCCAGCGGTTCACGAGGTCGAAGGCGAAACGGTCTGGACCTGGAGTCTGGACGATGTGCAGGTCGAGGAGATGGAACCCGGCATCCCCAGTTGGCACCTCGCCTACCGCTGGGTACAGGTCTCGAGCCTCACCTCGTGGGGCCAGGTGGCCACCGGGATGGCGGAGTCGTGGAGCGAGCAGTTCGACAGCGCGGAACTCACGCGGGTGGCTGAGGAGATCGCCGGCAGTGCCGACACGCTGGTCGCGCGCGGCTCGCGGGCGCTCACGTTTGTGCAGGATGAAATCCGCTACCTGAGCGTGAATACGGGGCTCGGCGGCTCCATCCCGGCCCCGCCGACGACGGTCCTGCGGCGGCGCTTTGGGGACTGCAAGGACAAGTCCTTTCTCGCCGCCCACCTGCTCCGGCGACTCGGGATTCCGGCCCGCCCGGTGCTCGTGAGCACGGGACTGCGCCACACGCTGCAGACGCTCCTGCCGATGCCGATTTTCGACCATGCAGTGGTGGAATACGAAATCGACGGCGAGCGCCGCTGGGCCGATACGACGCACGCGCAGCAGGGCGGCGGGGCGCTCAAACTGGCGGTGCCCGACTTTCGCCGGGGCCTCCCCGTCGGGCACGATGTGACGGATCTGGAAAACCAGCCGCCGCCGCCAGAGACCCATGACCGTTACGAGTTGCATGAGACTTTTTTCGTGGATACCGCGCATGGCGTTTCGACCCTGCGTGCGGTCGTCACCGCCCGCGGGCACGATGCGGATGCGCTGCGCCGGCGCTTTGCCCGCGATGGCGCGGAGAGCGTGGCCCGGGAGCGGCTGGAGCACTACCGCGGCGCCTTTCCCCATTTCCGGCGCGTGGGCCAGATCGAGTGGCGCGATGACCGCGAGCGCAACGAATTCCTAGTCGGCGAGACCTACGACGCGGAACGCCTGCTTTCTCCCGGAACCACACCCGAGACGGGGGTCTTCACGTTTCCCGCGTACCTCATCCGCGCGCACCTGGCGGTGCCGAATGTGGCCAAACGCCGCCAGCCCCTCGCCGTGCCCCATCCTTGCAACGTGGAGCATCGCATTGAGATCGAGTCACCGGCGATCACCCGCGACGAAGGTCACGGTGGCCGCAGTGTCGGACCGCCGTTTCAGCTCACCTATGCCACGACCCAGCAGCCGGGGCGTTACTCGGTGCGCTACTCGCTGCGTTTCACGACGGACACCGTGCCGCCGGACAAGTTCGCGAGCTACCAGAAGAAGGTGGACGAGGCCATCGCCTGGACCGTCGTAAACTGCACCCTGCCGCTGGGCGTCGCCGTGCCGTGGAGCAGTCGCCAGCACGCCCAGATCCTGCCCCGGCCCCGCACCCCGGTGCCCGCCGACCCGACGGCCGAACGCCTCCCGCCGGGACTCGGCGAGACGGCTCCTGCGCTCGCTTCGATCGCGCCGTCCAGTGCGCCGCAAACCGTGGAGCCGCCGGCCCGCACCGCGCCGAAAGCGGCCTCCCCCGAGGAGCCGGACGCTGCGGAAAGTGATGCACCCACCCGGCGGCACCGCCGGCGGAAGCAGCGGAAAAAGGCCAACCGCGACGTCCTCTGGATCGCGGTCGGCGTCCTGCTCATCATCATCGCGGGTCTGGCGGTAATCTTCCTCGTGGGCCGCCAGGAGCCGCCGCCCTCGCCCCTCGTCTCCGGCGAAAAACCCCGCGCGCCCGCCACTCCGCTTCCCGCCACCTTGGGTCGCCGCGACCTCCCGGTCACCGTCCCGGAGGCCCACTTGCCCCCATCTGGCGAAAACAGTTTCTTCTCCAACAAGCCCGGCCCCTTTTCACCGAATCCCGCCACGCCGCCTCCCGCACCGCGCGGCCAGCTCCTCGGCGAGTAGCCCGCTCGCCAGTATCACACCCGCTCCCGCCGCTAAACCGGGCGGCGACCCGTGGGTGGCAGGCGGTCTGCTTGGCGGGCAAGGGCCATGTCTCTCTGCCCGCCCGCCGCATCGCCCTTGCTGGCCGAAAACCTCCGCCGTCCACGCACGGTGGCGGCCCTCGTCTGCGGGCTCGTCATGCTCACCCTGCTCGTCTTCGGGTCGGCGGTGCAGTGCGGCTTCGTGAGCTTCGACGACGACCGCTACGTGGACCACAACCCCGCGCTCACCGCCGGCCTCAGCGCGCGCGGCTGGCAGTGGGCGTTCACCACCAATCTCACGCGCTTTAGCGAGAGCGCGGAATACTGGCAGCCGCTCACCCTGCTCACCCGGCTCGCGGATTACGCGGCGTGGGGTTTCGACGCGCGCGGGCATCATGCCACCAGCGTGCTCATCCATCTCGCGGCCGGGCTCGCGCTCTTTGGCGCGCTGCGGCAGCTCACCGGCGCGGTCTGGCGCAGTGCGCTGGTGGCCGCGCTTTTTCTCGTCCACCCCATGCATGTGGAGCCGGTGCTGTGGCTCTCCGCGCGCAAGGATTTGGTGAACGGACTTTTCTACATCCTCACGCTCTGGGCCTACGGCTGGTACGCGCAGCGCCGAAGCGGGCCGCGCTACGCCCTCGTCTTCGCCGCCGGCCTCGCCGCGAATATGAGCAAGCCCATGGCCGTGTCGCTCCCCGTGGTGCTGCTGCTGCTGGATGCCTGGCCGCTCGGCCGCTGGACCGCGGGCGCGGAAAACCGGTGGCGGGTGGCGGCGCGATTGGTCGGGGAAAAAATTCCGCTCTTCGTCCTCAGCCTCGGCGTCTCGCTGCTCGCGTATCAGGTGCAAAAAGGCATCGGCGCAATGGGCGAGGACACCCTCCCGCTGCCGTGGCGGCTCGGCAATGCCGCGCTGGCCGGCGCGACCTATCTCGCGAAAGCCGTCGTGCCGGTGAACCTCGCCTTTTTCTACCCGCATCCGGGCCGCGACCTGAACGTGCCGCTGGCCGCCGTCGCCGCGCTCGGGCTGCTCCTGCTCACGGTCGGCGCGGTCGCGCAAAGCCGCCGCCGCCCGTGGTTGACCGTCGGCTGGTTGTGGTTCGCGGTCGTCCTCGCGCCGGTCTGCGGCGTGCTCCAGATCGGCGACCAGGCGCTGGCGGATCGCTACTCGTATCTCAGCTTCATCGGGCTCTTCATCGCCGCCGTCTGGCAGGCGGGCGCGTGGGTGTCCGCCCCGGCGGCGGCCCGGCTCCTCACCGGGCGCGCCGCGGGGTGGCTCGCCGGTGGCACCCTCGCCGCATTTTCCGCCGCCTCCTTTCTCCAGGCGCAGACGTGGCGCAACAGCGAAACCCTTTTCACCCACGCGCTGGAAGTGACCGACGGAAACTACCTCGCTCATTTCAATCTCGGCGCGGAACTCATCGCGCAAGGCCGCACCCGCGAAGGCCGCGCGCACCTCGCCGAGGCCAACCGCTTGCGCCAGCCTTTCATCCAGCGCCAGCTCGCCGCCGCCGACGACGCGCTGCGCCGCGGAGCCAGCGCCGAGGCCGTGCCCCGGCTGGTGCGCGTGCTCATGCTCCAGCCGTGGGACGCCGAGCTGCATCACCGGCTCGGCGGCATCCTCGTCGCCGCGGGCGAGCCGGGCAAAGCGCTCGGGCAATTCCGCGAGGCCCTGAAATACCGGCCCGACTGGCTCCCGCCGCGCCTCGCCATCGCGCAGGTGCTGATCGCCCAGGATCAGCCGGAAAAAGCGCGCCACATGCTCCTCAGCGTGCTCGCCCGCGAGCCGGGCAATCAAGCCGCGCGGGCGATCGTCGCGCGGTTGGACGAGGCACCGTAGCGCCGCGCGCGTTCTTCCGCACGCGGATCGCCGCCGCGCAAACCACGCCCGCCTTTTCCCAAAATCCGTGTTTCAAGACCGCGCGCTCGCGGGTTATCTAGGCACACACAACAACCTTATGGATATTACCCGCACCGCTTACGGAACCTGGTCTGGTGGCCGCTTCATGCACTTTGGCGAGCCCCTGACCGAGGAACGCTTCCTCTCCGTCATCCGCCACGCCTACGAGCGCGGCATCCGCACCTTCATGACCTCCGACGTTTACGGCAACGGCGCCGCCGACGAGCTGCTCGGTCGCGCGCTCGCCGGCCTGCCGCGCGCCAGCTACGCGCTCGTCGGCATGATCGGGCACGACTTTTACAGCGGGCAGCGCGATGGCTCGAAAGGCTTTCCGCGTTTCACCCACCCGCAACTCCGCGCGGCTGGCGACTACGCCAGCTACCTGCGCATGGCCACCGAGAAGTCGCTGGCCCGCTGCGGCACGGATCGCTTCGACTGCCTGATGCTGCACAACCCCGACTCCATCGGCTACACCAGCGACGCCGTGTGGCAGGGCATGGACAAGCTGCGCGAGGCCAAGCTGACCGACCAACTCGGCATCGCGCCCGGCCCGGCGAACGGCTTCTCACTCGACCTGATTCTGAGCATCGAGCGCTTCGGCGCGCTGCTCGATTGGGCCATGATCATCCTCAATCCGCTCGAGCCCTGGCCCGGTTCGCTCTGCCTGCCGGCGGCGGAAAAGCACGACGTGAAGATCATCACGCGCGTCGTGGATTACGGCGGTCTTTTCCACGGCGACGTGCAGCCGGGACACCAGTTTGGCGAACGCGATCACCGCACCTTCCGGCCCGCCGGTTGGGTGGAAGCGGGCTCCAAAAAGCTCGCAGCCATGCGCCCCATCGCCGCGCACCACGGCCTCTCGCTGCTCCAGCTTTCCTGCCTCTGGAATCTCAGCCACGCGCCGATCCACAGCGTTATCCCCACGATGATCCAGGAGGTCGGCGCTGGCGCGAAAACCATCGAGGCCAAGATCGACGACCTCGCCGCCCTGCCGGAGTTGCAGCTCAGCACCGACGAAATGGCCGAGCTGCGCCGCATCGGCGACAACACCGGCTGCATGACCCTCAAAGGCGGCAACCCCGAGCACACCGGCGAGCCGCTCCCCGACCGCTGGACGCTGACCAACGACCTCACCCAAGTCGCCGAGCGCTGGCACATCGACCCGCAGACCGCCCTCGCCTGCACCCACGGCAAAGCGGCGTAATCCCGGACCACTCGTTGCCAAAAGGAGCGGCGCGCTTCCAGCCGCCGACTAACCCAAGCGCGGAGCGCCTATTCCAGCGCCGCGCCGGCCACCGCCGCTTTCCCGCTTCCCAATTTTCTCCGCCGCCGACACAAAGCGCGGATGCTCGGCAATCTCATCGGCCCGGAAATCAAGGAGCTGATCGCGGAGCGGAATTTCTCCGCGCTGCGGGCGGCGTTTGCCGACTGGTCGCCGGCGGATATCGCCGAGTGCATCACGGAACTGCCGGACGATGAACAGGCGGTCGTTTTCCGCCTGCTGCCGCACGCGCAGTCCACGGATGTCTTCGAGTATCTCGATGCCGACGCGCAGCAGATCGTGCTCAAAGCGATGGGCCATGCCGAAGCCGCGCGCATCCTCAACGACATGTCGGCGGACGACCGCACCGCGCTGCTCGAGGAGCTGCCCGGTGCCGCCGTGGTCCAGCTCCTCCAGCTCCTTTCGCCCGAGGAAAAAGCCATCGCCCAGGCGCTGCTCAACTACCCGGAAGGCAGTGTGGGCCGGCTGATGACCCCTGCTTTCATCAGCGTTCGCGAGGAGTGGACGATTCAGGACGCACTCGACCACATCCGCACGCACGGGCGCGAGATGGAGACGCTGAACGTGATTTACGTCACCGACGAACGCGGCCGGCTGATTGATGACATCCGCATCCGCGAAGTCCTCATCCGCCCGGTCACCACGCGCATCGCGGAGTTTCGCGACAGCAGCTTCGTCGCCCTGCGCGCCACCGATGCCGAGGGCGACGCGCTGGAAGTTTTCCGCAAATACGACCGCAACACGCTGCCCGTCGTGGACAGCGAGGAGCAGCTCCTCGGCATCGTCACCGTGGACGACATGCTGGACGTGCAGGAGGAGGAGACCACCGAAGACATCCAGAAGCTCGGCGGGGTCGGGGCGCTGCAGGAGCCCTACATGGATGCGCCGCTCATGGAGTTGGTGAAAAAGCGCGCGGTCTGGCTGGTGGTGCTCTTCATCGGGCAGATGCTCACGGCCACGGTCATGGGCTTTTTCCAGGCTGAGCTGGCCCAGGCTTTGACGCTCGCGCTTTTCATCCCGCTGATCATTTCCAGCGGCGGCAATTCCGGCTCGCAGGCTTCCACGCTCATCATCCGCGCCATGTCCCTCGGCGAGCTGTCATCGGCGGACTGGTGGCCCGTTTTGAAAAAGGAAATCGCCTCCGGGCTGCTGCTCGGGCTGCTGCTCGCCAGCATCGGTTTTCTGCGCATCGTGGTGTGGCAGCATTTCGCCGGAGCCTACGGCCCGCATTATCTCCTCATCGGTGCCACCGTCTCCGTGGCGATCCTCGGCGTGGTGCTCTGGGGCACGCTCTCCGGCGCCATGCTCCCGCTGCTCCTGCGCCGCATCGGGCTCGATCCCGCCACCTCCTCCGCGCCGTTCGTGGCCACGCTGGTGGATGTCACGGGGCTGGTCATTTACTTCACCGCCGCCGTGCTGCTGCTGCGCGGCACGGTGCTGTGAAAAAGGCGCGCGCCGCTACCAGGTGCTCGGGTCCGGCACCCAGCCTTCGGGCAGCGGGGTGATGTCGATGAGGACGGCGCCGGGCGGGCGCGGGTCGGTGCGGGAGAGTTCCTTGATGATGAGATCACCGGTCTGGATTTCGCCCACGCGTTGGTAAGTAAGCAGCAGCCGGCGGTGGCGCGGTTTCGGGCCGGGCTCGGGCGGGACGAGCAGCCGAAGCGTGCGGATGGGTTGGGGGTAATCCTGGAAGAGTTTGATGTCGGTGAGCACGACCTGATCGGCGTAGCCATTGAGCTGGCGGACGACGCCGAGGCAATTCCCCATCGTGGGCCAGCCCGGCTGCTCGTAGCCGCGCGTGTGGATGATGATGGCGACGCCGAGCGTGATGAAGACGTTCGCCGCCGCCAGCAGCACGCCGACCGGTGTGGCGAGCCGCACTTTCCCCAGCAGCTCGATTCCGAGAAAGGCGAGCGCCGCATGCAGGGCAAACGTGCCAAAGAAATACTGCGGCCCCGGCGGAATGCGCAGCGCCGCGCAGACGACGAACTGCAAGGCAAGGCACGCGACCAGCAGCGCCGCAAACAGATCGCGCGGCGCGACGTCCGCGCGCGCCCGGAGCGCGCGCCAGACGCCAGCGACACGGCTGCCCGCGGCGGCAATGCCGAGCCAGATGAGCGGATAAATGAGCCGCGAAAGCCACTGCGCGGCGGTCACCAGCGAGTCCAGATTTTGCGGCCAGGCGACGGCGCGCGCGTAGTCGAACCCGCTCAGCAGATTGCCGCCGAGCAAGGGCGCGAGCGCGCAGAGCAGCCGCGGACTTTTGACCGGATACTGGAGATTCACCGTGCCGGACGTGAGCCGGCTCCAGACCACGCCGACGACCGCGCCGAAGTAGAGAAAGTGCAGGATGAAAAGCACCGCGCCGATGCGCCACAGCGCCTTTTTGTCGGCCCGCAAATCCGCCCGGTGCCGCCACAGTAGATACGCTCCGACCGGCGCGGCGAGCGGGAGCGCCTGCGGGTGGTTGATGGGCAGCAGCACGACCGTCACGAGGCACAGCCGCAGCGACCACACGCGCCGCGTTTGCAGGAAATCCGCGAGCGCCCCGAGGCAGAGCGCGCCGAGCGGAATGGTGAAGCTGGCGTCCCACAAAATGCGGTGATACGCGACCATGTTGGGCGCAATGACGATCGCCGCCGCGAACCACGCGCGCAGGCCCAGCGCGCGGGCCATCCAGATCAGCCCGACGCTCGTGAGCGTGGCGCAGAGCAGCCCGCGCAGGACCACGAGCGTGAGCGGATCGTGCGTGAGCGCGAGGAGCAGTTGATAAGTCTGCGTGGGCACCGGGCCGTACGGGACGCCGAAATTTCCAAACAGCCCGGTGTGCGCGGGCAGGTGGCTTTGGTTGAAATAAAAGGCGTTGGCGATGAGGCGCGGTTCATCGATGCACCACGAGACATCGCCCGGCCAGAGGACGACCGGGAGCAGGGCGGCGAGGGCCAGCAGCCAAGGCAGGAGAGAGCGTGTGGACGGGAAAATAGGCGCGCAGAGTGGGGTGAAACCGCGCAATCCGAAACTCGAAATCCGCAACCGCTTCGAGAAATGTGCAGCGGAGAAAAGCGCGGGCGTCGCCGATCCCTCTCCACAAGATGGGCCTCGCACGGAGTTCGCGGAGTTCGCAAAGGAAGACGCGGCTGCGGAACCTTTGTGTCCTTGGTGAACTCCGTGCGCGGCCACGGCTGCGCCCCGCCGCCTTCACTCCCGCAAATGCCGCAGCGCCTCGCGGATCGCCGGCAACACCAGCGGGAGACACTCGCCGATGGCGCGCGGATTGCCGGGGAGATTCACCAGCAAGGTGCGTCCGCGAGTGCCCGCGGTGGCGCGCGAGAGGATCGCCGTGGGCACTTTCGCAAACGACTGCACGCGCATGATCTCACCGAAGCCCGGCAACTCGCGCTCCAGCACCGCGCGCGTGGCCTCGGGCGTCACGTCCCGCGGCGCCGGACCGGTGCCGCCAGTCGTGAGCACCAGCGCGCAGCCCTCCGCGTCGCACAACCGCCGCAGCGTCGCCTCGATCTCCGCGCGTTCGTCCGCCATGAGCACGCGCACCCACTCCGCCGGCCCTCCCCCGATTTCCGCCCACACCCGCTCGATCTCCGGCCCGCTGCGGTCTTCGTAAACGCCCGCACTCGCGCGGTCACTCAAGGTCACGCGCGCGATCTTCATTCCTTGCGTTTTTCGGTCACGCGGATTTCGCCGATGACCATCTGCTGATCCACCGCCTTGCACATGTCGTAGATCGTCAGCGCCGCCACGCTCACCGCCGTGAGCGCCTCCATCTCCACGCCCGTCTTCGCCGTGGTCCGCGCGGTCGCCCGGATGCGCACGGCGTCGTCTTCGAGAAAAAACTCCACGTCCACCGAATCCAGCGGCAGCGAGTGGCAGAGCGGGATCAGCTCATCCGTCCGCTTGGCCGCCTGAATCGCCGCGATCTTCGCCACGGTAAGCACATCGCCTTTCGGCAAAGCCCGATCGCGCAGCGCGGCGAGCGTCGTCGCCTGACAACGCACCACCCCCTCGGCACTCGCCGTGCGCCGCTGCGCCGGCTTCTGGCCGACATCGACCATGCGCGCCGCGCCTGTTTCATCGAGATGGGAGAAGGTGGACATGCCGGCAGTAAAAATGAGCGACCGCCGAATGACGAACCCCGAATCACCTCCCGCACGCGCCCCCGGCGAGAGGTTTCTCGACAGCGCTTCGGTCGAGACAACCATCGTTCACCTATTGCGATGAATCCGCGGACAAGCGCCCTTGTCTTCGCCCGCGCGTTCTCCCACCGTTGGCACATGGGCATGTTCGACACCATCCACATCAAAACCCCGCTACTCTGCCCGACCTGCGGCGCGGCGGTGCGCAGCCTGCAAACGAAGGAGTTCGATTGCATCATGGCGCACTACAAAATCGGGTCGCTGGTGACCGCGAGCCCGGTGCTGAGCGGCATCGTCAAGGAAACCCTCTGGTGCGACGCGTGCCATAAAGCGGGCCAGTCGTCCGAGTCTCCGGTCTATCTCGTCATCTGGCATTCCGTGCTCGCCGGCGTGGAGCAGGATCTGGCGAAAGCCGAAGCGCGTCTCACCGCCACCGACCGCCTCGACCTCATCGGCTGGCTCGACGAAGCCCAGCGCGAAGCCGCCCGCTGGCGGCGCCACTACCACGGCCTCCACCACGACGTGTCGCGCTGGCACGAACACCTCGCCCGCCCCGCCGCCCCGGAGCCCGAAGTCACCGCCGCGACCGCCGAACGCCGCCTCGCCTTCCGCCGTCTCTTCGATCTGCCGGAAGAAATCCTCACCGCACCCGACCCCCTCGCCGCCATCCTCGCGGCGAACAAACACGCCGACGACGAGTCGGACGATTAAGAGACTGCAACAGCGCCAAGCCGGACGATTCCGCCGCACTCCGCGCCGCTCTGCGGGAGACATGGCCGCACCCTTTCCTCCGCAGTTGCATATTTCCCCGACTCGCCCTTACTCCGCACCAATCATGGTCGATCTCGACGAACTCCTCGCCAAACTGAAGGCCATCCGCCGCGAACTCCGCGCCGAGTATCTCCAGCCGCACGACTCGCCGTGGATCGTCGGCTTTTCCGGCGGTAAAGACTCCACGCTCCTTCTTCACCTCGTCGTCGAGTGCCTGCTCACCGTCGCGCCCGACGAGCGCCGCCGCCCGGTCCATATCGTCAGCAACGACACCCTCGTCGAATCCCCCGTCTTTCAGACCTTCGTGGACAAAATGCTCACCCAGCTCCGCGAAAACATCGACGCCCTCCGCGTCCCCGTCGAAGTCGTCCGCACCCACCCGCTCCCCGAAGAATCCTTCTGGTTCAACCTCCTCGGCAAAGGCTACCCCGCCCCGAACCGCAGCTTCCGCTGGTGTACCGACCGCATGAAAATCCGCCCCACCTCGCGCTTCATCCGCGAGCAGGTCAGCAAGAGCGGCGAGGCCATCCTGCTCCTCGGCGTGCGCAGCAGCGAATCCGCCACCCGCTCCGCCAGCATCGCCCGCCACAGCGACGCCGACGGCGGCCACCTCTCCCCGCATTCCGATCACAAAGGCGTCTGGATTTTCTCCCCCATCAAAGACCTCACCACCGACGAAGTCTGGTGCGCCCTCATCAACAACCGCCCGCCGTGGGGCGGCACCTACCGCGACGTCATCACCCTCTACAAAAACGCGCTCGGCGGCGAATGTCCCTTCGTCGTCAGCGCCGACGACGCGCCCTCCTGCGGCAGCAATTCCGCCCGCTTCGGCTGCTGGACCTGCACCGTGGTGGAAAAGGACAGCTCCATCGAGGCGCTCATCGCCGCCGGGCACGAAGACCTCCTCCCGCTGGCCGACTTCCGTAACCGCCTCAAAGCCGTCTCCGTCATGCTGGCCTACAGCAGTAATTGACACGTAGTTTAACTCCGGGCATCGTCGGCTCAGATGAAAGTCAAAAGCAGCCAGTCATTTCTATCGCTTTACTACGAGCCAGGCGCTGTGGAAGTGGCTACTGGCGAGCTTCGCGGCGACACAGACGTTGAGGCATGGAAGCGAAACACGAAGTCTCTCGGTCAGGTCGAGACGCCGCGTCCGGTGGCGGAACTCATGGCGCGTTGGGTCATGTCCACGAAGCCAGCGAGCGTGCTCGATCCTGCCGCTGGCCTCGGCACTCTTTTGGACGCTTGCCGCCGGAAATGCGGCAGAGCGCAGCTTGTCGGAGTGGAGCGCGATGCCGAAACCCTACGGCGCGCGAAGGCGCAAGCGCCGCGCGGAACGAAACTCATCCTCGCTGATTATCTTCTCGCCGACGCGGGATTATTCGAGGGCATCATCGCGAATCCGCCCTACGTGAAGGCGCAGCGACTCGACTATGCGGAGTCCGACTGGCGCTACTTCGAGGAACGCTTTGGAACACCGCTCGACCGGCTCAC
>Ga0163144_10006093_pt1 | contig 26688 bp, 19 predicted proteins | sample OliLak19BULKMAT1_FD_123175 | JGI IMG/M metagenome (GOLD analysis project Ga0163144, IMG submission 123175) | Freshwater microbial mat bacterial communities from Lake Vanda, McMurdo Dry Valleys, Antarctica - Oligotrophic Lake LV.19.BULKMAT1 | ecosystem: Environmental > Aquatic > Freshwater >...
AATATCAAACCTATGATCAATAAATCATTTGGGGACGTGATGGGCGCCTGGCGACGCCGCCTCAGTTGGTTCGGCATCGCCGCCGTCCTCATCGCGGCGATCTCCGGCGGTGAGGCTCCGGCGCCACCTGGCGTGCTCGGCGTGCCCCTGGCCGAGGCGGCGGCGCGCTTTCGTCTTCCCCCTGGCTACCGCATCGAACTGGTGGCCAGCGAGCCGATGATCGTCAACCCGGTGACCCTGGGCTGGGACGGCGACGGCCGCATGTACGTCGCCGAGATGCGCACCTACATGCCCGACGCCAGCGGTCGCGGCCAGGAGCAGCCGACCTCCTGCGTGTCGCGCCTGATCGATCGCGATGGCGACGGCGTCAGCGATGCCGCCACCCGCTTTGTCGATGGCCTGGTGCTGCCGCGCATGGTGCTGCCGCTCGATGACCGGGTGATCATCGCCGAGAGCTTCAACGGTCGCCTGGTCAGCCACCGCGACCGCGACGGCGATGGCATCGCTGACGAACGCAACGTGCTGTACGAGGGCAGCGGCAACCGCGCCAATATCCAGCTTCAGGACAGCGGCCTGCTATGGGCGATCGACAACCACCTCTACACCGCCCAGCTCGCGGCCCGCCGTTTCCGCTTGGTTGACGGCGTCCTCACCGCCCTGCCCATGGCCGGTGCGCGCAACGGGCAATGGGGCCTGGCCATGGACGATTGCGGACGGCTGTTCGCCTCGTCCGCTGGCGGCCAGCTCGGCGCCTCCGGATTCCAGCAGCATCCCATCTACGGCGGCCTGGCGTTGTCGGGCGAGCGCGGACCCGGCTTCAATGAGGTCTTCCCCGGCGTGCAGCTCTCCGACACCGAAGGCGGCGCCGGCAGCATCCACCCGCAGCGCCGCACCCTGCGCAGCTGGGCCAGTTGCGGCGGTCAGTGCGTCTTCCGCGGCGACCGCCTGCCGGCCGATGCCGTCGGCGACTACTTCGTCACCGAGCCGGTCGGCCGCTTCGTGCGCCGGGCGACCATCACCGTGGTGGCGGGCAAGCGCGTGCTGATCAACGCCCATCCCGGCGACGAGTTCCTCACCACCACCGACCTGTGCTTCCGTCCGGTGTGGACCGCCACCGGTCCGGACGGCTGCCTCTACATCGTCGACATGCACAAGGGCGTGATCGAAGAGAAGGCCTTCATCCACGCCGGCAGCCTGCTCGAAAAAGAGATCCAGCGCCTGGGACTCGCCAGCCACAACGACTGCGGACGCATCTGGCGGGTGGTGCATCAGGCGCATACGCCGGGGCCGTCGCCGCGCATGCTCGCCCAGACCGCCGCCGAACTGGTCGCGCATCTCTCCCACCCCAACGGCTGGTGGCGCGACACCGCGCAGAAGCTGCTGGTGCTGCGCCGCGACCGCAGCGTGATCCCGGCGCTGACCACGCTGGCGCGCAGCGGGCCCGCGGCCCTCGGCCGGCTGCACGCGCTGTGGACGTTGGATGGCCTCGACGCCACCAGCCGCGAGCTGCTGGTCGCCGCCCTGGGCGACCGCGATGCGCGCGTGCGCGCCGCCGCCATCCGCATCGGCGAGGGCCTGCTGGCGAGCGGCGATGACAGCTTCCTCGCGCGGCTGGCGCCACTGGGCCGCGATCCCGATATGGACGTGGTGGTGCAGCTCGCCTTGTCCCTGCGCTACAGCGCCAGCGACAAGGCCAAGCAGCTGCTCAACGCCATCGCCAGTGCATATGCCGGCAACGAGATCGCCGCCGCCTCGGCGCAGCAGAGCCTGCGTCCGGCCGGCGCGCCGGCGCGCGGCGATGACGCCGGCGTCGACGGCGCCACCCTCGCCCTGGCCCGGCGCGGCCAGGCGCACTTCACGCAGTACTGCGCCAACTGCCATGGCGGCGACGGCAAGGGCCTGATCGGCGGCGATGACCAGCGCGTGGCGCCATCGCTGGCCGGCTCGCCGCGCGCGCTCGGCGACGCCGATGTAGCGGTGCGCATCCTGCTGCACGGTCTGGCCGGCGAGATCGACGGCCGCACCTATCCCGGCCTGATGGTGCCGCTGCATGGCAACGAGGACGCCTGGCTGGCCGAGGTGCTCGCCTACGTGCGCACGTCCTTCGGCAACCGCGCGCCGGCGATCCCGCTCAGCGAGATCGCCCGCGTGCGCGCCGCCGCCGGCGAGCGCGACCAGCCGTGGACGCTGAGCGAACTGCGCCCGTGGCAGCCGGTCGCGCGCGCCGCCGGCTGGTCGGCCACCGCCTCGCACGCCAGCGACGACGCCGCGCGCACCATCGATGGCGACGCCGGCACGCGTTGGGACGTCGGCACGCCCCCGGCACCCGGCCAGTGGTTGCAGCTCGATCTCGGTCGCGTCCACCGCCTCACCCGGCTGCGTCTGGACGCCGGTAGCGGCAAGTCGATCCCGCCGCGCTGCGAGCTGCGCACCAGCCTCGACGGCCAGACCTGGTCGGCGGCGCTGGCCACGGCCACCGGCGGCGTACTGACCGACCTGCATCTCACCGTCGCCGCCGACGCTCGTTTCGTGCGCATCGTCCTCACCGCCGACGCCGCCCCCCGCCGCGATCCCTGGGCGGTGGTCGAGGCGACGGTGTTCGGGGTGGCGCGCTGACGGTGGACACGCCGCGGCCGATGCTGCGGTCGCGGCTGTCCAATCGTGCAGCCTTGCCAGCGCCGCCACCGGCCGGAAGGATCGGCGCCCTGCGGAGCAGCCCGCGCTGACCGTGACGCGACGACAGGCGTCCGCTCCCGGCAACGCTGCGCAGCGCAGGAGGAAACCATGTATCGGTCCGGCCAGTTTCCCGCCACCTTCGTCGGCGGCACCACGGGTGGCTGGCAGGTTCGGCGCGTTGCCGCGGTACGCGGCGAGCCGCTGCCGGTGGTGGAGAAGCTCGCGGTGCACACGCCAGGCGCTGCACCCCCGGCGCCTGGCGTCTGGACGCTGCGCGGGGTGGCCGGGCAGGCGCGCTACGTCGAGCGCCACGAGAAGGGCCCGCTGGATATGTCCTCACCGCCGCTGGGTCGCCCCGAAGCGACCAGGGCTGCGCTCATCCCGATCCGCAAATCACCGGAATGGTACGCGCTCCCGCAGGACGAGCGCCGCGCGATCTTCGAGGCGCGCTCGCATCACATCGCCGACAGCATGGCCTACCTGCCGCGGATCGCGCGGCGGCTCTACCACGCCCGCGACCTCGGCGAGCCGTTCGATTTCCTGACCTGGTTCGAGTTCGCACCCGAGCACGCGCAAGCCTTCGAGGATCTCCTCGCCATGCTGCGCTCCCGCGAGGAATGGACGTTCGTGGACCGCGAGGTGGACCTCCGTTTGCAGCGCTGAGCCGCGCTGAGCCGCAACCGGGCTGGTGGTGGGGTTGCCCAGCTCGGGAGGAAACCATCACATCCTGAGCGTGCCACCCATGCCGCTATCGAGCGCGTAGACCAGCGGGTACTTCATGATCTCCAACTCGTCCATGCGCGCATCTTCCTGCTCCGGATCGAAGTTCGGCTCGCCGTGCTCGTGGTTCGGATACTTCCGATCGAGGTGTTCTTGGATGCGGTCCAGGTAGTCGCGGATCACCAGTAAGTCATCGTCGTCGACAGCGAGCAGTTCACCGTCGATCCGTCGCAGGATCGCCTGGATGGGATGACCACCCATCTCGACACAGGCCTCCTGGATGGCGCCGGTGACGGCGGGGAAGAGTTGGAGGCGGATCATGCGCGCCGGACTCGTCCGTCAGGTCCCTTCACCAGCGTGATCCCGTTGTGGCGCATGTGTTTTCCCAGGTCCCCGAGCAAAACGATGCCTGCGATCTCCAGGACCATGCGTGAGACGTTCACCAGGGATGATCAATGCGTCGTAGTGGATGATCAGGCCGAAGGGTCAACTCCAGTGGCGCTCACATCCGCACCACCATCGCCTGCAACGGCCCCAGATGCAGCTCGCTGCCGACGCGCATCCCGCTGAGCAGATCGGTGCCGCCGCTGGGCAGGGTCACCGTGCGCGTCTCCTCGGTGAGGTTGACCACGCCGTAGCCGGCGATCCGGCCGTCGCTGGTGGCGCGCGGCACCACCACCACCCGGCCGTCGGCGCTGGCCACCGGCGCCAGGCCGGCGGCGCGCGCGAGGCCGCCGACCAGGGCCAGCCAGGCGGCCTCGTCGAGCGGGCAGCCGAGGGTGAGCACCTCGCCGGCGCCGACGCTGGCGCGCAGGATGGCGGGCAGGCCGTCGCCATAGCCGCCGCGGTAGCGTGCCACCACGGTGGTGCCGGTGCGCGGCGTGAACGCCTCGCACCAGGTGCGGGTGGCCGACTCGCCGACGCCGTCGATGACCACGCGCACGCGATCTTCGACCCAGTGCACCGGGAAGCGCAGCGCGCTGTCGCCGCCGATGAGTTCTTCGAGACCGCCGAATTCGTGGTCGGTGGGCACCGTCCAGTCCTCGGTGCGATGACCGGTCAGCGGCCCGAGCACCAGCCGGCCGCCGGCGCGCACCCACTCGGCCAGGCGCGTGCGCGCCGCCTCGGGGATGATCGCCAGCATGGGCAGCACGAGCACGCGATAGGACGTGAAGTCGGCGTCGATGCTGATCACGTCGCGCCACCAGTGGTTAAGCGCCAGCGGCAGGTAGTGGTCGTCGCGCCAGCGGTTCTCGTAGCGCAGGCCATCTTCGATCGGATCGATCGAGAAGCCCCAGGCCGCCTCGTTGGAGAGCACGATGGCCAGGCGCGCCGGCGCCGGCGGATGCGCCAGCAGCCAGCGGCCATGCTGGGCGAAGCGCTGGGCCAGGGTGGCGAGCGCGTCGCGATTCGGTCGCCACTTGCCGGTGGCGGTGACCACGGTGCCGTGCTGGATCTCCTGGCCGGCCCAGTGTTCGCGCCACTGCCAGAACAGCGTCATGCTGCCGCCGAGCAGGGTCGACAGCCAGGTCATCGCCTGCACGCCGTCGGCATGGCGGTGGATGTTCCACAGCCGGCCAGCGGCCGACCAGTTCGGCGCCGTCTCAAGCAGCCAGTACGCTGCGCGGCTGCCGTCCTTGCTGCGCTTCTCGGCGCGCATGCGGTCGAACTTGGCGAGGTTCCAGTGGTAGTGGTCGAGGTCGGCGTACATGGAATGGCCGACGCGGTCGAGCACGCGGTTGTGCTGGAACCAGTGCATCTGCAGGCCGGCGGTCATGTTGGTGGTGATCGGCTTGGCCGAGCGCTTGCGGATCTCGGCGCACTGCTCAGCGATGAACGTCGTCCACGCCTCGTTCTGGAAGCGTGCCATGGCCATGATCAGCGAGGGATGGTGGCGCTCGGGCACCTCGACCGATCCCACCGCCGCGCTGCATAGCGGCACCTGTTCGAACTGGTCGTAGGCCTGCGACCAGAATTCCAGGCCCCAGGCGCGGTTCATGGCCGCGACCGTGCCGAAGCGCCGGCGCAGCCAGCGCTGGAAGAGCGCTCGCGTCTCCTCGCCATGGTCGAAGCCCGACATCTCGTTGTCGATCTGCCAGCTATGCAGGGCGGGATGGTCGGCGAAGGTCGCCGCCAGCCTGGCGACGATGCGCCGGCACTGGCGGCGCCAGGTGGCGCTGTGGTGGTTGGTGTGCTTGCGCTGGCCGTGGGTGGCGACGCGGCCGTCGGCGTGGGTGTGCAGCACGTCGGGATGATCGCTGGTCAACCAGGCCGGCGGCGCGGCGGTCGGGGTGCCGATCATCACCGCGATGCCGGCGTCATGACAGTGGTCCATGACCTGCAGGGCCCAGGCGACATCGAACTCGCCGGGCCGCGGTTCGAAACGGTGCCAGGCGAACTCGAAGAGACGGACGATGGTGAATCCGAGCTCGCGCATGCGCTCGACGTCGCGCACCCATTCCGTCTCCGGCCACAGTTCCGGATACCACGAAGCGCCGATCAGCAGGCGCTGGTCGCGCGTCTGGGCGGCACTGGCGGGATGTCGGGCGGAGGCGCTGGTTCCCGGCAGCGCGACGGCGCGCCGACGCTGCGAGGCGGTGCTCGATTTCGTGCGGGCCATGCGCTCTCCGGCGCCGCCTACTGGAGGGCGATGCCCGCAGCGCGCAAGGCCGGCTTCGAGTCGTGAAGGAGGCGATTTTGTGAACGCGCCGTTATGGACGTCGGCGCCGGTAGTCGCGCGGCGCGACGCCGTTCAGCCGGCGGAAGGCGGCGCTGAAGGCGAAGGGATCGCTGTAGCCGACGGCGGCGGCGATGGCCGAGATGGCCAGGTCGGTGGTGGTGAGCAGGGCGGCGGCGCGTTCGCTGCGCAGGCGGGCGAGGCGTGCCATCGGTGGAGTGCCGCAGCGCGCGAGGCAGAGCCGGCGCAACTGTTCGGGGCCGACGCCGGCCTGGCGGGCGAGGCCGGACAGCGTCCACGGTGCGTCGAAGCGCGCGGCGACCGTCTCCCACAGGCGATCGAGCCGGTGGTCGACGCCCGCACCCCCGGCGACGGCACGCAGGACGTGGCGATGCAGCAGCTCGATCCACAGCACCTCGGTGACGGCGTCGTCGGCGCCGATCTGCTCGCGGTAGAGGCCGTCGATGACGGCAGTGAAGTGGCGCTGATCGACGCGCAGCACCGTCGGTCGTGGCGGGCAGGCGCGGGCGACGTCGCTGTCGGGGTCGAACTGCGCCCAGGCCAGCCACCAATCGGAGGTCGGCACCGCGTGATAGGCGTGGGCGGATACCGGCGGTGTGAGGTAGGCCTCGCCGGGCAGGAGCCGGTGCCAGGCACCGTCGACCAGCACCTCGCCGACGCCGTCCTCGCAGACCAGGATCTGGGCCATGTGCGGACGCAGGCGGACGAAGCGGAACGGTTCGCGGGCATGGCTGCGGCCGACCAGGCGCAGCCGGCGCGCGCGCCAGGTGGCCAGCGCCGCCCCGCGCAGCCCATGCGGGATCGCCTCGCTGGTGCGTTCGCCGATGAGGTGCGATTCGACCAGGCGCACGCTGCCGTTGTACCGGGCGCAGGTCAGGGCGTTGGATACCAGGAGGTGGATGCCACACAGGTCCGTGGTGGATTCCGGCCATGGCGTCGCCGCCCCGGTTTCACAATGAGGCGGCATGGGCCGTCCTTTCCGCATCTACAGCGCTCCCCACCCTGTCATCCGTCTCGCCCTGCTCGGGTGGATGCTGCTTGGTTACGCCACTGCCGGCGATGCCGCCCTTCCCGGCGATGCCTACGCCCTGTTGCGCGCCCACTGCCTGAAGTGCCACGGTGTCGGCGAGAAGATCAAGGGCGGTCTCGATATCGCCAGCCGGGCCGGCCTGCTGCGTGGCGGCGAGACCGGCTCGGTCTTCGACCCGACGCAGCCGGCGAAGAACCGCCTGCTCGACATGCTCAGCCACCGCGACGACGACCACCGCATGCCGCCGGCGGGGAAGCTGAAACCGGAGCAGATCGCACTGTTCGAACGCTGGCTGCTGGCCGGCGCGCCGTTTCCCGCCGACGCCCCCACTGTCGCCCGCCCGCTGGCGGACAAGCCGCCACTGCGTCCGCACAGCGGTTCCACCTGGTGGGCGTGGCAGCCGCTGCGCCCGGTGACGCCGCCCGGCGCCACCGCCGACGATGCCATCGACGCCTTCATCAGCGCGTCTTGGCAGACCGCCGGCGTGACGCCGGCGCCACTGGCCAGCCGCGCCACGCTCATCCGCCGCGCCACCTACGACCTCATCGGCCTGCCGCCGACGCCGGACGAGGTCGCCGCTTTCGTCGCCGATCGTTCGCCGCAGGCCTACGACCGCCTGCTCGACCGTCTGCTCGCCTCGCCGCATTACGGCGAGAAGTGGGGCCGGCACTGGCTTGATCTCATGCGCTATGCCGAGACCAACGGCTACGAGCGCGATGGCCGCAAGGCGCAGGTGTGGCGCTACCGCGACTACGTGGTGGCGTCATTCAACGCCGACAAGCCCTATGACCGTTTCCTGCGCGAGCACATCGCTGGCGATGAAATCACGCCGCGCAGCGCCGAAGCGCTGATCGCCACCGGCTGGTATCGCCTGGGTCTGTGGGACGACGAGCCCGCCGACCGGCCGCAGGCCCAGGCCGATGCCCGCGACGACATCGTCGCGACCGCCGCGCAGGTCTTCCTCGGCCTGACCGTGAACTGCGCGCGCTGCCACGACCACAAGGGCGACCCCATCCCGCAGCGCGACTACTACCGTCTGTCGGCCTGCTTCGCCGACGTGCCCTACTTCGACAATCCCAAGAGCGACAAGGCCTCGGGCAGCATGCTCGACCTCGGCGACCTGCTGCCGGCCGATCCCGGCGGCAAGCGCCCGTTCGCCCTGGGTGTGCGCGCGCTCGACAAGGCGATGAGCACGCACGTGCTGGCGCGCGGCAATCCGGGTGCGCCGGGCGAACTGGTCGAACCCGGCACGCCATCGTTGTTCGCCGCGTCGGTGATCCCGTCCGGCAAGGGCCGGCGCACGGCGCTGGCCGAGTGGATCGCTTCGACCCGCCAACCGCTGGCCGCGCGGGTCATGGCCAATCGCATCTGGCAGCAGCATTTCGGCCGCGGCATCGTGCCCACCCCCAGCGATTTCGGCGCCCTGGGCGAGAAGCCCAGCCATCCCGAACTGCTCGATTGGCTGGCCAACGACCTGGTCGCCGGCGGTTGGACATTCAAGCGCCTGCACCAGCGCATCATGCGTTCGGCCGCCTACCGCCGCGCCGCCATCTACGACGGCGTCAGCGCCGCCAAGGATCCCGGCAACCAGTGGTGGTGGCGCTTCGACCTGCGTCGTCTCGCCGCCGAGGAGGTGCGCGATTCGCTGCTCGTGGTCAGCGGCCGGCTCGATCCCACTCTGGGCGGGGTGAGCATCTTCACCGATGTGCCGGCGGCGGTGCTGGCGACGGCGTCGCGGCCGGGCGACGCCTGGAAGCCATCCCCCGCCGAGCAGCAGCGCCGGCGCAGCCTGTACGTCCACGTCATGCGCTCGCTGCCGGAACCGCACCTTGCCGCTTTCGACCTGCCCGACACCGACGCCAGTTGTCCGGCGCGTTTCGCCACCACCGTGCCCACCCAGGCGCTGACCTCGCTGAACTCGGCGTTCTTCAACCGCCAGGCCGCCCACCTCGCCGGACGCCTGGCGCGCGAGGCGCCCGCTGACGTCGCCGCGCAGGGACGTCTCGGCCTACGCCTGGTCTGCCAGCGCGAACCGTCAGCGGCCGAGACGCAGCGATTCGTTGCCCTGGTGGCCACGCTCAAGACCGCCGGTTCGAGCCCCGATGCGGCGCTGGCGCAGGCCTGTCTGGCGTTGATCAATCTCAACGAGTTCATGCATATTGATTGAGCATCCCTGGCAGGCTCCCACCACTGCTTCGCCGCACTCCCATCGACCAGCAAGGCACCCATGACTCCCAACCAGTTCTGCCGCCGTACCCGTCGCCAAATGCTCTGGGAGAGCGGCGGCGGCTTCGCCTCGGTGGCGCTCAGCGGCCTGCTTGGGCCGGCCTTTTTCGCATCCCAGGCGACCGCCGCCGATGGCCAGACGGCGTGGGCCGATCCACTGGCGCCCAAGGAGCCGCACTTCAAGGCCAAGGCCAAGTCGGTGATCTTCCTGTTCATGTATGGCGGCCCGAGCCAGGTCGAGACCTTCGACTACAAGCCGAAGCTCTACCCCCTCGACGGCAAGACCATCGCGGTGAAGACCTTCGGCCGCGGCGGCAAGCGCGCTGAAAGCCGGGTGGTCGGACCGCAGTGGCAGTTCAAGCAGTACGGGAAATCGGGGAAGTGGGTCAGCGACCTGTTCCCCAACCTCGGCACCTGCGTCGACGACATCGCGTTCATCCACTCCATGTACGCCGACTCGCCGATCCACGGCTCGGCCATGCTGATGATGAACTCGGGGCGCATCCTCAGCGGCTCGCCCTGCCTGGGATCGTGGGCGACCTACGGCCTGGGCACGGTGAACCAGGATCTGCCCGGCTTCGTGGTCATGCTCGACAAGACCGGCGGGCCGATCTCCGGCGCCAAGAACTGGTCGTCGGGCTGGATGCCGGCCGCCTACCAGGGCGTGCAGTTGCGCACCGCCGGGCCGCCCATCCTCGACCTGGCGCCGCCGGAGGGCACCTCGCCGGCGCAGCAGCGCGCGGTGCTCGACGCCCTCGCCACCTATAACCGCGAGCACGCCGTCGCCCACGCCGGCAACAGCGCGTTGACCGCGCGCATCGCCAGCTTCGAACTCGCCTACCGCATGCAGAGCCGCGCTCCCGAGGCGGTCGATCTCGCCAGCGAACCGGAGGGGGTGCAGAAGCTCTACGGTCTCGACCGACCGCAGACCGCCGACTTCGGCCGCAAGTGTTTGCTCGCTCGTCGACTGGTCGAGCGTGGTGTGCGCTTCGTGCAGATCTACTCCGGCGGCGGCCACAACGACGACAACTGGGACGCCCACGGCGACATGAAGGTCAACCACACCAAGCATGCCGGCAACACCGACCTGCCCATCGCCGGTCTGCTCAAGGATCTCAAGCAGCGCGGCCTACTCGACAGCACGCTGATCGTGTGGGGCGGCGAGTTCGGCCGGCAGCCCACTGCCGAGTACCCCAAGGGCACCGGCCGCGACCACAACAGCTACGGCTTCACCATGTGGATGGCCGGCGGCGGCGTGAAGGGCGGCACCTCGGTCGGCGCCACCGACGAACTCGGCGCCGCCGCCGTCGAGGACCGTTTCCACGTCAAGAACCTGCACGCCACCATCCTGCACCAACTCGGCCTGGACGCGAACCGGCTGTCCTTCTTCTCCGGCGGGCTCGATCAGAAGCTGGTGGGGGTGGAGGGGGCGGAGCACATCCATCAGATCGTGTGAGCGGAATTCGCGCGGCTGGATCAGGGGTGCATGGTTCGGGACCGTCCGACCGGCGATCCCCCACCCACCCACCCACCCACGTTGACTGCCCGCCGCCCCTCCTACCGTCGCGGCCTTGCCGGCCGCCGTCCTCATCCCTGCCCGCCGCGCCTCGACTCGGCTGCCTGAGAAGCTGCTGCTGGCCGAGCATGGCGAGCCGCTGATCGCCACCGCCGCCCGTCAGGCCGCCGTCGCCTTCGGGCCCGAGGCGGTGACGGTGTGCGCTGACGATGCCGCCCTGCTCAGCGCCGCCCAGGCCGCCGGCGTGCGCGCCGAACTGACCCGCCCCGACCATCAGTCCGGCACCGACCGCATCGCCGAGGTGGCGGTGCGCCTGACCGCCGCGGCGGTGATCGTCAACGTCCAGGGCGACGAACCGGAGATGGATCCGGCGCACATCCGCCTGGTCGCCGGTCTGCTCGCCCGTCATCCCTGGGCCGGGATGGCGACCCTGGCCGTCGCCGGCGATGCCGGCCACCAGGGCAACCCCAACAACGTCAAGGTGGTGCTCGGCCGCGCCCCCGACGGCAGCCACGAACGTGCGCTGTGGTTCACCCGCGCACCGGCGCCGTGGGACCGCGACGCTGGCGGCCCGGCCGGCGCCTGCCTGCGCCATCTCGGCATCTACGCCTATCGCCGCGAGGTGCTGCTCGGCTACGCCCGTCTGCCGACCAGCCGCCTGGAAGCGCTGGAGCGCCTCGAACAACTGCGCGCGCTGGAGGCCGGCGTCGGCATCGCCTGCGCAGTGGTCGACCGCGCCGCTCCTGGCATCGATGTGCGCGCCGACTACGACGCCTTCCTGACCCGCTGGCGCGCCCGCCCCGCCGTCGACCGATCTCCGCTTGTGAGGACGTGATGGAATCCGCCACCAAACGCACCGGGCCGACCCGGCACATCTTCATCACCGGCGGCGTGGTCAGCTCGCTGGGCAAGGGCATCACCTCGGCGTCGATCGGCCGACTGCTCAAGAACATGGGCTACCGGGTACGCATCCAGAAACTGGATCCGTACCTCAACGTCGATCCCGGGACGATGAATCCGTTCCAGCATGGCGAGGTCTTCGTCACCGTCGACGGCGCCGAGACCGATCTCGATCTCGGCCACTACGAGCGCTATCTCAACCAGCCGTGCACCCGGCATTCGACCTACACCTCGGGCCGCATCTACCTGTCGGTGATCCAGAAGGAGCGCGAGGGCCGCTACAACGGCGGCACCGTGCAGGTGGTGCCGCATATCACCAACGAGATCAAGGACGCCATCCGCAGCCTGGCCGCGCCCGACGTCGACGTCGTGCTGCACGAGATCGGCGGCACCGTCGGCGATATCGAAGGGCTGCCGTTCATGGAGGCGGTGCGCCAGTTCGCCCACGAGGTCGGCCGCGAATACACCGCTTTCATCCACCTCGCCTACATCCCCTACATCAAGGCCGCCGGCGAGACCAAGACCAAGCCGGCGCAGCACAGCGTGCAGAAGCTGCGCGAGATCGGCATCATCCCCGACGTCCTGGTGTGCCGCTCCGAGAAGCCGCTGTCCAAGGAGGTGCGCGACAAGCTCGGGCTGTTCTGCAATGTCGCCGCCAAGGCGGTGATCGAGTTGTGCGACGTCGCCACCTCGGTCTACGAGGTGCCGCAGGTGCTGCTGCGCCAGGATCTGCACAACCTGCTGGCGACGCGCCTCGGCCTGCCCCTGCACGACTGCGACATGAAGGCCTGGGATCTGATGGTGCGGCACATCCGCAATCCCAAGGACACCGTCACCATCGCCCTGGTCGGCAAGTACATCAACCATCAGGACGCCTACAAATCGGTGACCGAGGCCATCGACCACGCCGCCTATGCCAACCTGGTCAAGGCCAACCTGGTGCGCATCGAATCGGAATCGTTGGAGAAGGACGACTGGCTGGAGCGCCTCAAGGGCGTCGACGGCGTGGTCGTGCCCGGCGGCTTCGGCCGGCGCGGTTTCGAGGGCAAGCTCAACGCCATCCGCTGGTGCCGCGAGAACGCCATCCCCTACCTCGGCCTGTGCCTGGGCATGCAGGCGGCGTCGATCGAATTCGCGCGCAACGTGCTCGGCCTCGACAAGGCCAACTCCACCGAGATGGACGAGAAGACCCCGCACCCGCTGATCGTGCTCATGGAGAGCCAGCAGGAGATCGTCGCCCTGGGCAAGCTCGGTGGCACCATGCGCCTGGGCTCGTACCCGTGCACGCTGACGCGGAAGAATTCGCGCACCGCCCGGCTCTATGGCAACGTCGACGTGGTCAGCGAGCGCCACCGTCATCGCTACGAGTTCAACAACGCCTACCGCGGCCTGTTCGAGCAGGCCGGGATGCACTTCACCGGCATCTACATGCCCGACCCCGCCCAGCCCGACAAGTCGCTGGTCGAGATCATCGAACTCAAAGACCACCCGTTCTTCATCGCCACCCAGGCCCATCCCGAATTCCAGTCCAGCCCGGTCGAGCCGCATCCCCTGTTCAAGGGCCTGTTGGCGGCGGCGTACAAGCACAAGACCAAGGGCGCCCACGGCGAGGACGCCGCGGCGTCGGGGTGAGACCAACCATCCCGGCCTGACCCGCTTGCGCGGGTACCCGGTCATCGCGAATCACTGCCCCGGCCACGCGGGGATGCGACAGGCCGGTGATTCGTGGAGGGAGGGGAACAGTCGCCGCTTCGCTGGCTGCCAGCAGCCAACTGCTCCAAGGCTGAGCGATCAGCGCGGTGCGTCTCCGGTCACCTCGCGGAAATGCTGCTCCAGCCGTCCGCCTGACGCCAAACTGCGCGGCACCACGCCGGTTTTCAGCAGGTGCGCGATCAGTGCTGCCATGGCGGCGTCGCCGTGGTCCTGGCCGAGCACCTCGACGCGGTAGGCCGCCGGCGCGAGGTCTTCAAGGGCGAGCACCCCGGGCAGCGCGGTGCACGCCGAACGTTCGGCTGCCGGCAGGACGCGGCTATTTCCCGCCACCACCACCGCCGCTCGTCACCGCGACGATGCCATCGTACCAGACTTGGGCCATCTTGGCGTAGCCGCCCGCACTGGGATGGACGCCGTCGGGGAGGTCGGCCACGGTCATGGCCGAGTTCATATCCACCGCGCTGATCTTCTTCCCCTGGCCCTGGCGGGCGGCCACCGTGCTGCCGATGAGGTTGTTGTATTCCGCGATCCAGGCGGCTTTGCTGGCGTAGCCGGGGATCGTCATCGGGAAATCGCCTAAGGGCGGGATTTTGGCGACGATGACGCGTGCATTCGGCACCTTGCTCCAGATGTCGTCGACGATCTGGAAGAGCCGGTCGCAGCGGGAGCTGGCATTCCCGTTGCCGCGGCCGACGTCGTTGGTGCCGAGCATGAGCAGCACCACGTCGGGCTGCAGGCCGGCGGTGTCGATCCTGTAGCCGGACTGGCCGGATCCGCCGTTGTCGATGCCCCAGCCGAACTCCTGGCTGAATGGGTAGTTGATCGTCTCCCAGCCGCTGTGGCCTTCGTGGTCGGAGTCGTGGCTGCCATCCTTATCCTTCTCCAGGTGCCGGCCGCCGATGAAGTCGAACTGGTAGCCGCCGGCGCTCAGCTTGTCCTGCAAGGTGAAGCGGTAGCCGCCGCTGGCAGCGGTGATGGAATCGCCCAGGGGCATGATCCGCACCGTCCGCGTCTTGGTGATCGTGCCGTCTCCGACGCTGTTCGCGGTCACGGTGATGGTGACATCGGCGGCGCTGCTGTCGGTGGTGTCGGTGAAGGTCAGGACGTAGGCGCCGGTGTGGCTGAACTCCGCCCGGGTGGGATTCTGGACGGTGGTCACCGGGACATCGTTGCCCCCGCTGGTGGGGAAATTGCAGGCGGAACTGGCCGGAGCGCTCTTCACCTTCCATTGCACCGCGTGTCCCCCAGGCGCGCTGCCGACGAGCGCCGCGCCCGCCGCCAGCGTCACGGTCTGATCGCCATTGGTGCTGACCGCGGCATCGGCGCGGGAGTGGAAGAGAGCAAGGGCCAGCAGGAGGATGAGTGTGCGCATGGCGGTATTCCGCCGGCGCCGACCCGGCTGACGGCATTCCCCAATACACCTGTCACCGAATGGGTTTAGCGCAGCTCAGCGAGCGCGTTGGACGAGCGGTCACTCGCCCTGCGGGGCGGCGAGCTGGGCGATGGTGTCCTCGTCGAGTGCACCGGCATAGATGCGGACCTCGTCGATGTCGCCGCCGAAACACCACACTCGGCGATCGCCATCAGAGCCGATGACCGGCGTCCAGGCATCCGCTGGCCAGCGCCCCGCGGTCAGCGGTCCACTCGCCGACAGGCGGCCATCGATGTAGATGCGGCCCTCGCCACCACGTCGCCAGATCCACAGCAGGTGGTGCCAACGACCGTCATCCACGCGCGTCCGGCTGTCGAGGTGGGCATTATCAGTGGCAGCATGCATGAGGTTCACCAAGCCGGCATGCTGCGCTGCATCCACCGGCATGTCCTGCGGCTTGAAGCGCTCGCTCCCGGCCCCGAAACCGACAGTGAAGACGTTGCCCACCACCGTGCCGAAGAACGGCGAGGTGGTGCGCACCCAGGCGGAGACGCTCAGCGCATCGACACCAGCCATGGGGATGGCGGTGGCCTGGACGTAGCTGTCGCCACCGAAGGCGCCGTCGAAGCGCCGGGCGCGGCCGCTGAGTCCATCGACGATGAGCGTGCGCGACGCGCGTGCATGCCGACCGGCGGCAGAGCGGTCGGCGGCGTGCTCGCCTTCGCGTTCGTCAAAGCTCCACCATCCGAGCAGGCCGCGTTTCAGATCGGCGCTCGCGCGCGCCACGGGCATGGCCCCGGCCCGCGCCACCGCGGTCTGGCCGGCGGACACCTGCACCGCGCCGCCGACCGCGCTCAGGCGGACGCTTCCGCTCAGCACGCTCACGCGCGCGAGGTCGGCGCCGGTGGCGAAGATCAGTTCGGTGCCCAGCACCTCGGCCTCGGCACCAGCGGCGACGAGTCTCAGCGGTCGGCCGGCGGATTGCGGCATCACCACGGCGCGCAAAGCACCCTGCGCCAGCTCGACGCGTTTGCCGATAGCGCCCATGCGTATGGTGGCGAGAGCTCCGTCGCGCAGCGTCAGCACAGTGCCGTCGGCGTAATACACGCGGGCGTCGCCGGCTGCGGCTTCGATCCGGTCGCCATCGCGCAACGACAATCCTGCGGCGATGGGCAGACGTTGGTCATCACGCAGGACCAGGCCGGAACCCGCGATATCCGCTCCGCTGCGTTCCGGCCACAGCGCCCAGGCCGCGCCACCGGCGGCGATCAGCAGGGCCGCAGCGATGGGCAGCGCCCGCTTCCACCAGACAGCAGGCGCACGATTGGCGAAGCGGTCGGTGCGTCCCGAACGCGGCAGGCTGCTTTTGATCGCGTCGATGCGACGCTGCCGCCCGACCGGTGCCGCCGCGTCGATGAGTTGATCGATACGGGCGTTGCGGTCGGCCTGCTCGCCGCCGGGCATCAGCCCACGCAACGCCAGGTGCTGACGATGGGCGTCGACCAGAGCCGTGCGCAGCACCGGATCCGCAACCACCAGGGCGATGAGTTGCGCGCGCTGCACGGCGTCGATGGTGCCGTCGAGCCACGACTCGCACAGCGCAGAAAAATCGGCATCGCTCATCGCGGCCCGCGTTGCTGCTCGATGCAGACCTGGAGCGAGCGGCGCGTGCGATAGAAGAGCGCGGCCAGGGCCTCGGTTCCCTGCTTGAACTGCTGCGCCAGACGATCGAGCGTCAGCCCGTCAGCGTAACGGCGATGGAACAACATCCGCGTGCGCGCCGGCAGCTTCTCCAGACAGCGTGCGAGTGACGTCAGATCCGCCTCGGCAGCGGCTTCGCTCTCGGCACCATCAAGGCGCGCTTGCGCATCCAGGTCGACCAGCAAGTCGAGGACATCGGACTCCATGGGCTGGGCGCGGCGCTGCTTGTCCAACTCCTGCAACAGGTGGTTGCGCGCGATGCCCTTGAGCCAGGAGGCGAAGCTGCCGCGCGGCTGATACTCCGCGAGCTTCAGATAGGCGGTGACGAAGGCGGCCTGCACCGCCTCCTCGATCAGGTCGGCGCTGGGGGCACGGGCAGCGACGAAGCGGCGCAGCTCCTCATCGATGGCTTCGACCACCGCGTGGAAGGCCGCGCGATCACCGCCCTGGGCGCGGATCACCAGCAGGTCAAGTTCGGCGGGAGTCATCATGGCCCGTGATATCACGTGTACGCATCTCCCACTGACTGCCAGTCCTCCAACAACGATGCGGATTCAGTACCCACTACCGTATCCCTCGGCAGGTATGCGGCATGACGCGAATCATGGCAAGGTGCTGCCAGCGCGAACCTTGGCCTGAACCAGCGGATGGCCATCGAGTGACTTTCGCACGCCAGATCAGATGTCCGCATCACGCTCGCGGCGGTCGTCCACGGCGGCGGCCCGACCAGGCACACCTCGACAAGGGATACGACTACCGCCGATGCCGAAAGGCGCTGTGGCGACGGGGCATCAGCGCGCGCATCGCGCGCAAAGGGATCGAGTCGAAGGAACGCCTGGGACGACACCGCTGGGTCGTGGCGAGGACGTTCGCATGGTTGCACGCCTTCCGTCGTCTGCGCATCCGCTACGACAGAAACCCCGACGTTCACCGCGCCTTCCTCTCCCTCGCTTGCGCGCAGGTGACGTGGCGCTTTCTTCAATTATAAGTTTTGCAACCTCCTCTAAGGCTGAGCGATCAGCGCGGTGCGTCTCCGGTCACCTCGCGGAAATGCTGCTCCAGCCGTCCGCCCGGTGCCAGACTGCGTGGCACCACGCCGGCCTTCAGCAGATGCGAGAAGAGCGCCGCCATCGCCGCGTCGCCCTGGTCGGCGCCCAGCACCTCGATGCGGTAGAGCGCCAGGCCAAGCTCGTCGATCGCGAGCACCCCGGGCAGCGCGGTGCACGCCGAACGCTCGTCGGCCGACAGCGCGCGGCTGAGCGCCAATTCGCTGCGCAGGCGGGTCCCGCCGACCGCCGCCATCGGGCCCTGCGACACCACCCGGCCCTGGCGCAGGATGCACACGTGATCGCAGAGCTTCTCCAATTCGGCGAGATCGTGCGAACTGACCACCACCGTGGCGTCGCGTTTGCGGCAGGCGCGGATGAGGCCGCGGATGGTGTCGGCGTTGGCGGGGTCGAGGCCGGCGGTGGGTTCGTCGAGCAGCAGCAGGTCGGGATCGCCGAGGAAGGCCTGCGCCAGCCCGAGGCGCTTGTGCATGCCGTGCGACAGCGCCGTCGCCTGTCCGCCCAGCCAGTCGCCCAGGCCGACGCGGTCGAGCGCGGCACGCACCTCGGCGGCGGCACCGCGAGGGGCACGCCCGGCCAGACGCAGGAAGAACTGCAACTGTTCGGCGATCGGGATGTTGGCCTGGTAGAGCGCGTCCTGCGGCAGGATGCCGACGCGGCCGAACAACGCCGGCGGCACGGCGCCCGCGGCGAGCTCGTGGTCAAGCACGCGCACCCGCCCGGCCTCGGCACGAACGAAGCCGGCGACCACCGAGAACAGCGTGGTCTTGCCGGCGCCATTGGGCCCGATCAGGCCGTAGATGGCGCCACGCGGCACACTGAACGACACGCCGTCGAGCACCACCTGCCGGCCATAGCGCTTGCGCACGCCGTCGACCACCAGCGCCGGCGTCGTCACAGCCCGGCTCCGCCGGAACCGCTGGTTCCGTTGTCGGCGTCGCCGAGCTGTGGACTTTGCTTCGGGGGCTTCGCCCCCGGGCCCCCACGCACCATGGCGCAGCAATTTCTTCGGAAGGTAAGGAGATGCCGCGCCATGGTGCTACAGGTCACGCCCACGGAAATGCCGCCAGCCCAGCCCCAGGAACAGCGCGGTGTAGGCGAGGCAGGCCGCGGCGGCACCGGCGGCGACTCCGGCATGGGGATGGAAGAGCAGCACCTGGCTGCCCCACGGCATCAGGTGCATGACGTGCCACAGCGGCGGCCACTGGCTGGCGAGCGCGAAGGCCAGGCCGGGCACGGCGCCGACGGCGACGCTGACCACGGCCAGGGCGCCGATGCCCGAGTTGATCAGACTGGAGCACCACTGCGCCAGGGCGAGATACGGCAGCGCGGTCAGCAGCAGGGCGACGTAGGCCCAGGCGGTCGAACGCAGCGTGGTCGCCAGCGGCACCGCCCGCGAGCCGAGTTCGAGATCGACCTCGCTGCGTCCGACCAGCCAGCCGGTGCACGCCACCAGCAGCAGCAGGCTGATCGCCACCAGCGCGGCAGCGCCGAGGAAGCGCCCGAACCACAGGCTGGCGCGATCAGTGCGCAGGAGCAGGAAGCGGAAGCCGCGATGGGCGGCGTCGGTGGCGATCAGGTTGCAGCCGCCAAGCACCACCAGCAGCGGCACCAGCATCGACAGCAGCAGCCAGGAGAAGGACAGCAGCGCCGGCCTGGCCACCACCAGGTGGTCGGCCCAGGCCAGGTAGTCGATGCCCGGCGTCTCACCGGCGCGGTACCAGCCGGCGAGCAGGTTCTTGGCCAGCCAGTGGTGCGCGCTGTGCATCGTCCGGCCGCTGAGATCGAGGTTGTCGCGGACCTTCTCCTCGATGGTGGCGATGGCGAGGACGCCGATCAGTCCGCCCATCAGCGTGGTGAGCAGCAGGCCCAGACCCATGCTGCCGCGCAGGCTCTGGCGCAGGCTCTGCGCGCAGGCCAGGGCCAGGCGCGTCGCGCCACCCGGCAGCGTCCAGCCCCCAGCCGGCGGCGCTTCGGCCACGCCATCGGCGAGCCGTTCCCCCCGCCACACGTCGCGCAGCACGACGTTGACCCACACCAGGGTGATGAGCGGAAAGATCAGGGCGAGGGCGGTGGCGAGATCGGCGTAGGCGCCCTGGCCGGCCCGGGACTCAACGGTCAGCGCGGCGATGGTCCAGGCGATCGACAGCACGGCATAGACGGTCGCACACCAGCGTCCCGACCAGGTGCGCATGGTCATCGCACCGATGCCGGCGAACAGGAGCAGGACGGCGCACAGCGCGGTGTCGACCGGTTCGAGCCAGCGGTACCAGATGGGATAGCTGGCGAGGATCGCCGCCGGATCGACATCGGCCGGAAGTCGGCCGCGTCCACCACCAGGCGGGCGCAGGCGCAGCCAGAGCTGACCCAGCAGGGTGATCATCCCCCACGCCGACCCCAGGAAATCGAGCACGCCGAGGACAAGCAGGCTGCCTGGACGGATACTGCGGCTCACGGCACGGGTTGTGCCGGCATGGACAGCGACTTCAACCGTCCCCGCCGTAACGCGCGGCGAGCACGCCGAGGTGATTGCGCTGGTGGCCGGCGGCGATCCACAGCACGGCGCGCGCGGGCGGCCGGACCTACCGCGCTGCTCCCGTGCTGCCTTCGTCGACGATGGTCACCGGCAGCAGGACGGGGTCGAGCCGGCGTTCCGGGCGGCGCAGCTTTTCGAGCAGCAGTTCGGTGGCGGTGCGGCCCATGGTGCGCTGATCGATGCGGCCGCCGGTCAACGGGATCTCCAGGTAGGCCGGGAAGCTGCCGTCCAGAGTGAGTAGCGAGCACTCGCCAGGCAGCGTCCGTCCGAGCGCGAGTGCGGTCTGACGGACCACCCAGGCACCGTTGTTGCCATAGCAGACCGCGGCGGTGGCGCCGTCGCGGCCGGCGAGGAGACCGTGCGCCGCCTGCCGACGCGCCTCGGGTTCGAGCCGCCGGCCGCGTACGCTGCGCACCGCCAGCCCGGCAGCGTCCATGGCTCGGCGGTAGCCTTCAAAGCGGTCGAAGCTGCTGTAGTGCTCATCGGGATTGTCGACGTCGTAGCTGAAGTCGACGTAACCGATGCGGCGATGGCCGAGATCGATGAGGTGCTTGGTGCCCGCCTCGCCCAGCGCGAGGTCGTCAGGACGCACGCAGTCATGCGCCAGCTTGACGTTGATCCAGATCGCCGGGATGCGGTAGCGCTCGATCAGTTCGGGCATGCGCGCCGGGATGCGATTGTCGTACTTGATGAGCAGACCATCGATCATGGTCTGGCCGAGCAGCCGCGGCATGAGCTGTTCGTCGAGCAGTTGCGGATCGGTCATGCGCGCGTGCAGCAGGTACTTGCCGCGCGCGGCGAGCACGTCCTCGATGCCGTCGAGCAGCGGCAGGGTGAGGTTGCTGCGCCCCAGGTCGCTGCTGGTGAGCAGGCCGATCGAATCGAAGCTGCCGCGGCGGATGGCGCGCGCGAAGGCATTGGGGCGGTAGCCCAGGCGCTCGGCGGCGTCGAGCACCAGCTGACGGGTCGCCACCGCCACCAGGCGGTGGCCGCTGACCGCGCGCTGCACGGTCATCAGGCTGACCCCGGTGGCCTGGGCGATGTCTTTGAGGGTGGCTCCGGGGCCGCGTGCTCGTGCCATGGTCGCGCAGCCTAGTCCGCGCTCCCGACGCGCACAACCGCGCACGCCGCGTTGGTGGCACGGCCGCTGCGCTGCGCCGCTACGCCGTACCGCACTCGGCGTTGCGGTAATCGCCGGCCTTGTCAGCGATGCTGCGCGGCCACGCTCGCGGGTGCTGCGGTCGACGCCAGCAGCGGAGGTCGGGGAATGCGCGGGATGCCGGTGATGCTGACCTTGGCGCTGTCCGCGCTGTCCGCGCTGTCCGCGCTGTCCGCGCTGTCCGCGCTAGCCGCCGGCGAGCCGGCCGCGCCGGCGGCGGTGCCGCCCTTCCAGGAGATCCGGCCGCTGCTGGTCGGGCACTGCGCCGCGTGCCACAACCCCGGGAAGATGAAAGGCGATCTTGACCTCACCCGTTTCGCCCGCGAGTCGGATGCGCGCCGCGAGCCCGGCGTCTGGCGCGAGGTGGCCAAGCGGCTGAAGGCGCGCGAGATGCCGCCGGCCAAGTCGGCGCAGCCCGACGAATCGGTACGCCAACGACTGCTCGACTTCACCGCCAGCGTCGACCAGCCGGTGCCGCCGCCGTGGACCGCGACGGTGGCGCCGCTGCTCGCCGCCTACTGCCACGAGTGCCACGGCGGCAGCGTCACCAAGGGCGACTTCGACCTGATCCGCTACAAGACCGCCAGCGCGCTCAAGGACATCACTCCCGAGCGCTGGCGGAAGCTGGTTGACCGTCTGGGCAAGGCGGAGATGCCGCCGAAGAAGACCGGCAAGCAGCCGACCGCGGAGGAGCGCGACACCTTGGTGCAGTGGGCGGCGGCGATGAAGTGGAAGGCCGACCAAGTCGACTGCGCCGAGGTGGCCAGCGACCGCAACATGAATTTCTTCCGCGGTTACGTCATGAGCCGTCGGCTCAACCGCGGCGAATACGCCAACAGCATGCGCGATCTGGTCGGCGTCGACCTCGGCGTCAGCGAACTGATCCCTGCCGATGCCGGTGGCGGCGAGGGTTTCGACACCAATGGCGACACCCTGTTCATCTCGGCGATCCAGCTCGAGAAGTACCTGATCGCCGCCAAGCGCGTCGCCGCCGCCCTCTGTCCACCGCCGCCACCTGCCGCCGGCGGCAAGCCGGGCACGGTGGTGACCGCCGTGCCCGAAGCGGGCGACCCGGTGCTCGCCGCCGCCCGCGCGCGCCTGCTCATCGCCGTGCCCGGGTCGGCGCTGGCACCGCGCGCCGCCGCGCAGGCGGTACTGGCAACACTCGCTGAACGCGCCTTCCGCCGGCCGTTGATCGCGGCCGAACTCGACCGTCTGCTGGCGCTGTTCGACCAGGCGTGGATGCGCGGCGATGGCTGGCCGGCGGCGCTGCGCCTGCCCGTGGCCGGCGTGCTGATGTCGCCGCACTTCCTCTTTCTGGTCGAACCGGCGCCGGCGCAGGAGGGCGCCTACGCCCTGGCGCCGTACCCGCTGGCGTCGCGGTTGAGCTACTTCCTGTGGTCGACCCTGCCCGACGCCGAGCTGCTGGCGCGCGCCGCTGACGGCACCTTGGGCGACGACGACGTGCTGCGCGCCCAGGTCCGCCGTCTGCTCGCCGACCGGCGTAGCCACGCCCTGGCCGAGGGCTTCGCCACCCAGTGGCTGGGCATCGACGACCTCGGCGCCACGGTGCGGCCCGACCCGACGCGCTTCCCCGAGTTCGACGGCGAGCTGGCGGAGGCGATGCGCGGCGAAACGGTCGCGGTGGTCGCGCGCATCCTGAGCGAAAATCGGCCGCTGACCGAGCTGATCGACGCCGACTGGACCATGCTCAACGCCCGCCTCGCCAGCCATTACGGCATCGCTGGCGTCGACGGCCGCGAGCTGCGTCCGGTCACGCTCAGCGATCGCCGCCGCGGCGGCATAACCGGCATGGCCAGCGTGCTCACCGCCACCTCGTATCCGCTGCGCACCTCGCCGGTGTTGCGCGGCCGCTTCCTGCTCGCCGACATCCTCGGCGGCACCATCCCGCCTCCGCCCCCCGATGCCGGTTCGCTGCCGCAGGACGACCGCAGCCTGGACGGGCTCAGCTTCCGCCAGCGCCTCGAACTGCACCGCACCCGCAGCGAGTGCCAAGCCTGCCATCAGCGCATGGATCCGCTCGGCTTCGGCCTGGAGAACTTCGACGCCATCGGCCGCTGGCGTAGCGACCAGGGCGGCGCGCCCATCGACGCCACCGGGCAGCTCGCCAGCGGCGAACGCTTCGTCGGACCGGAACAGCTCAAGGCCCTGCTGATGAAGCAGAAGGACCAGTTTCTGCGCAACCTGGCACGCAAGCTGCTCGGCTACGGCCTCGGCCGCGAGCTGCACCGCCAGGACCAGTGCGCCATCGACGACGCCCTCAAGGCCTTGTCCGTCAACGGCGACCGCGCCAGCGCCCTGGTCGAGACGATCGTGCTCAGCAAGGCGTTCCGTTTCCGGTATTCGAAGCAGTAAGGGACGCATGCAGGGCGAGAAGGGAATGAAGGGCGCGAAGGGCGCGAAGGGCGCGAAGGGGAGACCCGAGGCGCGGGCATTTCAACTCGCGCGCCGCACCGCCGTGATGGCGGATGCGCCAGTTTTTCGTCCCCTTCGTCCCCTTCGTCCCCTTTGCGCCCCTCCCCTTTCCCCTTCCCCACCAAGAGGCATCCCATGCGCCGTCCCTGGCTGATCGATCGCCGTACCGTCCTGCGCGGCGCCGGTGCGGCGTTGGCCCTGCCGCTGCTCGACGCCATGCGTCCGCTTGGCGCGGCTGATCCCGCGGCTGCGCGCGGCCGGCCGCCGGTGCGCCTGGCCGTGCTGTTCTTTCCCAACGGCGTCTGGCCCAAGGCCTGGTTTCCCACCGCCGCCGGTGCCGACTTCGAGCTGCCCTTCTCGCTGGCGCCGCTGGCCGTCCACCGTGAGCGCCTGCTGGTGTTCAGTGGTCTCGACAAGAAGCACAGCCATGGCGGCGACGGCCACTATGCCAAGACCGCCAACTTCCTCACCGGCCTGCTGGTCACCAAGACCGTCGGCCGCGACATCAGCGTCGGCGGTCCGTCGCTCGATCAGGTGGCCGCGGAGCGGCTCGGCCACCTGACCCCGCTGCCTTCGCTCGAACTCGGCTGCGACCGCGTCATCTCGGGCATCGACAGCAACGTCAACTACACGCGGTTGTACGGCAGCTACATCTCGTGGCGCACGGCCAAGGAACCGGTCGCGCGCGAGATCAATCCGCGCTTCGTCTACGACCGCCTGTTCGGCGCCAAGGACGCCGCCGGCAAACCGCTGGCGCGCGCGGCCGCCGACGATCGCAGCCTGCTCGATCTGGCGCTGTCCGATGCCCGCGACCTGCGCGGTCGCCTCGGCCGCGACGATCAGGGCAAGGTCGACGAATACCTGGAGGCGGTGCGCGCGGTCGAACGCCGCATCGCGTTCGCCTCACAACCCGATCCGCGCGACTGGAAGCCGGACAGCGCCCCCGACGCCATCGCCGCCCCGGCCGCGGGAACCCCGGCCAACTACCGCGAGCATGTCCGCCAGATGTTCGACCTGATGGCGCTGGCGCTGTGGACCGACTCGACGCGTCTCATCACCTTCATGATGGGCAACGACGTCTCAGGGCGGAATTTCACCAACCTCGCCGACGGTGTGAAGGGCGCGCACCACCAGCTCTCGCACCACGAGAACGACCCGGCCAAGATCGCGCAGTACCAGCGCATCAACCGCTGGTTCGTCACCGAGTACGCCTACCTGCTCGACCAGCTGGCGGCGATCCGCGAAGGCGATGGCACGCTGCTCGACCACAGCCTGGTGGTGTGCGGATCGAGCCTGTGCGACGGCAACAAGCACGAACCCAGCAATCTGCCCATCCTGCTCGCCGGCGGTGGCGGCGGCCGGGTCCTGTCCGGCCGTCACCTCGCCTACCCCAAGGGCACGCCGCTGTGCCAGCTCTGGCTCGGTCTGCTGCGCCGCGTCGGCGTGCCGGCGGAGTCGTTCGGCGACGCCACGGCGGAATTGCCGGGACTGTCCGAGCCGCTGGTGGCACCCGTCGCTGCACCGGCACCGGCCGCCGCACCGTCACCCGCTCCCGTCGCTCCCCCGCCGGCGGCCCCGGCCGCCACTCCCGCGCTTGGCGCTGCGCTCAAACCCTGACCGCCCGGCGTGGCGGCGCCGCTGTTCCCGGCGGCGGATCCGCGTTCGGCCAGCGCGGATCAGCGCCGTATCTGCGCGCTCCTCACGCCGTCTGGAACGGCGGCGCCACCGCGAGCGCTCTGCCGTGGGTGCGCTGGTGATCAGCCATCCGCCCGCGTCACGGCGCTTTGGACTTCAACGTCTCGATGAACGCCAGCAGGTGCGCCATCTGATCGACGGTGATGGCGCGGCAGGCATCGACGGGCATCAGCGAGGTGCCCAGGCGTTCCTCCTCCTTGATGTTGTCCTTCACCAGCGTGCGCATCTCGCCCTTGACGGTGGCGATCTTGATCGCGTCGGCGGTGTCCTCGACCTGGCTGCCCTCGAAGGTCTTGCCGTCGGTCATGATGAAGCGGCGCATCTCGTAGCCGAATGCGAGGTCGGCTCCGGGCATGATGATCGATTTGAGCAGGGCGGTGCGGTCCTGCTGGTCGGCGACCAGGCCGAGAAAGGGGCCGATGGCGGTGATCCCGGCCTCCGGGGCGTGGCAGCGCTGGCAGCGCTGGGCGAACACCAGTTTGCCGAAGCCGGCATTGCCCGCGCGATCCCCCAGCAGTGCCACCGCCTCGGTCAGGGTCTTGCCCTTGAAGGCACCGGCTTCGCCAGCGCGCGGATCGGCGGGGTCCTCCTCGGCGCCGGACAGCGGCACCAGGACCAGGACGAGGAGCAAAGCGCGAAGACTCATGACGGCGGATTCCGGTGGGGGTTCGGGGTGCGACAGCCTGACATTGATTACCGGCCTGGGGCGTCGCTGCTGCGCGGAATCGTGCCAGCTCATGGCGCCGAGGCGAGTCCCTCCAGCCGACGCCGGCAGTCGGCGATGAGCTGGCCGAAATAGGCTTCCTCCTCCGGCGTGCGATTGCCGGCGGTCTTGGCCCACAGCACTTCGAGCAGTTGCACGGTATAGCGGGCGTAGGCCGGATTGGCGGCGCGCTCGCCGGTCATCGGATTGGGGATCTCGCCGAACTGCATCAGCGCCTGCGCGGCCAGGCCGCTGAGGAAGTTCATGAAACTGGCGGCAGGGACATCGGGCATGGGCGGCACGGTGGTGGCCGTGTCGCGATGGCAAGGCTGGTGCTCGGGGGCTTTCGCCCCCGCGGCCCTGCGGGCCTGCCCCCACGGGCTTTGTCGCGGCTCGGTTTCGTCGCTGCGCTCCTCACCCGCGGGCTTTGTCGCGGCTCGGTTTCGTCGCTGCGCTCCTCACCCGTGGGCGGATGGCTTCGCCATTGTATCCGCCCACCGCCAGTCGGCGCCCGCTGTCAGCTCAGGGGCTTCGCCCCCG
>Ga0163144_10006094_pt1 | contig 26687 bp, 30 predicted proteins | sample OliLak19BULKMAT1_FD_123175 | JGI IMG/M metagenome (GOLD analysis project Ga0163144, IMG submission 123175) | Freshwater microbial mat bacterial communities from Lake Vanda, McMurdo Dry Valleys, Antarctica - Oligotrophic Lake LV.19.BULKMAT1 | ecosystem: Environmental > Aquatic > Freshwater >...
GAATTTGCTGAAACGTCAGCCCGACGGCGGTTCCGAGCTTTTCCTGGCTCATCCCGAGAAGCGTCCGCCGCTGCCGCATGCGTGCTCCGACGTGGACGTCAACCGGGTGTGATCTTGCCATCGGTCCAGGTTCCTCTAGGTGCGATTTCGTGGGCGGAAAACAGAAGGAGGAGACACGTCAAAAGTGCGCGGAACCGATGACAGAACCAGTGCAAAAATGCATATCTACACGCCTAAGCTGCATATGAGATTAGCCGCTCTTGCACATAATGCAAGCTGAACCTCAGGGCTTTGAAAACGTGGAATAGTTTAGGAGCGATACCGGCGGTTCGACAGGCTTCCGACGAACAACCCACCGGCCAGAAACACCAGGACAACCAACAGGCTCCCGTCGCCCCAACGACCGTAGGGTGTGGGCGAGCGCGCCTGCGGCAGGGGATGGTCGATGACACCCTCCCGCATCATGTCGAGCGACACCAGAATCCGGCCGTAGGCATCGATCACGGCGGATACACCGGTGTTGGCCGCCCGGATCATCGGAAGCCCCTCTTCCACGGCGCGCAGGCGGGCGCTGGCGAGATGCTGGTAGGGGCCGCTCGAGAGGCCGAACCAGGCGTCGTTGGTGACGTTCAGGAGCCAGCGCGGCCGTTCGCCGGGACCGGTCACCGCCGCCGGAAAGATCACCTCGTAGCAGATCACCGGCGAGAAGGACGGCAGGCCTGGAACCGCAAGGGTGGCGCGTTGCTCGCCCACTTCGAACGAGCCGCGGCCGATGAAGCCGGACACTGGGGCGAGTTGCTTGTGGAACGGGATGTACTCGCCCAACGGCACCAGATGGACCTTGTCGTAGTGCGCCGCGATGGCGCCGGCGCGGTCGATGACGAGCAGAGAGTTCCACACGCCGTCCTGGCGCTGGCCAGTGCCGCGGGCGGCGCCGCTCAGCAGATAGCCGCCGGGCGGCACGGCCGTGGCCATGACCGCCAGTGCCTGCGATCCCGGCTCGATGATGAAGGGCGGCGCCGTCTCGGGCCAGATGACGGCGGCGAGACGGTCGAAGCCGTCGCGCCGGCTCAACTCGACCAGCTTCGCCAGGTAACGTGCCCGCATGTCCGGCCGCCACTTGTCGGACTGCGGGATATTCGGCTGGACGATGCGCAGCATCGGTCCCGGGGGCCCCTCGCCTGCCGGCGCCATCACTGCCACGCCGGCGCCGCCGGCAAGCCCGACCAAAACCAGGGCGGCGAGCGAGGCCCGCCATCCCGCGGTGGGCGCTGCCAGGACGAGGAAGGTGAAGGCACCGAGACCATAGACGCCGAACAACGCCACGCCCTGCAGCAATGGCGCCGCGAAGGCCCAGACATGGCCCAGCGGATTCCACGGATAGCCGGTGAAGAGATGGCCGCGCAGCCATTCGGCGACGGCCCAGGCGATGGCCAGCAGGATGAGCCGACGATAGCGGCCGGCCAGACCGGGCCACTTCAACGCGGCCCAGCGCGCCCCGCCGGCTGCGAGGCCGGGAAAGAAACCCAGGAGTGCCGCCAAGCCGGCCACGATCGGCGGCCCCAGCAGTTCGTAATCAGCCGGTGGAACGGAAAAGGCTTCGAGGATCCAGTAGGAGCCGACGGCGAAATGCCCGGTGCCCCAGGCCCAGCCGCGCAGCAGCGCGCTGCGCGGTCCCGGCGCGGTCTCCCACAGCCAGACGAAGACCACCATGCCCACGACGGCCAGCGGCAGCCAATAGAGCGGCGGCATTGCCAGAGCCGCGAGCGCGCCGGCCAGAAAAGCCGCGCCGGCGGCGCGCCATCCTTGAAGTTTCATTGCAGGGACGCGGCGATCAGGCAACAGACCGGGACGACGCCGGTTGCCGCACACGCAGGCGGCGGATGCGCCTGGGATCGACATCGAGCACTTCGAACTCGACACCGGAGGGATGGCTGACGACTTCGCCGCGCTCGGGGATGCGGCCGAGCAGGGAGAAGATCAGTCCGCCCACGGTGTCGATCTCGCGCCGTTCGTCCTCCGACAGCACGTTGCCGATCTCCTGCTCGAGAAGCTCGATGGGCGTGCGGCCGTTGACGTCAATGGTGCCGTCGGCTCGACGGGCAACCGTCGGCGTCTGGGCGACGTCGTGCTCGTCCTCGATCTCGCCCACGATCTCCTCGACCAGATCCTCGATCGTGAGCAGACCGTCGGTGCCGCCGAACTCGTCGACGACCAGCGCCATGTGCGTGCGCGAGCGGCGCATGTCGAGCAGCATGTCGAGCACCGGCAAGGTCGGCGCCACGAAGACGACGCGGCGCAGTATGTCGCGAAGATTGAATTTCTTCGACGTGCCCCAGTAGGCCAGCACGTCCTTGATGTGGATCATGCCGATCACGTCGTCGAGCGCCTCGCGATAGACCGGATAGCGCGAATGGGCCTCGGTCTGAATCACCCGCACGACCTCGTCGAGCGGCGTGTCGGCGGCGATGGCGACGATGTCGACACGCGGCACCATGACATCGGCCACGGTCTTGTCGCGCAGCTTCAGGATGTTGGCGAGCAGGACGCGTTGGTCCTCGCTGATCGGGGTGTCGCTCTCGGGCGTCTCCTCGATCAGTTCCTCGATGGCCTCGCGGACCGCCTCGTTCTTCTCGCGCCGCCGCAGGCGGCGCAGAAGGGCGCGCAATATTCCGCCCGTGGAAGGCACCTCGGGAACCGGCGAAGGGGCCGGTACCCCGGGGGGTTCACTTGTCGGCGCCGGGCCAGAAACGCCCGGCCGCGTACTGTGCGCTGTGGAATCGGGCATGGCTGCTAAGATAGGCTATCGGCCCAGCGTTGCAATCGCGGAAGTTCCTGATGCGTTCCTGTAAATTATCCTCCGGCGCGGCGATGCCGGCCCTCGGCCTCGGTACCTGGCGGATGGGCGAGAGCCCCCGGCGGCGCCCCGAGGAGCTCGACGCCCTGAAATACGGGCTCGACCTCGGCTATCCGATGATCGACACGGCCGAGATGTACGGCGAGGGCAGTGCGGAGGAGATCGTGGGTGAGGCGATCGCCGGCCGCGCCCAGCGTCCTTTCATCGTGAGCAAGGTCTATCCGCACAACGCCTCGCGCGCCGGCACGATCGCGGCCTGCGAGCGCAGCCTCGCACGCATGGGGATCGAGCGGATCGATCTCTACCTGCTGCATTGGCGCGGCGGCGCCCGGCTCGAGGAAACCTTCGAGGCGTTCCATCACCTGCGCGACGCCGGAAAGATCGGCGACTTCGGCGTCAGCAACTTTGACGCCGGCGACATGGAAGACGCCGCCCGGCTCGACAAGGGCCTCAACGCCAGCAACCAGGTGCTCTATTGCCTGTCGCGCCGCGGCCCCGAATTCGACCTGCTGCCCTGGATGCGCAAGCGCTCGATTCCCTTGATGGCCTATTCGCCGCTCGACCAGGGCGGCCTGCTGCGCAAAGCCCCGCTCAAGAAGTTGGCCGACGGCATCGGCTGCACGCCGGCCCAGCTCGCGATCGCCTGGCTGCTTGCCCAGCCCGGCGTCGTCACCATCCCGAAATCGTCGTCGCGCGAGCGCGTGAAGGAAAATCTCGGCGCGCTCGACGTCAAGCTGACGCCGCAGATCCTGGCCGACCTCGACCGCGCCTTCCCGCCACCCAAGGGCAGACAGCCTCTCGAGATGCTCTAACGAGCGACGTAGGGATCGGCGATACCCAACCGCGCCAGGATCCGCCGCTCCAGCGCTTCCATGCGCTCGGCGTCGGCATCGCCGGTCTCGTGATCGTGGCCGAGCAGATGAAGCACCCCGTGTACGACCAGATGGGCCACGTGATCGGCGGGTGATTTCTTCTGCACCCTGGCTTCACGCCATACGGTCTGTCGGGCCAGGACGATGTCCCCCAGGAACGCGCGCTCACCCGACGGGTAGGACAGGACATTGGTGGGCTTGTCTTTTTTGCGGTCACGGGCGTTCAGTGCACGCACCACCTTGTCGTCGGCGAGTGCCACGTTGAGGGACTTGCCGCGCCGTGCGGCCGCACGCGCGGCCTTGCGGACCAGGCGCTCGACGCCGGGCAGGGCCTTCGACCAGCTTTCGTCCAGCAGGACGACGTGGCAGCTAAGCCTTGGCTTTTTTGTCGCGCGCGTCATAGGCATCGACGATGCGGGTGACGAGGTCGTGGCGCACGACATCCTTGGAGGTCAACCGCACGAAGCGCACGCCGTCGATGCCGTCCAGCGTGTCGACGGCGTCGTTGAGGCCCGACTTCTGATTGTTCGGCAGGTCGGTCTGGCTGGGATCGCCGGTGATGACCATGCGCGAGCCTTCGCCCAGCCGGGTCAGGAACATGCGCATCTGCATCGGCGTGGTGTTTTGCGCCTCGTCGAGGATGACGAAGCAGTGGGCGAGCGTGCGACCGCGCATGAAGGCGAGCGGCGCAATCTCGATCTCGCCGGATTCCATGCGATTGGCGATCTGCTCGGCAGGGATCATGTCGTGCAGCGCGTCGTAGAGCGGCCGCAAATAAGGATCGATCTTTTCCTTCATGTCGCCGGGCAGGAAGCCCAGCCGCTCACCGGCCTCGACGGCCGGCCGCGACAGCACGATGCGCTCGACTTTGCCTGCCAGCAGCAGCGACACGCCGACGGCAACGGCGAGATAGGTCTTGCCGCTGCCGGCCGGCCCCAGCGCGAACACCATGTCGCGTTCGCGCAGCGCCGCCAGATAGTCGCGCTGACCCGGCGAGCGCGCCTGCACGGTGCGGCGGCGGGTGCGGATGCCGTCCTCGTCGCCGCGCTCGGCGCCGGTGCGGGCAAAGCGGACGGCGGCATCGATGTCGGCCATCTCGATCGACAGGCCACGCTTCAGGCGCTCGTAGAGCGCGGCCAGGGTCTTGTGCGCGATCGTGGCGTCGTCCGGCGTGCCGGCGATCGCGAGCTGGTTGCCGCGCGCGCTCAGCTGGACGTTCGCAAGCTGTTCGATGCGCACGAGATGGCGGTCGTGATTGCCGTAGAGCGACGCCACCAGGGCATTGTCGTCGAAATTCATGCGTCGGACGTCGGCGGCGCGGACGCCGGTGGGGGGAATACTCACGCGGCAACCTCGAAGCGGGAAGGAGACTGGCCGGTCACGACCTCGCCGGTCAGGCTCAAGGCGTAGGCCGCGCGCAGGCGCACGTCCACGATGGAGCCGATCATGCCGGCATCGCCCTCGACATAGACGGACTGCAGCCACGGGCTCTTGCCCAGCACCTGCCCCGGCTTGCGGCCAGCCTCGGCGAACAGCACCGGTACGGTGGTGCCGACCTTGGAGTCGTTGAACGCGCGCTGCTGCGTTCCGAGCAGGGATTGCAGCGCCGCGAGACGCGCCGTCTTGACGTTCTCGTCGAGCTGGTCGCCCAGCGCCGCTCCCGGGGTGCCCGGCCGGCGGCTGTACTTGAAGGTATAGGCCGAGGCGAAGCCGGTCTCGTCGACCAGCCGCATCGTGTCGTCGAAGTCGGCATCGCTCTCGCCCGGGAAGCCGACGATGAAGTCCGACGACAGAGCGAGATCGGGACGGACGCCGCGCAGGCGATCGACCAGCCGGCGGAAATGGTCACGGCCGTGGCCGCGGTTCATGGCTTCCAGGATGCGGTCCGATCCCGACTGTACCGGCAGGTGCAGGTAGGGCATGAGCTGCGGCACGTCGCCATGAGCGGCGATGAGATCGTCGTCCATGTCGCGCGGATGCGAGGTGGTGTAGCGGATGCGCACCAGCCCCTCGATCCCGGCGATTTCCCTGAGGAGCCGCGCGAGACCCCAGGTGGAATCGCCAATCGAGCTGGATGGGGCTTCGCCGTGATAGGCGTTGACGTTCTGGCCGAGCAGCGTGAGTTCGATCGCGCCCGCCGCCACCAGGCCGCGCGCTTCCTGCAGCACCGCCGCAGCCGGCCGCGAATACTCGGCACCCCGCGTATAGGGCACGACGCAGAAGGTGCAGAACTTGTCGCAACCCTCCTGGATGGAGAGGAACGCCGAGCCGGCGCGCACATCGGCCGCCGACGGGGCCGGCAGGTGATCGAATTTGCTCTCGGCGGGAAAGTCGGTGTCGAGCACGCCGGCGCCCGGCCGGCGCTGGCCGTCGAAGCGCCGTTCGTCGGATTTGCGCGCCGCCCGGGCCAGCAGCTCGGGCAGGCGGTGATAGGCCTGCGGCCCGACGACGATGTCGACCGCGGGCTGGCGCTGGACGATCTCCTCGCCCTCGGCCTGGGCCACGCAGCCCGCCACGGCGATGGTGAGGTCGGCGCCGTCGCGGCGGCGCTCCAGCTTGAGGTCGCGCAGCCGGCCGAGCTCGGAATAGACCTTTTCCGAGGCCCTTTCGCGGATGTGACAGGTGTTGAGGACGACCAGATCGGCCTGCTCGGGGCTCTCCGACAGGGCATAGCCCAGCGGCCGCAGGACGTCAGCCATGCGGTCCGAATCGTAGACGTTCATCTGGCAGCCGTAAGTGCGAATGAACACGCGCTTGCGCTGGCCGTCGGTGCGGACGTCCGTCATCTGTCTCCGTTGCTGGAACGGCCGGTTCTTAACATCGGCGACCGCCAGGGTCGAGAGCCCCGCCCACGGCCCCTAGGCGGCGCCCCCTACGCAGCGCCACGGATGGGCGGTAGCAGTTCGGGGCGGCCAGCGTTCGCCGACTGCACGCCGAACGACACCTGCTGGAAGCAATATTCGGCGAGCTTCTTGCGATCGCCGAGGGTGTCGATATCGATGGTCGGGAAAAACGTCACCACCGCCTCGGTCTCGCCGAGGCAGACCATCTGCCAGAGGTGCGGCACCAGGTCGAGGTCGCCGAACCATGCGAACAACGGCCGCCAGTAGCGGCCGAGCGGAATGCCGTCGAGGCGCGTGTAGGAGATCGCGACCGGCTGCACGGTGATCGGCCTGTCGTCGCGGCGGAGCTGGGCCACGGCGAACAGTGCACTGCGGAAGGGCAGGACGCGCGTGCCGTCGCTGCTGGTGCCCTCGGGAAACAGCATCAGGTTGTCGCCGGTGTTGAGGCGCTTCAACATTTCGTCGCGGCTGGTGCTGGTCTTGCTCGAGCGCCGCTCGACGAAGATGGTGCCCTGGGCCTTGGCGAGCGTGCTGAAGAACGGCCAGGTCGCGACCTCGGCCTTGGCGACGAAGCTGCCGGGGATCAGGCCGCCCAGCAGCTCGATGTCGAGATAGGACACGTGATTGCAGACATAGAGCGTGGGCGTCACGGTCGAGCGCTGGCCATGGACGCGGACGCGGATGCCCAGGATGACACAGACGATGCGGTGATAGACGACCGGCAGCCAGCGCACGACCGGCGTTATCCGCAGGACCTGCGCCAGAAGATGAAACGGCAGCAGCGCCAGCGTGAGCAGCAGGTAGCACAGCAGCCGAAACGCGCCGCGCAGAGGAGAACCGATCCACATCGTTGCTGCAGGCGCGTCAACTGTCCTGATCACGAATCCCGCGTTCGTAGTGCCGGATGTACTTTTCCGTCACCAGTTCGGTCTTGACGACGATGAAGACGTCGGTGGTGTTGAATTGGGAATCGATCACCGCGCCGTCGCCGACGAAGCCACCCAGCCGGAGGTAGCCCTTGATGAGCGGCGGCACACGCGCCATCGCCTTGCGCTCGTCGTAGCTGCCCGGCGCCAGCGTATCCATCTTGACGTAGCGGCTGTCGAGCGCGCGCACGAGGATTTCCGGCGGCGCGAGATGGTGATGATAAAGATAGCTGAACGGCTGCGCGTGCTGCGACGGATCCGTGCCCGGGAAACTGGCGCAGCCGAACATGACCTGGATGTTGTAGTGGAAGGCGTAAAGCGCGATGCCGCGCCATAGCATCTGCATGGTCGCGGTATTGCGCGCGTCCTTTTCGACGCAGGAGCGGCCGAGTTCCAGGATCTCGCCGGGATAGTCGATCAAAGGCGCGATGTCGTATTCCGCCGCAGAATAAAAGCGGCCGATCTTCGCCGCCGCCGGCCGGCGGATCAGACGGTAGGTGCCGACAATGCCCTCGGCCCCCTCGCCGCGACGACGATCGAGCACGAGCAGATGATCGCAGACAGGATCGAAATCATCGAAGTCGCGTCGCAGCCGCGCCATCTCGGGCGTCGGACGCGCCTTCATCTCGTCGTAGAACACGCGATAGCGAAGCGCCTGCGCCGCGTCGATCTCGACGGCGGTCTGGGCTAGTCGAACTTCGAAATCGCCGGCAACGACTTTGACGATCTCCGCACTCGACGTGGGAGTCCCAAGAAGTTCGGCTTCACTGTCAACGCGGTCGATGCGCATGCTTCATCCGCAGGGAGCCGTCCCAAGCATTCGTCCATTATCGGGGCGGCAATGGCGCCGTCCACTCATTTTTGACGCTGAGTTTTGCCGTCCAAAGGCACGCCATACAACTCGAGCCGGTGGCCGACCAGCCGGTAGCCGGCCTTTTCCGCGATCTTGCGCTGCAGCTCCTCGATCTCGCCGTTGTGGAATTCCACAACCTTGCCGCTCTGAATATCGATCAGGTGGTCGTGGTGCTCGTCCGGCGTTTCCTCGTAGCGCGCCCGGCCATCGCCGAAATCGTGCTTGGCGAGAATGCCCGCTTCTTCGAACAGCCGGACCGTACGGTATACGGTGGCAATGGAAATATTCGCATCGATCGCGGTGGCGCGGCGATGGACCGCCTCGACGTCCGGATGGTCGGACGAATCGGACAGGACGCGCGCAATTACGCGGCGCTGATCGGTCATCTTGAGACCGCGTTCAACGCAGAGGAGCTCGAGCTTGGCTTTATGGTCAGGCATGGTGCAATACCCTACACCGGCAGGCGTTCGGGGTATAGTTGGGGACATGTCCATACACCCAAGGCCTATACAGCCGGACCATGACATCGACATTACCGGTGAGGTCTGCCCGATGACTTTCGTGCGGACAAAACTCAAGCTCGAACGCATGCGTCCGGGCGAAACCCTGAGCGTCAGGCTCAGGGGCGAGGAGCCCCTGCGCAATGTGCCGCGCGCCGCCCGCGACGAAGGTCACACCATTTTGGGGATCGACGAGGATGGCGACACCCATATCGTGACGATCCGTCGAGCGTAGCGGCCCGTCGATCAGCTGAGCGGCCGATCAGCTGAGATCGAGACGCATTACGACGGCATCGGCCGCCGGTCCGCTGCCGCGCCGGAAATAGGCCGGCCGGCTGCCGACTGTCCGAAAGCCCGTCGTCTCGTAGAGCCTCAGGGCCGCCGGATTGTCGGCGGCGACTTCGAGAAACAGGGTTTTGGCACCGGCCGCGCAAACATGGTCGAGGACGGCCGCCAGCAAACGGCGCGCCGCGCCGCGGCGGCGGTGAGCCAGGCGAACGGCCAGGGTGATGAGTTCCGCCTCATCGGCCACCACCCGGCAAATCGCCAGGGCGGCGTCCATGCCTTCGACCTGAAACAGCAGGCCGGCAACACCGGGCGACGCCAGCAGTTCGGCCATGTCCTGCCGCGTCCAGGCGCGCTCGCCGAACGGCACGAAGGCCTCGGCATGCAAGGCGGCCGCCCGGTCGAGATCGAGCGCCCCCAGACGATGCAAGACGGTGGACCCGGACATTCAGTCGCCCCCGCCATTCAATCGACGGTCCGGCGCGCGCCGTCGGCCAGGGTGACGCTGACGCCGCGCAGATAGAGCGGCCGCGGCAAGCCCTCGCTTTCGTTGCGCACCCGCCAGGCCTCGACCCCCGAGCCAAGGCCCAAGCGTGCGACGACGACGGGGTCCACGGAAGCGACCTCCGCCGTGGCGTCGACACCGGCCGCGGCCAACTGCGCCGCGAGCGGACCGACGTCGGGGCCGACGATCACCGAGGCCCTGCCACGCAGGCGCTCCGCCAGTTCGGCCGTCGTGGCGGCGAAGGGCGCGGCCTCCTCGCCGATCGCGCAGAACCAGTCGCCGAGACGGCTGTCGATAGCGGCAACCACCAGCCGGTCGCGTGCCACGGCCTGCGCCTTCAAAACCGATGTCGTGACGAGACCGGCAAGTGGCACGCCGAGCCCGACGGCAAGGCCACGCGCGGCGGCAAGGCCCACCCGCACGCCCGTGAAGCTTCCCGGGCCGACGGTCACGGCGATCAGCGACACTTCGTTCCGGCTTAGTCGGCTATCGCGCAGAACCGACGCCACGGCCGGCAGCAGCCGGGCGGCCTGGTCGCGGCCCTCCTCGCGCAGCGAGGCCAGGCAGGCGCCGTCGCGCACCACCGCCACGCCAAGTCCGCTGATCGCGCAGTCGATCGCGAGCACCAGACTCATCCTCTGGCGCTTGCTCGGGCGGCTGGGCATTCTTGGGTCATGAAACTCGATCTGGTTGCGATCGCCCCGCCCGACTTCGATGTCGACGTGACGCTGGCCTATGCGACTGATGCCAATCTAACGGGACGCCCGGTCTACCGGAATGCCGAATGCTGGCTGCATCGCGAGGCGGCGGAAAAGCTTGCCGCGGCCGTGGCGCTGGCCCGGCCGCTCGGCCTCAGGCTGCGCATCTTCGATGCCTTGCGGCCGGTCGAGGCTCAGTGGGCATTGTGGAACGTCAATCCCGACCCGGAATTTCTTGCCGACCCGCGTCGCGGCTCGCCGCATTCGCGTGGCGTGGCCGTCGACCTCAGCCTGCTGGACGATGGCGACCGCGAACTCGACATGGGCACGGCATTCGATGCCTTCACGCCGCTGTCGCATCACGGTCGAACCGATGTTCCCGCCGAGGCGCAGCGCAACCGGCTGCTGCTAATGGGCCTGATGACCGCCGCCGGCTGGGATTTCTACCGCAACGAGTGGTGGCACTACCAGCTGTTCGACGCCCGGCGCTATCCGCTGGTCAGCGACGCCGACCTGCCGCGCCCGATGATGTAGCTCAGAAGCTCGAGAGCCGGGACTTGTCGAAATCGGCGAGTTCGTTCTCGCGCATGATCTGGCGCACGAACTGCACATAGCCCTGGCCACGCTCGGAATAGCGCAGCAGCGTGCCGATCAGGCGATAGCCCTCGGGATGCTCGCCTCGCTCGCGCATCGCGGCACGTTCGGCGCGAAAGCTGGCATAGGCCGGATGGGTGTTGAGGTTAGTGATGTAGGCGTCGGTCGCCTCGCCAACATCCGTGAACGGCTGCGGCATGCCGGCGCCGGGCTTCCAGGGGACGGAAACGCTGTGGCGGCCCCCCGTCTGGATCTGGCCGAACAGGGCATTGCCGTTGCGGGCGGCGAACGACGTGCCCCAGCCGGATTCGACGCCGCCCTGGGCGATCGCCATCGACGGCGGAACGATATCGACGCGACGCACCAGCTCGTCGAGCTTGTCGACCGACGACTCGTAACGGTCGGCAAGGTTCTCGAGCCAGATGCGCTCGATCGGCGTCATCCGCAGGGGCGCCGCCGCGACTTTGTCGCGCAGATACAGAAGCTGCTCGCGATCGGCGAGCACACGCTGATTGACCTCGAGGACCACCGGCAGAATCGCGGTGATGAACAGCGACTTGCGCTCGTTGCCGTCCTTGGTGTTGAGATCGCCCGGCACGCGGTCGACCTTGAGCGGCGGCACGGCTTCGCCCAGCCGAACGTCGGTCAGCGTGTAGGAGACGTCACGGAACAAGCCGGCAAGTTCGTCGGCGGTGCGCGGGCTGATGGGCCGCAGCTGGACCTGCCGCCGGACGGCATTGCCGGGAGCCGCGAAGCGCCCATGCCCGAGGGTGATCTCGCGGGTCGTGAAATGAGGCCAATCGTCGGTCTCGTGCGCGTCGTGGCGCACGAACGTCAAGCCCGCAGGCTGCGCGTCCAAGGCGAGGAAAGCCGGCTGCTCGGGCGACGTGGCACTCGCGGTCCCGATCGCCGTGAAGGACAGATACGGTGCGACATCGATGGTCGGCAACGGCTCGCTCAGGCCTACGCCCGCAGCGACTATGGCGGCCCACACCGCCGGAAATGCATATCGACGCCCGCGTTCGACCGCGGGCCGGACTGACAAATTCATTCCACACTCTTCGTTTCGTTGGCTCGAACGAACGACCCCCACACACGATCCCCCACGGATCGTGATGCAGTACCGACGCTGTACGCTTGAGCGAAAGCGGCCTACTGGGCCGCTTGGACTTCCACCACTTCTGGCACGTAGTGCTTCAGAAGATTCTCGATTCCCATCTTGAGCGTGGCCGTCGAGCTGGGGCAGCCGGAGCATGCGCCCTGCATGTGGAGATAGACCACGCCGTCCTTGAAATCCTTAAACACGATATCGCCGCCGTCCTGGGCAACCGCCGGGCGGACACGCGTATCGAGCAATTCCTTGATCTGGGCAACGATCTCGTCGTCTTCCGCCGCGACCGCGCCCGTATCGGCGCTATCGGCCACCACAGGGTCGCCGGAGGTGTAATGTTCCATGATGCCGCCCAGGATGGACGGCTTGAGGATCTGCCAATCCTGGTTAGCCGCCTTTGTGACGGTCACGAAGTCGGAGCCGAAGAACACGCGCTCCACCCCCTCGATCGCAAACAGCCTCTTGGCCAGCGGCGAAGGCAGGGCGGTATCGACGCTCGCGAAATCCATCGTGCCCTTCTCCATGACCACGCGGCCAGGAAGGAACTTCAGGGTCGACGGATTGGGCGTCTGCTCGGTCTGGATAAACAAACCTAAACTCCTTCATCGAGCGCTTGGCGGCGGGCCGCCCGGCATCGCTCAGGCTGGGAACGGGACGTCTCCGCCCCCAATCGGTACCCCCGGACGTAGGAACCGGCGCCCTGTCGATCAAGGTGATTCTTAGGTGAGACTGTACAATTATTATGGAAAGCAGAATTATTATTGCGCTATATCAATTAGATAGGCAATTCAATTTGAGTTTAGGCAGGCCCGCGTTCTCCAACACAAAGCCTCATTTCAGGGGAACCTTTGACAGAACGACGCGGAAACTGCGCGCACGCTCTATGAGATTGCATCGATCTCGGCCTCGGTGAGGGCGCCGGGAACGATGGTCAGGGGAATCCGAAGCTGACCACCGAGCTTGCCGGTAAACGCCGTGACCAAGGGGCCTGGCCCCTCGCCGCTCGAGGCGCTGCCCAGCACCAGAACCGAAATCGAGCGATCCTCGGCGACGAGTTTGAGCAGCTCGTCCCGACTTTTGCCCTCCCGGATATGAATGGTCGGAGGCTGGCCGGTTAAGGTGGCCGCCGCATCGGCATGCTTGGCCACCACGTCCTCGGCCTGCTGACGGGCTTCCTGGCGCATCAGGTCGACGACGGCCCCCCATTGCTGGCCCTCAGGCGGATCCATGACATAGAGCATGGCGACCCGGCCGCCGGTCCGTTTGGCCCGGCGACAGGCATATCTCAGCGCATTGCGCATTTCCGGGCTCTCGTCGACGACGACCAGAAAAACGCGCTCCTCGGGCCGGACGGGCTGCTCGCTCACACTCATGGTCGGCTCCCCTCCGTTACAGACGCCGCATGATCGCGCCACCCAGCCAGCCGGCGAACAGCGCCATGAAGACGGCGCCCAGGCCATAGAGCGCGCCGTCGTGGCTCGCCCATCCTGCCAGCTGGGCACTGAATCCAACCTTGCCGACGGGCAACGGCCGCGACACTGCGGCCACGATCTTGCCCTCGCGCAACAAGTAGGCCTTCACCTCGTAAACCCCCTCGGGCAGGCGGGACGGAAACGGCAGGTCGACGCGAAACAGCCGGCCGGCCTGCACCGTGACCTGGCCGATGGCCGCGGGATAGAGCCCTTCCCGGCGCTTCACCTCGACCAGCCCGGCGCGGAACTTCGCCAGCTCGGCCGCCACCCGCGAACCGACCGGCGTGACGGTCGACATCCGGTCCTCGAGCGACAGGATCTCGCCGCCGGCGCCGCGGGCGAGCAGCCGCTGCAGCGGCTGGCTGGCGGCAATGGCGTAGTAGGCGGGCACATCGTCGAACGACTGGCGTCCGGTATTGAGCCACAGGCCGAGAAACCTCTCCTTGCGCATCACCGTCTCGCGCGCCTCGGGGCCGACCACGACCACGACCACTTCGCCGGGCGGATCGAACATGCCGAACATCAGGATGCTCTCGCCCTGGAACGCCGACGTGATCGACACCCGGGCCCGCGACAGGTCGACGACCAGGTCGGGGGTCGCCGAGCCGGTGGGCACCGATGGCGGCGGCCCCGGCAGGCCGGAAGGTGGCGGCTCGGCACGAGGGCCCTGGGCGTGCGCGATGGCCGTCCATGTGAGGCCCGCCACAAACGCGATCAGCAGGCGTCTCACGGGTTCACCTCGCGGGGGCCGAGCGAGAAGGGCGAACTCGGCGTGCGCAGGAGTTCGATCAGCAACTCGGCCGCCACCGCCAGGATCAGGACCGACATCAGCCCGCGCAGGACGACGCCCGGCAGCTTGGCCGCGAGCCTGGAGCCGATCGGCGCGCCCACCACGCCGCCCAGGATCAGGAGCAACGCCAGCACGACGTCGACAGTGCCGTTGGTCGTGGCCTGGAGGAAGGTGACGTTGGCCGCCACGAACAGGATCTGGAAATTCGAGGTGCCGATCACGACGGCCGTCGGCATGCCGAGCAGGTAGATCATGGCCGGCACCAGCACGAAGCCGCCGCCGACACCCAGGATCGCCGACAGGATGCCGATCACGAACCCAAGGCCGACCGGCAGCAGCGCGCTGATATAGAGCTTCGACTTGTAGAACCTGAGCTTGAGCGGCAGGCGATGCACCAAGTAGTGGGTGTGCAGCTTGCCGCGGGGCGCTCCGGGATTCCGCCGCCGCTTCACGTAGGTGCTCAGGCTTTCGGCCAGCATGAGAAGGCCGATCGCCGACAGCATGACGACGTAGAGCACGGCGATGACGAAATCGATCTGGCCGATTCGCTTGAGGTAGGTGAACAGCGCGACGCCGGCCGAGGAACCGATCATGCCGCCCAGCAGCAGCACCAGGCCCATGCGGAAATCGACATTGCCGCGGCGCCAGTGGACCTGCAGCGACGACACGGAATTGGCGACGACCTGGTTGGCCTGGCTGGCGACCGCGACGGCCGGCGGAATGCCGACGAAGATCAGGAGCGGCGTGGCCAGGAACCCGCCGCCGACCCCGAACATGCCGGCGAGCAGACCGGCCGCCGCCCCCAGGCCGAGCAGGACGAACACGTTCATCGACTGTTCGGCAATGGGAAGGTAGATCTCCACCGCGCCGGCCTACTTCAGAAGGATGTTGCTGATTTCGCGCAGCTGGGTGCGCGCCCGCAGCAGGTAAAAGCCCTGGGCGGCGAGGTGATTGGGAATGAGAAACCCGTCGAGGTAGCCGTTCCACACGATCCAGGGCTGGAGATCGGCGGCGAGGCGGAACGTCTCCACCGTGCCGTTCCAGGCATTGGTCAGCCCCTTTTCCCGAATGATGTTCTCGAAGTCGACGCCCAGTTCGCGCAGGATCAGGTAATTGGCGTAGAGTCGGCCCTTGTTGAAGTAGAAGATGTCGTCGCACCTGGAATCGAACAGATCGCCGGACTTCTCGATGATGTGCTGGTCGATGACGCCCGAGTCCGAACCTTCATCGTTGGCGATGCGATCGAGCAGCGCCTGCAGATTGTCGGCGCGGCGTTCGAAGATCGCCTGACCCGAGGCCAGCCGCTTGTTGTAGGCCAGCAGCTTCTCGCGGCCGGCGCGATACTTCTGCGCCGACGTCGCCGACGGCATCAGCGACACGCTGGGCTGCCAGACCCAGATGTTGGGCTGCTCGTTCAGGAAGCCGCGTGCCTGCTCGAGGTCGCGGTCGGTCTGGCTGGAACCGCGGGTGCGGCCGAGCTGATCCATCAGCTCCGTGCTGAAGCGGCCGAGCGCCGCCGCGATTCCACGCTGAAAGTTCGGCATGTTGTCGAGCAACCCGGAGGGCATGAAGAAGGGCTGCATCGGCGTCCAGGTGTGGACGTTGACCTCGCGGTTGACCAGGTCGGCGGCAACGGCCACCGCGCGGCTTTCGCCCGGCGTCACATTGCGCGGTGCGAACTGCGGATCGTCGTCGATGTCCTGGACCACCAGCGCGCCCACCGGATAGTAGAGCAACGCGCTCACCACGGCGACGCGCCAGGCCCAGCCCCACGCCCGTCGGCCGCCGGATCCTTTCGCTCCTGGCATCGAGGGACGGAACGCGCGCACGCGATTCCATGTCCTGCGCCATAAGGAAGGCGCTGCTGCGGGCGGCGCGCCGTGATCGGGATCGAATGTCATGGCTGACCTTACCATTCGCCTCGTGACGAAACAGGGGCGCGGACTGCTAGAGTGCGGTGTTTCTTTGTCCCACGGAGTTGGTGAATGGCGCTCGATCCCGAATCCCAGCGGCTGCTCGATCTGACCGCGGCGGCCAACCGCCCGGCCTGGAACAGCTTGAGCCCGCAGGCGGCGCGCGATCTCTACCTGTCGCTCCGCCCGCCCGCGCAGGGCCCGCGTCCCTCGGGCGTCGCGGTGATCGACCGGACGATGCCCGGCCCCGGCGGCGCCGTGCCGATTCGACTCTATCGGCCCGAGGCGGCGGCGACCGGCGCGTTGCTGCCGGCGCTGGTGTTCGCCCATGGTGGCGGCTGGGTGTTCGGCAATCTCGAAAGCCACGACGTGCTCTGTGCCCGGTTTGCCCTCGATGCCGGGATCGCCGTCTGCGCCGTCGACTACCGGCTGGCGCCCGAGGCCCGCTTTCCGGCAGCCTTCGACGATGTCGTGGCCGCGCTGCAGTGGGTCCAGGCCAACGGCGCCTCGGTCGGCATCGATGCCGCCCGGCTCGCCATCGGCGGCGACAGCGCCGGCGGCAATCTCGCCGCCTCGGTCGCGATCTGGGCCCGCGATCACGGTGGCCCCCGCCTTCGCCTGCAGTTGCTGGCCTATCCGGTCACCGACGCGGTGGCGCGCACCGACTCCTACCGCCGCTTCTACGACGGCTTCGGCCTCAATGCCGAAACCATGGAATGGTTCTTCGATCACTACACGCCCGACAAGGCGAGCCGCGGCGACTGGCGCGTGTCGCCCTTGCGCGCCGCTTCGCTGGCCGGCCTGCCCCCGGCCCTGGTGATCACCGCCGGCTACGATCCGCTGCGCGATGAGGGCCGCGCCTATGCCTGGCGGCTGCAGCAGGAAGGCACGCTGGCCGACCTCGTCGAGTTCGGCGGCATGCTGCATGGCTTCCTGAGCGCGCCGATGCTGCTGCACGGCGCGCGGCGCGCGGCCGCCATCTGTGCCGCGGCGTTGCGCGAGGCGTTGGTGCTGCGCACCGTCTAAAGACCGACCTCGGCGGGCCCAACTTTTCAAAGTTGGCTCAAACTCGCCGACAGATATTTGGCTTTCCAGCCGCCGGAAAGCCAATAAATCCAGGCTCTCGCCCGGCTCAGCGGGCCCACCTGAAACGTGCGTGTGTTGGGCCGTCGAGTGGGCCCGGATCTGTGGCCGGATCTGGGCCCGAGCTTGCGCGCGATGAGCTGTCCACGGTTCGAGGCGCGGCTCTTTCCCTGTTGACGCCGGCACTGCCAGCACGAAGCCCTTGGGCTGATTGGATTGTGTCTCTCCACGAGTCAGGACTCGCGGCGGCTGCACCAAGCGCATAGCGCGACCCGCGGACGGCCGCGGGAGGTCTTGCCGACATGAATACGCCCGGCGGATTTTTCCGTCGAGCGTCTCCCATCATGGCTGGAATGCTGGCATAAATCTGCTGAACTTGCAACTTTACTATACTTCAATATTGCTTGCACATGGAAGCATATCGGCCTATATACCCGCCATGACCAATCCTGCCTTCTGCGCCGTCCTCAACCTCCTCGTTACCCACGCCCGCCTCGACGAGCGCTTCGACCATTCGCTCGGCGTCCTGCATGGCCTGTCGCTGAAGGAGACGCTGCTGCTGATGCACCTCGAACGCTCGCCCGGGACGCGGCTGAGCCGCATCGACCTGTCCAAGCGGCTGCATGTCAGCCCGTCGACGGTCACGCGCATGTGCGCCCCGCTCGAGAAGCGTCACGTGGTGGGCCGCGAACCCGACGCGCGCGACGCACGCCTGGCCTACGTCGTCCTCACCAGGGCCGGACAGCAGCTCGTAACCGACGCAAGGGCCACACTCGAGGGCCTGTCCGTCGACGTCTTCCGCGACCGCTGGACCAAGCCGGAGATCGCCTCGCTGGCCGACCTGCTCGGTCGCCTGACGGCCGGCCAGCCCAGCGAACTCGCCTAGAGGTTAGCGGAACACGTCCTTGCGCTGGCGGACCTCGGCGAACACCGCCGTGGGATCGCCGCCGGCCATGCCGACCGCAGCCTGTACGGCCGGCACGTCGACACGCAGGAACGGGTTGGTGGCCTTCTCCTCGCCGAGCAGCGACGGCACCGTGGCCTCGCCGCGGGCGCGGGCGGCGTCGATGGAAGCCGCGCGCGCCATCAATGCCTTGTTGCCGGTCTCGATGGTCACGGCAAAGCGGGCGTTGGACTGGGTGTATTCGTGGGCGCAGTAGACGCGCATGTCGTCGGGCAGCGCGCGCAGGCGGCTGAGCGACGTCCAGAACTGCTGCGGCGTGCCCTCGAACATCCGCCCGCACCCCAGCGCGAAGATCGTGTCGCCGCAGAACAGCGCCTGCTGGTCGCGGAAGGCATAGGCGATGTGGCCACTGGTGTGACCCGGGATGAAGAAGACTTCCGCCTCGGCCTCGCCGAAACGGTAGCGGTCGCCGTCGTCGACCTCGACGTCGATGCCGGGAATGCGCGCCCGGTCACGGCGGGGACCGACGATGGTGCAGCCGGTCGCTTCCTTGATCTCGAGGTTGCCGCCGACGTGATCGCCATGATGATGGGTATTGAGGATATGGGTGATCTTCCAGCGGCGTTTTTCCGCCTCGGCCAGGATCGGCCCGGCCACCGCCGGGTCGACGACCGCGACCGCCCCGCTCTGGGGCTCCCGCATCAACCACACGTAATTGTCGCTCAGGACCGGGATTCGGACGATGTCTAGTGTTGTGCTCATGATGCGCAACGCTAGCAGAGCTGGCCTGCACGGGCCATGGTCGCGAGCGTCCGATTTCTGCTAGGATTGACGCATGTGGAGCGACGTCCTCGACCTTGAGGAATTCTACGGCAGCACGCTTGGCCAGACCACGGCGCGGTTGCTGCGCGCCCGGCTGCGCGAAGTGTGGCCGAGCGTTCGCGGCGAGATCGTGCTGGGGCTGGGCTATGCCACGCCGCTGCTGCGGCCGTTCGTCGAGGAAGCCCAGCGCACGCTTGCCTTCATGCCGGCCCAGCAAGGCGTCACGCGCTGGCCGCGCGAGGGCCGCAACCTTTCGGCCCTGGTCGACGAGGTGGACCTGCCGCTGCCCGACCGTTCGGTCGACCGCGTGCTGCTGGTCCATGCCGTGGAATGCACCGAGCAGGTGCGGCCTCTGCTGCGCGAGATCTGGCGGGTGATGGCCGACGGCGGCCGCCTGATCGTGGTGGCGCCGACACGCGCCGGCTTATGGTCGCAGATCGACCGCTCGCCCTTCTACCAGGGCCATCCCTATTCCACCGGCCAGCTCGCCACGCTGCTGCGTGCCAACATGTTCGCGCCGCTGCGCCAGACGCGCGCCCTCTACATGCCGCCGACCCGCTCGCGGCTGGCCATGCGCATGGCGCCCGCGTTCGAGCGCTTCGGCCAGCGCTGGCTCGGCCGCTTCGCCGGCGTCAGCGTGATCGAGTCCGGCAAGCAGCTCTACGCCGGCATCGCCGAACGGGCGCAGAACCAGCCGGTCGCCGCCATGCGGCCGAAGCTGCGCATCGCCACGTCGCGCGACACCCCCCGCAGCGCGGGCGCCGCACGCAATGCCGGGGACGGCGAAGCCCCCGCCTCCTGACCTTCGGAAACAACGACATGTCACTTTCTCCGCGCGTCATCGCGCTGCTCGGTTTTGGCGAAGCGGGCTCGGCCATCGCTCGCGGTCTCTGTGCCGAACGTGGATGGCGCGGCCCGTCAAAGCCCGGAGACAACGCGCCACGCCGCGTGATCGCCATCGACACCGCCCTCGACAAAGACGCGCGGGGCACGGCATTGGGCAAGACCGCGCGCGGCCTCGATGTGGCGATCGAAGGCACCTATACCGAGGCGCTGCGCGAAGCCGACCTGGTGATCTGTGCCGTCCAGGGCGAGTTCGCCCGCGATGCCGCCGCCGCCGCCGCACCGCTCCTGAAGAAGGGTGCGCACTACCTCGATCTCTGCACCATCACCGGCAAGATGTCGGACGAGGATCGCGCCGAGATCGACAAGGGCGCCGGCCGCTACATCGACATCGCCGTCATGGGCGGCTTCTTCAGCCAGGGCATCAAGGCCCCCATGCTGGTGGCGGGCGAAGACGCGGGCGACATGGTGGCATGGATGAACGCCAACGGCTTCGTCGCCACGCTGCTGGGCCCGAAGCCCGGCAGCGCGTCGTCGGTCAAGATGCTGCGCAGCACGCTGGTCAAGGGCATCGAGGCGCTGGGTGTCGAAGCGCTGGTGACGGCCAAGCGCCAGGGCATCCTCGAGGAGGTGCTGGGCTGCCTGGGCGACGCCGACGCGCAGACCTTGCGCGGCTTCATCACCATGCTGGTGCGGACGCACGTCGTGCATGCGCATCGCCGCTGGGAAGAGATGGGCCTGGTGGCGCAGACTCTGCGCGAGACCGGCGTCGATCCCCTGATGACCGAAGCCACCGAGCGCAGCCACCGCCGCACCGTCGACGCCCATATCGCGCCGGCCGACGGACAGGTGCCGAGCCTCGACGAGGCATTGGAGATTCTGTCGGAGAAGGTCGTCCGTGGCGTCTGATGTTTTCGCCACGTCGGTATTCGATCGCCTCGTCGCCCTGCTGACGGAAGCCAAGGCGACGTTCCGCGTCATCGAGCACGCGGCGGAGGGCAAATCCGCCGAGATCAGCGTCATCCGCGGCAACCGGCCCGACCAGGCCGCCAAGGCCATGGTGCTCGACGTGCGTGGTGGCGGCGGTGGCCGGCGCCATGTGCTGGCCATCCTGCCGGGCAGCCGCAAGCTCGACTTCGCCGCGGTGGCGACCTTGTTCGAGGCGCGCAAGTGCGGCTTCGCCTCGCCGGAGACGGCGCAGGAGCTGACCGGCTGCGCGATGGGGGAGGTGCCGCCCTTTGCGCTCAACCCCGCCCTCACCATCGTGGTCGAAGAGGACCTGCTCGCCAACGAGACGCTCTTTTTCAATGCCGGCCGGCTCGACCGCTCGATGGAACTCGATACCCGCGATTGGCTCGCCGTCGCGCAGCCCCGCGTGGCGAAGATCGCCGCCAAGGCCTGACACCGTGGTCGAGTGGCGCTTTCGCAACGCGACGGAGGAGGACTTCGAACCGCTGCTGGCGATCCGCATCGACGTGATGCGCGAGCATCTGGAGCGCGTGTTCCGCTACAAGCCCTCGCGCGCGCGTCGCATTTTTCGCGAGCATTTCGCGGAGCCTGGCCTGCGCGCAATCACGATCGGCGATGAGCTCGTCGGCTGCGTGGGTTTCCGCAAGGGCGATGGTGAAATCAAGCTCGACTCGTTCTATCTCGACCGCCGCCTGCACGGTGGCGGGCTGGGCTCGAAGATCCTGAAGGTGCTGCTGGCCGAAGCCGATGCAGCGGGTCTTCCCGTTCGCCTGGAAGTCCTGACCGGCAGCAAGGCCGACCGCTTCTATCTCCGCCACGGCTTCGTGAAACTGAAGGAAGACGAGATCGAGGGCCACTATGAAAGGCCAGCAGCGCGACGCTGACTTTCGCCGTTCTGGCAGATCTGCAGATCTTTGAACCGCGAGGGTTCCAGCTTGTTAGTGAAGAGCACTGGACTTTCTGCCCAGAAAGTCACATATTGAATTAATGGCTCAACCGCCTACTGAAATCGACATCGTCGCAGCATTTGGTGGGACGGCCGACTATGGGCAGCGGTTTGCTATTTATATTCCGAACAAGGATCGTGATGGCGCACCGGTCGACCAGAAGAAATGGATCGATTTGACGATACAGTTGTTGGCCCGTGTATCGGGTGGCGCGACTGCGATGCCACCAGTTACGGGCGCATGGCGTAATCCTGAGACGGATGCGTTGATCATTGAGGAGCCGGTAGTTGTCTACTCATACGTAAAGCCCGCTCCGTTCGCTGAGCGGCTGCAGGAACTATCGGCATTCGTCAAACAGATGGGACGTGAGACAAACCAAGGAGCGATTGCTCTCGAATTCGACGGAGAGTTCTTCACGGTTGAAGATTTCTCCGAGTAAACACCATCAAGGGCGGGCTTTGGGCCCACCCTTGGCATGGGCGAAGGAGGCCCGGCCGATGGAAAACAGGAACGATAGAGCAGACGGCATTAAACTCGTCGCGCGAACGGCTCGGAATACCTTAGAGAATAAGTCTAGCAAGCCAACCCCACTTCCAATTCGTGATGTGGTTACAGCCCTCAACGGGCGACCACTGGCAATGAAAATCGGGAACACTTTAGCTCCAGTTACGCTTCTAGCTATTCGAGAAGTACTGATGGAACGACTTCGCTCTACTGGCGGGCGACCGGCGCTATCCGGAGATAGTTCACGTCAACGAGTGCAAGTTTTGGCGAAGGATTGGCAAAAAATCACGTCTATTGCTAATCGTGTTGAAGTCGGACGCCACAAGCCATCGCCCGCTCAAGTCGCAAGTGTACTAATTCATTTTGCGCTAGAGAATGTCTCTAGCGGAGAGATTGATAATCTAATGCGCACCAATCCCAAGGACTGGCTCACTTCAAAAACCGGCCAGTAGCGTGCCCAACTAGAGGCTAATCCCGCCGCAGCATGAACACCGCCTGTTCGCCGAACAGGTTGGCGAGCGGCGGCGGCATGCGGATCGGGCGGCTCTTGCTGTTGAGCACGATGGCGCGCTCGATCCTGACGCCCATGTCGCGGCAGAGCGCGCGGAAGTCGTCGATGCTGCAGAGATGGATGTTGGGCGTATCGTACCATTTGTAGGGCAACGACGTGGTTTGCGGCATGCGGCCGCCGAACACCATCCTGAGCCGCACCTGCCAGTGCGCGAAGTTGGGGAACGACACGATCGCCCGCTTGCCGACCCGCAGCATCTGCAACAGCACCTCGCGCGGCTCTCGCGTGGCCTGCAGCGTCTGGCCGAGGATCACGTAGTCGAAGGCGGCGTCGGGATAGGCCCGCAGATCGGCATCGGCATCGCCCTGGATGACCGACAGGCCGTTGGCGACGCAGGCGTTCACGCCGGCCTGGCTGAGCTCCATGCCGCGCGCATCGACCCGCTTGAAGTTCACAAGATAGGCCAGCAGCGCGCCGTCGCCGCAGCCGATATCGAGCGCGCGGGTGTCGGGCGCCACCATGTCGGCGATGAGCTGAAGGTCGACGCGGATCGACGTCACGACAAGTCCTTGAGGCCACGCACGGCGGCCGCGCCCTTGAGGAAGCCGCTCAGCGTGCGGAACATCTCGGGCTCGTCGAGCAGGAAGGCGTCGTGGCCCTTGTCGCTCGCGACCTCGACGAACGACACGTTGGCCGCCGCCGCGTTCAGCGCATGGACGATCTCGCGGCTCTCGCGCGTCGGGAACAGCCAGTCGCTGGTGAAGGACATCAGGCAGAAGCGCGTCGCCGATTTGCGGAACGCGTTGGCCAGCACGCCGCCATGGGCGCCGGCGAGATCGAAATAGTCCATCGCCCGGGTGATGTAGAGATAGCTGTTGGCGTCGAAGCGATCGACGAAGGTCGAACCCTGATGGCGCAGATAGCTCTCGACCTGGAAATCGGCATCGAAGCCGAAGCCCAGCGCATTGCGGTCCTGCAGGGCGCGGCCGAACTTGCGCTGCAGCGCCTGCTCCGAAAGATAGGTGATGTGCGCGGTCATGCGCGCGACCGCGAGGCCACGCGCCGGCACCGTCTGGTGCAGGCGATAGTCGCCGCCCTTCCATTCGGGATCGGCCATGATCGCCTGGCGGCCGACCTCGTGGAACGCGATGTTCTGGGCCGAGTGGTGCGCGGCGCAGGCGATCGGCACGGCCGAGAAGACACGCTTGGGATAGGTCGCGGCCCATTCCAGCACCTGCATGCCGCCCATCGACCCGCCGATGACGCAGAAAAGATCGGGGATGCCGAGATGATCGAGCAGGGCTGCCTGGGCGCGCACCATGTCGCCAATGGTCACCACCGGGAAACGCAGGTTCCAGGGCTGGCCGGTCGAGGCCTCGCGCGCCAGCGGACCGGTCGTCCCCATGCAGTGGCCCAGCACATTCACGCAAATGATGAAGTAACGCGCCGGATCCAGGACCTTGCCCGGTCCGACCAGGCTGTCCCACCAACCTTCCTTGCCCGTCACCGGATGCCGCTCGGCGACGAACTGGTCGCAGGAGAGCGGGTGGCAGACCAGGACCGCATTGGTCTTGTCGGCGTTCAGCGTGCCGTAGGTCTGATAGGCGACGCGATAAGGGCCGAGATCGACGCCACAGTCGAGACGCAACGGCCGCCCGTCGCCCAGGACCGCGTGGCGGCATTGGGCGAGCGCCATTTGCTCGGCGTCGGTCAGATCCTGGAGCAACGTCCTCTCCAACGAAAAAAGCCCCCGACCTATGGCCGGGGGCTTTTTTCAAAGCTCTCCGACCTTTTAGCGAGGATTAACGTGGCCGCAAGCCGGTCGGCTCAAATTCCACGGACCACATTTATACGGACCTCGCCGCACGGGTGCAAGCAGCTTCAAGCTTGTTTGCCTTTACGCGATGTGGCTGAACGTAGTATCGCCGCTGCGCACAGGAATTACCGACCTTATGAACGCACCCACTCTCGACAATTTGCGGCAAGAAATCGACGCCATCGACGGCGAACTTCACGGCCTGATCGGCCGGCGTGCCGACGTGGTGAGCCGGATCGCGGGGACCAAGCCGGCCGGCGGGCTGGCGCTGCGGCCAGGCCGCGAGGCCCTGGTCATGCGCAAGCGCCTGGCGACCCACCAGGGTCCCTTCCCCGTGGCTGCCGTCTTTCGCATGTGGCGCGAGATGATGTGCGCGCTCACCCTGATGCAGACGCCGGGACTGAAGATCGCCATCTGCCGGCCGGCCGAGCAGCCCGGCTACTGGGACCTCGCGCGCGATCACTTCGGCTGCCAGATCCCCTTTGTCGCCCACGACACGCCGGCCCAGGTGCTGGCCGCGGTGCGTAGCGGCTCGACGACGCTGGGCATCGTGCCGGCCCCCATCGAATCCGATGTCGCCCCGTGGTGGCCGTTGCTCGCCGGCGGCGATGCGACCTTGCCGAACATCGTGGCCCGCCTGCCCTTCCTCGGCATGCCCAATGCTCGCGCGCGCGGCATCTCGGCCCTCGTGCTCGCCCGCATGGAGCCCGAGGAAAGCGGCGACGATCGCGCCCTCATCGCGCTGGAAACGCCGGCCGGGCTCAGCCGCGACCGCATTGCCGGCGGCCTGGTCAAGGTCGGGCTGCCGGGCTTCACATCGGTGCTGGACCAGGTTGTCGACGGTGTGCATCACTATCTCATCGAACTGCCGGGCGTGATCGTCGATGGCGACCTGCGACTGCGCGAACTCGGAGAGGCCTTGGGACTGAAGAGCGGCCGTGTCGCCGCGATCGGTGCCTATGCCGTTCCGTCCGATCTTCGGCTCTGAGGGCGTGCGGCCCTGACCACTTACAGGAGACTGCCATGACCGCGCTCACCCCGCGTCCGGGCATCATGAAGATCGCGCCTTACGTGCCGGGCAAGGACTCGGTCGAGGGCAAGGAGACCATCGCCAAGCTGTCGTCCAACGAGGGCGCGCTGGGGCCAAGCCCCAAGGCAATGGCGGCCTACGCCAAGGCGGCGGCCGAGCTGCACCGCTATCCCGACGGCAACGCCGAGAAGCTGCGCAAGGCGATCGGCCGCCACTACGGACTCGACCCTGCGCGCATCGTCTGCGGCGCGGGCTCCGACGAACTGCTCAATCTGCTGGTCCGCGCCTACTGCGGCCCCGGCGACGAGCTGCTCCACAGCGAGTTCGGCTTCCTGATGTACGCCATCAACGCGCTGGGCGTCGGCGCCACGCCGGTTGCGGCCAAGGCCAAGGATTTCGGCAGCGACGTCGATGCCCTGCTGGCGGCGGTGACGAACAAGACGCGCATCGTCTGCCTCGCCAACCCGAACAATCCGACCGGCACCTACACCACCAAGGACGAGGTGCGCCGCCTGCATGCCGGCCTGCCCAGGAACGTGCTGCTGGTGATCGATGCGGCCTATGCCGAGTATGTGAGCCGCAACGACTACGAATCGGGCGTCGAGCTGGTCGACCAGGCCGAGAACGTCGTGATGACCCGCACCTTCTCCAAGATCTACGGGCTGGGCGGCCTCAGGCTGGGCTGGATGTACGCCCCGGCCGGCATCGTCGATGTCATGAGCCGGCTGCGCCAACCGTTCAACGTCAACCTGCCGGCGCAGATCGCCGGCATCGCGGCGATGGAGGACATCGCCCACATCGATGCCAGTCGCACCAACAACGACATCTGGCTGCCCTGGCTCAGCACTGAGCTCGCCAAGCTTGGCCTGAAGCCGCTGCCCAGCGTCGGCAACTTCCTGCTGGTGGGCTTCGGCTCCAGGGAACGCGCGGCGGCCGCCAACGACTGGATGATGAACGACGGGCTGATCCCGCGCATGGTCGCGGGCTATGGCCTGCCCGAGCATTTGCGCATCACCATCGGCACCGAGAGCGAAGTGAA
>Ga0163144_10006096_pt1 | contig 26682 bp, 24 predicted proteins | sample OliLak19BULKMAT1_FD_123175 | JGI IMG/M metagenome (GOLD analysis project Ga0163144, IMG submission 123175) | Freshwater microbial mat bacterial communities from Lake Vanda, McMurdo Dry Valleys, Antarctica - Oligotrophic Lake LV.19.BULKMAT1 | ecosystem: Environmental > Aquatic > Freshwater >...
CGCGCAGCTCACGCGCCTTCGCATGCAGGTTCTGCGCGACGACTCGCCTAGAGCACCGATCAGGTTGAATCACCGGTACAAACGGCCGATTCTCTTGCTGCGACGCGCGGCGGAGCGGAGCGACGAGGCTCAGATTACTGTCAGTAGTCTTGCGGTGCTCACTCCTCGGGCGCGCGTCTCGCGTCGGACTCGACCGTTTCTACTCGGGTTTCAACCTGTTCGGTGCTCTAGACAAGGCCTGCGAGGCACGCGTTCGGCGGCGAGGTCGTCGTTGGATCAGCGCCGCTGCCGACATCGCACAAAATTGGCGGCGATCACCGCTCGAAGAAGTAGCGCGCCACCAACGCCGAGTGGTACCCCCAAATCGGCGGCAGAAACACGCCGCCGTCGTGGTCGAATTCGAACTGGCCGCGGCTGCCAAAGCGAAAGGACGCGATCGACACGCTTGGCCCGTGGAGGGGCAGCGCGCCGACTGGGTCGTTGTCTTCGGTGACGTACGCCGCGACCCCGAGGCGGCCCTCGTATCCAGCCCACATGGACCAGCGAGGCACTGGGCTGAAGCGGAACGCAGCTCGGACACCGGGCAGTGCCGTGACGTAGGCCGAGTCGGAGACGCCCGCCCCGATGCCGAAGAGCCCCGTGAGCCGAAAGTCGACCCCGCGGCTCAGACCCACGTTGAGCGAACCTTCGAGGGTCGCGAGCGCTCCAGTCGGAATCAACCAAAAGCTCAAGATGTCGACGCCGCCGCCCAGGGAGTACGAGACGCCTGGGCGAGCCCAAGCCTCCCGCTCCGCGTCGGGGGGCTCGTCTGCGAGCGCGGGCAGTGCCACGCTCACCGACGCCACTACGAGGCAGCGGCGCGCCCAGCTCAGGGGCCAAACCCAGCTCAGGGGCCAAACCCAGCTCAAGGGCAAGCCCAGCTCAGGGGCAATCGGGCTCGATGCTCAGGCAGTTGCTGCAATCGGCGAAGTCCCAAGTCGTGGTGCCACCGCAATCGCACCAGCCGTCGTTGGCGTAACCGCAGTCGTCGAGCTGCCCGCAACAGCCGACCTGCATACTTGCGGCGGCGCAGCCGTTGGGACAGGTGTCGACGTTGGCGCACTCCGGATCGCTGGAGATGCAGCTCGTGCAGTCGGCCTCGTCCCAAGCCTGCGCGCCCTCACAATCACAGACGTCGTTGTCGGCCAAGCCGCAGCTATTGGCGGCCGTGCAGCAAGCGCCCGCATCGAGCGTGCAACCGCCGGTGCAAGTGGTGACTTTTTCGCAGGCGAGGCAGCTCGAGCAATCGGCCACGTCCCAGTCGAAGAGGCCTCCGCAGTCGCACGACCCGTCGCCAGACCAGCCGCAAGGGTTGTCTGCAGCGCAGCAAATGGCGTCCACCGGGCGACAGTCGTTCGGGCACGTGTCCGGGGCGATCACGATTGGGATCAGCGCGCTGTTGTTGTCGTACGTCTCTTCAGCCAGCGTGTGCTCGTAGTTGAGGCGAATCTCGAGCTGGTAGTTGCCTGGCGGCACCTCGGTGATGTCGACCCATTGGCAAGGCAAGCTGCTCTCGTAGATGTCCGACCAGCCCTTCGAGATGCCCTGGAACGAACAGTTGTATTGACCCTCGGTCTCGGTGCCCTCGAGCGCCTGGTAGTCGAGCAGGCAGAACGCTTGCTTGTGGCCGACGGCGAGCGCGTCACCGTTCTCGTCGAGCAGTCGATATTCGGCGTAGCCTTGAAAGTGATAGTGCTGGTGGCACTGGGAGAACTGGAACAGGTCATTGCCGGTGGGGTCGCCGAGGAACAGATCTCCTTCCCCCGTGTTTGGCGTCTTCAAGCTGAAGCGCAGCAGGGTGCGATCGCCGAGCGCGTCGATGCAGCCCTCTTCGAAGGAGCAGGAGCCCTCCACGAATGTCTTCTGCAGAATCTCGGTCGTCGCGACCAGATAGTCTTCGTCGATCGACAGATCGGGCAGGGGGCAGACGCCGCCTTCACATTTGCTGCCCAGCGGGCAGCACACAGCGCCGCAGTCGAGCGAGCTGGGGCACTCCGCGGTGCAGCCGTACACGCTGGTCGCAGGGTCGAGCTGACATTGTTCGCCGTCTTCGCAGATGGAACCGTCAGGGCACACATTCGGGCAGCCAGCGCCTGGCGCGCCGCAATAGCTTGCGCCCACACCGGGACAACAGCTGGAGCTCGGCTCGCAACAGATCTGCCATGGGTCGGCGTCGGCCGTTGGGTCGTCGCCGTCACAGGCGAAGCGCCCAACGGGGCAGCCTGCTGCGCACGAGACTTCGTCGACGCAGATCGGAGCCGACCCCGAGCACGACGCGCAGCCGTCGAAGGTTTCTCCACCTGCGCCACCTGCGCCGTTACCCCCCGGCGCGCTGCCGCCGTTGCCTCCGGCGCTGGTGGAGTCGTCGCCGCAGCCCGCGATCAGAAGCAGTCCAACGACCGGGAGCGCGACCACGAGCCCAAGAGCGCGACAGGAGAGCGGCATGCCGCCAGGGTACACCAGACCTCGGTTGCAGGCAGGCCCAAGCAAGGGCATACCTTGCAACCATGAAGGCTTTTCTTGGGCTCCTCGGCCTTGGCTGCGCGCTGTGCGCAATGGCATGTTCCAGCGTCGGGACGGGTGGCACCGGTGGGCCAGAGGCGGGAGGCGCCGGCGCAGGAGGCGGCGCCGACGGGGGAGGGGTGCCCCTCAGCGGTGAGATCACCATCAAGAACCTGAATGTGACGGTCGACAAGGTCGACGGGCAGGTGAGCCTCACCTTCGTGCTCGAGAACGGCTTGGCCAAAGACATCGATGGCTGCAACGCAGGCTCGCTCAGCGCTTCGAGCGGCGACGAAGCGCTGGTCGACCCGTATCAGTATGGGGAGTGCGACGGCTTCGACCCGATGGAGGTCGATGGGGTCGCCTCGTTCTGCGCAGATAGCGCCTACAACTCGGCGTGCGACTACGGTGTCTATTCGGGCGTGACCACCGGCGTGCTCGAGGTCCACGGCATGAGCGACAACGCCACCAGTCACCCGTGGGAAGCGGCGGGTACCGAATACACGCTGACCCTCGCGTTCATCATGAGCGACGCTGAGCTCGTCGAGACGACCGCCACCGCCGTCATCCAATAGGCGAGCTGAGGGCTGCTCGGCTCATCGGCTGAGGGTGGTCGAAGGCTATCGGCTTCGAAGGTCAGCCCCATGCTGGCGGAAAATTGCCAGCCGGCATCGGGCCCGCGGAAAGTTGGAGCGCGCCCCACGCGGCCGCGAAGAGCGCCTCGCGCCGCTTGGAGAACTCGCTCCACGCCAGAAACAGCAAGATCGCCGCGACCGGGAAGCACACCGCCCAACTGACTCCGAGGAAGATGATCCCTTTGTCCTCGAGCTCTGCTTCGATCTTCAGATCCACCGCGTAGCCCTGGCCCATCGGCACGGCGATCAACGTGACCTTGGGCACTGTTCCGTAGCCGCTCTCGGAGCCTTTACCCAGCCAGCTCGACGGGCCGATCTGTGCAAGCGCGATGTGACCCTCGCGAAACAATGCTTCGTTGATGCGCGTGGCCGTGCCGTAGATGTCCGCATGCGGCAACATCTGACGCTGAATCAGCTCGAACATGGCAGCGCACTGTACAGCACCCCGCGCGACAGCGAGGCACAAGGCCCCACGCGTGGACAGTGTCGCAGACTATGACAGGTGTCCGCCGTGCACCCCCCAACCCAGAGGAAGTTCTGGGTTTTTCGGTTGGTCGGTGAAAGGATCGATGAGTCGGCGGCACTCAGTCCACTCACCGCACGGAGGCTTCTAATGCGCGCTTTAGGCTTCACCTCTCGGGGGGTCACCGGCTTCGTCGTCGGGCTCGCCGTCGTCATCGCCGGTTGTTCGGACGACGGCGACCCTGTCACCGGCGGCGGCGGCGGCGGTGGCCAGTCTTCTGGCCCGTCGTCGGGTGGCAGCAACAGTGGCGGCTCGAGCGGGCAATTCACCGGCGGCAACGGCAGCGGCGGCAGCCCACCTGCCTGCGTCAATCTGGAGTGTCAGCAAGTCGACTGCCCCACCGCGGGCGCCACCACCACGATCAGCGGCAAGGTGTATGTACCGGCTGGCAGCGTTCCGCTCTACAACGCCGTCGTCTACGTACCCAACGCCCCGCTCAGCCCGATCGTCGACGGCGCGACCTGCGATACCTGCGCATCGATGCTGACAGGCAGCCCGCTCGTGTCGGCGCTGACCGACACCGCCGGCAGCTTCATCCTCGAAGACGTGCCGGTGGGCAGCGACATCCCGGTGGTGATTCAGATTGGCAAGTGGCGTCGCGAGATCGTCATCCCAGCGATCACCGAGTGCCAAGACAATCCCATTACGGATGTCGAGCAGACCAGCTTGCCATCGAACCAGAGCGAGGGCCACATCCCGAAGATCGCGCTCACGACGGGTGGTGCCGACCCGCTCGAGTGCCTGTTGCGCAAGATCGGCCTCGAAGACTCCGAGTTCACGCTCGAGAGCGGCACCGGTCGCGTGAATCTCTTCGGCGGCAATGGTGGCTCCAACCAATACACGGGCAGTCTCAATGGCGGCGCCAGCATGACGCCCACGCAGACATTCTGGAGCGACGCGGCCACGTTGAACAGCTACGACATCGTGCTGCTTGCCTGTGAAGGCGCGCAGAACATCGGTGACAAGCCACAGGTCGCGCGCGACGCGATGCGGGACTACACATCGCTCGGCGGCCGCGTCTTCGCGTCGCATTGGCACAACGTCTGGCTCGAACAAGGTCCAGCCGACTTCCAGAGCATCGCCAGCTGGGGCGCCTCGGGTGATCCGCCCGACCCTTTCGACACACTGATCGATACCAGCTTCCCAAAGGGCGTTGCCCTTTCCGAGTGGCTCGTCAACGTGGGGGCGTCGCCCACGCTCGGCCAGCTTTCGATCACGGAGCCGCGCCACACCATCGCTTCCATCTCCGCAGGTGCCCAACGGTGGATCTACGGCGCGGGCTTCGACGCCATCCAGTACTTCACCTTCAACACGCCGATTGCGACACCACCTGAAGAGCAATGTGGACGCATGGTGTTCAGCGATCTGCACGTGTCTTCTGGCGACAGCGTCGGCGATGACTTCCCGGAGGGGTGCACGACGACCAGCTTGTCCCCGCAAGAGAAGGCGCTCTTGTTCATGCTGTTCGATTTGTCTTCCTGCATCCAACCGGACGACGATCCCCCGTGTCCCCCGACCCAGAACCCCTGCGGCGAAGCGGGCGACCCTGCCTGTGGTGGCACCTGCGTCGACGGCTGTTGCCAGCCGATTCCGCAATAGTCCGCTGTCTTGCGTTTTCGCCCTTTTGCTCTCGAGCGCTACTTCGCGCGCTACGAGTTCAGCGTTCTTCTACTGCGCGTCCGACTGCCGGACGCGCACCGTCGCCGATCTCATGGCCCTGGAGCCATCGCTCTCCGAGCGCCTCGGCTCGCTGAAGTTCAGTTCGCGAAGACCCCGTAGAGAATCAACAGCAACATTGGCAAGAACACGTAGAACAAGAGCGGCACCATCGGCGAGCTCTGGACGGGCTCGGTCGGGCCGTCTTTGTTTGCGTCCATGTTCGGCTTCGCGTCCACGACTGCGTCGGCAGGCGATTTTGCCTTGGTCGGCTTCATGTCGTCTCCAAGATCGGTATGGCTCGGCGAGAGGTCGCCGAGCGGAAACCCGAGAGTCAGGCGGATACGGAAACCACCGCTGGTGGAGCGTGCCGCCGCTAGGATTGGAGTCGAAAGCGAGCGGGTGGCGCACGAGGCTCGGGCAGCCGCCGTTGCGACGTGTCGCCCGCTACGACGGGAGGCGCGCACACGAAGCGCGGGAGCGCTTCACTCAAGAAAGGCGAGCGGAGGCGGTCGCTGATGAGCGCGTTGTCCGGCGTGGGGCCAGGGGTTCGCTTTGCGTTGGCGGCGGAGCCCCGATCTTCTGCCGCCTGCCACTCCGGGCGGGTGCGCACCAGGCGAGCCGCATCGCGCCGATTGAGGGCCGGCTCGCTCGGGAGCGCTGGCATCGAAGCGGCGTCTCCACGGTGGAGCCCCGGTGGCGCTGCGGATGGCCCGCTCGACCCATCGCTGAGCAGGCAAATAAGGACGCAAACGAGCGCAATCGAGGCTGCGAGAGCCGCAGTGACGCGCTTGGAAGCGTGGGCGCCGAGGTGCACCCATGGGTGGTATCACGCCACTCCGAATAGGCGACTGCTTCCTTTGCTCATTCTCGTGATGCGCTACGCTCGTCGAACGCGCTGATCTGGCGTTCGAGGACTCCATTGCCCACCAACAGAGGTTCACTCAAGCTCTTCGAGCTCCGCGGTATCGAGGTTTTTCTCCACTGGTCGTGGCTGATCGTCGCGGTGATCGAGATCATGTTGCGGCGCGAGCGCTATGCGTCGCTCGCGTGGAACATCGCAGCCTATCTGTCGCTCTTCGCGATCGTGCTTCTGCACGAGTTCGGGCACGCGCTGGCTTGTCGATCCGTGGGCGGAAAGGCAGATCGCATCGTGCTCTGGCCGCTAGGCGGCATCGCGTACGTGCTGCCCCCGCCGCGCCCGGGCGCGTTGCTCTGGAGCATTGCGGCTGGCCCGCTGGTCAACCTGGTGTTGTTCGTTCCATCGCTTCTCGCCTGGCGTTTGACCGAGGGCGCCGTCTCAGCGGACCTCACCAAATATTTTCAGGCATTGGTCTTCATCAACGCCGGACTGTTCATCTTCAACTGCCTGCCAGTGTACCCCCTCGACGGTGGGCAGATGTTGCGGGCTGTCTTGTGGTTCTTCGTCGGCCGATCCAAGAGCTTGCTGTACGCGTCTCTGTTCGGGCTGGTGGGCGCCGTCGCCTTCGCAGGCATCGGCATCTATTTCAAGAATTTCATCATCGTCGCCATTGCCGTATTCGGGGCCATGCGCTCTTGGGCGGCTGCGCGTGGGGCACGCGCGCTCGAAGCGCTGCTGGCCGCGCCGGTGCACGCAGATGCTGCCTGCCCAGCGTGCGCCGAGTCGCCGCCGCAAGGTCTGTTTTGGCGCTGCGCCTGCGGGGCGGGCATGGACGTATTTCAAATGCCTCTGTGTACGACCTGCAATCGTCTCTCGCTGACGCCGATGTGCCCGCATTGCGGGCAGAGCCATCCTGTCGAGCGCTGGCAGCGCGCGCTCTGATCGCTGCGCGCTAAAGCGCGCGGGTGGCGGCGTGCTCGGGGATCGCAAAAAACGAGGTGCGTTGCGTGTCGCTCATGCCCTCGGAGCGTTCATCGAGGCGAGCCTTTGCTCGCATCGCAGCTGCCCGCGCGTCGTCCGCTTTGCCCGATGCTGCCAGCGCCTCGACGTGAGCGAGGTTGATCCAGCCCTCCGCCAGATCATTGGTGGAAGTTTGGTTCATCAGCTCGATCGCCAGCTCTGCGCGCCTCAATGCCTCTGCCGCGTCACCCAGTCGTGCAGCGCTGCGAGCGCATGTCGCGTGGGCATAGGCCAAGGTCGGCGGCACCAAGCCAGGCTCTTCTACCGCGGAACGGGCCAGCGCGAAGGCCTTCTCGGCGTCCCCTGCCAAGAGCTCGGTCACCGCCAGCAAGTGCAGTGTGAAGCCGACATTGATTCGATCTTTGCGCGCCGCTGATTTGTCGGCAACCTCTCTTGCTAGAGCGCGTGCCTCTTGCATGCGGCCTAGACGCCCGAGCGCGCTCGCCGCGAGCCCGCCACCGTAGAGCGCGACGAACCCCACCCCCAGCCTGGCACCCAGCTCGCGGCCTTTGTTGGCGAGCTCGAGCGCCTGCGCGTAGTCACCGAGCGCGAGCTCCGCATACGCGGCGTCAACCAATGCGAACGCCTGCAATCGCAGATCGTAGGCTGCCTCGAAGTGCTCGGCGGCCAGCTCTGCCGAGGCGCGCGCGACATGCGGCTTGCGTGCGATGCCGAAGCGGGAAGCATACACGTTGACCATCTCCATCCAGCCGCGCGTCAAGCGCGCCGACTCACCGGCGGGCTCGTGCGCGAACAAGCGGTCGCGCACCGTGTCAGCCATCTTCAGCTGGCCGGCTCGATAGAGCAGCAGCGCGACGACAGCGTGAATGCGGATGTGGACGATAGAGGCGCCGCTATCGAGCGGCATGAAGGCGACACTGCCGACAATCGGCAAAAGCTGCTCGAGCGGGACGGCGCCGCCGCCCAGGAGCAGCAGGCCTGCGCCTGCGCTGCACCAATCGATGCTGCCTGGCTGCAGCACCCGCAGCGCTTCTGCGGCTCGCTCACTCATCTCGTCGAAGCGGCCCGCCCAGCCGAGTGCCTCTACCTCGATTGCCAGCAAATGCCCGCGTCGTTCTTCGTTGGGCTCGCGCTGACGTGCCTGCTCCGCGAGCTCGACGCAGCGGACGAAGTCAGCACCTTCCAAAGCCTGCTCTGCTGCGCGGCCGAAGAACAGCGCCGCGCGCGCCGGCTCGTCGGCGCGCTCCCAGTGCTCGGCGAGTCGGACGGCGTCGCGTTCACCGCGCGCCTCGAGCCAGTCCGCTGCCAGGCGGTGGCCGGTCGCGCGGTCAGCGGGGGTCAACGTGTCGTAGGCAGCATCGCGTACCGTTGCATTGCGAAACGTGACTTCTTCTTCGCCCGCGAAGCGACCGCGCTCGCGCCGCTCGATCAAGCCTGCACGGGCGAGCTCGTCAACGGCGTCACGCGTGGTCGGGCTGTCGCCTTCTGCGCCCAGGAGGACCCGGATGGCGCCCACCCAAGCGGAGAGCCCGAACACGCTCGCAGCTCGCAAGGCTCGGCGAGCGCTAGGACCAAGCTGCTCGAATCGTAGCGCAACGAGCGCGAGCACCGTCTCTGGGAGAACGGCGTCGTCGCTGGACGCAGCGCTACGCACGAGCTGCTCGAGGAAGAGCGGGCTGCCGGCCGCGCGCTCCAGGATGCGCAGCACCACGTCATCGTTTGCGTCCGCGAGAGCGGCGCGCACGAGGCGCTCTGCCGGACGCCGACCGAGTTCGCCGAGCGTGATGTTGGTGGGGTTTCGCTGGGCCCAAAGAGCCGGAAAAAGCTGCCCGATCTCCGGCCGGCCGATGCCCAAGACAACGATGGGCCGCTGCGCGAGCCGGCGCAGAATGCCGTCGAACGCAAGCAGGCTGGGGAGATCGCCCCATTGCAGATCTTCGAGCACGAACGCGAGCGGCCGGTTGCGACAATCTTCCGCGATCAAGAGCTCGAAGGCGCGCCGCATCAGGTCGCCTTTGTGGAGCGCTTCGCCGCTCGTCGATGCACCCCGACGAGACTCGACCGGGCGGTCGAGACCCAATAAGTCCGCCAAGTGGCTGGTGGTTTCTGCGAGTTGTTCCGCCGGCACCGCATCTGCTAGCCGCCGGCGCATCTTCTCGAGCTGTGCGAGCGAAGGCTCGTCCTCGAAGATCTCGAGCGCGCGGCGCACGACCTGCGCGACGAGCGCGAAGGGAGAGCTCTTGCCGCTCGGGTCGCCGCGGGCGGACAGGATGCGCAGGAGAGGTGCGCGATCTTTTGCGTTGGCGAGCGCTTCATCGACGAGCCGACTTTTGCCCATGCCCGCTTCGCCGCAGATCACGACGACGCGCGCCTCGTCGTCGAACGCTTCGTCGAAGGTGGCAGCCAAAAAGCCGAGCTCTCGTTCGCGCCCATGAAAAGGGAGTCTGGCGACCAGGCGTCTGGGGCCGCTGTCGTCCTGCCGCAGCCGGTACCCGCCCCCAGTCGTGTCGAGGGAGGCGCGCCCATCGAGCAGGGAGGCTGTCACCTGATCTACCCAGATCTGGCCACGACCGATCTTGCCGCCCCCGCGCGTATTCAGGGCGCCGAGCGCGACGTCGACAGCGCGCCCGAAGACGTGGCCAGCCTTGTGGATGGCGAGCCCAGTTGCGACGGCGATTCGCAGCGTCGCGTCGGACCGGATCAACGTCTGAGCGAGACGTGCACCCCGCGCGGCGAGATCGGTCGCGACGTCGGCGCCGTGAATGGCCAAGAGCAGTGAGCGATCAGGCATCTGCTCCGGCTCGAGATCGAGCGAGCGGCAGAGGCGCGACAGCTGTTCGAGCTGCGGGTCGATGGCACTCTCGACCACTGTCGTGTCGTCCCACGAGGTGGTGTCACGGGTGCTGACCGCCAGGATCGTGACCAACCGCTGCTCGACGACGGTCAGCGCCTGTGGCCGCACACTGTCGCTCAGACCCGACTCGGCGAGCGCCGCTTCCAGCAGCAGGGCAGCAGCGATGCCGTCCTTTGGACGCCCTTCGCGGTCCTTGGAGAGCATTGCCGCGACCGCATCGTTGATCGGCATGGGCACGTTCGCCCGCAGCTCCGAGATGCGCCCCACGACGCCACGGGCGACTTGCACCAGCACCTCGAAGGCGTCTTTCCCAGTGAACGCGTTCTTGCCCGCCAGGCACCGGTAGAGCACGCACGCGAGCGCGAACACGTCCGCACGTGCGTCGATGTCGGTCTGCCCGCGGGCTTGTTCGGGGGCCATGAAGCCGGGGGTTCCCACAATCATGCCGGTTCTAGTCAGGTACTGCGAGGCCTCTCGCGAGCGGGCGATGCCGAAATCGATGAGCTTTGCCCCCGCGAGCGCTTGCCCTTGCAAGACCACGTTCGACGGCTTCACGTCGCGATGTACCAGCCCCATTCGGTGCGCGTGACCGAGCGCCTCGGCCAGGCGAATGCCGAGCTCGATGGTCTCGCGAATGCCGAGCTCACCCAGCTCGAGGCGCTCACCGAGCGTCTCGCCTGCGAGCCACTCCATCACCAGAAAGGCGTCGCCATCCGGCAGCGTCCCGTGGTCGAGGTAGCGGACGATCGCCGGGTGCTCCACTGCCGCGAGCACGGAGGCTTCGCGCGCGAAGCGACGGCCCTCCACGTCGGTGCCGACGGCGACTACTTTGACCGCGACCTCGCCGCCGTCACGCAGGTCTTCGGCGTGATACACCACGCCCATCCCCCCGCGCCCTGCGCGGCGGATTACCCGATATCGGCTCACCAAAACGGAGTCCACCAGCGGGCCGCAGCCTACAGCAAGGCGAAAGCGCCGGCTATCGGATTCGCGCGCGGTGTCACGTCAGAACGCGCCTTCGAGTCCGACAAAGCGCGGCTTCACCGACCACTTCAGGGGCGGCGCGATGTCTCGGTTCACTCCAGCCGCGCGGATGATGCCGCCGCTGAAGCCAGCCCCGATGCTGCCAGCCATTCCCACAGGAGAGCGCGAAACGTCTTCCTCGAAGAAATTGTCGTGGAACTCTTGGCAGCGGTAGTCGCGCTTGTCGCAAGGGTCGACATATCGGGACACCGTGTTGGAGGGGCGATGCAGCGGGATGAACCTCGCCTTGACGCCGAACTGGCTTGCGATGGCTTCGAGCCAGAGCGGTGCTGGGCCGCCGTTCTCGGCCGACTTCTGGCCGCGCAGTGCTTCACTGTCCGCGTCCTTCCAACCGAGATGCGCAATGTCGGCGGTCAGGGGAGGTGCGTCGCGCTGCTCCGCTATCGGGATGCGCGCTACCTCTAGGTGCTGCGCGGGGAGGCCGACCTCCTTGTGCAACGTATCGAACGAGAGGTCGCCGGCGGCTCTGACTTTCGCTGCGCTATCGTTCCGAGATTCGTCGAGCGCGTCGTTGCCTTCCCCGATGGTCGCATCGACCGCAGGTCGTCGACTGTTGGGAGCGGCCTCGGGCGCGCCTAGCAACGAACTGTCGGTGGCTCCGAGCGAGGTGTCGGCGGGACGCCAGCCTTGCTCCAGGCGTTCGCTCACCTGAGGCGAAACAGCTGCCTGCTGCTTCTCTGCTTCGTCCGCGAAAGCTTGATCGAGGCCGAGAAAGCCCAGACTTGCCGCAGCAAAAACGCCCAAAACTCCAAGCGTACTGCGTTGGCGTTGCATGACACGCAGCATCGCAAGGGCTGTGCCGCAGACGCGGCACGATGCTTGCGGCGCAAACGGCTGAAAAGGAGGCCGTTATGCATTTCAGCTATCGACTCGATCGTGTGGAGAACAATTTCGTCGCCGAATGTGTGGAGGTAGACGCAGCAGGCGAGGGCGCGACAGCCGCGGAGGCGGTGCTTCAGCTGCGCGAGTTGCTGTCGAAAAAGATGGTGCCACAGGCCGTCGCGCCGCCGTCGACAGGTGGACCGATCGAGATCGAGCTCGTCGAGAGCGGCACGCAGCGCGGCGTACCGAACGCCACGGGAGGCGCCACGAGCCCGGACCTCGTCGCCAGCTAGATTCCTGGCGCCAGCGAGAGGCAGGCGCTGGTTCGAAACGAAACGAGGCGGCCTTGAGCCGCCTCTTTCATTGCTCTTTGGAGCTCTTCACTCGTAGGGTTTGGCGAGCTCCTTCTTCGCCTTCTCGACGGCCTTGTCGATGCGCACTTTCGTCGCCTCCCAATCGGCCTTCGCAGTTGCTCGCAGCTTGTCCGACTCCTTCTTCAAGCTCACGCGCTCTGCTTCGAGCGACGCGATGGCGGCGTCAGTCTTCTTCTTCGCCTCGGCCTTTTGCTCGGCTGCCTTGACCTTCATCTCCTTCAATCGCTTGTCGATGTCGTCGATCGTGGTGTTGAGCGATTTCTCGTAGGGGGTGAACTCGTCCGCTTCCGCCTTCTTCAGATCGCCCTCTTCTTTGGCAACCTTCTCCTTGGCGTCGACGTTGTCCTTTGCCGCCTTCTCCTCAGCCTTGCGGATGTCTTCTGCGGCCCTGTCCTTGGCCTTCGCGACGTCCTTCTCACCGTCTGCTGCCTTGGCGCTGGCATCGCGCTTCGCAGCGTCTACGTCCTTGCGCTCCGCCTCCGCGTCACAGCCTGCGGCCGCGACGAGAGCCGAGAAGCAGACAACGGAACCCAACTGCTTGATTGTGCGCTCGATGCTCATTACTTCCTCCGTAGCAATTTGCTGCGACCCCGGGAGCAACCTGCGTGCCGCCGCGAAAAGCGCACAATGCAAACGATCGAGGCGCGATGCACCGGCAGAGTGGGGCATCGCGCGACGTAGTGTGGCGAAATCCACATACAAGCGCGCGGCACATCGAATGCTTGGTGTAGGTCACGCCACTTTGGCGACGGAGAAGATCCCATGTCCATCAAGACTCAAGAGCCCGGCTTCCATGACACCGATCCGATGCGGCCGGCGCCCGACAGCGGCTCAATTGGCGAAGGCAACCGCGAGGCAGATCGGCAATATCGAGACGGTGTCGCCGAAACGCTCGAGACAAAAGACGTGGACGCCCTCGCTGACGAGGCCAAGCGTGCGCTGGAAGGTCCGGAGGGCGTTGCGCTGCGTGCTGCAGAGAAACAAGCGAAGGCCGGCCCACCTCCCAAGAAATGGAAGAAGTGACCCTGGCAGGCAGGTTCGCTCGGTGCGTGTCGCACGGCGCCACATAAGCGGCGCTTGCCACACTCGCTCATGCCACGGAGGGTCGTCAGCGAGTATCCTCGCCGCCCTCTATGCCGGCCTCCCCACTTCCAGAGCGTGTTCTACCCAAACGTGCGCGTGTGGTCGTCGTCGGGGGCGGCATCATCGGCTGCTCCGTCGCTTACCACCTCGCCGATATGGGCTGGAGAGACGTGGTGCTGCTGGAGCGTGACCGCCTCACCTCCGGCACCACCTGGCATGCTGCGGGTCTGATCGTCACCTTTGGTTCCACCTCCGAGACGTCGACAGAGATGCGCAAGTACACGCGCAACCTGTTCTCACGATTGGAGGCGGAGACAGGGCTGTCGACTGGGTTCAAGGCAGTCGGTTTCATCGAGGTGGCGACTGAGGCCGACCGGCTCGAGGAGTACCGACGCGTATCGGCGTTCAATCGCTACTGCGGCGTGGACGTGCACGAGATCTCCGCGTCGGAGGTCCGGGATCTATTTCCGATCGCCCGCACCGACGACATTCTTGCTGGCTTCTACGTCAAGGAAGACGGCCAAGCGAACCCAGTCGATATCACGGTGGCGTTGGCGAAAGGCGCTCGCTTGAAGGGCGTCAACATCATCGAAGGCGTGCCGGTGACGGGCGTGCTCTCCAAGCGCGGCGCGGTCAGCGGCGTCTCGACGGTGTATGGCGATATCGAAGCCGACGTCGTGGTGAATTGCGCCGGTATGTGGGCGCGCCAGCTGGGCGCCAAATCCGGCATCAACATCCCGCTGCAGGCTGCGGAGCACTACTACCTCATCACCGACAAGATCCCCGAGCTCAAGAGCACCTTCCCGGTGCTCGAAGATCCAGGCTCACACGGCTACTTCAGGGAAGAGGTCGGCGGCCTGCTGGTCGGCCTGTTCGAACCCATCTGCGCCCCATGGAAGGTCGGCGGCGTGCCGGAAGATTTCTCGTTCGGCGAAATCAACCCGGACTGGGACCGCATGGGCCCCTACGTCGAGAAGGCCATGTCGCGCGTGCCAATTTCGCTCGAAGTAGGTGTTCGCAAGTTCTTCTGCGGCCCGGAGAGCTTCACGCCTGATCTGCAGCCGGTCGTGGGTGAGGCGCCCGAGCTCAAGAACTACTTCGTCGCCGCTGGGCTCAATTCGATCGGCATCTTGACCGGGGGCGGCCTTGGTCGCGTGCTCGCCCATTGGATCGTCACTGGCCAACCCGACGTCGACGTGACTGGCTTCAACATCGACCGCTTGCAGACTTACCAAGCGAACCCCGAATACCGGCGGACACGCACGGTCGAGTCGCTGGGGATGGTCTACCAATGCCATTACCCGACACGCTCGATGCAGACGGCGCGCGGTGCGAAGCGGTCGGCATTGCACGACCGACTTGCGGCGAACGGCGCCTACTTCAAAGACGTCAGCGGCTGGGAGGGCCCCGATTGGTACGCGCCCGCTGGGGTGGAGCCGAAGGTCGACGCGCTCTCCTGGGGTCGGCAGAACTGGTTCCCGTATTGGCAGGCAGAACACGAGGCGGCGCGTGAAGGCGTGATCTTGATGGACATGTCGTTCATGTCCAAGTTCTGGGTCGAGGGCCGCGACGCCGGCAAAGTGCTCAATTACATCTCCGCCAACGAGGTCGACGGCGCGGCGGGGATGATCACTTACACGCAATGGCTCAATGCTGGTGGGACCTTGGAGGCTGATCTCACCGTCACCAAGCTCGCAGATGAAAAATTCTGGGTAGTGGCTTCGGACACCGCGCTTCGCCACGTCGAGAGTTGGGTGCGCCGCCACACGCCCGGTGACGCCCACTGCTTCATTACCGATGTCACTTCAGCGTACGCCCAGATCAACGTGCAAGGGCCTCGTTCGCGCGAGCTGATGAGCTTGGTCACCAGTGCCGACCTGAGCAACGAGGCGTTCCCGTTTCGCTCTGCCCGCGAGATCGACATCGGCTTCGCTCGCGCCCTCTGTGTGCGCATCACCTATCTCGGTGAGCTCGGCTACGAGCTGTACGTTTCGACCGAGCAGGCCTTGCACGTGTACGAGCGCCTGACAGAGGCGGGCGGCCCGCTCGGTCTACGCCATGCTGGGCTCAAGGCGCTGGCCAGCCTGCGCATGGAGAAGGGGTACCGCGACTACGGTCATGACATCGACAACACCGATTCGGTGCTCGAGGCGGGGCTCGGCTTCGCTGTCGATCTCAAGAAGCCTGGAGGCTTTCTTGGACGCGACGCTGTGCTCGCCAAGAAGGCAAGCGGACCGCTCACACGCCGCATCGTGCAAATTCTGGTCGAAGACCCGCAGCCGCTCATGTTTCACGCCGAGATCGTTCGGCGGAACGGTCGGGCGATTGGTTATGTACGCGCCGCATCCTACGGGTTCACGGTCGGTGGCTCCGTTGGGTTGGTCATGATCGAAGCAGGCGAGGCGATTGACAGCGCCTACTTGCAGAACGCGAAATGGGAGGTCGAGATCGCGGGCAAGCTGTACCCAGCGAGAGCGTCGATGAAGCCGCTGTACGACCCGGAGATGAAGCGCGTGAAGTGCTGAGGATGCAGCGGGCCTCCACCGGCGATCGATTCCCTCCATGTGGCGAGATGGCTGCGCCCGAGTCGAGAAGACACGCCCGTTTCGTCCCAAGGCGCCCCAAGGCCGCCGCTTGCCTGCCATGAGACCGGCTAAACAGGAGTAACTCATGGGGATCGGGGCAGGCACGGGCCTTGCCTATAGGGTCCTCATGTCGATGTCCGAAGTGATTGCGTGCCCCCGGGAGAGTGAACTCGTTCTCGTCGCGCATCCCGACGGCGACATGCAAGAGCTGGCATTCGCAGCCGCCGGTGACCGCTACCAGGTCAAGCGCGCCAGAACATTCAACGCAGCGCTGAAGATCGCCCAGGCGCGAAACGTCGACGTCGTGATTCTCAGCGCCGACCCGCGTCATCTGCCGAGGCAGCAGTTCATGGGCTTGAAGCTGGTCTGCCCGCACCTCCGGGCCCTTTTCATCTTGGGAGCGGGCGCCACCGTCGAGCACACGCATGGCTTGCCAGCGCTCGGTACCGTGCTCCCGCGCGTGATCGATTTCGCTCGGTTGCAAGCCGCAGTCACACGTGCCGTATCGATGTCTCGCATGGTGAGCGGGGTGCACGCCCTTCGCCGTGACTCGCAGCCATTGCTTCGCAGAGTGAACGGGTTAGATGTCGCCCGCAGGCTGAGCTCGGCGCCGCCGCCGCCTCTCATCAGGGGTTAACTCCGTTTCCTCTTCGCCGCTCGGCACTCTACGATGCGAAGACAGCACCGATCTACGCGCACGCGCTGATTGGCATGGTGACCTTCGTCGGTCAGTGGTTGGATCGCCGAGCGGAAGCCGTCCGCCGAGGGGCGGGCCATATCGCAGCGCTTGCCTGGATGGGGCTCCGGCACCTACCGAAAAGGCCCTCGCGCATCCCGGCCAAGAAGGCCTGACGCGCACCGCGCTGGGCCTTCGTCACGTCAGGGCGTGTGGCTGTTGACCAGCCAATGATGGCGCTCTCCACCTCACTCGGATCAATGAATCGTACGAAGGCTAGTCGTCGCAGTCGTTGCCATTGCAGTCGACGCACCCACCTTCGCCGTTGCACTTGTCGTTACCCTGGCACTCGTTCTCCGGGTCGAGCGCAAACAAGATCGGGGCGCACTCGCCGTCGCTGCCCCCCGTCTCGGTTCCTTTGCAGGAGAGGCAGGTCCCGTTGCAGTCACTGTCGCAGCAAATGCCATCTTGGTCGGCGCACTTGCCGCTCGCGCATCGGGCGTCGGTCGCACAAATGGCTCCTGGCGGCTGGTTGCAACCCGTGCAGACGCAAGCCCCGCTGCCGTCACAGCTCTCGTCAGCGCCGCATTCGCCGCCCGGGGCTTGGCCGGCCGTCACCGGCAAGCAGCTGCCGTCGGGGCCGTTCGTTTGCTGGGCGATGCACGCGAAGCAGCCGCCGGCGCAGACTGATTCACAGCACACGCTGTCGACGCAGTAGCCCGAGCTGCACTCGGTTGTTGCGCTACACACGGCTCCCTGAGGCAAGCTCAGCGGGCAATCGCCGTTCCCGACGCAGTCGCTGCCGCCGGCACCGGGCGAGCCTCCAGAATCGGGTGAGCCGCCGTCGCCACCGGTGCCCCGCGGCGGGCTGTCATCGCCGATGGCGAGCCAAGTCGTCACGCAAGCGCCCTCGATACATTGATACCCGGGTGCGCATTCGCCGGCCGTGCAAGCTTTGCCTCAAAATGTCGCCGTACGGGTCGCTCTCGCAAGCCATCAACGCGAGCACGCTGGTGAGGAAGAGGCCCAGGGGGAGGTCGCGCCCGTTCAAAACGACCCCCTCACTGTGAGAACGCAGCCATCGCTGCCGCAGCCCGCGCTGACGGGTGGCTCGGCCTCACCGCCATCCGCGACCAATCCGACGATGAGCATGGTGCCTCCTGCGGTGGCGAGCGCCCCACCGATGCCTGCGGCGACGCGTGCGCCTAGCTGCAGGTCCTCCATGGTTTCGAGATGAGCCAAAGACTCGAGCTGCCGCGGCGAGAACTTGGCTTTGTCTTCTTCTGCGTTTCGCGCCACCTCGAGCCCGATGGCGATCGCAAACGACGCCACCGCCGCACCAAGGCCCGAGGCGCCACCTACCACGAGCGCGGGCGCGCGCGCACTCGCTCGTGCCACCCTCGGCGAGAGTGAGACGCGGAGCTCGAGCGCGTCGCTGGCGGGCAGCTCGAAGCTGCGCCCGACGGCGGCGTGACCGTCGAGCTTCAGCCCCAAGAGGTGCGCGCCCGGCGGCAGCTCACCCGTCCATGGGGTCACACCGAGCGGCTTTCGGTCCACCACCACCGTGGCGCCTGCCGGCTGAGAGAGCACTGTCAGCTGCTGGATACCTTTCGCCTGCAGTCGGGCTTCGAGCCCATCGATGATGGGCTGCACTTCTGCTCGGTCCTTCGCTTGGGGCGAGCGCCGCAGATACTCGCGCGCCCAGCGGAGCGCGTTCGCGTCGTCACCCATCGCCTCGTATGCGAGCGCGGTGTTGTAGGCGAGCGCCGCGTTTTGTCCCACAAGCGCATCGGCGTCCAGAAACAGATCGATGGCGTCCTTGTAGCGCAGCTGCGCATACGCCTGCGAGCCTTGCTGGTACTTCGTGATTGCCTCCTCACGAGACGCCGCGGACGCTGGTTGCTCAGCGAGCGCGGGGGAAGCGATCGGCAAGAGGCAAACCAGCGTCAGCACTGCCGCGAGGCGGCGTCTTGGTTGTTGGTGAAGGATGGAGCGCGGCATGGCGGGCAAGTGGGTGCAATCCCCAAGCAAGTAGCGTGCACACTCCCCCACCGCCACGCAGGGCTAACGCGCGTGGCGCCATTGCGCGCTGCGCGGCAGAGGACGGTGGTTTGCGTGGCGAGAGACGTATGTGTGGCGCGCCGCTACGCGGCAGAATGGCCCAGGTGCGCGGGTTTATGGTCGATGAACACCCCGCAAGCTGCGTCAGGGCTTCAGTACGACCTTCACGCAGTCGTCTTCCTTCTTATCGAAGATCTCGTAGCCCTTGACGGCGTCTGCCAACGGTAGGCGGTGAGAGATGACGTCGTCGAGCCGCAGCTTGCCGGCGGTCACGTGCTCGAGCAACTCGTCGATCGTCTCGTGCGCCATCGCCTGACCGAGCTGCATGCGGATGCCCTTGTCGAACATCTGCCCGATCGGAAAGTTGTCGTATGGCATGCCGTACACGCCCACGACCGAAATTACGCCGCCGCGGCGCACGACGCTGATTGCGGTGCGCAGCGCATCGATGGAGCCCGTCTGCGCGTGCACGATGTTGCTGACCTTGTCGAGCAGCGTGCGGTGCGCCTCGAGGCCGACGGCATCGATCGCCACGTCGACGCCGCGGCCCTCGGTGAGTGCGCGCACCCTTTCGGCGACGTCTTCACCCTCCTTGATCGTCTCGGCCTGCGCTGCCGTGCGTGCTCGCTCGAGGCGGTACTCTTCACGGTCGATGGCGATCACGCGCGAAGCGCCCTTCAGCCAGGCGGACTTCATGGCCATGAGCCCCACGGGCCCGGCGCCGATCACCGCGACCGTCTCGCCGCCCCTGATGCCCGCCCATTGCACTGCGCTGTAGCCGGTCGGCAAGATGTCGGTCAAAAACAAGAGCTGCTCATCGGTGAGCGAATCCGGCACCTTGCGAGGGCCGACGTCCGCATACGGAATGCGCACGAATTCGGCTTGCCCGCCATCATAGCCGCCATAGAGATCGGTGTAGCCGAACAGCGCGCCACCTTTCTCGGTGAGCAGCCCGCCTTCGGGCCCATAGTTGGGGTTCGACCGCTCGCAGCTGCTGTGCAGGGCGTGCGTGCAGAACCAACAAGCACCGCAGGCAATCGGGAAGGGCACCACGACGCGGTCACCCTTCTTCAGTTTGGTGACGCTGCTCCCTACTTCTTCGACGATGCCCATGAACTCGTGCCCGAGCGTCATCGGGCGCTTCTGCGGAATGAAGCCGTTGTAGATATGCAGGTCCGAGCCACAGATGGCGGTGGAGGTCACCCGCAGAATCGCGTCGCTCGGTTGCTGAATGCTCGGGTCGGGGACGTTGTCGACGGACAGCTTGTGGGGTGAATGGAAAACGAGTGCTTTCATGGTCGTGTCTTTCTCGCGGGAGTCGTCGTCACGCCGTCGCCTCTGGGGCGACGACTTGGCAAGCGGCATACCGTCAAGATTGCGCCGCGATATGGGTCGCGCGCCGTGGCGATTGGTCGCGCTGAGGCGGGATGGTCCGCGCCTTTGGCAAGGTTCGTGGAGTCAGGAGGGACGAGCAGAAGCCGTCCACGGCTCCCGCGTCGACTTCAGGGCTCAGAAATAGGTCGTGCGGCCCGTTGCCACGGAAAGCTCGGTCAGTCGCGGTGACCTGCGAGGTTCGCGACCACGATGGCGAGCTCCTGGGATCGATCGGTTTCGCGGCGTGTTGCTGAACGCCCGCCGCCAAGGCGCGCGCGCGGTCCTCTGGGCCCGCGCAAGCAGTGGGCGCGAGTGCCGGCGTGCGTCCACCCTGCTCCCGTGACAACCCGCGCAGCCTGGTCACGGCCCAACGAGTCCTGGCGCGCGATACGTGTGACCTCTTCGTGCCGCCGATTGACGCGCACGATGCGCCACTCCGCATCGAGTGGAAACTCCATCTCGAAACGCTCGCCCGTTTCGATCGACGTCTGCCATCGGCTAGTCACCTCGGGCAGAATGCCGGGTCGTGCGCGGACTTCCACCCCCAGCCCTGCATTGGTTCGGGCGAGGTTCCAGTGAACTCGTACCAATGGGGGTTGTAGTAGTCGATGAAGCCGTCGGCGCGCGCTGTTCAGGCGAGCTGTGGCATGTGCTCGATCATGACGCGCAGCTGCCGCTCGCTCTTCGCCGCGCGCGAGAGCGCCGTGTCGAGATCACCGTCAGCAGAGCCCGCCAAACACGGCGCGCTCAGCCGACCATGCCGTAGTAGCGAGCCAGCACCGGGTGGGGAATGCCGGGCCGCGTGTCCTCTTCGTCGGAGTCGACGATGCGGTGGGTGCCGGATTGAAAGCCGAGTAGGGCTCGCGGCGTAGCGGGCTTGGTGACTTCCGCCTCGTCGTCGAAGCCGTCCCACGAGTCGCGCGGGGGAGGCGGCAAGTCGCTCGCCTTGAACAGCGACTGCGCGCGGACGAGCAAGTCGTTGACGAAGTCGTCGGAGACCAAGCCGCGCAGTCCGGTGAGGTCACGCACCTCCGACTCCAAGCGACGCGCGAAGAGCTCGTACTCGAGGCGCTTGCTACCGAGCTCGGTGAGCTCGTCGGCGATGGCGACGATCAGCTCGTCCCATTCGGCCGAGTCTGCGGGCCGGCAGGTGACGTCCACGGAGTAGGCTTGCTTCTGCATCGTGAGGTACCCCAAGCAAAGCTGGTGCCGCTCGGATTTACGCGAAATTCGCGGCTTGCGCTCTCGATTCGAGACAGAGTGGGTGCTGGACCCACGTCTCACGTCTCAGATTGAGAACGCTCCGGCGCGACCGCCTACAGCAAGAAGCGCAGCAGCTTGCGCTTGGTCTCGTTGTACGGCGGGTACAAGATCGGCGCGTCGAGGCTGGTCGGTTTCACCAACACGGATCGACGATGGCTGAAGCAGTCGAAGCTCGCTTTGCCGTGGTACGCGCCCATGCCGCTTGCGCCGACGCCGCCGAAGGGCAAATCGTGATTGGCGAGGTGCATCCAGGTGTGGTTCACCGCGGCGCCGCCGGACGTCGTGCGGTCGATGACGTCGCGCTGAACGTGAACGTCTTCGGCGAAGACGTAGAGGGCCAATGGCTTCGGCCGCGCGTTGATGAACGCTACCGCCTCGTCGACCGATGTCACGCTGAGCACCGGCAGAATGGGCCCAAAAATCTCGTCTTGCATCACAGGTGAGTCGGGCAAGACGTGCTTCAGCACGGTGGGCGCCATGTAGCGTTGCGACTCGTCGAGCTCGCCGCCCGCGACGATTGTCCCACTCTCCAACAGCTTCGCCAGCCGCCGATGATGGCGCTGATTGACGATGCGCCCATAGTCCGGACTCTGTTTGGGGTCGGCGCCGTAGAAGTCACGCAACGTGTCGCAGAGCTTCTCGAGCAGCTGATCGTGAATCGACTCGTGGGCCAAGACGTAGTCCGGCGCAACGCAGGTCTGGCCGGCATTGGAGAACTTGCCCCACGCGATGCGCCGCGCCGCGACCTCGAGGTTCGCCGAGCGGTCGACCACCGTGGGGCTCTTTCCTCCGAGCTCGAGCGTGACGGGCGTGAGGTGCTTCGCGGCGGCGGTCATCACGATCTGCGCGACCGCACCATTGCCCGTGTAAAAGATGTGATCGAAGCGATGCGTCAGGAGCTCGGTCGTCTCCGCAACTGCGCCTTCGATGACCTTGATCGCGTCGCTATCGACGTAGTCGGGAAGCAAGCGCGCAACGAGCGCCGCCGTCTCCGGCGCTACCTCGGAGGGTTTGACGATCGCCGCGTTGCCAGCTGCCACTGCGCCCACCAAGGGGCCAATCAGCAGACCGAGCGGGTAGTTCCAGGGGGCGATGATCAAGACCAAGCCGAGCGGGTTCTTGTGGATGTAGCTCTTGCCCGGTTGCACCAGAAGCGGTGTGCTGACCTTCTCCGGCTTCATCCACGAAGCGAGCTCGCGCCTGGCCTCGACGATCTCCGACAGGGTGTAGGCCACCTCGGTCGAGTAGCCCTCCAGCTTCGGCTTACCAACATCGGCGGCAAGCGCCTCCAAGATCTCGGCCTCGCGCTCTTTGAGGAAGCGCGCCAGACCGTCGAGCTGAGCGATGCGCCAGGCTATTGGTCGCGTTCTACCTCTGTCGAAGGTGCGACGCGCATCCGTCACCAGATTGCGAATGGCGGTCGCGTAGCCGCCCTGTTGTGTTTCCGACGGGTAAGCGACGCCGTTCGTGGTCATGAGACCGAATCTCTCGCGGCGAGCCTCTGCCGTCAAACCTTGCCACAGCCACACAAGCCTTGCGCGTCGGCTTCGACATGCACGTGACCAAGCCGATCGACCCCGCCGAGCTGGCGGTCGTGCTCGCAAACCTCGTCACCCGCCACCGTCGCGACAGCTTGTCCTGCGGTGGTTTTCAGAGTAAATCCCTTTCCCGTGGCAGCCACAAATGGAAACGTGATCGTCGTCGACGACGACCAAGACGCCTGTGATCTGCTTGCGAAGTCCCTGAGCAACCTGGGCTACGCAGTGGCTTCTTTTACGTCGCCCGCCGCTGCGCTCGAGCACCTCTCACGCGAGCTCACCGACGTCGTCGTTTCGGACATCTCGATGGCCGAGATGGACGGCATCGAGCTGTGCGAGCGAGCCCGCCAAATTCAGCCCGAGGTGCCAGTGGTGCTCGTGACGGCGCAAGCCAGCATGGAGGTGGCGATTCGCGCCTTGCGCGCAGAAGCCTACGACTTCGTCCCGAAGCCGGTCGACATGGATGTGCTCGCGCCCCGCTTGGCGCGCGCCATCGAGCTCCGAGGCATGCGGCGTGAGATCGACCGACTACAGCGCGAAGTCTCGTCCGCCACCCCGCCGGAGAACATCGTCGGCAACAGCCCGTCGATGCGGCGCGTGTATGAGATGGTGCGCCGCGTGGCCAGCAGCGACGCATCGATCCTCATTCACGGCGAGACAGGCACTGGCAAGGAGCTTATCGCGCGGGCAATCCACAAGGCCAGCGCCCGCGCCGCCGGTCCGTTCATCGCCATCAACTGTGCGGCGGTGCCGCCCAATTTGATCGAGAGTGAGCTGTTCGGGCACGCGAAGGGCGCGTTCACCGACGCGAGCAACACGCGCGCCGGCCTGTTCATCGAGGCCAATGGCGGCACCCTCTTTCTCGACGAGATTGGCGAGATGCCGATCGAATTGCAGGCCAAGCTGTTGCGCGCCTTGCAAGAGCGTCGCGTTCGCCCCCTCGGGTCGAACCAAGAGGTGCCGTTCGACACGCGGATCGTATCGGCGAGTAATCGTGATCTCGAGAGCGAAGTGATCGAGAAGCGCTTCCGCGAAGATCTGCTCTACCGAATCAACGTGGTCAGGGTCGACTTGCCGCCGCTTCGGGCCCGCGGAGCCGACATCATCGCCATTGCATCGATGGTTTTGCGCAAGCTGGCGCCAAAGCGCGCGATCACGATCGCGCCGGCCGCCGGGCAGAAGCTGATGGCCTACGAATGGCCCGGAAATGTACGCGAGCTGGAGAACTGCATCGAGCGAGCGGTGGCGCTCAGTCGCTCGGACGTGCTGAGCGTCGAAGATCTACCCGACAAGGTTCGCAACTTCGTGCCCGAGAACGTCGTCATTTCTGCCGAAGATGCGTCCGAGCTCATTACCTTCGATGAGCTCGAGAAGCGCTACATCGCCAAAGTCTTGAAGATGTTGAGCGGCAACAAATCGCGCGCGGCAGAGGTGCTTGGCCTCGACCGCCGCACTCTCTACCGCAAGCTCGATCGCTACCACGGGAAAGAGTAGCCCGCGTCCCCGCATCAATGGGTGATGAAGGCCGCTAGACCTTCGCGAGCGCTCGTTCCGCGACTTCTTTGATCAACTTGAGCGCCAGGGGGTTGGCCGCGAGCTTCAACGACCTCGCAGGGCCGGCGAACCCGCCCACGATGGCCAAGCCGACGCCGGCAGCCGCTGTGAGCGCGACGCGCGGGTTCGCCTTGATGTAGTCGACGACCTCCTTCGGTAGGGCGCGAAGCGACTTCATCTAGTTGGCCTTCTTGGGAGGCCTAGCGGTCGCTTGTCTTCGCGGGCCTGTTTCGGCTGCGGGTCGCTGCGGCTTTCATGTTGTTCGAGCAGAACAAGAACCGTACCTGTGCCCCCGCCATCGAAAACAGCGATTGTTTTGCCTGCAAAGAGAGGCAATTTGACACACGTGAGCGCTCGCGCGGCTCTGCGGGGCAAGAAAAACAAGCTGCTTCACACGTTGCCTAAGCGACACCTCCCGTGCTCCTCTCGACGTGCTTGAGACGAAAGAGCTACGTGCTGTTGGGTCACCCGGTCAGGCATTCCGCGTCTGCGCCGATGATGACCGCTGCCTTTCGCGCAGCGGGTTTTCCGCACACGTACACACCCGTCGACGTCAACGCGCATGACGTGCTGGTGCGCGCGGTCCGTTTCATCCGCGACGGCCTCCATGACGGAGCCAATGTCACCACGCCGTACAAGCGGGACGTGCTGAAGCTGGTGGACGAAGTCGACCCTGTCGCCCGCAGGGTGGGTGCCGCCAACGTGCTGGCAATGAACGATCGCGGCCGGCTCTGCGCATACAACACCGATGTCGCTGCGATTGAGGCGGAGATCGCGGGTGCCACCAGCGCCCGTTCGCGTGTCGCGATCTTGGGGGCGGGCGGCGCTGCGGCCGCCGCGATTGCAGCCTGCAAGAATCTCGAGTTCGCGGTGATTGGTGTCACGACCCGCTCTTGGGGCGACACCGAGACCACCTTCGAGGCGGAGAGCGCGAAACAGGTGCGTGCGCTCGGCGGAATCGCCGCCGTCTGGCCGTCGGGTGAGCGCATCGTTCCAGGTAGCAAATTCTCGGTTGCGATGCGCCTTCAATGGGCAGAGCTCGCGCAGCAAGCCGACATCGTGATTCAAGCGACCAGCGCGGGGATGCTCGACGGCCCCAACGGCGAAAACGTCGCCGGCGTGGTCCCTTTCGACAAAATGCCGAAAGAGACCATCGCGTACGACCTCGTTTATCGGCCGGCAGTCACGCCGTTTCTAGCCAGGGCCAGCGGCGCGGGCCTGCGTGCGATCTCCGGGCTCGGCATGCTCGTGCGCCAAGCCGAGGCGAGCTACCGCCTTTGGATGAAAGAAGACCCCCCTGCTGGCGCCATGCGCCGCGCCGCGGCCGTGGTGATCGCCAACACGACGGTCAACGATTCGCTCGAATAGGCCTCCACAACCTTTCCACAGGGGCGACGAGCATGGGAACGAGTCGTGCAGAGGTCGCCCGCCATGCGAGACGACACCAACCTGTTCGACCTCATCTCGTCCTTCCTGTCGGAACGACCGAACCGGCGGGTGCGCATCCGTATGGAAGTGACCTCGCCCGCTGCCTGCATCGTCGCTGGCGCTGAGAGCCTCTGGGACGCGGCTGTGAGGAGCCTGCTTCGCAGTGCGTTTCTGGTTACGCCCGTCGACCAGCCGGTCGAGATCGTCCTTCGCACCACGACCGACGTCGTCGATCTGGAGGTGACGGACCGAGGCTGCGGCATTCTGCCGGAAGACTATTCGGCCGTCTTGGAGGGCCCGGAGCTCGACGACGTGCGTGAGGCAATCGAGGCCGCAAGCGGCTCGCTGTCGTTGGTCAGCTCGGAGCGCGGTACGACATTTCGCCTGATTGTTCCAACACCTAGCATCGCCGAGCGAGCCGCTTAAGGACGTCTTGAGCGAAGTCTGCGGGGCAATTGGCGGCACCATTTCGCCATCCCCTGAGGCAACCATGTCCGCGACCTCTGTGCAGTTGGCGACGCTGGTCGCGAACCCGGTCGGCTACACGCGCCGGGTGGCTCACGTTCGCACCTGGGTGCGCTGTGGTCGTCGAAAGGGCGACACGACGCAGCGCGTCTGAGATCAGCTAGGCAGTGACCGATCGGCCAAGCCGGGATGACTGCGTCCTACGTCCGTTGCGGGGCGGCCGTCAGCCGCGCGCAGCCCTGAAGGCAGCGGGCGTGATCTGCTCGAGCGCGAGGCCGTAGTGCTCGCGATGGGTCCCCAGCCGCTCGAAGGCCCACGCGAGGTAGGCCTCGACGGGGACGCCGATCGCGCGGCACGTGGCGA
>Ga0163144_10006097_pt1 | contig 26677 bp, 24 predicted proteins | sample OliLak19BULKMAT1_FD_123175 | JGI IMG/M metagenome (GOLD analysis project Ga0163144, IMG submission 123175) | Freshwater microbial mat bacterial communities from Lake Vanda, McMurdo Dry Valleys, Antarctica - Oligotrophic Lake LV.19.BULKMAT1 | ecosystem: Environmental > Aquatic > Freshwater >...
CCCAAAGCGCACCGCGCAGCCAGGTCCGCGCAGAAAAACCGGCGGAAAATCCCAATCGAACGCGCTCAAAAGCAAAATCCCAGCAAAAGCGCGCCGATTGAGAATTGATCAGATGTTCCCTAAGGAGAAATTGGGGCGGCCGCTTCGGTGGTCCTACCTAAATTTGATGTCACTACTACCCAATTTTCGGGGTTTCCCTTGGAAATGCGGGCCCTAAGTTAACTCCCACGCGTCCGGTCCGGCTTTGCCGATGCATGCCAGACTGTACCGCGAGGGGAACAAACATTGCTGATCGAGCGCGACAAGCAGCTGTCCATGCTGACCGCTCTGGCCAAATCGGCTGGGGCTGGACGCGGTCATATTGCCCTGGTGTCGGGCGAGGCCGGTATCGGAAAGACGGTTCTTATCCGCCAGCTGAGGTTGGCCCTGCCGGCCACCTGGCGCACGGCGCTGGGAGGATGCGACGCGTTGTTCACACCGCGCCCGCTTGGTCCTGTGCAGGACATGGCGGGTGTACTGGGCCAGGAGGTCGATACGCTGATCCGGGGCGGGGCTGACCGCCAGGCTCTCTATGCCGCCTTGCTGAATGCGCTCGGTGACGGGCAGGGCCCCTTCCTGCTGATCTGGGAAGACCTGCACTGGGCCGACCATGCAACGCTGGACCTGCTCCGCTTCCTCGGGCGGCGCATCGCGTTGCTGCCCGTGCTGCTGGTGATCACTTTCCGGGGCAACGAGACGGGCGATGATCATCCCCTCCGCAAGGCAATCGCCGATCTGCCGGGCGCAAGCTGCAGCGATATCACGCTGAACCCGCTGACGCCGAAAGCCGTCGGCCAGGTCGCGCGGGCCCATGGCCTGAGCGGCCAGTGGCTGTATCAGGCGACCGCCGGCAATCCGTTCAAGGTGAGCGAGATCATCGCGGCGCATGCGGGGGATGGCCCCCCGCCGGCATCCGTGCGCGAGGCGGTCACGGCGCGCCAGGCAAGGCTTGACCCCGCCGCCCGCGAGTTGCTGGAACTTGTCAGCGTCATCCCCGCCGCCGTGCCCGCCGCGCTGCTGCACCAGCTGGCGCCGGACATGGCGGAGACGATGATCGCCGACCTGACCGCGCAAGGGATCCTGCAGGCGTCGCCGTCCGGCGACCTGCGCTTCCGCCACGAGATTGCGCGTCAGGCGACGCTGGACCGTATCCCTGCGGTCCGCCGCCGTGCACACCATGCGGCCATTCTGGCGGCCCTGCGCGCGCTTGGGGGCGGCGCGCATCTCGACCAGATGGTGCACCACGCCGCCAGCGCGCTGGACACAGAGGCCGTGCTGGAGATTGCCCCGGAAGCCGCCGCCCGGGCCGCCGCCACGGGGGCGCACCGCGAGGCGGCGGCGCACCTCGGCACGGCGCTGAAATTCGTCGATGCCGCCGCGCCCGAACTCGCCGCCACGCTCTACGAGCAATGGGCCTATGAAAGCGCGCTCGCCGCCCGGATCGATGACGAGGTGCTGGACGCGCGCCGGCATGCGATCACCCTGTGGCGCCTGCTCGGACGGCAGGACAAGGTCGGCGAGAATCTTCGCTGGCTCTCGCGCCTGCACTGGTACCGGGGCGAGGCGCCGGAAGCCGCCCGCCTCGCCGATCAGGCCATCCGTGTACTGGAGAAACTGCCGCCCTCGGCCGAGCAGGCGATGGCCTATTCGCTGCGCTCGCAGTTGCATATGCTGAACGACCAGATGGACGACGCCGTCGCCTGGGGCGAGCGCGCGCTGGCGCTGGAGGCGCAGTTCCCGAACCCCGAAATCCGCGCGCATGCGCTGAACAATATCGGCACGGCGCTGGTCTTCCGGGGACGGACGGAAGGCGAGGCGATGCTGGAAGACAGCCTCGCGGTCTCGCTCGCGCATGGTCTGCACGAGCAGGCGGCGCGCGCCTATACGAACCTGTCGGAATATGCGGTGGAGTTCCGCCGCTTCGAGATTGCCGAGCGCGTGCTCTCCGAAGGCATCGCCTTCGATACCGAGCATGATCTTGATGCCTGGACCTATTACCTGTCCGGACGCCAGGCCCTGCTGCGGCTGGAGCAGGGGCGCCTGAAGGATGCCGAGACGATCTCGCGCGGCGTGCTGGCGCGCGAGGACCTGACGCTGGTGATGCGCCTGCCGGCCCGGCAGGTGCTGGCGCGGGCCTGCCTGCGCCTCGGATCACCGGACGCCGGCGCCCTGATGAACGCCGCCTACGAGGATGCTCTGGCCACGGATGAACTCCAGCATGTGGTGCCTGCGCGCCTGACCATCATCGAACATGGCTGGCTCAGCGGAAATCTTGCCGCCGGGCAGGAGCACCTGGCCGCGCTGCTGGCCTTGTCCGGCGCCGACCGTCACGCCTGGAACCTCGGAGAGCGCGCCGTGTGGGCCCGCCGCTATGGCCTTGCGGCGCCGGACGAGCGGCTGAACGATCTGCCGGAGCCTTTCCGGCGGGAACTGGACGGCGATCTCGCCGGCGCCGCCGCTGCCTGGGACGCGCTGGGGATGCCCTACGCCGCCGCGCTCGTCCGCCTGCAGAGCGATGAGGGCGAGGTCATCGGCGCCGCCGTGCGCGAACTCGGCGCGATGAGCGCGCAGGCCGCGGCTGATTTCGGCCGCCGCCGCGCGGCCCTGCTCGGCCTCTCCCGCGCCCTGCCGCGCGCCCGGCGCGGGGCCTACACCGCCGCCCGCGACCATCCCCTCGGCCTGACGCGCCGCGAACAGGACGTGCTCGCGCTGATCGTCAAGGGCTATTCCAACCGCGAAATCTCCGAAGCCCTCGGCCGCTCGCCGCGCACGGTCGAGCACCATGTGTCATCCGTGCTCGCCAAGCTCGGCGCCGCCAACCGCATGGGCGTCATGCTCCGTGTGCAGAAGGAGCCGTGGCTGCTGGGGTAGGGCGGCCGAATTGTCTTACCCCTCTCCCTCCGGGAGAGGAGGGGCCCGCCGCCGAAGGCGGTGGGAGGTGAGGGGCTTGAGGCTGAACGCTACCGCCCCAAGCGCCTGCGAAACTCCTCATATCCGAAATCCGAGATCATCTCGACACGCCCGTCTTCCCAGCGGATCGCAAGGTTCGCCAGAGGCGTCCCGTTGAACGTGTTCGTCTTGACGAAGCTGTAATGCATCTGGTCGGTGAAGATGATCGCGTCACCGGGGGAAAGCGGCTTTTCGAAGGAATAGTCCCCGATGATGTCGCCGGTCATGCAGGTCTTGCCGCCGAACCGGTACGTGTGCGGATGCTCTCCCGGCTGGCCCGCGCCGATCACGTCGGGGCGGTAGGGCACTTCCAGCACGTCCGGCATATGCGTCGAGGCCGAGGCATCAAGGATCGCAAGGTCCATCGCGTTCCAGTGCAGCGCCAGTACGGTCGCGTGCAGTTCCCCGGTATTCACCACGAGCCCGGCGCCTGGCTCGAGGATCACCTCGACGCCGAACCGCGCCTTGAACGCCTTGATCGCCGCGATCAGCTTGTCGACATTATAGCCCGGCTTGTTGAGGAAATGCCCGCCGCCGAAATTCACGGCCTTCACCTGCGAAATATACGCCGCGAAATGCTCCGCCACATATTCGATGAGGCCGACCGAGCCTTCGTGCAGGCTTTCGCACAGCGCGTGGACATGGAAGATGTCAACGCCGGACCAGTTCACTTGCGCGAGCTTTTCCGGCACTTCGCCGAAGCGGCTGGTCGGCGCGGTAGGGTTATAGAGGTCGCCGCCGAGGGTCGCGTTGGAATAGCCGGGGTTCACGCGCAGGCCGACATGGCAGCCGGCATCGCGCGCAATGTCTCCAAACCGGGCCAGCTGCTCAGCCGAGTTGAAATAGATGTGCTGCGCCACTTTCGTCAGACGGCGGACTTCATCCTCCGTATAGGCGGGCGAATAGACGTGGACTTCCTTGCCGAACTCGGCCTGGCCCATGATGGCTTCCTGCTCGCCGGACGCCGTCGTCCCGTCGAGATAATCCCGCATCAGCGGAAACGCCGCCGGCATCGCGAAAGCCTTGGTGGCGAGCAGCACCTTGCAGCCCGTCTCCTCACGCACGCGCTTCGCCGTCTCCAGGTTTTTCCGGAGGCGGGCCGTGTCGAGCACGAAGCAGGGGGTGTTGATCTTGGTCATTTCTCGATTCCGCTCATCCCCGCGAAGGCGGGGACCTGGTGAGGCATATTGTTCCGCACGCGGTCCCCGCCTTCGCGGGGATGAGCGGAGATTGAGGGCTCAGGTCACCACCTCGAACAACTCATCCTGATCATCCGGCCCGATATCGATGATCGTTGTCGGCAGGCCGCGCTCTGCCACATCGTCCAGGAAGGGCTTCGACGGGAACTGTTCCACGTTGAACACGCCCGGGCCTTTCCAGATGCCGCGGAAGAACATCGCCGCGCCGGAGACTGGCGGCACGCCCGTCGTGTAGGAAACAGCCTGCGCGCCGACTTCCTTGTTGGTCTCGGCATGGTCGCAAACGTTGTACAGCATCTTGGCAATTTCCTTGCCATCCTTCCGCCCACGGACGATCACGCCGATAGAGGTCTTGCCGGTATAGTTCTCGGCCAGCGACGACGGCGGCGGCAGCAGGTCGCGCAGGAATTCCATCGGGATGATGTCCATCCCCTTGTGCTTGATCGGTTCGAGCGAGATGAGGCCGATGGATTTGAACACTTCGAGGTGTTTGATGTAGGCATCCCCGAACGTCATCCAGAAGCGGATCTGCTTCAGACCACGGATATTCTTCACGAGGCTTTCCTCTTCCTCATGATAGATGAGGTAGGATTTGCGCGGGCCGACTTCCGGATAGTCCACCATCGTCTTGATCGAGAGCGCCGGGATCTCGATCCACTCGCCGTTCTTCCAGTATTTGCCGTCCTGCGTCACTTCCCGCAGGTTGATCTCCGGATTGAAGTTCGTGGCGAAGGTCTTGCCATGGTCGCCGGCATTGCAGTCCACGATGTCGATGAAGTCGATCTCGTCGAACAGGTATTCCTGCGCATAGGCGCACCAGACGTTGGAGACGCCGGGATCAAACCCGCAGCCGAGAATGGCCGTCAGGCCCGCCTTCTTGAAACGCTCCTGATAGGCCCACTGCCATGAATATTCGAACTTCGCGACTTCCCGCGGCTCGTAGTTCGCGGTGTCGAGGTAGTTCACGCCCGCTTCGAGGCAGGCGTCCATGATCGGCAGGTCCTGATAGGGCAGCGCCATGTTGATCACGAGGTCCGGCTTCACCTTCTTGATCAGCGCCACCGTCGCGGCCACGTCATCGGCGTCCACCTGCGCGATCTCGATCGGCGTCACGCAATCCTTCGCCACTTTCTCGCAGCTGGCGATCCGGCGCGAGGCCAGCGTGATATGCTTGAACGTCTTGCGGTCCATCGCGCATTTCTTGGCGACGACCGAGCCGGCCGCGCCGGCGCCGATGATGAGTACATTGTCCATGTCTGGCATTGCTCCCGGGAGGGGGTGAAAAGGATGGCCTCCCTTAGGATAGTTCGGCCAAGTCGGCTAGAAGCAGGGGCTAGATAGGGCGGGCCCGGCCGTGGCACAATGACAGGGTTCCGGAGGGGAGAGCCGCCATGATCGCCAAGACACCGCCGCCGCCCTACTGGGCCGTCATCTTCACCGCCGTGTTCAGCGGCAAGGACGGCGCGAACTACGAAACGATGGGCGGCCGGATGGTCGAACTCGCCCACCAGCAGCCCGGCTTCCTCGGCTACGAGACCGCGCAGGGCGAAGGCAACGCCGAAATCACCATCTGCTACTGGGACACCGAGGCGAACCTGCGGGCCTGGAAACAGCATTCCGAGCACCTGGAAGCCCAGCGGATGGGCCGGGATGTCTGGTATTCCGGTTATTCCATCCGCATCGTCAAGGTCGAGCGGGCCTACGGCTTCTGATCAATTTTTCCGCCGGATGCATCCTTTCCGGACCCGGCGCGTTAGTGCGCAGGGACTGAACCCTCACATTAGGGAATTATGACATGACAATTGAAAGCCTACTGATTTTCCTCCTCATCGGCGCCATCGCCGGCTGGCTGGCCGGCGTGATCGTCAAGGGCTTCGGCTTTGGCCTCGTCGGTAACATCGTCGTCGGCATCGTCGGCGCATTCGTCGCCGGCCTGATCTTCCCCGCCATCGGCTTCGGCCTCGGCGGCGGCATCCTGGCGTCCATCCTTCACGCCACCATCGGCGCGGTGATCCTGCTGATCATCATCCGCGTCCTGAAGCGCGCTTAACCGCGAAACCCACCTTGGAACCCCTCTCCCCTCGGGGGAGAGGGGTTTTTCAATTAAATCTTCAATGACATCCCCCCGATAACACGCTATTCGGCGCGCTTATTTTTGCCGGGGCCGCGCCCATGACGATCCGCCACTTTCTCGATATCTGGCCGCTGGAGCAGGCGGACCTGCGGGCGATCCTCGACGAGGCGCACCGAGCGAAGAGGGCCCGCGCCGGCTGGCCGAAGGGCCGCATCGACGCCGGCGCCCCGCTGGAGGGTCACACCCTCGCGATGATCTTCGAGAAAGCCTCCACCCGCACCCGCTTCTCCTTCGACATGGCGATGCGCCAGCTCGGCGGCAGCTCGATCACCACCGCATCCACCGACATGCAGCTCGGCCGCGGCGAGTCCATCGAGGACACCGCCCGCGTTCTCTCGCGCTATGTCGACGCCGTGATGATCCGCGCCAACGACCATACCGACATCGAAACCTTCGCCGAGGCCTCCGGCGTGCCGGTCATCAACGGCCTGTCGGACCGCTCGCACCCCTGCCAGATCATGGCCGACCTGATGACGCTCGAAGAGCACGGCCTGACCCTCCGGGGCGCCCGCCTCGCCTGGGTCGGGGATGGCAACAATGTCTGCGCCAGCTTCATCCACGCCGCCGCCAAGTTCGGCTTCACCCTCGCCATCGGCACGCCCCACCGCTACGCGCCGGACGAGGACGATCTCGACATCGCCACCGAACTGCAGGGCCGGGTCGAACTGTTCGAAACCGCCGAGGAAGCCGTCGCCGGCGCGGATGTGGTGATCGCTGACACCTTCGTTTCGATGGGCGACCTCGACGCCGAACGCCGCCTCGAAATCCTCGAGCCCTTCGCCGTCACCGACGAGCTGATGGAACTCGCCAATGGCGGCGCGAAATTCCTGCACTGCCTGCCGGCCCACCGGGGCGAGGAAGTCGACGCCGAAGTGATCGACGGCCCGGCCAGCCTCGTCTGGGACGAAGCGGAAAACCGACTGCACGCCCAGAAGGCGATCCTGCGCTGGTGCCTCGACAAGTAGATCACGTTCCCGCGCGGCCCCTTGGCGCGCCTCCGCTGCCCCTCTAAGCTTGTCCCATGGCCGATACCCTGATCCCGAACACGAAATTCCTCGACCCCCACTTCACCGCGAAGGGCGAGACCCGCGCCAGTGTCGCCTGGTCCGGTCTCAAGACGCTCTGGTTCAATACCGGCACGCTCTGCAACATCACCTGCGCCAACTGCTATATCGAGAGCAGCCCCACAAATGTCCGGCTCGTCTATCTGACCCGCGTCGACGTGGAGCCTTATCTCGACGAACTCACCCAGCCCGCCGAAATCGGCATCACCGGCGGCGAGCCTTTCCTCGCGCCGGAGATCATCGCGATCATGGACGCGGCCCTCGCGCGCGGCCACACGCTCCTTGTGCTGACGAATGCCATGCGCCCGATGATGCGTCCCCGCGTACAGGCTGGCCTCGCAGACCTCGCTGCCCGCTTTCCCGGCCAGATGACCCTGCGCGTCTCCCTCGACTCCCATGACGCCGCCACCCACGACGCCGAGCGCGGGAAGGGCGCCTTCGCCGAAGCCTGCGCTGGCCTCAGCTGGCTCGCCGGCAACAACATCCCCCTCGCACTCGCCGGCCGCAAGGCGCTGCACGAGGACGAGCCCGCCGCCCGCGAGGGCTACCGCGCGCTGATCGCCTCGCTCGGCCTCGCGCTTGATGCCGCCGATCCCAAACAACTCGTCCTCTTCCCGGAAATGATCGCCCGCGATGATCCGCCGGAAATCACCACCGCCTGCTGGGGCATCCTGAACAAGACGCCTGCGTCCATCATGTGCGCCAGCCAGCGCATGGTCGTGCGCCGCAAGGGCGCCGCCAGCCCCCGCGTCCTCGCCTGCACCCTGTTGGTAGTTGACCCCGCCTTCGATCTTGGCGCCACGCTGGCCGAGGCCACATCCGCCCCGGTCAAGCTGAACCACCCCTGGTGTGCCAGCTTCTGCGTCCTCGGCGGCGCCAGCTGTTCGGCCTGAGGCCTTGCTGGCCGGGGCCCCCTTGTTCTCGGGCCCCCTCGCTGCCACATGGGGCACCTTGAAAGTCCCCCTCTAGGCGCCCCTCCCATGATCCAGATCCCGCACGAGACCGGCGATTTCGCCGCCACCTTCCAGATCGAAGGCCGCCCCATCCGCGGGCGCGCCGTCCGCATGGGTTCGGGCAGCATCTCGCCGATACTCGACCGCCACGACTATCCCCACCACCTCGCCCGGATCCTCGGAGAAGCGGTGACGCTGGCCGCCCTCGTCGGCGCCTCGCTGAAATTCGAAGGCAAGATCCTCGTCCAGGCCGAAGGCGACGGCCCGGTCACGCTGCTCGTCGGCGAGTACAACACCAACGGCAACGTACGCGGCTATGCCCGCTATGACGCCGATGGCTGGGCCAATCTGGAGCGCGTCAACAAGGGCGGCGAGCCGCACATGCCGCAACTGTTCGGCCGCACCGGCCGTCTCGGCCTGATCCTCGTGCAGGACAATCCGGACATCCAGCCCTATCAGGGCATCGTACCGCTCAACAAGGCGACTCTCGCTCAGTGTGCGGAAGATTATTTCGACATGTCGGAACAGGTGCCGTCCAGCATCCGCATCGCTGTGGACCGCGCGGAAGATGGCAAGTGGACAGCCGGCGGCATGATGGTGCAACGCATCGCCGCCGACGACACGCGCGGCGAAACCGACGAAGGCTGGCGCGAAGCCGAAGCCCTGTTCAATACGCTCACGCCCGCCGAACTGATCGATTCGACCCTGCTGATGACCGAACTCCTCTACCGCCTGTTCCACGAACAGGGCGTCACGCTGGAGGCCGGCATGGCCGTGCTCGACCAGTGCACCTGCAGCGAGGAACGCCTCGTCACGACGCTCAGCCAGATGCCCGACGAATCCCTGCGCGAGCTCGTGGAAGAGGACGGCAACCTCTCCATCGACTGCCAGTTCTGCGCCCGCCATTACAACGTGGACATCTCCCGCGTCACCGGCCCGGTGAACTGAAGGAGCGATACCGGGCGATAACGGAACGATACTGAGCGATAAAAAATGAGAATCATTGAGAGAAGTTCGACATTGAAAGTGCACTGCGTGCAACATGCTGAGGCAGCCTGAAGGCGAGTAGGGCAGGCCATTGCGCCTATAAGAGCCACCCCGCCTGAAAGATAATTCTCAATCTCATCAAGCCCTTACAAAATACTTCGCGTTTCCCTACGCTACACCTCCGTGCACGGTGTTATTATCTGCGCATGAATTTCAAAGAAACACTGACCTTAAGACCCTCGCCTCCCATTTCATGGGAGAGGGGTAAGAGGCCGCCACTTGACCCCTCTCCCGCTCGCGGGAGAGGAGGGGCCCGCCGCCCTAGGCGGTGGGAGGTGAGGGTCCTAGCCCAGCAAAGCCGACCTACTCCGCCCCGTCCATCGCCAGGATCACCTGCGCATACCCGCGCGCCAGCCGACCCATGTTCTCTACGCTCGTGCGCTCATTGGTGCCGTGGAAGCCCGTCAGTTCGTCCGGCGTCATCACCGCCGGCGCGAAACGGTAGACGTTCGGTGTGATCGCCTCGGCATAGCGCCCATCGGTGGCGCCGAGCACGAGGCCGGGCGCGACCGGCGAACCCGGCAGCGTCGCCTCGGCCACGCTGGCCAACACGGCGTAGGGTCGATTGTCCGTAGGCGACACATTCGAGGCGCCCGCCCCGCGAATGCCATTCTGGCCGACTTCCACTTCGATGCCTTCAATACCGGAGGTGACCTTCTTCACATGCGCGATGATCTCTTCCTCGGTATCGTTCGGATGGATGCGGAAGTTCACGGTCGCGGTGGCGCGCTGCGCCAGCACGTTTTCCTTGGCGGATCCGCTCAGCATGGTCGGCGCCGTCGTCGTGCGGATCATCGCGTTGCCGGCCGGAACGTCCGCCAACTGATTATCGATCATGCCCTTGAACAGCCAGAGATTGGCAAAAGCCAGCCGCTGCGCGAACGGGATGTCCTTGCCGGCCGCTTCGAATATCTCGGACACCGGCGGCTTCGACAGGTCGGACGGCATCTGGTTCTCGTCGAGGGCCACAACCGCCCGCGCCAGCCGCACGGCGGCGGAATCGCGCGGCGGCGTGGAGGAATGGCCGCCTGTGCCCACAGCGACCACATCCACGGTCACATAGCCCTTCTCGGCAATCCCGATGAAGCCCATTGGCTTGCCGCTGAGCGGCGAGGGGTTGATCACCATGAAGCCCTCATCCAGCGCAAATTCCGGTTCGACCCCTCGAGATTTCAGCAGCGCCACGCCCGCCTCGGCGCCGGAGCCCGAGACTTCCTCGTCATGGCCGAACATGAAATAGACCGTACGCTGAGGTTTGAAGCCGGTCGCGGCGAGCGCCTCGGCCGCTTCCATCAGCGCCACCAGCGAGCCCTTGTTGTCGATCGCCCCGCGCCCGTAGATATAGCCGTCGATGATGGCCCCTTCGAAGGGCGCGCCTTCCCAGTCGCCCTCGGTGCCAATGTTCACCGGCACGACATCCTGGTGCGCCATCAGCAGCAGAGGCTTGAGCGACGGGTCCGATCCGGTCCATGTGTAAAGCAGCGTCAGCGTGCCCGGCACGAGTTCCTTCGTCATCGCCGCATGCGCCGCCGGATAGGTCTCCTCCAGCCAGGCATGCAGCGCCAGCCACTCGCCTTCCTGACCGGGTCGCGGATCGCCGCTGGCCAGCGTGATCGTCTTGAACTGGATCGCGCGCGACAGGTTCTGCGCCCCGCGCTCGGCGGAAATTTCCGGCGCCGCCGGCAGGGTGACCCGCCCGCCCACCGGTTCGGCGCCATAGTTCATCGCATTGAAGACCAGCACGCCCACGAATGCTGCGACTGCGAGCAAAAGCCCGATCAGGATGTTGCGGATCATGTGCGGCGGCCCTCCGGTTTTCTGTCCCCGAGCGATTGCGCCCGCGCCTCCCGCCGTCAAGCTCGCGGCCACAAAAAAATGACTTGGCCGTCACCTTATCGCACGGCAGTGTGGGTCTCATGAGCGAACCAGAATTGAAGCGCTTGTCGCTCCCCCGTGTGCTTGCCTTCGCCGGGCTGAGCATCCCGATTGCCGGCGTTGGATTGCCGGTCGGCGTTTACCTTGCGCCGCTCTATGCCAATGAAGTCGGTCTTGGTCTGGAGATGACGGGACTGTTGTTCATGTTGCTTCGCTTCTGGGACATCTTCACCGATCCGATAATGGGTTACCTCGTTGACCGCGTGCGCACACCGCTTGGCCGGGTGCGCCACTGGATCATCCTGTCGGTGCCGGTGCTCGGCATCTCCACGTTCTTCGTCTACATGCCCCCTCCGGGCGCCGGCGCAGGGTATTTCATATGGTGGATGCTGATCTTCTATGTTGGCTTCACCATCCTGCAGACCTCCCGCGCGTCCTGGGTGCCGGCGCTGGCGGCGGACTATGATGACCGCTCGCGCCTCTTCCTCTGGCCCGAGGTGATCTCCGTTCTGGCGATGCTGTTCCTGCTCGCCGTGCCCGCGATCCTGCCCTTGTTCGGCATCGAGACGGACAGGTTCGGGCAGGTGGCCGTGATGGGATGGATACTGATTATCGCGCTGCCGCTGGTCGCCGCGCTGGCTTGCGTCTTCGTGCCGGACCCGCCCCTGAAAGGCGAGGCGCGCAATGTCGAGAAGTTCGAGTTGAAGCCCTTCTTCGCGGCGATGCGCAATCCGATGTTCAGCAAGCTGCTCACCATGGAACTGCTCGGCGCGCTCGCGATTTCCGTGACGGCGGCGAACTATCTGTTCGTGGCCGAGTATGCCTTCGGGGCGAACGATGTGCAGACCAGCATCGCCCTGATGCTGTTCTTTGTGATGGCCATGGTGGCGCTGCCCTTCTGGCTGTGGCTCGCGAACAAGACCGAGAAGCGCAACGCCTATTTCGTCGCCGTGACGATGTCCGGCGTCTGCTTCATGCTGTTCATTCCGCTGGCGCCGTCGGGCAATTATTCGGCCTTCCTGGTTGCGTCGCTGATCGCCGGCATCCCGTTCAGTGCGCCGATCTTCCTGTCGCGCGCAATGACAGCCGACATCGTCGAACAGCAGGCCGCTGCAACCGGCGAGAACCGCGCCGGGGCGCACTATGCTTTGCTGACCAGCCTCAACAAGGTCGGCTCCAGCCTCGCCTTTGGTGTAGGTTACCTGATGGTCGGGCAACTCGCGCGCTTCCGCCCCGGACAGGAGAATACCGATAGCGCCATTTTCGGCCTGGTGCTGATCTTCGGTCTGTTGCCCGCTTTCCTCTATATTGCGGCGGGCCTGATCGCGCGGACCTATCCGCTCACCCGCGCGGTGCAGGCGCAAACCGCGCGCAGCCTCGAGCGGCGGGTTGTGATCACCGAGGGGACCGGCACGTCGGACAGCTAGCTGTCCCTAAAACCCGCCGCCCTCGGCCAGCCAGTCCAGCTCGTCCGGCGTGCTGACCCGGCCTACGACGGCGTTGCGGTGCGGGAAGCGTCCGAACTGCTGGACGGCGTCCCGGTGCTGGCGGGCATAGTCGAGGGTGGACTTGGTGAAGTCGTCGAAGCCGGGACGGGCGTCGGCGTGGAGCGAGTTGAAGAGGTCAACCGAGCGCGCCTGCAGACCGGCGTCTTCGGCATGTTCGAGCGGCAGGTAAAAGAACACGCGTTCGCATTCGGAAAGGCCAAGGTCCTCGCGCGCGAGCAGACCCTCCTTGCACAGATGAAGCGCCAGCCGGTCCTGCGCAAAGGCGCGGGGCGACCTGCGGAAAATGTTGCGGCTGAACTGGTCGAGCACGAGCATCGCGGCAAGGCGCCCCCTGACGCCGCGCGCGGCCCAGTCTTCGGCCAGCGGTCCGGCGGACAGGGTTTCCAGCAGTGAGAGGAAACGGCTCCGAAGTTCGGCGTCCAGCGCCTCGCCGCCATTGAACCACATCTTGTTCTTCAGCTTCAGTTCGGCCGGCGAGTTTGCGGCCTCGCCGATCCAGAAACTCAGCACATCTTCGGGGGAGGGCAGCGCCGTCATGGGGCAGGCCGGCGGGCGACGACCATGTAGTTGACCGACGCATCCCCGGTCAGCTTCCACTGGCCGGAGACCGGATAGAAGCTGACACCGATGGGCGCCTCCGGTTTCATTCCGGCGCCGGTCAGCGCCGTTTCGACTTCTTCGGGCGTCACGAATTTCGACCAGTCATGCGTCCCGCGCGGCAGCCAGCCGAGCACATATTCGGCCCCGATCACGGCGGTCGCCAGCGCCTTGGCGGTGCGGTTCAACGTCGCGACGATCATCAGCCCGCCGGGGCGTACGAGCCGGGCAGTGTCGGCGAGGAACTGCGCGGGGTCGGCCACGTGCTCGACGACTTCGAGGTTCAGTACGATGTCGAACATCGGCTCGCCCGCGGCCAGCAGGCCCTCGGCGGTCCCGGCCCGGTAGTCGATCTTGAGGCCCTGTTCGGTGGCATGGGTCAGCGCGGTCTTGATGTTGGCTTCGGAGGCATCCACCCCGGTGACCGCCGCGCCGAGGCGCGCCATCGGTTCGCACACGAGGCCCCCGCCGCAGCCGATGTCGAGCAGGCGCAGGCCCTCCAGCGGTTTGAGGGCGCCCTTTGATATCGAAAAGTGGTTTTCCGCCGTCTCGCGGATGAATTTCAGGCGGACCGGGTTGAACCGGTGCAGCGGCTTGAACTTGCCATTGGGATTCCACCAGTCGGCCGCCATGGCCGAGAATTTGGCGACTTCCGCCGGGTCGATGCTCGGCGTCACGGGAGGCGCCTCAGAGGCCACAATCGTTTTTGCCATTGTTTAGCAATCCTGTTTGATCCGCGCCGCAGTTTACCCTAGAGGGGCCGATATAGGACGCCCCCAGCGGGGCAGATAGCCGGTTGGGGCGAAATGGCGCGCACAGTACTGAAATTCGGGGGCACATCGGTCGGCGATCTGGACCGGATTGCCAACGTCGCCAACATCGTGGCGGCGCGCGCCGCCAAGGGCGAGCATATGGCTGTAATCGTCTCGGCGATGTCGGGGGAGACCAACAAGCTGGTCGCCCTGGCCGACGGCGCCGCCGGCAAGGATCTTCCGCGTCATCTTTATGATGACGAGTATGACGTCGTGGTCGCCTCGGGCGAACAGGTCACCGCCGGCCTTCTGGCACTGGCCCTGCGCCGGAAGGGTCTGAAGGCGCGCTCCTGGCTCGGCTGGCAGCTGCGTCTCAAGACCGACAACAGCCACGGCCGTGCCCGCATCCTCGGCTTTGACGACAGCTCCCTGCCGGATTCCATCGACAGCGGCGAGATCGCCGTAGTCGCCGGTTTCCAGGGCGTGACGGACGATCACCGCGTAACCACGCTCGGCCGGGGCGGCTCGGACACCAGCGCGGTGGCTGTGGCCGCAGCGCTCGGCGCCAAGGTGTGCGACATCTATACGGATGTCGACGGCGTCTACACGACCGATCCGAGGATGGTGCCGAAGGCGCGCCGCCTCGACAAGATTTCGTATGAAGAGATGCTCGAGATGGCCTCGCTCGGCGCCAAGGTGCTGCAGACGCGCTCGGTCGAGCTGGCGATGAACCACAATGTGCCGGTGCGCGTCCTGTCGAGCTTCGTGAAGCCCGGCGAGGAATCCCCCGGAACGCTTGTCTGTGCAGAGGAAGAAATCGTGGAAAAGCAGGTTGTCAGCGGCGTCGCCTATTCGCGGGATGAAGCCAAGGTCACGCTCTACGGTGTGCCGGACCGTCCGGGCTCGTCGGCGAAGATCTTCTCGGCGCTGGCGAAGGCCGGCGTGAACGTCGACATGATCGTGCAGGCCTCCTCGCGCGAAGCCTCCAAGGCGAACCTCGTATTCACCTGCACCGAGCGCGACAGCCCCTTCGCCCGCGAGACGCTGGAAAAGCTGAAGGCGGATGTCGGCTATGAGCGGCTGGAAGTGGTCAGCGACGTGTCGAAGATCTCGATCATCGGCGTCGGCATGAAGAGCCATACCGGGGTTGCCGAGAAAATGTTCACCGCCCTCTCGGAAAAGAGCATCAACATCGATGTCATCTCCACCTCCGAGATCAAGATATCCGTGCTGATCGCCGCGCCCTATACCGAACTGGCCGTTCGCGCCCTGCATACGGCTTTTGGTCTAGACTCAGAATAATCCGCCATCCCGAACGGGAGAGCATGCCCTACAATATGCCGGCCACCCGTGTGCTCATGAACAACCTTCGCCAGGTGATGGCGGAGGAGGGCGACACACGTTCGCGGCTGGACCATGTCGTGCGGCTGATCGCGTCCACGATGGTGGCGGATGTCTGCTCGATCTACGTGCGCGAAACAGACGGCGCGCTGCTGCTGGTGGCCACCGAAGGCCTGAAGCCTGAAGCCGTCAACAAGACGCGCCTGGCCGCACATGAGGGCCTTGTGGGCTTTGTGGCCCGCACCGCCGAGCCGATTGCCATCGAGGATGCCCCGCGCCATCCGGCCTTCTCCTACAGGCCGGAGACGGGGGAAGACCCGTTCCACGCCTTTCTCGGGGTGCCAATCCTGCGCACCGGCGGGGTGACCGGCGTGCTGGTCGTCCAGAACCGGACGGAGCGCGCTTACGGCGAAGAGGAAATCGATACGCTGCAGACCATCTCGATGGTGCTGGCGGAAATCGTCCACACGCTTGAGACGTCACCCGTCGCGCTGCAGCCGGAGCGGCGGGTGCGCGGACCGGGTGGCGGCAATCTAGCCGGCCGCATCTTCTGCGAAGGTCTCGGTTTCGGCCGGGCCGTGCTGCACGACCCGGTCGTGCCGGCAGCGAAGTTCTTTGCGGCGGACATGACCGCCGAATCCGAGCGCCTGAACGAAGGCTTGATCGGGCTGCGCGCCTCGATCGACCGGATGATGCTGATCGACGGGGCCGCGCTCGGCGGCGATCCGCGCGACGTGATGGAGGCCTACCGGCTGCTGGCGGAGGACCCGTCCTGGGCCGAGAAGCTGCATGAGGGCATCCGGTCCGGCCTGTCAGCGGAGGCTTCGGTCGACCGGGCCCGGCGCGAGCACCGCGCGCGGCTGATGAATGCGCGCGACCCCTACCTGCGCGAACGGCTGCATGACCTCGAAGACCTCGACAACCGCCTTTTGCGCGTGCTCGGCGGGGAAGAGGGCAAGCCGAAGATCAAGGGCGACCGCAGCGTCCTCGTCGCTCGGCGTCTCGGACCGGCGGAGCTGCTGGAATATGCCAAGTCAGGCTTGCGCGGCCTGTTGATGGAGGAAGCGGCAGCGTCGTCGCACGCCGCGATCGTGGCGCGCGCGCTCGGTATTCCGGCGATTGGCGGCATCGAGAACCTGACCACGCGGATCGAGCAGGGCGACTATATTATCGTCGATGCCGAGGAGGGCACGGTGCACGTGCGCCCGGATGACGTGGTGTACGATGCGTACAAGGCCCGGGTCGGGCTACGGTCGGAGCGGCAGGCGCGGTATGCGGCGCTGAAAGGCCTGCCGGCTAAGACGCTCGACGGCACGCACATCTCGCTGATGCTGAACGCCGGCCTCGACCTCGATCTCGACATGCTGGACCAGGCGGGCGCCGACGGCGTGGGCCTGTTCCGCACCGAGTTCCAGTTCCTCGTCTCCGAAACGCTGCCGCGCCTCGATGACCAGATAACATTATACCAGCGGGTGCTGGAGCGGGCGGCGGGGAGGCCGGTCGTCTTCCGGACGCTCGATCTCGGCGGCGACAAGGTGCTGCCGGCGCTGAACCTGCAACGGGAAGAGAACCCGGCACTCGGGTGGCGGTCGATCCGCTTTGCGCTCGATCACAAGGGCCTGTTCCGGCGCCAGCTCCGGGCGCTGGTCCGCGCGGCAGGCGACGGCCCCCTGACGGTGATGTTCCCGATGGTGACCGTGCCGTCGGAATATCACGCGGCCAAGGCCCTGCTGCTCGAGGAAGTCGCCTGGAGCGCCCGGCAGACCGGCAAACAGCCCTCGAAACTGGAAGTCGGCGTGATGCTGGAGACCCCGGCGCTGGGCTTTTCCATGCAGGACCTGGCGGGCGAGGTCGATTTCCTGTCCGTGGGGACAAACGATCTTCTGCAATTCTTCTTCGCGGCCGACCGGATGACCCCGTCGGTCAGCGAACGCTACGATCTGGTCGATCCGGCGGCGTTGCGCTTCCTCAAGATGGTCGCCGATACCTGCAAGGCCGGGAACATCCGCCTTTCGGTCTGCGGCGAGGCGACGGCGTCACCGCCCGTGGCGCTGTGTTTTGCGGCGCTCGGCTATACCAGCCTGTCAATGGCGGCCTCGGCCATAGGCCCGGTCAAGCAGGCCCTGCGCGGGGTGGACCTGAACGCCTTCCGGGCCGGGCTTTTCGAGCGGATGAATAAGCCGAACGGATCGTTCCGTAACCAAGTGTTAGCACTCGCCGCCGAACATGGAATAGACACAGCTGACAGTTGAAGCGTGTTGCGGCAGCGAGAACTCGGCCCTACGTACATTCTGGACCGGTTCTTGCCCCGATTTCATTTGGTGGCAACAGTGGTCAGTGAGACTGGTAGACAATGGCACAGAACGTATCGCCTGAGCCGGCAAACGACAAACCCGAGGAAACTGGGCGGGTGGAAGATAACGGAACGAACCGTTCGAATGTAATGCCGATCTCGCATGAAGCGGCCCGGCAGCTGGACGCGCATGGCCGCCGCCTGCGCGCCGACGAAATTTTCCGTACCGGCCAGTATGAGGGCGAAGAGCTGCGCATGGGGCAGGTGCTGCGCCGCGTTCGCGAAGCGCTGGACCTGAACCTGGGAGACATCGCGCGGTCGTCGCTGATCCGCGAGAATTTCCTGATGGCCATTGAGCGGATGGAACTTCAGACCATCGCCAAGGGCTATCTGGTGCCTTACCTGATCGCCTATTCCAAATATCTTGGCCTGCCGGAGCATGAGGTCGTGCAGCGCTACACACGCGAGTGCGGCGCGGTCGACGAGGTGAAAACCTCGGCGCCGGTTCCGAAACTGGGCCAGATCAAGAAATCGGGCACCGGCCTGCCGCTGGTGCTTGCCGGTGTGGGCGCCCTCCTTGTCTTCATTGCGGGCGGTGTCACCGCCGCCGTTCTCATGAACCGTGGTCCGGAAGAGGTCGTCTCGCCGACCGTCGTCGCCGTCAGCGGCGCCCGGGACAGCCTGTTTGCAGAAAATGGGACCTCTACCGCTGCGCCGGCTGTCCTGCCGATCGAGATTGTCGCTGTTCGCCAGGCCTGGCTGGAAGTGCGCGGCGCCGATGGGACGATCTTCCTCAGCCGCACGATGGCCGAGGGCGAGAACTATTTCCCGCGCCTGAAAGCCGGATGGACGGTCTCGGCCCGCAATGGCGGCGCCTTCGAATGGCGCGCCGGAGACCTCGTGATCGGGCCGCTTGGGCCCGAAGGGGCGCAGGTTTTCTCGATCAACGTCGACGACCAGCTGGTTCGCGCAGCGGAAGTGTCGGCCCAGATCGTGGCGGATGCAGAGATTGCCACACAGGCTGCTGCCAATGGCAACGCAACGCGCTAGGCCCTTTACCTGAGGCCTGCCCGGCGCCACATGTGAGCTGACAGGAAGCCTGAAAGGCGCTGGATAGCCGATGAGTCACAATCCGATCCGCCCCTGGCGCAATATCGAGCGCCGGAAATCCCGCCAGATCCGCGTCGGCAATGTGCTGGTTGGCGGCGATGCGCCGATTGCCGTGCAGTCGATGACCAATACGCCGACCGAAGATGCCGGCGCGACGATTGACCAGATCATCCTCTGCGCCGAAGCAGGCGCCGATATTGTCCGGGTTTCGTGCCCGACGGAAGACTCGACCAAGGCGATGTACCAGATCGTTAAAGGCAGCCCGGTCCCGCTCGTGGCGGACATCCATTTTCACTACAAGCGCGGCATCGAAGCGGCCGATGCGGGCGCCGCCTGTCTGCGGATCAATCCCGGCAATATCGGCTCGCCTGCGCGGGTGAAGGAAGTCGTCGCGGCGGCGCGGGCCAATGGCTGCTCGATCCGGATCGGCGTGAACGGCGGCAGCCTCGAGCGCCACCTGCTGGAGAAGTATGGCGAGCCGTGTCCGGATGCGATGGTGGAAAGCGCGCTCGACCATGCGCGCATCCTCGATGATCTCGGATTCCATGAGTACAAGATTTCGGTCAAGGCCTCCGACATGTTCATGACCGTGGCGGCCTACCAGCTGCTGTCGGAGGCGACCGACGCGCCGCTGCACCTCGGCATCACCGAGGCGGGCGGACTTCGTACGGGTACGGTCAAATCGTCCATCGGCATGGGCTCGCTGCTCTGGGCCGGCATCGGCGACACGATCCGCGTCTCCCTTTCGGCCGAGCCCGAGGAAGAAGTGAAAGTCGGCTTCGAAATGCTGAAATCACTGGGTCTGCGCACGCGGGGCGTCAACATCATCGCGTGCCCGAGCTGCGCGCGGCAGGGCTTCGACGTGATCCGCACGGTCGAGACGCTGGAGAAGCGCCTCGCGCATATTTCCGAGCCGATCTCGCTGTCGATCATCGGCTGCGTGGTCAATGGACCCGGCGAGGCGGCGATGACTGATCTCGGCTTTACAGGCGGCGGCAAGGATAGCGGCAAGATGTTCGTGAACGGACGAGCGGATCACAATGTGTCCACCGCCGACATGGTGGATCATATCGTCAAGCTGGTCGAGGCGAAGGCCGAAAAGCTGCGCGCCGAACGGGACGCGGAGCAGGTTCCGGCGGAGTAGGCGTCAGGCAGGCCCGCAGGTGCTGACTGGCACCAGCGCCGCCGCAGCATCATACAGGCCCTGCGACGGTGCAAGGCGCCGGATCAAGGCCAGCGCTTCCGGCTTTGCCAAGACCACTACATCCACGCCTTCGGCAGGTTCGACCGCCTGACCTTCCAGGGCAACAACGATCCTGCGGACGCCCGGCGCGTCTGGAAGGCGGGCATCGAGTGAGCCGGCATAGACATTGTCCGTAGACGCATCAAAGATCGAGAGCGAGCCGTATTCCGGCCAGGTCGGCACTGTGAGCGAGACCGGGCCGCCGGAAACATCGATGATGCAGATGGCATAGGCGAGGTCGGGCGAGGGGCGCACGATGGTCTGGGTTTCGGGGGTGACGCGCGGGCTCATCTGCCAGGCGTGAACCGCAATGCCGGAGCCGGTCATTCGCTCCCGGGCCTTCGACATGATGTAATCCGGCAGCGCATTCAGAACGATGAAGTGCGCGGCAACGAAGCCGATGACGAAGGTGGCGAGACCGATGAAGGGCAGGCGCATCAGTTGGCCTCCCCGCAGCCGAGCTTCTCGATGGAGGGCGCCTGCAGGACCCGTTCCGGATCGGCGATGAAATCGGCGTCCGGCTTGTAAAGGCGCAGCGTAAGGTCGAAGTTTCCGCCCGCCCGGCTGGACACCCAGCCTGACCCGGACGCCGACGGGTTCGCAGACACGTCAAACAACCAGGAGGCCGGACCGCCTGCCGAGGCGGCGTCTGTAAGGTCAAAAGACAGGGCGTTGTCGGTATTGTCCGGCAGGTAACTCTCGGAATTGTACAGCGTGATCGACCACCATTGCGCCGGCATGGCCTCGCCTTTGATGCGGTAGTCGCAGCCTTCCCTCAGGCGGTCGCCCGCATCATCCGTATTCCGGGTGAAATATACGGCTTCCTCCTTGGTCAGGGCGAGCAGGCCGTGCCGGGCGACACGGGCACGGGTCCACGGATTGGCGGCCTTGGACCCGATGGTCCAGTCGCTGGCCCAGCCACTGACATCGACCGCGCCACTGAACCGGGCGCCGGGGCCGACAATGCCGGCCGCCGCCAGCGCGCTGCCGAAGCCCAGGAGCGCGCCGAGAAAGAGACCCACGAGAGCACTGCCAATCTTCATGCGAACACGCTAACGTGACCACAACGGGATGCAAGCTGCAGGTGCGAAGACTGTCCGCCGCGAGCGGAAACAGCTAGCACTGGCCGCTTAACGAGGGATCTGACGGGCGCCATGTTTTTCCGGATTTTGCGATGGCTCGGCCTGACATTGCTGGCGGGGATCACCCTGCTTGTCGCGTCGAGCTGCACGATGCTGGGGCTCAACTATGCGAGCCTCGATACGGCCAACAAGCCGGCCGCCGTGCCCGCGCTCGACATCGACCGGCTGATGACGCCGCAAGGCCGCGCCGAGGCAATGAAGCTGCTGGAGGACACGCTCTATGGTCCCTGGCCGCAGGGCTTGCCAGTGGCGGTGGGTGACTGGCGGATCGTCAATCCGGATTACCTGGACGGGCGGGGCACGCTTGAGGAAATCGATATCACGATCGGCCGGGGTGACGGCGCGCGCACCTTCCAGCTGGTCGCGGCCTTCCCAGCGGCGGCGCTCGCCAACCCGTTGGTGCTGAGCCAGACGTTCAGTTCGAACTGTGCGACCTTTCCGGGCGAAGCCGTCATGAGTGAGGATGGTGATCCGTGTACGGCGCGGGATTTCGGGCCGATGGCCAGCTTCATCGTCACGCAGCTGTTTGGCGAATACATCGCCGAGGCGCCGGTGGGTCTGTATTTCGACTCCGGCTTTGTCTATGCGAGTTTCCATGCCGGAGATTTCGTTCCGGACAGCACGCAGCTCGCGCCGAAAGCGATGGCGGAACTGGGTGGGGACGTGAACCCGACCAGCACCCTGATGGCCTGGGCTTATGCCTTCTCGGCGGCCATGGATGTGCTCGAAGACGATCCGCGCGTGGCCACCAACCACACATCCGTCATGGGGCATTCGCGCCACGGCAAGGCAGCCCTGCTCGCGACGATCTGGGACCCCCGCATCGAAGCGGTGATCGCGCACCAGTCCGGCTTTGCTGGCGCCTCCTTGTCACGTTCGCCAACGGGCGAGCGTCTGGAGCGGATGGCCGAGACCTATCCGCACTGGCTGGCACCGGGCGCGCAGAAGTACGGCGATGATCCAACCCTGCTACCGTTCGATCAGCATCTTGTGCTAGCGTTGGTGGCACCGCGCCGGTTGTTCCTGGGCAATGCCCGGCGGGATGTCTGGTCGGATCCCAATTCCAGCTACCGGGCCGCCGAAGCGGCGAGCGCGATGTGGACGGCATTCGGAAAGCCCGGGCTGAACGACAAGGGCATGCGGGCGTTTGATCCGACCGACGGGATCGTCTGGTGGATGCGGGCCGGCGGGCACAGCGTCGTGGACGATGACATCCCGGCCTTCATCGCGTTCCTGCAGGCGCGGCCCATGCCGGAAGAGCTGTCGTCGGCCATCGAGTTGCCAATGGCAGACGGGTCCAGATAAAGCTTGTGGGCAAAATCAGTTGGGAGGCTGAACCATGACCATTGACGTCGAATTCCTGAAGCCCGTGCTCGCGCTCGTCCTCTGGACGCTCGTGATGTGGATCTGGATGTACGCCCTGCGCCTGCCGGCGTTTGCGAAGTACAAGATCAATCCTGACGACGCCCGCCATCCCGGAACCTATAGCGACAAGCTGCCCGCGCATGTCCGCTCGGCCGCCGATAACTACAACCACCTGCACGAACAGCCGACGATCTTCTATGCCCTGATGTTCTTCATGGCGCTGACCGGCGGCAACGACAATCTGGCGGGGCTGGTTGCCTGGATCTATGTCGGCCTGCGCATCCTGCATTCTGTCGTGCAGGTTGTTATCGGCAAGGTGGCGCTGCGCTTCCTGGTGTTTGCGGCAGGCACGTTCTGCCTGTTTTTCCTGGCCATCAAGGAAGCCTTGCGCCTCTTCATGATGTCCCCCGCGCTGTAAGGCTTCCAAGCGGCGTGAAACCGGATTAAAGGGCGGGCCATGTCCTCCCTTTCAGTTACACGTCTCCAGCAGGTGATCGACCGGTTCGAGGAGGTCGAGGCCCGCATGGGCGCGACTTCCGATTCCAAGGAAATCATTGCCCTGTCCAAGGAGCATTCCGAGCTTCGCCCCGTGGTGGAGAAGGCGCGCGAGTTGCTGTCCGCCCGGCGCGGCCTGCAGGAGGCTGAAACCCTCGCCGCCTCGGGTGACGCCGAAATGGCCGACCTCGCCCGGATGGAGATCGAAGAGCTGAAGGACCGGCTTCCGGACCTCGAGCAGGCCATGCAAGTCCTGCTGTTGCCCAAGGACGTCGACGACAAGGCGAACATCGTGCTGGAAGTGCGGGCCGGTACCGGCGGCGATGAAGCTGCGCTGTTCGCCGGTGACCTCTGGCGGATGTACATGCGCTATGCGCAGCTCCTCGGCTGGAAGATCGAGATTGTCGATGCCTCGGAAGGCGAAGCCGGCGGCTACAAGGAGATCATCGCCAACGTGTCGGGCGACGGCGTGTTCGGGCGGATGAAATGGGAAAGCGGCGTGCACCGTGTGCAGCGCGTGCCGGCGACGGAAACGCAGGGCCGCATCCATACGTCGGCGGCGACGGTGGCGGTTCTGCCCGCGCCGGAGAATATCGAGATCGATGTGCGGCCCGAAGACATCCGTATCGATACAATGCGCTCGTCCGGGGCCGGCGGCCAGCACGTCAACACGACCGACTCGGCGGTGCGCATCACACACTTGCCGACCGGCATCATGGTGACGAGTTCGGAGAAGTCCCAGCACGTCAACCGCGAGAAGGCGATGGATCAGCTTAAAATCCGTCTCTACGAACGCGAACGCGCCGAGAAGGATGCGGCGCGGGCCGAGGCGCGCTCCAGCCAGATCGGATCAGGCGACCGGAGCCAGAAAGTGCGCACCTACAACTATCCGGAAAACCGGGTGACCGATCACCGGATCGGCCTGACGCTTTATTCGCTCGACCGGATCGTGGCGGGCGACAAGCTTAACGATGTCGTTGAAGCGCTGATCACGGAAGACCAGGCGCGCAAGCTGGCCGCGATGGAGGAAGGCGCCTGAGCGTCCCGAATTTCGAGCAGATGATCCGTGTCGCCGCAGAGCGCCTGCGCAACGCCGGAATCGACAACCCGCGTCACGATGCACAGCTGCTGATGATAGAAGCATTCGGCGACACGCGCGCGGCGCTGATCACCGCCGCACAGGCTGTCGTGCCCGCCGAGGTGCAGGCGCGGTTCGAAGCGGCGGTCGGGCGCCGGGCCGCGCGCGAGCCCTTGCAGCATATTCTGGGATGGACGGGTTTCTACGGGCTGGAACTGAAGACCGATTCCCGCGCGCTGATCCCGAGGCCGGACAGCGAATGCGCGGTCGAGGTCGCGCTGGCGCTGGTGCCGGGGCGCGGCAAGCTTGCCATCGCCGATCTCGGCACGGGGTCGGGCTGTCTGCTGGCAGCCTTGCTGGCCAACCTGCCGGACGCAGAAGGGACGGGGGTGGAAGCCGATCCGGCCGCCGCGTCCCTTGCCCGGGAGAACGTCGCGCTCTGCGGGCTGGAAGCGCGCGCCTCGGTATTCGAGGGAAAATGGAGCGACTGGACCGGCTGGAAGACCGCCGACCTGATCATCTCCAACCCGCCCTACATTCCGACGCAGGTGATCGACTCGCTGGAGCCGGAGGTGAAGGATTTCGACCCGGCCGCAGCCCTCGACGGCGGCGCGGATGGGCTTGCGGCCTACCGCGAGATCATCCGCCTCGGCCAGACCTACATGAAACGCCGCGTGCCGCTTGTGCTTGAAATCGGCTACGACCAGCGCGCCGCCGTGCAGGCGCTGATGTCTGAAGCCGGGTTTTCCGAAATGGGACACCGCCTTGATCTTGGGGGAAATGATCGCTGCGTCTGGGGATTGGCGCCGGGCCGGTCCCACTGATTTTCCGCTTGGCGCCGGGCGCGTTCCACAGTAGAACCTTTCCTGCGAGGGGCAGTCTGCCGGAGAGGCAGATAATTAACGCTGCCTTCGTTCGGGTTCGGTGGAAACGGATAAGTCCCTCCCCAATCCCGCCTGCAAGCAAGATGACCATTCGAAAACTTGGCTTGCCGGTGACCGCTGGTTTACGAACACAGGACAAGACCATTCATGAAACGCTCACGCGGTCGCAACAGGCGCCCAGGCGGTAATCAACAGAACGCCTTCAACAATCCGAACCGTCACTTTGAAAGTGTCGGCCCGGATGTGAAGATCCGTGGTTCGGCCCAGCAGGTGCTCGAGAAGTACCAGCAGTATGCGCGCGACGCCCATACGAGCGGCGACCGGGTCCTGTCCGAAGCCTACTTCCAGTATGCGGAACATTATCAGCGCATCGTTGCCAAGCAGACTGACGCGCGCAGCCAGCAGCAGGGCGGCCAGCCGCAACAGAACCGCAATGGCAATGGCGGCGGGAATGGCAACGGCAACGGAAATGGTCCTCGTGACGACCGTGATCCGCGCGGCAACCAGGACCGCGATCCGCGCGGCGGCAACAACGAAGATCAGAACCAGGGTTACGAAGAACAGGGCGAAGCGGAAGTCGTGGCGCCGATGAGCGCACGCCGCAATGATGAGGAAGACTCAGATTCGCTGCGCGTCATTGACCGCGATGATGACCGGGACGACGTGACCGATTCCAGCGAAGCTGCTCCGGCAGAGGTTCGCGGTGACCGCCAGGGCGGTGACAAGAGCCGCCGCCCGCGCAAGCCGTACCGCGCGCGCGAAGAAGGTGCTGCCAGTGAAGACCGCCCGCCCCGGGAAGAGCGAGCACCGCGTGAGCCACGCGAGCCCCGCGAACCGCGCCCGCCGCGTGAACCGGTTGCCGAAGTTGTTTCCGAGACGGACGGCGTGATGAAGACGCTTTCCCGTGGCCGGCGCAAGCCGGCGCCCGAAGAAGGCGCACCGGCGCCAGAGACGACGGACTAGCGCGTTGCCGGTCCGGGCCGCCCATCGCGGCGATCTTGCCCAGTTGTCAGAGCTTGGCCGGGAAACGTTTACGCAGACGTTCGGTGCGCTCTATTCTGCCGAGGACTTGTCGAGTTTTCTCGACGCCCGTCACTCTTTGGACCTCTACCGCGATTGGATCAGCGACCCGGCGGTTGATCTCTGGATCCTTGAGAATGAGGCCGCGGCCGCTGTCGGATATGCGATGCTGCAGCCTTGCCACCTGCCGGTCGATCCGATGCCGCCCGGCGCGCTGGAACTGTCCCGGATTTATTTGCTTGCGCAGGCCCAGGGCGGGGGACGGGGGAGCGCGCTCCTGAACATCGTTCTGGAACGCGTCGAGGAACGCGGACGCCCGCCGCTGTTTCTGAGTGTCTTCTCAGGCAATACGGGCGCGCAAAAGCTCTATGCCCGCCATGGCTTCCGGCACGTCGGCGAATACCTCTTTGAAGTCGGGCAACAACGTGACCGTGAGTTTATCTGGCGCCGGGACTGACGCGCGTCTCTAGGGACACTCTGATCAATCAACCGGATTCCTTACTTTTGCAAATCGGTTCAGAGTGGCGTCGGATAGATGGAGCTTGCCATGAAGCAGATGACATTTTCGGCGTCGGGGTTTGATCGTTTC
>Ga0163144_10006102_pt1 | contig 26657 bp, 29 predicted proteins | sample OliLak19BULKMAT1_FD_123175 | JGI IMG/M metagenome (GOLD analysis project Ga0163144, IMG submission 123175) | Freshwater microbial mat bacterial communities from Lake Vanda, McMurdo Dry Valleys, Antarctica - Oligotrophic Lake LV.19.BULKMAT1 | ecosystem: Environmental > Aquatic > Freshwater >...
GCGGCGGGCCAAGATCAAGCTCGAGACGATGGCTCGGCGTTATGCGTACAATATGGCACGGACGCCGGAACCGCAAACTAATTCAGGCCAATAATATTCCCGAAATCGCTGAAGACATACACGTGCTCCCGCTCACATTGATGATCGCCAAGCCTATCGGCGTCATGAAGATGCTCGACCAGGACGAGGCCGACGACAAGATCATCGCCGTGCATTCCAACGATCCCGAGTATTCCTTCTACGATTCGATCGACGGGCTGCCGCCTCATCGGATGATCGAGATTCAATCGTTCTTCGAAGACTACAAGAAGCTCTAGAACAAGAAGGTGGTCGTGGAACGATTCCTCGGGCGGGAGGACGCGCATCGAGTCATCGATGCCGCGCTCGAGTTCTACCGCGCGCGGGAGTCGGACCTCCGCGCCGGCCGAAAATAGAGAGCATGAAAGTCTTGGTTACCGGCAGTTCCGGACACCTCGGCGAGGCGCTGATGCGCGCCCTCCGGGAGATGGGCCATGAGGCGGTAGGCATCGATGTTCTCGGTTCCGACTATGCGACCGCGGCCGGGTCGATCGTAGATCGCGCGTTCGTCCGCCGCTCCATGACGGGCGTCAAGGAAAATTCGACGCGGCCCGGCGACTGGACGCCATGGGCGTTACAATAGGTTCCCGTCGGCGAGATGCCTTTTCCGAGGCGCTTGGGTTATATTTTAGGAGACGAATAACCCAGTGGACGGAGGGCATATGATTCCAAGCACCATCTCCCGCGTAGAGGTGAACACGGCGCCGGCCGTCAATGAGCGGATCAACGCGGACATGGAGCGGCGCGTGAGGCGCTACTCGTCGGCTTCGGCCTCCGAGATCCGGAGCCGCCTCGAGGAGCTCGACCGGGAGTGGGACGTCGAGCGAATGATCGAGGCGAACGCCTCCACGCTGTCGCTCATCGGGTTCGCCCTCGGGCGGTTCGTGGACAAGAGGTTTTACGCGCTGCCCGTTGTCGTCGCCTCGTTTCTTCTTCAGCACGCGATCCAGGGCTGGTGTCCGCCGGTCCCGGTCCTGCGCGGTCTAGGAGTAAGGACGGCCGACGAGATCGAGAGGGAGCGGCGCGCCCTGCGGGCGTTGAGGTAGGAACGAAATGACGAGTTCGCCCAACTCCCTTGCAGGCCGGCCACCTTGGGCATCCGAATTTCGAGGATGATGCCCGCGATCGACCGTCCGCGATCACGGCCCGCGTGCCTGGCGGCACGATGAAGTAGGCCCGAGAATCAGGGCGCCCGCGGCGCCGGCTTGCGGCAGGAGCAGTCGAGGCAGCCGTGGGCCGCGCAGGCGCCGCAGGTCTGGAGCAGGCTCGATTTGAGGGACTTCCGCGCGCGATGGAGGCGCACGGCGGCGTTGTTGCGGGACAAACCCAGGCGACCGGCGGCCTTGAGCAGCGGCACTTCGTCGAGCTCGACCTTGCGGAGGATCTCGCCGTACTCGGGCTTCATCGTCAGCAGGATGTCGTCCATGCAGCGGCACACCGCCTTCTCGAGGCGGTCCTCGTCCCGGGCCGACAAAGGGGCTTCTCGCGCCGCCCGCTCCTCGGCGCCGGCGCGAGCGGCGCGGCGGCGGTAGAAGTCGGTCAGGGCGTTGCGCACGATCGTGAAAAACCAGGCCCGGGCGGACTCCTCCGCGCGCGGCCGCGACCCGCTTTTCAGACCTTTCAGGTAGGCCGCTTGCAGAACCTCCTCGGCGTCCTCGTCGCTGCCTACGCGGGCCCTGAGGAACGCGAGAAAGGCGGCGCGGTTATCCAGGAGCTGCGAGGGAATCGATTTACGGGCCACGGTGCAGGATACTGAATTCCGGCGCGGTATAAACGCGACTATATAGTCAAGCTACTTGACTATTAGTGGTTTGCGGTGTATACTGACGTCATGAAGACCCGGTCGCGAGCTGAATCCGCCTTAAAAACACTGGCCGCCATAAATCCGCTTCCGCGTGCCGTTTTGAATTTGTACCGAGCGTTCGAGGACGAATTCCTGGCGGCGCTTCGGGCGACGAAGGGATTCTCCTCGATCACGATCGCCGATCACGACGTGCTGCGCTTCATCGGTCCGCGCGGGAACACCATAGTGGAAATCGCGGCTAGGAACGGCGTGAGCAAACAGGCGACAAGCCAAGCGGTCGGGTCTCTGGTCTTGAGAGGTTTGTTGGCGAAGCAGGCCAATGAAGCGGATGGCCGCTCGCAAATCGTCGTCTTCACCGACAAAGGAGCAAGACTCGTCGCGCGCGCGACCTTGATCGTTAAGGCCATCGAGGCGCGCTATGAGAAGGCGCTGGGCCGAGCGGAGCTCGAGCGGACGAAGGCGAGTCTTCGAGCTCTTATCGATGACCATAGAGAGCGGGGGGGTCGAAAATGAATGTCCAGGATAATAGAGGCACGCTGCGCTTCTCGATCGACGGTCTTAAGCATGCCCGCGGTTCCGTCAGGGTGTATCTCTTCAAGCCGCACGACAACGTCATGCGTATGAAGGAAGCCAGCCGGACTTTGTCGTTCCAGCCATCGGAGGCGGGGGCCGGCGCTTCGTTCGAGGGGCTCGAGTTCGGACACTATGCCTTGAGCGCTTTCCACGATGAGAACGACAACGGGGCGCTGGACCATAAGTTCGGAGTGCCGGCGGAGCCCATCGGCTTTTCCAACGGCTTCCGGCTTGGTCTGCTCTCCGGACCGCCGACATTCGAGAAGCTTCGAATCCCCTTCGATAAGGACGGACAGACTATTAGCATCACGCTCCAGGGAGTCTTCCGGTGACTCTCCTTTCTCGGCGCAGCGTCATAATCGCCGCCGCGGCCGCCACCGCCGCCCTTTTGGGGGCCAAGGCCGTGCTTATCGATTCATTTCCTTCGTCCCAAGGAACTTCACGGCCGCTCGCCATCGAACGATGGCGGGCATTGATCGAGGGCGACGCGCCGGCGCGGCTGCCGGTGTCCGTCGGCTACATCAGCATGGCTGAAGCGAACGTCCCTAAATCGCTCGCCGTCGCGGGCGCGGGCCTGCGAAAAATCCGGATGGGAGTGGTCGCGTTTCAGATTTCCTATCGCGAAGGATCCCTGATGGTCGATTCGGGCTACGACCGCGATTCTCACGTGAAGCTGAGCAACGGCCCCGTCTTCAGCGATGAAAAGCATTCTCGGCTGCAGGCGCTGCTGCGTGAAGCCGGATCCATCGTGCTGACCCACGAGCATCCGGATCATGTCATGGGCGTCTTCACCTCAGCGAACTCGGAGGCGCTTAAACGGAAGCTCATCGTCACGCGCGAGCAAGTCGGCGGCCTCGCGCATAATCGCATCGCGCTCTCACCCGACCAATTGGCCGGCCTCGCGGGAAGGGCCCATCCGGAGATGTTCCGCGTCGCGCCCGGAGTGGTTCTGATCAAGACGCCGGGCCACACGCCCGGCAGCCAATCCGTGTTCGTTCGTCTGCGCGACGGGCGTGAATACCTGATGATCGGAGACATCGCTTGGAATGTCGAGAGTCTGGCGAATAAGCGAGGTCGCGCCTTGCTCATCGGCAAATTCATGCTGGGCGAGGACCGCGGCGAGGTGGCGCGTCAACTATCGACGCTGCACGAATTAGCGCGTTCCGAGCCGAAGCTCCTGATACTGCCTTCCCACGATGTCGCCTATCTCGAGGGACTGGCAAGCCGAGGAGACCTCAAAGTCCTTCATTAGAACTGATAGCGAAGGCCCGCTCCCGGTCCGTCCTGCGTCCCGACGAATCCGAAAGCCCAGGCCCAGTTCGGCTGATACATCAAGGTCGCTTTGAAATCCGTGGTCCGATTTTTACGGAAATTGACCTCGAGATCGCTGAACACGCGCCGGGTCCACTGGATCCGCTTCTCGACGTCGAGCCGCAGCCCGCCGCGGTGATCGACGAAGGCTCGGGCCTCGACGAACATCGGGAAGATGTAGCCGGCGGTCGCCCCGGCGGAGGCCTCGCCGTCGTCCACGAGCAGCCCGCCTCCCAGCGCGAGGAAGCGGCCGAACCGGCGGCGGTACAGCGCCTCGCCCTCGTGGTCCCACGCGGTGTCGCGGCGTACGGTCTCATAGCGGGCCTCGTATTCGTCCCAGGTCTGCGAGGCGCGCAGACGGACTTCCGACGTGTTGGTCGCGGCGTCGAGGCGGCCGTAGTAGTAGACGTGATCGTGCAGGTGCGGATCGTGCTTCTGCATGTGGAGCGTTTGCGGCGAGGGCGTGAAGCTCGAGTACTTGACGACGCGCGCCATGCCGGTCTTGAGGTGGTAGAGGTTGTGGCAGTGGAGCATCCACTCGCCGGGCTCGTCGGCGCGGAACTCGATCGTGCGTTCGGAGTGCGGCGGGACGTCCACCGTGTGCTTGAGGGGCGAGGAGTCCCCGCCGGCGTTGAGCACGCGGAAGAAGTGGCCGTGCAGGTGCATGGGATGGTGCATCATCGTCTTGTTGACGAAGGTGTAGCGGACGATGTCTCCTTCACGGATCACGAGCGTGCGATCTTCATTGATGGTTTTGCCGTTGATGTGCCAGATGTAGCGCGTCATGTCGCCGTCGAGGACGAGCCGGACGTCGTGGCGAGGCGCGGCGGCGGGGAACGCGGTCGGCGCGGCGGCGCGAAGATCGTCGACGGTCAAAGTCGGCACGGCCTGGTCCGCAGCCGCGGGCGCGGCCGGCATGATGTGTCCGGCGTGGGCGGAGTGGTCCATCTTGGAGTGGTCCACCGGCGCGGCTTGCGCGGCGGGGGCGGGGGCGGCCATCGCGGCGTGCCCCGCGTGCGCGGCGTGATCCATGGATTCGTATAGGCCCGGGCGCGGGCTTCGAGGCGCCGGGGCTTCGGGCCCCATGCCGATGAAGCCCGACGCTCCTCCGGTCCCGTCCTGCGCCTGGGCGCGCAATTCGTAGTTGCGGTGCTCGGGGACGGTGAATAGGACGTCGTAGGTCTCGGCCATTCCGATGAGGATTTCGTCCGCGAGCGCGGGCTTTATGTCGACGCCGTCGGCCGAGATCACGCGCATCGGCCCGCCGCCCATCGTGACTTTGAAGTAGCTGGACGCTGCGGCGTTGATGAGCCGCAGGCGGACCGTCTCGCCGGGATGGGCCTCGGCGAGCTGGAGCGCGCGCTTGCCGTTGATCAGGAAGGCGTCGTAGCCGACGTCCGAGTAATCCATCCCGCCCATGCGCGTCCAATCGTAGTTCCAATAGGTCTTCAGCGCGCCCGCGCGCCAAGCGCCGAGCCAGGAGCGCATGGTGCCCTTCTTGTAAAGGTAGTAATCGCCGTCCTTTCGGAGGTTCTTGAGGATGGAACGCGCGTCCTCGTCCGACCAGTCGCTGAGCACGACGACCAGGTCGCGGTCGTATTTCAACGTATTCGTCTTCGGGTGGATGATGAACGCTCCGTAGACGCCTTTCTGCTCCTGGACGTTGGTGTGGGAGTGATACCAATAGGTACCGGATTGCCGCAGCTTGTAGCGGAAGATGAAGGTCTCGCCCGGATGGATCGGGGGCGTGGTCACGTAGGGCACGCCGTCCATCTCGGAGGGGAGCAGAATCCCGTGCCAGTGGATCGACACCTCCTCGTCGGGGATGCGGTTGACGACCGCGATCTCGACCTCGTCGCCCTCGGTGAACTCGAGCGTCGGCGCGGGGATGCCGCCGTTGACCGTCAACGCGAAGCTCACGGTCTTCTTGCCGCTGAGATCGACTTTTCCCTTTTCGACGATCAGCTCGCGCCGGACGACGGCGGCCGAGGCCGTCGTCGCCCAGAGCAAGATCGCCGCCGGCAGGAGCTTGAGAGCGTTCATAGAGCCGCCTTGCGCAGCCGCAGCGCGTTGACGATCACCGAGACCGAGCTTACGCTCATCGCGGCGCTCGCGATCATCGGGCTGAGCAGGACGCCGAAGACGGGATACAGGATTCCGGCGGCGACCGGCACGCCGAGCGCGTTGTAGACGAAAGCGAGGAACAGGTTCTGCCGGATGTTCCGCATCGTCGCGCGGCTGAGGTTGCGCGCCCGCAGGATTCCCCTCAGGTCTCCCCGGATGAGGGTGATCCCCGCGCTCTGGATGGCGATGTCGGTGCCGGTGCCCATCGCGATGCCCACGTCGGCGAGGGCGAGCGCGGGGGCGTCGTTGACGCCGTCTCCCGCCATCGCGACGCGCCGGCCTTCCGCGCGCAGGCGCTCGATCAAAGCGCCCTTGTCGCCCGGCGAGACCCCGGCGTGCACCTCCGTGATGTCCAGCCGGCGCGCGACGGCCTCGGCGGAGGAGCGGTGGTCGCCCGTCAGCATCACCAGGCGCAGCCCGTCGGCGCGCAAGAGACGGAGCGCCTCCTCGGCGCCGGGCTTGACGGCGTCGGCGACGCCGAGCACGGCGGCGGCCTTGCCGTCCACGGCGACGAACAGCGCGGTCATGCCCTCGGAGCGGAGCGCGTCCGCCCGGGCGACGAGGCCGCCGAGCGGTACGCCTCGCGCCGCCAGCAGGGCGGCGCTCCCCACGAGCACCTTGCGGCCCTCGACGGTCCCCGCGATGCCCTGCCCCGTCACCGACTCGAACCTCTCGGCTTCGGGAATCGCGCCCGCGCCCCGCTCCGCGGCGCCCGCCAGCACGGCCGCGGCGAGTGGATGCTCGCTCGATTTCTCGAGCGACGCGGCGAGACGCAGAGCGGCCTTCTCGTCGAAGCCGTATTCGAGCTCGATCGCGGCAAGCCTCGGCCGCCCCTCGGTGAGGGTTCCGGTCTTGTCGAAAACCAGGGTGTCCACCTTTTCCAGGGTCTCGAGCGCCTCGGCGCTGCGGACCAGCACGCCGGCCTGCGCGCCGCGCCCGGTGGCGACCATGATGGACATCGGCGTCGCCAGGCCCAGTGCGCAGGGGCAGGCGATGATGAGCACGGCGACGGCGTTGACCAAAGCGTACGCCGCGGCGGGCTCGGGCCCGAAGACCGCCCAGGCGATCGCGGTGACCACGGCGGTCACGATGACGGCCGGGACGAACCAGGCCGACACGAGGTCGGCGAGACGCTGGATCGGGGCGCGGCTTCGCTGCGCCTGGCTGACGAGCGCCACGATCTGCGCGAGCAGGGTGGCGGCGCCGACGCCGCGGGCCTCCATGACGAAGCTTCCGGTTTGGTTCGCAGTGCCGGCGCTCACGCCGTCGCCGGGAGCCTTCTCCACGGGCAGGGGCTCGCCGGTCAGCATCGACTCGTCGACCGCGCTTCCGCCGGACAGCACGACGCCGTCGACCGGGATGCGCCCTCCGGGGAGGACGCGCAGGCGGTCGCCCACGGCCACGCGGTCCAAGGGGATCTCTTCCTCGGAGCCGTCGGGGCGGACGACGCGCGTGGTCTTCGGCGCGAGCTGGAGCAGGGACTTGATCGCGAGGCTCGTCTGGCCGCGCGCCTGCAGCTCCAGGACCTGGCCGAGGAGGACCAAGGTAACGATGGTCGCGGCGGCCTCGAAGTATACCTGGACGCCGTTGTGGCCCGAGAACGCGGGGGGGATAAGTCCCGGCGCCAAGGTCGCGAACACGCTGTAGCCGAAGGCGGTGCCGGTCCCCAGGGCGATGAGGGTGAACATGTTGAGGTTGCGGGATTTAAGCGAGGCCCATCCGCGCCGGAAGAAGGACGCGCCGCCCCACAGCACGACCGGCGCCGCCAGGGCGAACTGAAGCCAGTTCATGGCGCCGGACGGCAGCGCGCGGTGAAAGAACATGGGCGCGAACATCTCGCCCATGGCCAAGCCCAGCAGAGGCAAGGTCAGCCCCGCGCTCCATTTGAGGCGCCGGCGGTTGTCATCGAGCTCCGGCGTCGCCTCGTCCTCGGCGGACGGCGCGAGCGGCTCGAGATCCATGCCGCAGATGGGGCAGTCGCCCGGGCCCTCGTGGCGGATCTCCGGATGCATGGGGCAGGTATAGATCCCCGCGCCGCCGGCCGCGGGCTTCTTCTTCGGCGCGTCGTCCGTGTAGGCGGCGGGATTTTTTTGGAACTTGTCCCGGCAGGCCAGGCTGCAGAAATGGACGTCGTGGCCGTCGTGGGTGATCTTGGCCGCCGCGTCTGCGGGGTCGATGGTCATCCCGCAAACCGGATCCTTCACCGTCGCCGCGTGGATATGAGCTTTCATGGTCTTCTCCTGATCTCCGGGCTTGTCCCGGGCTTCACTGAGGTAGACGCATCAGCTCGCGTATGATTACAGTCCCGACGCCACAGGTGAGGATACCTTGAATTTCGTTTAGCGTTATCTCTGATGTATTCGGAAATCGTGAGAGATTTGTGACCAGTTTTCCGGAGAGGGCTCCAATCCTTCCCGGCCGATGCCCACTCGAAAGCCCTTTTCATCAAGGCCCGCATTCCGAAATCGGTGGGGAATGTCTGGGTCGTCGGCCTCTCGACTTTGACGGCCGAGTCCAGATGAAGGCGAGCACTCCGGCCTGAACGGCGGTCACGAATACGCCGACCGCGAGGTCAGTCGCGGCGTAAATCCACATGCAAGCCGCGGCGACCGCCATGGCGGCCGTAGCCGACAGCTTCGCGCGAGTCGAAATCGAGCGGTGCTCTTCCCAGTCGTGGATCAAAGTTCCGAAGCTCCGGCTGTTCTTAAGGCTTGCGTGCCAAGGCGGATTGCTCTTGGAGAAACAGAACGCGGCAAGCAGGACGAAGGGCGTCGTCGGCAGGATTGGAAGAGCAGCGCCGGCGACCGCCAGGCCCAGGGACAGGATTCCGCATACGCGATAGACGGCGCGAGCGTGCATCAGTCGGCGATACACTAGCTTTTTTATGGCGCGCAGCTCCTCGCGCTGCTCGCCACGACCGCGGCCATCCAGTTGGTACGCAAAGCGAGTAATATACAGGCCGGCTAGGCAGATTGGACGTTTTGTTGCTGATAAGGTGAGGCAGTCGTTTCGAGGAGCAATCAATGAAGAAGCTGTGGGCCGCTTTCGCCGTCGTAAACCTGGTGTCGTTCGCCATCCTGGGCTGGGTCGGCGTGGAGATTTACCGGCACAAGCCGCCCATCCCCATGCAGGTCGTCGATGAGGCCGGCTCCGCCGTGTTCCCGGAGGGGGCGATCTCGGAAGGGCAGTCCGTGTGGCAGGCGCTCGGCGGGATGCAGGTCGGCTCGGTATGGGGGCACGGCGCGTACGTCGCGCCCGACTGGACGGCCGACTGGCTGCACCGGGAGCTCGTGTTCGTGCTCGACGCCTGGGCGAAATCCGAGAAGGCCGCCTCGTATGACGCCCTTCCGGAGGAGCGCCGGGCGGCGCTGCGGCAGCGGCTCGAGACTATGTTCCGGACGAACCGGTACGACGAGGCGGCGGGCCGCCTGACGATCTCGAACGAGCGGGCGGCCGCGTTCCGCTCGAACGCCGCGCATTACGCGGACGTCTTCCTCAAAGGCCGTGTCGCCTACGCGATTCCCGCGGGCGCGCTTTCCGATCCGGACCGGGCCAACAAGATGTCGGCGTTCTTCTTCTGGTCGTCGTGGGCCGCGTCGACGAACCGCCCTGGCGGCGTCAGCACCTACACGAACAATTGGCCGCACGAGCCGCTCATCGGCAACCGTCCGACCGGCGCGGCGGTCGTCTGGACGGGAGTGAGCATCATCCTCCTCCTTGCCGGCATCTCGGCGATGGTCTGGTTCTACGCCGCTTCCGGCTACGCCCATCTCGCCAAGGTCGTTCCCGCCGCGGACCCGCTGCGGGGGCTGACGCTGACGGCCTCTCAGAAGATGACGCTTCCCTACTTCGCCGTCGTCACGGCGTTGATCGTCGTCCAGATCCTGGTCGGCGTGATCACGGCGCACTACGCCGTCGAGGGGGACGGCTTCTACGGCGTTCCGCTGTCGCGCTGGCTGCCGTACGTCGTGACCCGCACCTGGCACATCCAGGTCGGCTTGTTCTGGATCGCGACGAGCTGGCTCGCCGCGGGCCTGTTCATCGGGCCGATCGTCCTCGGCCGCGAGCCGAAGCATCAGGCGCTGGGCGTCGGGGTCCTGCTTGGCGCGCTCGTCGTGATCGTCGTCGGCTCGCTCGCCGGCGAGTGGCTCAGCGTGTTCCATAAGTTCGGCGGGGACAACTGGTTCCTGTGGGGCCATCAGGGCCTGGAATACGTCGAGCTGGGCCGCGTCTGGCAGGCCGGGCTGTTCGCGGGGCTGCTCATCTGGCTCGCGCTCGTCGGCCGCTGCGTCATTCCCGCGATGCTGGAAAACCGGAAGGGCACGTCCAACCTGCTCGGCCTGTTTCTGGTGTCCTCGATCGCGATCGCCGGCTTCTACGGGGCGGGCTTGACCTGGGGCCAGCACACGCACCTGACCATCGTCGAGTATTGGCGCTGGTGGGTCGTGCACCTGTGGGTCGAGGGATTCTTCGAGGTGTTCGCGACGGTCGTGATCGCCTTCCTGTTCTCCAAGATGAGCCTCATCGACGACGACACGGCTTCCAGGGCGACCTTGCTCGCGGCTACGATCTATCTTGCCGGAGGCATCGTCGGCACCTTGCATCACCTGTATTTCTCGGGCACGCCCACCGTCGCGCTGGCGCTGGGCTCGGTGTTCAGCGCGCTCGAGGTCGTTCCGCTGACCTTGATGGGCTACGAGGCGTGGGATCACATCCGGGTCTCGCGCGCCGCGCCGTGGGTCCGGGATTATCGCTGGCCGATACTGTTCTTCGTGTCGGTCGCGTTCTGGAACATGATCGGCGCGGGCCTGTTCGGCTTCATGATCAATCCTCCGATCGCGCTCTATTACATGCAGGGGCTCAACACGACGCCGCTGCACGCGCACGCGGCGCTGTTCGGCGTCTACGGCATGCTCGGCATCGGCCTCATGTTGTTCTGCCTGCGCTTGGCGACAGGGGGGCGGCGCTGGAGGGACGGCATGATCGGCTTCGCCTTCTGGGGCATGAACGGGGGGCTGATGGCGATGTGCGTGCTGAGCTTGCTGCCGGTCGGCCTCCTGCAGACCGTCGCGTCGGTCGACAAAGGCTACTGGTGGGCACGGAGCCCGGAATTCCTGCAAACGCCCTTGATGGCGACCTTGCGGTGGATGCGCGTGCCCGGGGACACCGTCTTCGCTCTCGGCGCCGTCGCGCTCGCCGTCTTCATCATCGGCTTGGCCACCGGCCATTCGTATTCCGACGAGTCCGCCTAGAGCGATGAGCGGCATCGCCGAGTTCCTGGCTCAAGACCATGACCGGCTAGACGCGCTGTTCGTGAAGGCTCGCGCGAACGGCGAGCGGCTCGACCTCGGCTCGTACGAGGCTTTCCGCCGCGGCCTGCTCAAGCACGTGGGCATGGAGGAGCTGATCCTGCTCCCCGCCGCGCGCCGTCTCAGCGGCGCGGCGGTGCCTCTCGCGCAAAGGACGCGGCTCGATCACGCGGCGCTGACCTCGCTGCTGATCCCGGCCCCGACGGCCGAGATCCTGTCGGTGCTGCGCGCCGTTCTCGAGCCCCACAACCGGATGGAGGAAGAGGGAGACGGTCTCTACGCCCAATGCGAGCGCGCGCTGGGAGCGGAGGCGCCCTCCGTTCTCGCGGAGCTGCGTGCCGCGCGCGACATTCCTCCCGCCGCCCACGTCGACGGGCCGCGCGTCGCGGACTCCATCCGCCGGGCGCTCGCGGCGGCGGGATACGCCGGAGAATTCCATGGATGAAGCGATGGTAGCCGTCGATCTCGCGGCTTACTCGGAAGGTTCGGTCGTCAGCCGGACCTTGATCAAGCGGGAAGCGGGTTCGGTAACCGTGTTCGCCTTTGATAAAGGCGAGGGCCTCAGCGAGCACACCTCGCCGTTCGACGCCCTCGTGCACGTGCTCGACGGCGAGGCCGAGATCACCATCGGCGGCGTATCCCACCGGGTCAAGGCAGGGCGGATGATCCTGATGCCGAGCGGGACGCCTCACGCGGTCAAAGCGGTCGAACGCTTCAAAATGACCTTGTTTCTGGCGCGCGCCGGCCCTCCAGCGCCCTAGAGGGGCGTCCGCGTGGTCGCGCCCGGCTCGTCGCCGATGGTGAACGCGATGTGCTCGGAGAAAGGCGGCGTTTTGAGGACCACGGTCGGACCCGTCGCCGAGTCGACCCGTATTACGGCTCCCGTGGCGTCGTCGTACCAAACCACGCGATGAGCGCCCGCGCGCAAGCCATCCACGGTCAGCTCGCTCGTCACCGCGGGATGGCCTCGATAGGCGGCCTTGAGGATTCCCCGCCGCGCCTCTAGTTCCTCGAGGGTCGCGGCAATGCCGGCCAATGCCTCGCCGAGCTCCCGCCGCACGAGCCCTTGCTCCCTCCCGGCGGCGGCCTTGCGGAGAAAACCCGCCGCCTTTCTGGGTGTTCGCAGGCTCTCTTTCGCGCGCCGGATCGCGTCCGCGCGCGGGAGGCCGGTCCGCCGCGAGATCGATCTTCCCAACTTGTCGAAATGCGCGTCAAGCTCGGGTGAGGGGCCGTGCTTGTCCACGAGCCGGACCCAGTTGCCGATGGCCTGGGCGATCAAGACCTTGTCCTTGGTCCTCCCGGCCCGCCAAGCGTCGATGTTGTCGATGTCGTAGTCGACGGGATTGTCGTGCAGCACCCAACCGAGGACCGACGTGCCGTCCGAAACCGCCATCGGGAGGACCTCGGGATTGCTGGACGGGATCTTCACCGGCCGGGAGGCGAACGCCGGGAATCCCGCCGCGTCGAGAATCCGCCGCATCGCCTTATGCGTGTCCGAGACTATCGCCTTGTTGCGGAAGGGGGTGGCCCCTCCCAGCACGAACCAGCTCGCGCCCGGGTTCGCGGCTCCGGAAGCCACGAGCGCCCACGCGGCCGCGTGCTCCATCTTCTTCTGAACGGCGTCGGGGTGCCGCCTGGAAAGCGTGCGCTCGTTCTCCAGGAACGGCCGCGAATAGCCGACGTCGGAGAGGTTTTGGAGGACGCCCTCGCGCATGGCCTTCGCGACCTCGATCGGGTTTCCCGAATCGCCCTCGTCGCGGTAGAAATGGCTCACCATCAGGTCGGTCCCGGGACTGTCGACGAAGAAGCGATGCGTCGGGACGAGCGAGACCGGACTCACGATCACCGGGTGCGCCTTCCCATAGCGGGAGATCTCATGGCGGCGCAGAGCGGTTCCCATCTCGGCGACCCAGCGTCCCGCTGCCTCGGCGTCGGTCCCTCCGCAGTTGAGCAGCTCGTTGTACAACTCCCAGAAAGCGATCCGCCTCGAGCCTCCCCACCGGTCGCTGACGTAGCGCAGCCTTCGCAGCCAAGCCTTCCGAGCCGAATCCTTAATGAACAGATCGTCCATGGTCCGCAGCGGGCCGCCTTGGGCGGCGGAATAAGGGTAAAGATCGAAGTGGCCGGTCTTGGGTCTCGTGAGATCGCACGTGTGGGCGATCAGCACGAGGCCGAGGTACACGTCGTGCTTCTCGGCCGCCGCGATCAGGCGGTCCACTCGGCGCGCGTATTCCTCGCTGAACACTCCGACCGGGGACTCGAGAAACCCGATCTTTCCCTCTTGGATCAAGCGCAGGGTGTCTTGTCGAGGCAACATGCCCGTGCCCTCGATGTCGATGCGAAGAAAATTCTCCCCGTGCGCGTTCATATCCTCGAAAAGGCGCTCCAGATGGTCGGTCCCGAATCTGAGCGGCTTCCCGCGGATGCTCGCCGTGCCGAAATAGTCCAGATTGATAAAGGCACCGGAGGTCGCGATTCCCATCGGCAGGAACGGCTTTCCGTCCTCTAACATCAAATACCGGTTGCCGGGCGCCACCACGACCCAATTGCCTTCGGCCTGGCGCGAGGTCGCAGCACCGCTGGACTGACCTCCGACCGACGCCGCGGCGAGGAACGCGCCGAAGCCCCACCAGGATGGCGTACGCTTCATGTTAGGTTTACCCATGCGGTCAGCTGTCGCCCATCATATCATGAAGCAGAGAGACAGCCGGCGGGGCTTTCCGATCGTCCCGGAAAAAAATCTTGCGCGGCCGAGTTGGACCAGCGGACGCTGTGGGCCCTGCCCCCCATGTTCATTGCAAGGGCATACTTTACTTTTCCGAGGATACGGCCTATACTCCAGCCTATGAAAACGATCCGCCCGAGGGGACTTCCGTTATTGCTGCTCGCTGCTGTGCTAAGCGCGGGGTGCGCGGCGCACATGTTGGAGACGCACGGCGACAAGGTGCAGTTGTACTCCCTCGGCCAGGAGAAGCCCGGGAGAGGTGGCGTGATCCGCTACCTCCGCAACGGCCCCGCCGCGTTTTCCAAGGCGCGGCGCGCCGACGCGCAGCGGCAGATGGAGAAGTTCTGCGGGGGCGCGCATACCATCACCGAGGAGGGCCCCCGCAGCAAGTTCGGCTCGAGGATGCCAATCGGCCGCGGCGGCTTGGAGATGGACGAATACCAGTACGTCGCGTTTGAATGCGGGTCGAGGCGCGAGTAACCACGGTGGGGGAACGATTCATCTTCGCCCTGGGAAAACGCCTCCGATAGGTCCTGGCGCTTATCGGTTGCAGTTCGCCCACATGAGCGGCGTTCCGGACGGCGTTTGCGTTTCGCCCGACGGCTCCGCCGTGATGAATAGTTCAAAGCGGCGCAGCGGCGTGACCGTTTTGAGGCGCCCGGAAAGATCCTTGTCCACTTCCAGCGCGCCTATATTTTGCGGCGGAGCATCCTTGTCGGCGCGCGTCCAAACGACATAGGCGGACGCCGGAGGCGTCAGCCGGCTCGGATTAGCCAAGTGCTTCACCTTGAGGTCGATGCCGGTATTGTCATTCGCCGCCTTCTCGCATTTGAGGTCTCCCTCGGACGAAGGAAGCGTCGAGCTTGTCGACAGCTTTTCGGCTCCGGAGCACCCCGCGAACACGGCGGCGGCGGCGAGCAGGACGACGGCTAAGCTCATTTTATGTTTCATCGGTAAGTCCCATGGTAGCACGGCGGCGCCGGAAGGCCGATTGCGCGGATGTGACTTGTTTGCGCCTGGAAGCTGTCACCACAGCGGGACCTCGGCGTCACGGCAGGAGCGGGCTTCAGGTGCTACACTGGAATTGCCCTCCAGGAGGAGCCGCTGATGGAAACTCCAAATACACGTTCGGGCAGTCGAAGATTTAGAGGCTGGTTCTCCTCTAGGTTCAGTCGTTTCTTGGGTCGCCAAGCGGGGCCCGCCGATGAGCAGGCGTCCAGCCGACGGCTTAGAGGCTGGTTCTCCTCCCGGCTGTCCGACAAATCCAAAGACGGCCACCACCGGACCTTCCGCGGAAACAGCGATTTTTTCCGTTTGGCTGTTGAGAGCCTGAACGAGTACGCCCTGATCACGATGGACAAGAACCGCGTGATCAGCAGTTGGAGCGGCCCCGCGGCCGCGATGTTCGGCTACAAGGAATCCGATATCATCGGCCAAAACGTAACGATTCTTTTCACCCCCGAAGACATCGAGAAAGGCGTCGACAAGGAGGAGTTCGACGAGGCGCTCAAGAAGGGGAAGCAGGACGACGAACGCTGGCATGTCTGCAAGGATGGCAAGCGCCTCTGGTGCTACGGCCTATCCTTTCCCCTGAAGGACGAGAACGATGAAGTGCGGGGCTTCGTGAAGCTGATCCGGGACGATACGGCCCGCAAATATAAGGACGAGCTGCTGCGCGACAGCGAGGAACGCCTGCGCCTGGCGGGGGAATCCACGGGACTCGGCACCTGGGACTACGACGTCGCCAGGGAGGAGCTGACGCTGTCGAAGCGAGCCGCCGAGCTCTTCAATCTCGGGAACGATCCCAAGACCGTCGACTATGAGCATTTCGTCGCGGCGATCCATCCCGAAGACCGCCCGACGGTCGCCGCAAAGCTGGACCATTGCCTGGGCCCCGACCCCCGATGCGATGAGGACATGGAATTTAGAATCCCTACGGGCGGCGGCGAGGTCCGGTGGGTCCTCGCGAAGGCGAGGGCGTTCGTCGACGAGCCGAGTCGGCGGCATGCGAAGCCGGACCGGCTCATCGGCACGGTCATCGACATCACGGAGCGCCGGCGCAGCCGAATCGAGGCTCAGAACGCAAAACAGGAGCTCGAGACCAAGGTCAAGGATAGGACCTCGCGGCTGAGCGAGGCGAACAAGGAGCTGGAGACCTTCGCTTATTCCGCTTCGCATGATCTGCGGGCGCCCTTGAGGAAGATAGCGGCTTTCAGCCATGCGGTCATCAAGAGCGCGGAAGGCAAGCTCAACCTGGCGGAACAGAGCTACCTCGATACGATCCGTCAGGCGGCCAACAAGATGCAGGGATTGATCGACGATCAGCTCAAGCTCGCGCGAGTCACGCGCAAGCCGCTGGCCGAGGTCGATTGCGATCTCAGCGAGATCGCGCGAGAGGCCGCCGACGAGCTGAAAAAGGGCGAGCCCGAGCGGAAGGTGGAATTCGTGATCGCCGGCGGCGCGCATGCGCGGGGGGATCGCGAACTGCTCGCCATCGCCCTTCGAAATCTATTCGCCAACGCCTGGAAGTTCACGAGCAAGCATCCCGCGGCACGCATCGAGTTCGGCGTGACGACGATCGGAAATCTGCCGGTCTATTTCGTCCGGGACGACGGCGCCGGGTTCGACATGCGTTTCGCGCATAAGCTGTTCGGGACTTTCCAGCGGCTCCGTCCCGTGGATGAGTTCCCCGGCACGGGCGTCGGCTTGGGCCTGGTCGAGCGGATCATACGCCGCCATCGCGGGCGGGTATGGGCCGAGGGGGCCGTGGAAAAGGGCGCCGAATTTTTCTTCACCCTCAATACCGAAGCATGAGCCGGAATCTGCTCTTCGTCGAAGACGACAGCGACGACGTTGCATTGACGTTGCTGGGCTTTCGCCTTCATAAGTTCGAGCCGCGAGTCGTCGTGGCCAAGGATGGCAAGGAGGCGCTCGACAGCCTGCTCTCCGACTGCGAAGCCTCGCGCCCGCTTCCTCTCGCGATCCTCACGGACATCAAGATGCCGAGGATGGACGGGCTCGAATTTCTTCGCCGGGTCAAGAGCGACCCGCGTCTGCGACACATTCCTGTCGCCATTCTTACTTCATCGGATCATCAAAACGATAAGGAGGAAGCGCTGAAGCTTGGAGCGGCTTGTTACTTGATGAAGCCCTCCGACCTCGATGCTTATGGCGAGATCGTGATCCGAGTCCGGAATCTGATGGAGCTCTAGCCGCCCGCGATCGAGGCGACGACGAGAAACGGCTCCTTGCCGCACGCGACGTCGTCGGGCAGCCTCGTGTCGGCCGGCTCGGTGGAGAAATCCTCCGAGCAGGCGTAGTAGCGCACGAGCGGGCGGCGCTCCTTCGTGACGTGGTCGCGGATCGTGCCGCGGAGCGCGGGATAGCGGGCCTCCAGGGAGTCGAGCACCGAGCGCGGCGTCACGGGCGGCTCGACCTCGAGCTCGACCTCGCCCGTGATCCGGGCTAAGGTCCGCAGGAACGAGGGCACGATAACGCGCACCATCGCTACTTGATCGTCTGGACCGAGACCGACAGGACGTACGGCAGGTCGCGCACGATCGCGTTCCACGAGCCGCCCCCGTCCGCCGAATGGTACACCTGGCCGCCCGACGTGCCGAAATACACGCCGCACGGATCCATGGCGTCGACCGACATCGCGTCGCGCAACACGTCGACGTAGCAGTGCTCCTGAGGCAGGCCCTTCGTCATGGGCTTCCAGCTGCGGCCGCCGTCCTTGGTGCGGTAGACGCGCAGCTTGCCCTCGGGCGGGATGCGTCCCTTCATCGGGTCGATCGGGATGACGAAGACCGTGTCGGGCTCGTTGGTGTCGATGACGATGGGAAAGCCGAAGTTGTCGGGCAGGCCCTTCTCGATGTTCTTCCACTCTGCCCCGCCGTCCTCGGTCTTGAGCACGCCGCCGTGGAGCTGCATATATAAAACATCAGGCTTCGCCGGATGCTGGGCGATGCGGTGAACGCAGAATCCGACCTCGGCGTTCTTGTCGGGCAGGTAGTCGTTTTTCAGGCCATTGTTGATGGGCCGCCAGGACTGGCCGGCGTCGTCGGAGCGGAAAGCTCCCGCCGCCGAGATGGCCACGAACATCCGCTTGGGCACGACTTTGTCGAGCACGATCGTGTGCAGGCACAGGCCGCCGGCGCCGGGCATCCACTTGGGCGCCGTGGCGTGCGTGCGGAGGGAGGGCAACTCCTTCCACGTGCGGCCTCCGTCCGTCGTCTTGAAGAGGGCGGCGTCTTCCACGCCGGCCCAGCAGGTATCGGCGTCTTTGAGATCGGGCTCCAGGTGCCAGACGCGCTTGAACTGCCAGGGTTTCATCGAGCCGTCGTAGAACAGGTGCTCGCCGACTTTTCCTTCATAGACGAACTTGTTGCTCTCGCCGTGTGGCATGCCGTCGGGCCCGGTCTGGGGGCCGCCGCCCGGCGTCTCCCAGGTTTTGCCGCCGTCGGAGGAGCGCTGGATCACCTGCCCGAACCAGCCGCTGGTCTGCGAAGCGTAGATCCGGTTGGGATCGGCGGGCGAGCCGGCCATATGATAGACCTCCCAGCCGTGGAAGAGCGGCCCGCTTACCTTCCACGCCTTACGCTTGCCGTCCGATGTAAGAATGAACGCGCCTTTCTTCGTTCCCACCAGGACTCGGATTTTCATAGGAGGTACTAATACCTCTCCGAGCGCGCGCTGTCAATCTTTTAGCGGCCGAAGATCAGGTAGATTATGACGAGCACGCTGACCGGCACGCCCAAAAGCCACGCGATCCCGTAGCCCACCACCCCGTCCTCGTTGCCCACCGTCGAATGCAGCTTTTCGAGAAGTTTCATGGCGATCCTCCCTGTGACCCATGATGGATATAACCCGAGAATGGAGCCATTTCCATGGCGGCGGCGTAACTGCATTATTTAGTTTGTGCGCCGCCGCGCGGAACTTTGCTCAGCTATGCGCATGCGAAGATGCGGGGAGTGCCGCCTGTGCTGCAATGTGTTTCCCTTGCCGGCGTTGGACAAGCCGGCCGGCCGGTGGTGCCGGCTTCTCGGTCCCGGCGGATGCACGGTTCATGACCTCGGCCAGCCCGAGGTCTGCAAGCAGTATGCGTGCTACTGGCTCGAACATGAAGCGCTGCCCGAAGAGTCCCGGCCCGATCGCATCGGGATGGTGGTGACCGAGAGCGGCACGGTGATCGCCGGCGGGCACCAGGTGCCGGTCCTCGTGATAAACCTGGTGGAGCACGATTCGGATCGCGGCCCCGCCGCTAAGGCGATGCTCGACGGTTTCACGGCGGCCGGCATGGCGGCTCTGCTGATCCATGGCCCGGATATGCGCATCGTCTACGACCGAACGCGCTATCCCTCGATCGCGCCGGACGACATCGAAGCGGCCTTCAAGCACGAGCGTTCCCGGGATGCCGAGGAGCTGCGGCGGCTCGGGGCCGTCGACGACGGCTGATTCAGAGGTAGTGCGTGAAGAGGCGCTCGAGCCTCTGGATCGAACGGTTCATCATCGCCGCGTTCGGCATGAGGAAGCAGTCCAGGCTGACGATCGCGTTCAGGTTCGCGTCCTTCATCGGCAAGGCGCGCAGCCGTTCCACGAAATCCCGATTGACCTGGCCGATGGCCCCCAAGATCTTCTCGAGGCCGCTCAGGTCCCAATCCGCCGAGAGACCTTTCCGGGCGCGGAAGAACTGGGCGAACAGGTACATCGAGATCGTGCGGTAGCGCGTTTCCTCCATCTCGGCGAACGGAATATGGGTCAGGGTCATCGGCCGGAGCTTGTCCAGGATCGGGCAGCCGCTGCTGACCATGATCAGGCCGAACAGGCCGCTGACGGCCTTCTGCAGGCTGACGCGCTTGTAATATTCCCGCGCCGAGGTGGTCACCCATACCTCGACGTCCTCATACGAGATGCGGTTGATGAAGCGGTCGATCGCCGGCGCCAGGTTCACGGCCACGGGGCAGCGCGGCGAGTCCGCCGCGTTGAGGGGGCAATTCCCGCATTGACGATTACCGAGCGCCGTCCATTCGGGCGGCGTCCCGCCGGCGGGCGTCTGGTAGGCCGAGGTCGCCGCGTCGAGCTCGACATCGAAAGCGTCTTCCTTGCCGTCGGGAAACTTGAACCGGTAGTTGATCAGCATGAGTGATTTCGAAAGAAATCATCATACCATTAGCGCCCCGCGGCGGAAGTCGCGTCAGTGCTTGCCGTGCCCGCGTCCGCGTCCATTGCCGCGCCGGGTGTTCTTGGGCCAATGCGAGCGCGGCAAGGACATCCTCGGGCCGCCGTAAGAGGTCGAGTACAGCCAGCTGTCGCCGACGTAGAAGTAGTGATAGCCGTTGTGGGCGTAATAGTTGTCGTCGTACACCTCGACGGAAAGCGGAAGGATCGGAACCACTTCCACCCCGCCGCCGCGCCTGTTGGCCACTATGCACGAGCTCAGGGCCAGCGCCATCGTTACGATCATCATGCCTTTCATCGTTTCCCCTGACAATCTTTGCCGCTGCGGACATTATGCGGGTTTGAAGGGTTCGCGGCTATGCGGAATTGTACGCGGCCTCCGTGGGATTACGGAGACTTTCTTACTTGTTATAATCGCGCATGATCCCGCTCGCGGCCGCGCTGCTGCTCATCTGCACGGCCGCGACGCGCCTTCAAGCGGCGCCGCCGCCGCCGCCCGACCTCAATTCCCAATGGATGGCCGAGCCGCTGGCCGACCTGCCCAAGGACCTGCCCAAGACGCGCATCGTCCTCCACCACACGGAGTCGTTCGTCAGCGATAAGCAGAAGCGCTTGACGGGCACCGCGAGCTGGGACGCGGCCGTCAAGCATGCGCGCTCGGCGCAGTCCTTCCACAAGCACATCAAAGGCTGGAAGGACATCGGCTACCACTACCTGATCGACTGGGACGGGCGCGTCCTCGAGGGCCGGCCCGTCGACCGGATCGGCGCGCACGTCGAGAACAAGAACACCGGAGCGATCGGCGTCGTGCTCATGGGCAACCTCAGCCGCCAGCGCCCCACGGAGAAGCAGCAGGCTTCCCTGCGCGCGCTGCTCAAATGGCTGATGCACAGCCATGAGATCCCGGCCGACCGGATCACCGGCCACTACCAGAACAAGCACACGACCTGCCCCGGCACCTTCCTCAACAACGCCTGGAACGACGAGGGCGTCCCCAAATACGTGCAGATACAGCCCCTGAAGGCTCGACGACGGTGATCGACACGGCCCGCAAGCGGCTGCGGTGGGAGCTGCTGATCCTCGCCTGCATGTACGCCGGGTACATGGGCTTCATCCTGGCGCGCACGGCGATCTACGTCGCGAGCCCCGCGATGGTGGACGATCCCGCGCTCGGCCTCACGAAGACCATGTTCGGGGCCATCTTGGGCTGGGGCACGGCCGGGATGGTCACGGGGAAGCTGCTCAGCGGCGCGGTCGCCGACCGGCTCGGCGGACGGCGCGTCTTCCTGCTGGCGCTCGGGGTCACGGCGACGGCGGCCTGCGGCTTCGCGATCCGCGGCGGCTTCGCGTTCTACTGCTTCCTGAATTTCACGATGCTCCTCGCCGCCGCCGCGGGCTGGCCGGCCATGTCCAAGCTGATCGCCGCCTGGTACGAGCCCGACCGGTACGGCAAGGTCTGGGGGGTGATCTCCACGAGCTCGCGCTTGAGCTCGGTGCTCTCGACCTTGCTTCTCGGGTCCTTGCTGACGCGGAAAAGCTGGCCGTTCGTCTTCGTCGCGGCCGGCGTCTTGACCGCCGCCGTCGCGGCGCTGATCTTTTTTTCTCTGAAGGGGACTCCGGCCGACGTCGGCCTGCCGCCGCCCGCGGTCTCCGCCGACGGGAAGGCGCCTGAGCATCCGCTGGACGGCGCCGGGCTCAGGGAGGCGCTTTTGTACTTCGTGCGCAGCGGCCGCGTCCGGCTCATGTGCGTCAGCATGGTCTGCACGACGGTGCTGATGGAGGTCATCGGCTTCCTGCCGCTTTACTTGAAGGAGACCCTCGCGATCTCGCCGGCGCAGGCCGCCACGGCGTCCTCGGTGTTCCCGGCCGGCTGCCTCGCGGCGCTGATCGCGGGCGGCTTCGTCTATGATCGCGTCTCCCGAAGGGGACGCGCTCCGCTGCTGGGAGGCATGCTGTCGCTGTCCGCGCTGTGCCTCGCGGCGCTGTTCGCGATGGGCCGCGTCCCGCTCGCGCCGTCGGCGGCGTTCGCGGCGACGGCCGTCGTGCTGTTCCTTTACGGGCTGACGGTCGCGCCGGCCTACTATCTCCCGATGAGCGTCTTCTCGATCGAGCACGGCGGCAAGCACTGCGGCGTCCTGATCGGGCTCATCGACGCGGCCGGCTACGGCGCGGCCATGCTCTTTCAATTCGGCGGCGGCGCGCTCATCGACCGCCCGGGCGGCTGGCAGAGCCTGCTGATCCTGCTGACGGCGACGGCCGTCCTGGCGGCCGCGGCGACGGCCTGGTTCGCGCGCGAGGACGCCGCGGCGCGCTAGAAGCTGCTCTTGGGCAGGACGCCGCGCGGATCCACCGCGACGTTGGCCCGCCGCATCTCGAAATGCACGTGCGGCCCGGTGGAATGCCCCGTCGAGCCCAGCAGCGCGATCACCTGGCCCTGCTCCACCGTGTCGCCCAGGCGGACGTTCAGCTTCTGGTTGTGCGCGTAGAGCGTCGTGACCCGCGAGTCGTGCCGGAGGATGATCACGTTGCCGTAGCCGCGCATGCGGCTGTCCGAGTAGAGGACCTTCCCCGCGGCGACCGCGTAGACGGGCTCGCCCTCGTCGGCGGCGATGTCGAGGCCATGGTGCGCCTTCTTCCAGCGCCGGCCGAACTCGGAGCTGACGATCCCCGCGCTCAGCGGCCAGCGGTAGGCGCCCTTGTAGTCCGGAAGCTTGGGGTAGCGGCGCCCGACGACGCGGGACACGGGGGCGGACGAGAGGGCTCCGCTGTCGTGGTGCTTCTGGTAGAAGGCCTTCCGCGCCGCGTAGTAGCCGACGTCCTTCACGATCGTCCCGGCGACGACGACCGTGCTGATCGCGACCTTGGTGCCGAGCTTGGCCGTGCCGTAGGCGACCTTCGCCGTCGTTTTAACGGTGCCCTTCACCAGCTTGCCGGCCATGCGGCAGGAGGTCAGCAGGCACGCGGCCGCGACGAAGGCCCATAAGCCGCGGATCACTCGGCCAGCCGCGCCGCGCCGTACGCGGCCGCCGACGCCGCCGCGGTGAGGACCATGCCCCAGAGGATGTCGGCCGCGCTCACGCGCGGCCCCCAGTCCCGGAGCACGGCCATGTTGGTCAGATCGTAGGTGCCGTAGACCAGCAGGCCGAGGACGGCGCCGTGCTGGAGCGCCGTCCGCATGCCGCCGCCGCGCAGCGCGTCCAGCGTGCAGAAATAGAGGACCCCGCCGCCGTAGAGGACGTAGAAGACGAGCGCGGCCGGCCAGCCCACCTTGTCGGCCATCAGATGTCCGACCTCGCGGCGATAAAAGCCGCGCGCGACGATCCCCAGCCAGAGCAGATCCAGGCCCATGGTCACGAGGCTCGCGGCGGCCCAGGCGGCGATGCGCGGCATCATGAGCCGATCATGGCAAAATAGCGCCGCCGATTTCTCGGTATAATCGACTGATGGCGATCTCGACGGTCCGGTTCTCGAAGAAAGACGCGAAAGCCCCGCGCGCCGCGACGCTGCGCAAGGTGCGGGCCGCGATGGCGCGCGACGGGGCAGTCGCGTTCGAGGGCCTCTTTCCGCTCCCGCTGCTCAAGCGGCTGCGCGCGGACGTGATGCGCCGCCATGAGACCGGGCAGCTGCGCGCGCGCGGGCTCGTCCGCGACATCGCGGGACGCTGCACGGCGGTCGTGCCGTTCGAAGGACCTTTCCTGGATCCGAGGTTCTACGCGGATCCGAAGCTCATCGCGATCATGGAGTCGTTGCTCGGCGCGTCGTGCTGCATCGGCAGCCTGGAGGCGGTCGTCGCGATGCCCGGCGCGTACCGTCAGCATCAGCACATCGACGGGCCGCTTCGCTTCGACCGGTCCGTCGGAGGCAGGACGAAGGGTTATTCGGGCGACCTCTCGGATCTGCCGCCGTACGCCGTGACGCTGTGCGTGCCGCTCTGCGACGTGGACGAGTCGAACGGCCCGACCGCGATCTGGCCCGGCTCGCACCGGACCGCGCTGCGCGCGAAGCCGCCCGGCGCGGCCGAGGTCGGACGCAAGTTCCGCGCGCAGCACATGACGGGTCCGCTCGGCGGCGCGTTCCTGTTCGACTACCGCACCTTCCACGGCGGGACGCCGAATCTCACAAGCGAGCCCAGGCCCGTCCTGATGTTCGTGTTCACGCGCAGCTGGTTCCGGGATCCGAACCTGACCGAGGTGTATCCCAGCGTCGTGATCGCGAAGCGCAGCCTCGCGCGCGTCCCGGAGCGGCACCGGCGCCTGTTCATGCTGGCGCCCGCCGCCCGCCGCGGGCTCTGGGAACGCGGCTAGCGCGCCGCGCCCGGAACCAGCAAGCGGTCGTAGGTCCAGCGGCCGATCTTGGCGCCGATGCGCGCGGCGCGGACCTCGTCGAGGGCTTGATCGCCGCCCGCGAAGACCCGGCTCATCCCCGTTTCATCCGCCGCGCGGCTGAAGCTGTGGAAGGAGCGAGCCACGCCGGGAAGCGTTTCCGGCTCCGCCGCGAAGGCGATGAATTCCGTCCCGAAGAACCTCTCGAGGACGTGGGCCGCGGCGAACGGCGGCTCCCAGGCGCGCCGCAGGTCCGGCGCGGCGCTCGAGGCGTCGGCCATCGCGAAGTTGAGCAGCGCGAAGAGCCGGGCGTTTTCCGCCAGGGACAAGCCGCGCCGGGCCGATACGACCGCCGCGATCGCGTTCCATTGCCCGAGAGCCGGGACGGCGGCCGGCCCGCCCGCCGCCCACCGCGCCGCGGGCGTGAGCGGCAGGCACGAATCCAGCGCGAAGCACTTCGCCGTCCCGTCCGCCTCCGAACGCCGGGCGGCCAGCATCACGGACGCGGCCTGCCGCCCGACCGAGATCCCCGCGTCCTTGGCCGCGGAAGGGGGGATCGACGCGAGGCTCCGCTCCAAGGCCAGATCGAACGCTTGCCGCCGGGCGGGATAGAGGCGCGCCAGGATATCGCGCGCCGCGGAGGCCGCCGCCGCGGGCTGCGAGGCCGGCGCGTCGTGTTCCGGGCCGCCGTACAGGTAAGGCGCGGCTTCCGGCTCGATCGCGTTCACCGCGTCGAAGACCGCTCCGTGCAGCATCGCGAGCCCGCGCGAGGCCTGCGCGGGCGGCGTCTTGCCCCGCCGGATCGCGTCCAGCGCGATCCCGTTCCATTTCGTCGCCTCGTCCGCGCGCAGCGAGACGGTGAGCGTCAGGATGAGAGCGGCGGCGAGAGCGGCATGAGCGAGCATCGAGCGCATGAATTCTCCTGTTCGGATCGTCAGTTGACCACAACCGGCGCCGGCGGTCGATGGCGGCGAGGTGAAGGGTTCGGGACCGTATTGTCACCCGCGCTTCGTGAGGCCGAGCCTCTTCGGCTCGAGCCCGTCACGATCGAGTCGTCATGGTCTGGTCCGAGATCCGGATCGACTCGACGGGCGGATCGAACCCGAGAGCCCGGCCGGCCGCCGGGGCCCGCATATCCGAAAATGGTTCGTTGCTTATAAACAACGAAGTTCGCTAATGCTCAAACCTATGCGTCTGATCTGAGCCCCTGTTGCTTGTAAGCAGGGGCGTCGCCGGGCGGCCCCTCGACTGCCGGAGCGGCGATTTAGGGACCCATTTTCACTGGGCCTTTCGCCTCAGGCCCCCTTGGGGTGCTCCCTCTACACTATAGGCATGAGACGCCTGCTCGTCCTGCTGCTCATCCCGGCCGCGACCCTCGCCCGCGCGGCCGTCGTCGAGTCCGTGCCCCGCGAGGTCCCGCGCATCATCATCCCGGGCGCCGGCTTCGGTCCGTCCGGAACGCCGGGCGTGGTGGTCCTGCCTTTCGCGCCGACGATCACGGCCGCCCCGTCGCCGTCGATCATCATCCCCGCGGCGCCCGTGATCCTCGCGCCGGCGCCGGTCATCATATCCGCCGCGCGCGCGATGACTCCGGAAGAGATGAACCCGGCGAAGGTCCTCTCGAGCGACGACCTCAAGAGCCTGGCCGACTCGCTCGCGCCCGCTCGCGACGGCGCGGAAACGGGAGGCGCCGCCCCGGCCGGCGCGCTCGACTCCGCCTTCGACGGCAAGCTCGCCCCCGAGGCGTCCGACTGGAGCGGCGTGTCGATGCAGTTCGCGGCCGGGCCCCACGCTCCCGCGCTGCCCGTCGTGAAGAAGGCCGCCGTCTCCCTGATCGCGCGCCTGCTGCCCTCTTTCTATCGCCGCGTGCCGACGCGCACCGCCTATGACCGGAGCGAGAAGCCCGCGACCGGCCACACGTGGACGCCGGAAAAGGGACACCTCATCGAGCTTGCGCCCGTCCGGCCCGATTCCAGCGGCGGCGTCCCGAGCGAGTTCGGCGCGCCGGGCCGTCTGCGCGTCCAGCAGAAGATCGAGCAGCTGATGGAGTACGCGCACGAGTATTTCCACGTCCTGTTCGACGACGCGGTCCGCCCCGAGCAGAACCATCCGGCTCATTCCGTCTATTCCGCGATGACCGAGGGCTTCGCCGTCGCGGGCGAGCAGCTGCTCGCCGGGCGCATGCTCGACATGGCCCCGGACCTGGGCCTCGGACCCCGGGACGCGATGGA
>Ga0163144_10006103_pt1 | contig 26654 bp, 23 predicted proteins | sample OliLak19BULKMAT1_FD_123175 | JGI IMG/M metagenome (GOLD analysis project Ga0163144, IMG submission 123175) | Freshwater microbial mat bacterial communities from Lake Vanda, McMurdo Dry Valleys, Antarctica - Oligotrophic Lake LV.19.BULKMAT1 | ecosystem: Environmental > Aquatic > Freshwater >...
CGCTGCGCCGCCCGATCGGGTCCGTCTCCGGGCTTGGAAGTTCGGGTCGCCGGTGCTGGACGTTACCGTGCTGCCCGAAGGCGTCTGGGCGTTCGCGGCGGCGCGACCCGGGCGAGCCCTCGAATCCCCGATGCCGGACCCGGGCACACTGCATTCCGCCGCGGTCTCACAATCAGTGGGCGCGTTCACCAGGACCTTCTTTGCGGCCGCGGTTCCCGACGAGACGGCCTCCACCCGTTCCACGCTCATCGTCGTCGGCCCCGCCTTCGACCGGCCGGACGTGCGCTGCGAGATCGAGCGGGCCACGCTCACGCCGCGCCGATTCATCCTCGAAGCCCAAGGCGCATCGTCGGAACTGCTGCTCGATCGGTACGCGATGATCGACGGTGTGGCATGGCCACGGCGGATGGTTTTCCGTTCCCCCGAAGGCAGCGTCGTGGTCAGGACATCCGAAATCGACTTCAACGACGAATTGCCGCCCAACGCGTTCGTGCCCCCTGCCCGTGCAAAGCGGCTGCCATGAAGCCGGCAGGCGGCGGGTTCAATGTGTTCGCCCCCCTTTCGTGGGTGGCGCACGCCTCGGCCCGCCATCCGTGGATGGTGCTCGGCCTCGTCTCGCTGATCTTTGTACTCGCGCTGGGTTCGCTTTCACGGCTGAGGGTTTCGGCGTCCCTCGAAACCATGCTCGGCTCTCGCTCGCCCGCGGCCGCCGCCTTTCAGATCGTCCTCGCGGAGTTTCACGCGGGCGAGGCGATTCTGGCGGTCGTCGAACCGACCCACGGGTCCGGCGCAACGAGCCAGGACCAAGAAGGCACCGTGGCGTTCGCCGATGCGTTCGTCGCGGCCCTTACGACCGACCCGCGCACCGGGCCGAAGATCGCGTGGGCCCGCGCCGGGCAAGACCCAGCGCTCGCGCAATTCATCACCGGCGTCATCGCCCCGCACGCACCGTATTACATCGGCGTGGACGGCACTCAAAGCCTGCTGGACCGCTTCCAACCGGCGCAACTTACCGACCAGTTCCGTCGGAATGAAGCCCTGATCTCGGCCCCGGGTCCCGCCGGTGGCGCCATCAGCACGCGAATCCTGCAAGACCCTTTACGGCTTTTCGATCTTGCCTCGCGGGCTGGGTTCGCGCTGACCGCCGCACCGACCGCCGCCGCCTCGAACGGTGAGACCGGACCCGCGCCCGAACGGTCGATCGATGGTCGCGCCGTGCTGGTGCGGATCGCGGCCCGGGCCTCTCTCAACGATCTCGAGGAGGCCCGCGCGCTCGTCACAGGCGTCGCGCAGATAGCCGCAGAATTGAGCGAGCGGTTTGACGGCGGTCGGTTCAACGTCCGACTGGGCGGTCCATCTCCGATCGCCGCGACCGCGGCGGGTACGATCCGGGCCGACGCGATTGTCAGCACGCTTGTCTCGATCGGCTTGCTGTATTTTCTGTTTGTGGTGTTCTACCGCCGCTGGTTGACGCCGCTCGTCATCGGGCTTGTCGCATGCGTCGGATTGGTCGTCGGGTTCGGGGTCCACGCGGTCTCGGCACCCGTTGTATCGCCCCTCGCCGCGGCGGTCGCCGCGCTCTTGGCCGGCTTGGGCGTTGATTACGGGATTCACTTCGTCTCACACTTTGATGACCTCCGCGCGGGCGGGGCCTCGTCGGAAGCGGCCGTCGCCGCCACCGCGCGCGAGATGGCCCTGCCGATCACCACGAATTGTTTCACCAGCATCTTCGGCTTCGCCTCGCTCTGGCCCTCCGAAATCGCAATGCTCTCGGATTTCGCCAAACTCGGCACCGCCGGCCTCATCGGGGCCTGGCTCGCCTCATTTACACTGCTCCCCGCCCTGCTCGTGCTCACCCATCCGGATCGCGCACTCGCGGCCGGCCGACCGGTGCCCGCGCGGCCCCGCCGCGGCGGCGTCGCGGACGTCGTTGCCCGTCGTCCGCGTCTGTGGGTGTCATCGTTGCTCTCGCTGACGGCCGTGCTTTGGTTTGCCGTCGCCGTTCGGGGAGCGGGGCCTCGGCTGGAAGGCGACCTCACCGTCCTCCACCCGCGTCCGAATGCGGCGCTGAACACGACCGATGAGATCATCGCTCGCTTTGCCGGCCAAGGAGAGGTTGTTCCCGTCCTTGTCAGTGTCCGCGACCCTGCTGATCTCTTGCCCGTCCTGTTCGATGCGGCGGCCGCGCTCGGGGCTGACCATTGCAAGGCGGTGGGGGTCATCGATGTCCTCGGCCTGCACCGCTTGCTCCCGGACCCGCGCGCGGTTGATGAAGTCACACGATTGCTCACCGATGCCGACGCCGACTCACTCATTCGAAACTTCGACGACGCTCTGGCCGGCAGCGCCTTCGAACCCGCCGCGTACGCCGAATATCGCACGTTTCTGACTCGCCTGCTGCGGCCGGCATCGCCCCTGGACCCGCCCGGGATTCGCGATCTCAAGGCATTCCCGAGCATCGCCGACCGGCTGCTGCCTTTCCAACGCGACCTTGATCGCCCCCCGACACAGACCGTTCTAGTCGTCCGCCTGGCGGCTCCGCTGCGGGATCGTCAACACCGCGCCGAAACGGTCAAGGTGCTCCGGGCGGCTCTTGCCGCAGTGCCCGAAGCGACGCTCGCGGGCCTTCCGGTGGTCTCGACGGAACTCGAGGAGGCCACCGCGCGTGATCTCCCCAGGTCAATCGCTATTTCCGTAACTCTCGTCCTGATCTGGCTCACGCTCGTTTTCCGCCGTTTGCTCGACGTAGTCATGGCGCTCACGCCGCTCCTATTTGCCGCCTCCGCCACCGTCGCGGTGATGGCGGTCACCGGCGCACGCTTCAACGCCATCAACAGCATTGCGATCCCGCTCCTCGACGGCATTGCCGTTGACGCCGGAGTGTTCCTCGTTGCGGTTGCACGCCAAGCCCGGCACGACGGGCTCGACCGGGCGGCGCTTGTCGCGCGGCTCCGCCCCACGATGCACGCCGTCCTGCTCGCGAGCGCCACCACGGTCACCGGCTTTGCGAGCCTGTGCGCGACCCACACACCCGCCATCCGATCACTCGGATTGATCGCCGCCTTCGGGATCGCGGCGTCCTTCGCGGCCGCGGCTGGAATCCTGGTACCTTGGATTCTCGCGACGCACACCACCAGCACGGCCAAGCGCATGGCAAACACGAACAACGCGAGGGACGCGAAGCCGCCGGGTTGAACCGCCTTCCAGCGTGTCGTCCCACTACATCACGCGGCACTCTTCCGGGAGTTCCGCCGCCGCCGCCGTGTACAACGCGGTAAACGACTCCAACACCAGCCGCTCGATTTCCTTCGTGTCTCCATCCGGCCTGATCGCCGGCCCAAACGCAATCGCATAGCGCGTCCGCCGCAGCGGCAACCATGCCCGCGGCTTCGCGTACGCCGCCGAGTTCACGATTACTGCGGGGATCACCGGTACGCCGGCGAGCTTTACCAACCGGCCCAGCCCCGGCCGGATGCTCCCCGTACGCACGACGGAATCTTTCCCCCGTCTCAGTCGGCCTTCCGGGAACATCACCACGACTCGGCCGGCCGCCAACCGGGCAAGAATCGTCCTGGTAGTGGCCGCGTCCGCGCGGGCTCGCTCCAGCGGGAAGGCGTTCATATTCCCGTAGAACCAGCCGACCACCGGAATCCGGAACACCTCGACGATGCTGACAAAGTCGAGCAATCGCGGCACATGACGGATCAGGATCGGGACGTCGTACGGACTTGTGTGGGTCGCAGCGATCAGACACCCGCCACGCTCCGGAATGTTTTTAGCACCCGAGACCGAAGCATCGGCGCTGACCCAAAGGGCGTGCCGGCCAACAAGCCGAAAGGTTCGATAAAACCAGTCGCTCATGGCACGTCGCTGTCGGTCAGGCCGGTGTGGGCCAGCAACTCGTGGTACGTTGAGGCAAATCCGGCCCGCAGCCGGGCCCCCATCTCCTCCCGCTCCGCCCGCCCCGCCGACAACCGCCCGCCGGCTCGGATGGGCGGCATGATCGGCGTGCCGAAGGCCGTGTAGAGCCGAGCCCGCCGGGGGGGTATCCACGGCGGGACGCGGTTCAACTTCTCGGTGCCCAACACGACCACCGGGATAATCGGGGTGTTGGTCCGCAAGGAAATCACGCAGACGCCAAGCTTGATACGCCCGCCGCGAAGGACCGAACTCTTTCCTTTGACGACGCCCCCCTCCGGGAAGACACCGACCGCATAGCCCGCCCGGGCGAGCCTGATGCCCCGCCGCACTGCGGGGAGTGAAAAGCCGAAGCGGTCGACCGGGAAGGCCCCGCCGCCACGGAGGACCGCGCCGCCCCACCAACGCTGGTAGAACTCGATCCGGGCCATCCAGCGGATCTGACGTCGAACGATCGACGACACCACGATCGGCTCGAGGTGGCTGAGGTGGGTGCACGCCAGCAGCACGCCGCCCGCCGCGACGCCCGCATCCACACGCTCAACGTGCAACACGGTCTCGCGGACACACTGGAACTTGATGAAGCGCGACGCCCACTGGCACGCCTTGTAGAATCGCGGGGTCCGAAGCGAATTGTCTGTGCCCGGCCTCGCGTTCATCATCGCGGAAACATCATATCGTCCAGGGAACACGACCGGGACCATCGCAACTACCGGGGCGGGGCAGGAAACATCACCTACGCTGGGTCATCGTCGAGACGGCATCAACCTTGATCGAACGCGGCTCCGGACCAGCCTCTCGGCCCGGACACAGCGCGGTGAAAGGCCACGAGGCCGCGCCGGTCTCTCCGCCGATGACCTCCTTACTTGGGACGTTTTTTCGCTTGGCCGCGTGGTCTCCCGGTATGGCGGCCATCCTCCGCCCGATCGCGCGGCTTGCTGTGCCGCTTGTTTCCACCGCTGTCCGGGACGCCACCCGCAAGAACTCGACCCGCGTTTTCGGGCGTCGCCTATCTCGCACCGAGCACCGGGCATATGCCCGCGAGGTCGTCAACAGCTTCTACAACTTCGTGGTCGACGTCGCCGGGGCCTCGAACCGTTCCCCCGAGCAGTTGAGAAGCCTTGTCGCTCACGTCGACGGGCTGGAAGCCTTTCGGGCAAACCGTGGGGCGGGACGCGGCGCGATACTGGTCACTGCTCATTTTGGAAGTTTCGAGTGCGGGCTGGCGGCGCTCGCTCGCGAGGAACGCAGGATCAGCGTGGTCTTCCGCCGCGACGCCGACCCCGCCTTTGAGGCTTCGCGGGCCCGGCTTCACCGGGCGCTCGGAATCGTCGAAGCCCCGATTGACGACGGGCTCGACACCTGGCTCTCGCTGCGCGACGCCCTCCTTCATAACGAGGTTGTTGTCATGCAGGGCGACCGGGCAGCGCCGGGTCAACGCACGCAAACGGTTCCGTTTCTGTTCGGACAACTGCGGCTGCCCACCGGGCCGGTCCGCCTTGCGCGGCTCACCGGTTCGCCCATCATCCCCGTCTTTACCGTCCGACAGCCCGACGGAAGGCACCGCGTCCTGCTCTTGCCCGCGATCGAACCGGACACACCACCGACCGACGCCGGCGACCGCGCCCCGTCCGCGAGCCTTCGAGCCATCGCCAATGCCATCGCGTCCGTCGTCTCACGCTACCCGCACCAATGGCTCGTTCTGGAGCCCGTCTTTGTTGAGGACCTCGATGATGGCCGGGGCTGACGCAGCGTCCCAAGTTGTCATCACCGGCACCGGGCTGGTGACCGGCCTGGGGCTTTCGACCGAGGCGACTTGGGCCGCTATCCGCGCGGGCCGCACGGGCCTGCGCCAACCCACCGTCATCGAGTCGCCGATTCCCGCTGGCGCCCGTTGCGGTCAGGCGCTCGACCTCCCCCCCGACGTTGACCCGGACCTGCCCCGTGAGGCCAGATATCTGCGTTTCGTCATCCGACAGGCGCTCGCATCCGCGTCGCCAAACTATCCCCCCGACCGCTGCGCAGTACTTGTGGGAACGACGCTCCACGGCATTCGTGCCGGGGGGCGGTTCCTCCGCTCTAGCGATACCGCCGCGCTTCGCCCGTTCCTCGCGGGCGCGGTCACTGCGGCCGCGATTAACGGGCTGGGCATCGGGGCTGCCTCGTTGACAACCTGCTCGGCGTGCTCGTCCAGCCTGGGCGCGGTCGCCCTGGCCGTAACTCTGTTGCAGCAGGGCCACGCCGACCTCGTCATCGCCGGGGGTTACGACGCCATGAGCGAGTACGCGTGGGCCGGTTTCAGCGCTCTCGGGCTGATCTCCGACACCTCCGTGCTGCCGTTCTCTCGCCACCGGTGCGGAATGATGATCGCCGAGGGGTACGCGGTGCTCGCGCTGGAGCGGTGCGACGACGCCGGACGCCGACAGGCCCCGATCCTTGCGCACGTGAGAGGCTGGGGTGAATCCGCCGACGCCCACCACCTCACGCAACCGCACCCCGCTGGCGAGGGAGCCGCCCGCGCCATCCGAGCCGCCCTCGCCCGCGCGGGGATCACCCCCGCCGACGTCTCCTTGATCGCCGCTCACGCGACCGCGACCCCGGATAATGACGCCGCGGAATACGCAGCTTTCCGCGCCGTCTTCGGCGAATCGCTCGGCAGCGCGCGCGACGTCGGGTTTAAGTCCTATACAGGTCACACGCTGGGGGCTGCGGGGGCTGTCGAACTCATCCTGTCCGCGTGCGCGCTCCGAGATAATTTCATACCTCCCTCGGCGGGAGTGACGGAAGCAGACGTCGAGTTTCCTGGTCTCCGGGTGGCCCCGCCCGGCGGGTACGCCGCTCCGCTCACCCACGCCGTCAACACTTCGCTGGGCTTCGGTGGCGCTAACACCTGCGTGGTTTTGGGCCGTGGCCCATCCGCTCTGTCCGTCTCGCCCGTCTCGGCATCGGCCGCGTTCCCCCGGGCAGCGCTCCGGCCCGCGCACCGGTCAGCCGAAGTATGGATCACCGGGTTCGGGTTGATTCTGCCGGGGATCGGCTCCGCGGAACAACTCATCCGGTCCCTCGAAACGGTTCCGGGTCGCGTCTCCCCCACCGCGTTCAACGGCACCATCGACGAGGCTCAATTGGCCGCGGCGGTCAATTTGCGTCGAGCCCGCCGGATGAGCCCGTGCGTCAAGTTCATGCTTGCTTCGACGGCCCTCGCGCTCCGCCACGCCCGCCTCGACGCCGATGCACCGCAGCTCGCCGCTGCGTCGGCCATCCTGGCCAGCACGCACGGTTCCCCGTCCTTCTGCAGCGACTACTACACCCAGATTGTCCGCGAGGGCGTTCTCGCGGCGAACCCGGTTCTCTTCGCGGAAGGGGTTCCGAACGCCCCCGCAGCCCACCTTTCGACAACGTTCGGGGTTCGCGGCGGATGCCAGACCATCATCGGCTCCCGCAACGCGGGGGTCGATGCCCTGATGCTCGCCGCCGCACGCGTCCGCTCCGGGGCCGATGCCACCGTGATCGTCGCCGCGGCGGAGGAGTCGCATCCGGTCCTTGAGATTGCGTACCGATTGCCGCACGGCACCATTACGCCGGGGAGCGCGGCTCTGATCGTTGAAAGCGCGGCCTTGGCCCTCAGTCGCGGCGCTCGCTGCCTCGCGGTCGTGCGTGGCGCGGCCAGCATCTCTGGGCGGCAGAATGGAACCCTCCGGATGGGCGCGGGCCGAGACGCTGTCCGTCTCTCTCAAGCCACGAGCGGAGCGGACCGGATCGAATCGACCGCGCGCGCCCCATCGCTCCGGCGATTCACCGGCGACCTCTTCTCCGTTGGCCCGATGCTCTCTCTCATCGCCACGCTGGCCCGCAGCGAACAGGGACAGACAACGGTATATTCAATTGATGCGGGCGGGACATCGGCGGCCGTCACCATCGAGCGGCCCACCCCGTGCTGAGCCTCGCCGTTATACTCACTGGCTTCTCATCGGATCGAGCAGCGGGGTTCGCAAAGGGTGCCGGGAATGAACGATCGGTATGACGTTGTCATTGCGGGCGGCGGGCCCGCTGGATCGACCACGGGCCTTGTTCTCGCCCGCGCAGGGTTCTCGGTGTGCATCCTGGAGAAGGACAAGCACCCGCGTTTCCACATCGGAGAATCGATCCTGCCGCGGAACATGGCTCTCCTCCAGGAACTGGGCCTAGAGCCGGAACTCCGGAAACTGCCGCACCTCCCGAAGTATGGCGCCGAATTCGGAATGGGAAACGACTTTGTGACCCGCAAGTTTGGGTTCGCCGACGGCCTTCTGCCCGGTTTCGCGGTCTTCAATATCGAGCGGGCCCACCTCGACAAAATGCTCCTCGATCAGGCCCGGGCCGCCGGGGCCGACGTCTTTGAGGAAACGCCCGTCAAGGAAATTGTGACCTTGGCGCACGATAAGGTTCGGGTTCGAACCGCCACGTCGGAAGTTTCGGGCCGCGTGCTGATCGACGCGTCCGGGACCGGAACCGTCATCGGCCGCCACCTCAATATTCGCCGGAATTTCAAAGACCCGAACCTCCAGAAGGTGGCCCATTTCGAGCACTTCGAGGGTGTCGAGCGCCCCGCCGGAATGGAGACCGGTCATCCGGGCATCATCATGTGCGAAGAGGGCTGGTTCTGGCTGATCGGCCTCACGGAAACCAAGACCAGCGTCGGCTTCGTCAGCCGCCCCTCGTTCACGAAGACACTCAACATCCATCCGAAGCGGTTGCTCTCTTGGGCGGTTCAACGGTGCCCGGTGGTGCGTCACCGGATGCGCAACGCCGTGGGCCCGCGCGAGAACATCGTGCTGAGCGATTTCAGTTACCGCTGCCGACCCTACGCGGGCGACGGATACTTCATGGTCGGCGACGCCGCGTGCTTCCTTGACCCGATCTTCTCAACCGGTGTCACCCTCGCCATGATGAGCGGAAAGCACACCGCCGACCTGGTAACCGGCCTTCTGCAAGGCCGGACGACTCCGCAGGCCGCGCGGCGCTCGCACATCCGCTTCATCAACGATAGTTGCCGCCCTTTTTGGCGACTTATCCGTGCGTACTACGGCCACTCCTTCCGGGAGTTGTTCATGGAGGGCCAAGGGCCGTTCCAGATGCAGCGGGCGATCATCTCCATTCTCGCCGGACAGGTCTTCCCGACTCCCATCTGGTCGCTCCGCTGGCGGCACATGGCCTTCGCGATGTGCGTTCGACTGCAGAAGCACTTCCCGCTTGTGCCGCGTCGCGAGCCGTGCCGCCTCCTCGACCAGGCGCCCGAACTCGTTCCCGCCTTCAGCGAACTCGCGACCGCGTGACGTTTCTCACCGGTCTTCGCCCCCGCCCGGGGCCGCGCGGGCCACGTGCGCTAGCAACGCCCTCGCGACCACATACCCCGCGCCGGCCAACACCGCGCCCGCCAGCACACTCCCGATGATCCACTCCGCCAACCGATCTCGTACAAAGGCCGGATCGAACTCCGACCATCGCGGCAGGGAGTTAACTTCCGGCCACCGCCCGTGCAACGCCAGGTGCCCCACCGCCAACCCCGCCAGCGCGAATACAAATCCTAACGGCGGCGTCGAGAGGCTGGATATCCCGATGACGACCGCGGGGTGCAAACGGAACCGCATCGAGAGCGCCACGCACGCGGCCGTCTTGATCCCGTACAGCGGCGCGGCGGCCATGAAGAGTCCGACCGCGACCGAGGCCGCGAGCCGCTTCCGCTGCCCCGGATCACCTCGGGCCATCTGCACGAACCGGCTCGGTCCGAGCCACCACCATGCCCGCTGCACCAAGGTTCCGGTCGCGCCGTCGTGCATGGATCGTCGCGGGATGACCCGCGCAACCGGGTCACCCGGCCTTATCGACCGCGCAAGGAGCCGCAGGTGCATGCCGATGGCCTGACGCGTGTCCCGCCCGATGCGGAAGTGAGTCACCCGGCCGCCGGCAGGCGCGTACGTCCCGCTGATCGGAACCTCAAGAACTCCAAGGCCCGCCCACGCCGCCCGCACCAGCACCTCGGTCTCAAACGCGTAACGCCCCGCGCGCACCTTCAGGCCGGCGATGAACGCAAGCGGGTAACTCCTCATCCCACTCTGGCTGTCCGTCACCCGCGCCCCGCTCGACACTCGGATCAGTGCGTTCGACACCCAGCGCCCGAACCGGCTGGTCCAGGGGCAACCGTCCATCCGGGCCGGCCGCGCTCCTACGATCAACGCCATCGGTTCGCGTTGCGACCGGTCCATCACGATGGGCACATCATCCACCGAGTGCTGCCCGTCGGCGTCTACGGTCAACGTGTGCGTGCATTCCAGCCTGAGCGCCGCCACAAAGCCGCTGGCGAGCGCGGCCGACTTCCCTTGGTTCACCGCGTGTGTGACGAGGTGCCGACCAATGTCAGGTGCGATCCAACCGCGCAGGAAGTCGGCCGAACCATCCGCCGAACCGTCGTCGACGACGATGATCGGGAGCGCCAACCGATCGAGCGCCGCCAGCACGCCCGGCAGGGGCCCGCCGTGATTGAAGGTCGGAACAACCACGGCAAATCGAAGCCCTGCGCAAAATTCTTTTGCATGCTCGGACATCGCTTTTCCAATGGCGTGCGCGTGGCCAGCGAACGAAGCGGGCCACACGCTGCGGCGGTCCCACTGTAGCAAATCCGATTCGCACCACGATTGGCGGAGCCCTTCTACCCGCGCCATATCAATCCCGCGGCCGGACGTCTAGCGCTCGTGCAGCGCAGTCGAAATCCGCCTATTCTTGCGACCGATAATCGAAGAAGTTCCAACCGTCCTGAATCGCTCGTTGATCCATCGCCGACTTTGGGGGCTCCATGACCATTCGCCACGCCGTGATCCTGCTCGCGTCGCCGCTCGTTTGCCTGCTCGTCGCGTGTCAGGGCGGTGGTGGTAGCGGCGCCAGCGGTTCGCGGGTGAATTCCGTCGACAACCCGTGGTTCGTCGCCGCCCTGTCGGGCTCACAAGCCGATCTCGACGCCGCGAAGAACAGCGGTCTCAACATCAACGCCCAGGAGAAGCGTGACCGCTACACCCCGCTTCACACCGCCGCGATGACCGGCAATCTGAACGCTGTCCGCTTCATGATCGAGAACGGGGCCGACGTCAACGCCCGCGATGAGGACGGCCGCACCCCTCTGATGATGTGCCTGTATCGCGGCCAAGGACCCGCTGCTGTCGCCCTTGTGGAAGCCAACGCCGACCTCGAAGCCCGCGATCGCACTGACAAAACCGCCGTTATGTTTGCCGCTCAGACGGGTCAGGTGGATGCCATCAACGCGATGATCCGCCGAGGTGTCAACCTGAACGCACGCACCAAGAGCGGGCAGACCGCGCTCATCTTCGCCGCCGACAAAGGCCAGGTGGAGGCGGCACAGGCCCTCAAGGCTGGCGGCGGCGATACCGCCCTCCGCGACGACCGCGGACGTTCCGCCCGAGACTTCGCCGTGATGAAGAATCATCCCGCGATCGTGCAACTGCTGCCCGTGAACTGAGCCGGCGATCCGTCTCAGCGATGGGTTATCCACTGGAGGCGCGGGATCTCCTGAAAATCGCCGGCGTTGTTCGGGGCGATCGGTCATCCGTTACGACGGGCGGTGGACGCAATCCATCAGACCCCGCTCTGATGTCTTCACAGATCGTGCACGTCACTTCCGGCGGTGTTTTGCTCCCACCACCCTGTCCCACTGCATCGCCGGCCCCGGATCGAGCTTGTTCTCCTGAATGTGGTAGTGCCCCAAAACACCCGTGAACGATGCGAATTCCTCGGTCGTCAACGTGCGGGTCAAGATCAACCCGCTCTCATCGCGCGGGCAATCCCGCCGGATTTTCGGGAGCACCGTGCAAAGCGCGTCCGTCAGCCGCTGCAGCGACGAGTATTGCTCGGGCGTGAAATCGTACATAACGAGTTCGCGCCCGCCGATCTCGCCCTTCACGAACCGCTCCGGATAGCCGACAAACCCCTCCGTGCGAACGCCGCCGTCGCCGCGAATCTCGGGCAGCGTCAGCCGCACCCGCCCGCTCTCATCCTCGCCGTACCACTTTTCGAGCGGGCTGCCCGCGAGGTCGGGATACGCCCCGATATTCGCGATCTCGATCCCCACGCTCCGGTCGTTGGCAATCGTGGCGTGCCACGCCCGCTCTTTGACGTCCATCGTCTGATAGATGGTCCCGTCGATGTCCAGCATGAAGTGCACCGAAAGCCCGCGGGCGTCATGCAGCACCCGGAAGCATTCCCGGCTCGTCCCGCACACGTCGTAGTGCAGCACCAACTGATCGACGCGTTCCCGCAGCGCCGCCAAGGACCACCCGCCTCCCCGAACCCGCTCAAACTCGTCCTCGGATAACCCCGCCGCGCGAATCCCATACCGCTGCGGCGTCGCGATCTTCCCTTTCGCCGCCTCCCAGTCCATCGCCTCTCGCGGCACAAAGCGCCGCTCCACCCGGTACGCGTCGTAGCCGCCAACGTCCATCCACAACACCACGGGCGCTCCGGTGTGAAAGAACTGCCCGGCGATCACGATCTCATCGCCCGTGCGCGGCGCGGCAGTGCCGGGCCGTACGGCGCAGGCGGCCAACGAAAGCAATAACGCCGCGGCGAACATCGACGCAACGACCCTGGCACGATCAGAACCCATCTCCGCTCACTCCCACCCGGTCACTCCCACTCGATCGTCGCCGGCGGCTTGCTCGATATGTCGTACACCACACGGTTGACGCCCCGCACCTCGTTGATGATGCGGCTGCTGATGGACGCAAGCACGTCGTGCGGCAATCGCGACCAATCCGCGCTCATGAAGTCCTGCGTATCCACCGCCCGGATCGCCACGCACGAGTCGTACGTCCGCCCGTCGCCCATGACGCCCACCGACTGCACCGGCAGCAGCACCGCGAAGACCTGGCTGGTCTTTCGGTACAAGTTCGCCGAGGTGATCTCTTCGAGCAGAATCTCGTCGCAATCTCGCAGCAACTCCAACTTCGCCCTGGTCACTTCACCGATGATCCGCACCGCCAGCCCCGGCCCCGGGAAAGGATGCCGCCACACCATCTGTTCCGGCAGCCCCAGCACCTCGCCGAGTTTCCGCGCTTCATCCTTGAAGAGTTCCCGCAGCGGCTCCACCAACTCGAATCCCAAGTCCTTGGGTAGCCCGCCGACGTTGTGGTGAAGTTTGATGCCCGCCGACATCCCCGCGTGCCCGTGCCCGCTCTCGATCACGTCGGGGTAGAGCGTCCCCTGCGCCAGAAACGTCGCCCCGGGGATCGCCTTCGCGGCCGTCTTGAACACATCCACAAACCGCTTGCCGATCCGCCGCCGCTTCTCCTCGGGGTCGACCACGCCCGCAAGGTCCGCCAGAAACTCGTCCCCCGCGTCCGCCACCGTCAGATTGATCTTGAAGTGCTCGCGGAACGTCTTCTCGACAAGTTCCCGCTCGTTGTTCCGCAGCAACCCCGTGTCCACGAACACGCAGTGCAGTTGATCCCCGATCGCGCGGTGCAGCAACGCCGCCGTGACCGCCGAGTCCACCCCGCCCGACAGGCCGCAGATCACCCGTGCCGAACCCACCTTCCGCCGAACCGCAGCCGCGGCCGACTCCGCATACCCCGACATCTGCCACGATCCCTCGCACCCGCACACCCCGTGCAGGAAATTGCCGAAGACGTCCGGACCGTGGGGGGTATGCGTCACTTCGGGATGAAACTGGACCCCGAAAAACCGGAACGGCTTGCCATTGGCGTCCTTACCAACGCCCCGCACCGCCGCGTTCGGGCACGTGGGCGTGGTCGCGATCGGAGCAAACAGCCGCCGATCCACATCGTGCACCTGATCGCCGTGCGACATCCACACCGTCGTTCGATCCGGGACCGCCGCGAACAGGTCCGACCGATCCGAAATGTGCAACGTCGCCCGCCCGAACTCTCGGTCCGACCCCCGGTCCACCCGCCCGCCCAGCAGATGGCACGCCAACTGCATCCCGTAGCAGATCCCCAGCACGGGCACACCCAGGTCAAAGATTCCCGGGTCGCAGGTGGGCGCTCCCGCCTCGTACACACTGAACGGGCTCCCCGAAAGGATGATGCCCTTCGGGTTCATGGCCGCGAGTTCCGCGGCTGTGATCGACGGTGCCACCAGAATCGAAAACACGCCGGCTTCGCGGCAGCGCCTCGCGATCAACTGCGCGGTCTGCGAGCCGAAGTCCAAAATGGGGACAACTTCGTGGTGCGGCAGATTCACAGGTGCAATTGATCTCGACATCGCTGGTCGGTTCCTCGAAAAGGGAACGCCAAGGATAAGCGCTGCGCTGCGCGACAAATCGAGATTCCTCTTGAAAACCGCCCCGGGCGTCGCCCGGCCTTTCGGCTCCAGAGTTTCGCCCCCCGCCGCCGCGGGTAGAATGGACAATGTGAGAGGTGTTTCCCCGATCTTCGCACTCGGTGTATGTGCTCCGCTCGTGGCGTGCGGGCCGGGCACCATCCCCAGTTTTTACTCCGACAACCCCGCCTCTCGCAACGCGGCGATCGTGGATGCCGCAGCTGCGGCCGATGACGCCTCCATCCCCAACCTTGTCCGGATGCTCGATAGCGAGGAGCCCTCCACACGCTTCCTCGCGATCCAAACGCTCGAGCGGCTGACCGGCGAAACCTTCGGATACGATTACGGGTGGAACGAGTCCGAGCGGCGCGAGGCGGTATCACGGTGGCGGTCGTTCGCCGCGGAAAGGGATTCGGGCGGATGAGCGACAAGCCGGACCTGCTGCTCGAAATGGTCGCCAACCCCGCCTATTTGTGCGGGGCCCGCGAGATGATCAATCAGATCGCTAAACGCGTCGGGTTTCCGGATTCGCAGGCCTGCCAGATCGCCCTCGCCGTCGATGAGGCGCTGATCAATGTGATCCGCCACGGATACGACAAAGACCCGGACGGTCGGATATGGGTCGCTGTCACACCCCTCGCCGCGACCGGCGAGGGCGTGGAAGGTCTCCGGGTGGTTATCCAGGACGAGGGCCGTCAGGTCGACCCGGCGTCGATCCGCGGCCGTTCCCTCGACGACATCCGGCCGGGCGGCCTGGGCGTACACATCATCCGGGAAGTCATGGACGAGGTACTCTACGAAAAACGCCACGACGTTGGAAGTCATGGTGACTTGGGCATGCGATTGAGCATGGTGAAACGGCTGCCCAACGACGCCGCCCCCGGATCGGCGTGCGGACCGGGTTGCAGCGCGGGGACGTGCGGAACGTCGGAGGGATTGAAGCAGAATGGCTGATCGCATGCCCATTAAAGTGTCCGTCTCATCCAGCGACGGAGTCGTGGTGGTCGCGCCCGAGGGCGAGATCGGATACCACGAAGCCCCCGCCTTCCGGATCTTTCTTCGTCAGGGCTTCGATCAGAAACCACGTCGGATGGTCACCGACCTCGCCGGTGTGTCGTACATGAGCACCCCCGGGGTAGCAACCCTTGTCGAGGCACTGCAACTCTCGAAGAAACTTTCCATCCCGCTCGTCCTGTGCGGGATGAACGAGCGAGTGCTCGCGATCTTCGAGATCGCCCGCTTGCACACCGTCTTTAAGATCGTGGCCGATCGCGAGGAAGCTCTCCGGGCGTGACCCGGGCCGTTCGCGGCGCACGAAGCTTGGAGCGACTATGAGCAATGTCCCCGATGCGAGCGACGCCGTCAAAAATGAAGCCCCGCGCGGGCTGCTGGCACCGCTCCGCCCCTTCGCGCTCGTCGGCCGCGTGTTCCTCGACAAACTCGACCAGATCGGACGCGTCGTCTGGCTATGTCTTGATTCGTTCGGCTGGATCGCCCGCGCGGCGGTCACCAAAAAAATCCGCATCGGCCGCCCCGCCATTGTCGCTCAGCTACTCCGCGTGGGCGTCCGCTCGGTCTTCATTGTCTCCCTGGTTTCCGGGTGCGTCGGCCTCATTCTCGCTTTCTCGCTCGCGCCACCGCTCGATCAGTTCGGCCAAAAGGCCCTCGTCGCCAACATCATCGGCGTGGCGGTCTTGCGCGAGTTGGGGCCGCTCATCGGCGCCATCGTCCTCACCGGTTTCGCCGGCGCTTCCATCGCCGCCGAGATCGGCACCATGGTCGTGGGGGAGGAGATCGAAGCCCTCGAAGCCCACGCCCTCGACCCCGTCCGCTTCCTTGTCGTTCCCCGGTTTCTCGCCTCCGTCCTCGCTATGACCATCCTCGCCGTGATCGCCGACGTCGTCGCCATCGCCGCCGCGCTGGGTCTCTCCGTGCTCGTTCTCGATATCCCCTACACCACCTACCTCGACAACACTCTGGCCCAAGCCAAAATGATCGATTTCGGCGCCGGCATCTGCAAGGCCGTTGTGTTCGGTATGTTGATCGGCCTCATCGCCTGCCACCAGGGGCTCAGCGTCACCGGTGGCGCGGCGGGGGTCGGTCGCGCCACCACCCTCACCGTGGTCCACAGCGTCGTCGCCATCGTCATCGCCGACCTCGCCTTCACCGCCATCTTCTACGCTCTCAAGTTGGTGTAGCGGCTTCCGGCGTTCCGCCCCGCCGCCCCTACCATCACGACCCTATGGGAAAACGCAACATCAACCGCCACGCCGTCCGCAGGCGGGTCAAGGGCGCTAAAGACGACGCCCCCCCGCTCATCGTGATCATCGTGAGCCGGTACAACTGGTCCATCACCGGCAAACTGCTCGAAGGAGCCCGGCGCGCGTACCACGAATATCTGCCCGGTTTCGAGCCCGTGGTGATCGAGGCCCCCGGCGCGTTCGAGATCCCCGTCCTGTGCGAAGCCGCCGCGACTAACGCCAACGTCATCGGAATCGTCGCCCTCGGCTGCATCATCCAGGGCGAAACCATCCATGATCGTGTCCTCGCCGACGCGGTCACGCCCGCGCTCCTCCAGATCGGCATCAACACCGGCGTTGTCGTCACCCTCGGGATACTGACCGTCGATTCCATGGCCCAGGCAGAGGCCCGGGCCGGCGGCGCTCACGGAAACAAGGGCGAAGAAGCCATGCACGCCGCATTCCAGACTCTCTTCGGCCTCAGCGCCGCCATCGATGGCAAGTCCTTCTCACTCGAAAAAAAATCCCCTGATAAGGGCTCCGGCGACCGCCCCGATGGCGATGGTGGTGGCCGCAAGCGCCGGGGCGGCGGTCCGACGCGTCGTTCGGGCGACGGGGACGCCGAATGAAAGCCACTCCCCGTGAGATCCGACGCCTTGCGTTCCAAACGCTCTATCAACTCGACGCCCGCGGCGAGACCGACGCCGACCTGGTCGAGAAATCACTTGAGGGCGCGGAAGGCTTCACCCCCGCGGAACGTCGAAAGGCCTTCGATCTCGCGGGCAAGGCATTTTCCCACCGCAAGGCGGCCGATGCCGCCCTGCTCAAGCTCGCCCCCACCTGGCCCGCCCATCGTCAACCCGCGGTCGATCGCGCCATCCTCCGCCTTGCATACTTTGAACTCGCGGTGTCTAAGGAACGCGCTGCGATCGTCATCAACGAGGCGGTCGAACTCGCCAAGGAGTTCAGCACCGACCGCTCTCCCGGTTTCATCAACGGCGTGCTCGACAACATCGCGAAAACCGTCGCCCCGGCGCCTCAAAGCCCCGGCGCCGAACCGGCCGTTCCGCAAGTTTCGAACCCCTCCAGCGCTACCGAGCAATGAGCCCGTGCCGTTGAATCACCGAAAGCCCGACGGAGCCACCACTCCCGCCTGTTTGCGTCAAACACACCCCTTCCCGTTTCCTCCTTGCTCTCCGACGCCTCGCCGTCTTTCTCTGTGTTCTCTGTGAACTCTGTGGTGAATGTCTTGCCAGGGGACCGCAACCCAGGATCATGCCGCTCATGGGATTCTTCAGTTCAATCGTGGGCAAACTAAAGCAGGGTTTGGAGAAAACCCGCGAGACGTTCGTCACCGGCGTCAAGAGCATCCGCAACCTCCTGGCGGGCCGCAAACTCGATGAAGCGTTGATCGTCGAACTCGAGCGCAGTCTGATCGATGCGGACGTCGGCGTCAAGACCACGGCCCGCCTCATCGACGGTGTGCGCAAGGAGTTTCTCGAAGGCACGCTCACGACCGGCGACGACGTCGTCGAGTTCCTGAAACGCGAGCTTAAGTCCATGTGGCCCGCCGCCGATCGAACGCTCCGCGCTGCGACCTCCGGCCCCACGGTTATCCTCGTCACCGGCGTCAACGGCGCCGGGAAGACCACGTCGATCGCCAAGCTCTGTCACACCTTCCGCTCGCAAGACAAGAAAGTTCTCCTGGCCGCCTGCGACACCTTCCGGGCCGGCGCTGTCCGCCAACTCGAAATATGGGCCGAACGCCTCGGCGTCGAGGTGATCAAAGGCCAGCAAGGCGGTGACCCCGCGGCCGTTGCTTTCGACGCCTGCGCCGCCGCCAAGTCCAGAGGCGTCGACGTCCTCATCCTCGACACCGCCGGCCGTCTCCAGACCCAAGACCCCTTGATGCGGCAACTGACCAAAATTCGCAACGTCGCCGCCCGGCAGATCGAGGGAGCCCCCCACGAGGTGCTGCTGGTGCTCGATGCCACCGCCGGACAGAACGCGCTCCGTCAGGCCGAAGAGTTCTCGAAATCAACCGGCGTCACGGGCATCTTCCTCACTAAACTCGACGGCACGGCCAAGGGCGGCATAGTGATCGCCATCAAAGACGCCACCGACATCCCGGTGAAGTTCATCGGCATCGGCGAAACGCCCGAGGACGTCCAATCCTTCGACCCCGAGAACTTCGTGGATGCCCTCTTCAGCCTTTGATCCGAAGGTATCTTCCGCGGCGTCCAGGAAGCAAAGATCACCCCGCTCCGCCCACCAGCGCACCGTTCGTCGGGAATCGTTTGAGCGCCACCAGCAGTTGCTCGATCTGGTCCGGCGGCTTCATCGACATCAATCGGCGGCGCAGCGCGGTGATGGTTTTCACCTCGTTCTCGGTCAGCAGTTTCTCGTCCTTGCGGGTGCCGCTCTCGGCCAGATTGATCGCCGGGAACAAGCGACGTTCCGATATCTTGCGGTCCAGGATGAGTTCCATGTTGCCGGAACCCTTGAACTCCTCGAAGATGATCTGGTCGGCCGCGGAGCCGGTATCAACGAGGCAACTGGCGATGATGGTGAGGCTGCCCGCTTCCTCGGTGTTACGAGCCGCACCGAATATCTGGCGGGGCACTTCAAGGGCTTTGCTGTCGAGCCCGCCCGACATCGTGCGGCCCGAGTTCGCGTGCCGGCGGCTGTTGTTGAAGGCGCGACCGACGCGGGTGAGCGAGTCCATGAGCACGACGACGTGCTTGCCGCACTCCACCATGCGTTTGCACGCGTCGATCGTGCGGAGGCAGATGTCGATATGCCGCTCGATGGTGTGGTCATTGCTCGATGCGATCACGCGGCAGCGGGGCTTGTGCGGAACCTCGGCCGCCGCCGTCGCTTGACCGCCGTTTTCACGGAAGGCCGCTTCGCCGCGCGCCAGCATCTCGCGGGCCATCTGCTCGGTTTCGGGGTTCGAAAAGGTGCGGCGAAAGTCGGTCACTTCTTCCGGACGTTCATCGACGAGAAGCACGACCACTTCCACGTCCGCATGATTGCGAAGTATCGCCTGAGCGATGTCCTTCAAAAGCGTGGTCTTGCCGGCCTTGGGCGGTGAGACAATGAGCCCGCGCTGACCGCGGCCGATCGGGCAGAACAGGTCGATCAGCCGGCAGGAAGGAGGGCAACCGGGATATTCGAGCGTGAGACGCGGCGAAGGATCGACCGACGTCAATTCCTCGAACGGCTTGAAGGGGTCGGGTTTGGCAAGCGGGTTGCCGTCGACATCCAAGACAGGTGGGCGCGGAGCGGGACGAGATTCCGGACGGGATTGGGTGGTGGATTGGCCGTTTGCCGAACCGGTCGGCTGCCCGCTCACGGGAACCGGATTCTGTTGTTGTTGACCGAACGGCGGGCGCGGTCCGATCTGCTGAACACCCGAGTGCGAACCGTGTCCGCCATAGCCGGACTGCCCACCACCCCCACCACTATTTCCGCCGCCGCCGCCGCCGCCACCGCTATTCCCGCCGCCGCGGCCCCGACGCCTGCGTTTCCGTCCACCAAGTTCCATTCTCTACGATCTCCTGATTCAGCGATCTTGAACAACGGGTACGGCCGAACCCGAGACTCGTCGTGAAGAGGGCAGAATTGGTGGCCAATCGGCCATCCATACCTAGGCGGGGAGCACTCGTGCTTCTTCCCGGCCGCGAACGTTCGTAAAAGCGAGTCGGACTGGTTTACCGCGGCCGAACGTGACCGGCGTGAACCAAACAAGCCCGAGGGCGAGCCAAAGGGAACGGGTCAAACGGCCCAAAGAGCCTTGAATCAAAGAAATCATTCGCGAAGCGGATGATCTCATGCCCGCATCTCCTGTATCCGGATGGAGAGGGGCAGGCGAGCGGTACGGAAGCGATCGCCCACACAGAGGGGTGGCGAGCCGCTGAAAAGTGTCGTGAACCCGCGACGGGTCGCGGCGGAAAAACCCTCGCAGGGCGTTACCCTCACCCCCAGGCACTTAATAAGAGCCGAAAAGTCGGCCAAAGTCAAGTCAGGATTTCGTTCACGGAGCGTCCGCGTTTGTTAGAATCGGCGTCCGGAGCGGATCGCATGAGGCCTGAGAGTGGTTTTGACAATCGGTCGGGTTCGTCAAGGACCGGAAACTTCTGAGCAAGATCGGACAGCGTGGCAAGAAAAAGCAAGGGTAATCCGAATAGTGTCAACCCTGCGGAAGGGCGCGGGGCGTGGCCGGACACCGGCGGCAACGCCCCCGAAGCGATGCAAATGTTCAAAGGATTGCCGGTTTCACCGGGGATTGTGATCGGACGCGTCCTCCTCGTGGACGACGACATCCGGCATGTGCCGCGGCGCATGGTGCAGTCGGAAGGGGTGAGGAGCGAGATCGCCCGCTTCGACCAAGTCGTTTGGGCGGCGATCGACGAACTCAATGAGGTGTACGCGAAGGCCCAGAAAGAAATGGGCGCGGAAACCGCAAAGATTTTTCAGTTTCATGCCGGCATGTTGAAAGACAGAAGCCTGATCGGGCCCATCCGGGCGATGATCGAGGCGGAACGAGTCTCGGCTGAGTACGCGGTGAGCCGGGCCTTCGGCGGGCTGGCGGACAAGTTTCGGGCCAATCCTAACTCGATCTTCGCCACCAAGGTCAATGACATCGAGGATCTCGCCCATCGGCTGCTCGACCTCCTGACGGGCGCGGGAGCGACCCGCCTGGCGAATGCCCCGCCCAAGTCGGTCGTGGTGGCGCGGGATCTGACTCCTTCACAGACGGCCGGGTTTGATCGGGCGCGCATCCTGGGGTTCGCGACCGACCTGGGAGGCCGAACGGGTCACACCGCGATCGTGGCGAAGGCCCTGGAGATTCCCGCGGTCGTCGGGTGCCAGACGCTACTGCGGGTCGCCCGCGACGGTGTGCCGATCATCCTGGACGGCGACCAGGGCGCCGTCGTGCTCAACCCGGATCGGGAAACGCTGGATGAGTACGGCCGGATGCTCGAGCAACGGCGGGTCTTTCGGCTTTCGGTTTCGGAAGTAAGTGGGCTGCCGTCGGTGACGACCGACGGCACGGCGATCCACATCGTGGGCAACATCGAGTTTCCCGACGAGGTCAAAAACGTCTTGGCCGCGGGGGGCGAGGGAGTGGGCCTCTACCGGACAGAGTTCCTGTATCTGACCCGGAGCACGGAGCCTACCGAAGCGGACCACTTCGAGGCCTACGCCCGCTGCGTGAAGCTGGCGAAGGGCACCGAGTTGACGATCCGCACGGTTGACCTTGGGGCCGATAAGTACACGCAGAGTCGGAAGGAAGTGCCGGAGCGGAACCCGTTCCTGGGGTGCCGGAGCATCCGCTACTGCCTGCGGGACCTCCCGATGTTCAAGCGTCAGTTGCGGGCCCTCCTTCGGGCCAGCGCGCTGGGGCCCATGAAGATCATGTTTCCGCTCATCACGAGCCTGGGCGAGTTCAGGCACGCGAAGTACCTCGTGAACGACGTCATGGAGGAACTGGAAGAAGAGGGGATCGCCTTCGACCGCTCGATCAAGTTGGGGATGATGGTGGAAGTGCCCAGCGCTGCGATCCTGGCGGATCTGTTCGCTCGCGAGGTCGATTTCTTCTCGATCGGTACGAACGACCTGGTGCAGTACACGCTCGCGGTCGACCGCACCAACGAGCGCATCGCCCACCTCTATAGCCCGACCCACCCGGCCGTGATCAAACTCATCCGGGACGTCGCGCGGGTGGCGAGGCGTCGGGATATCCCGCTCTCGTGCTGCGGCGAATCCGCCGCGGATCTGGAGTTTTCCCTGCTGCTGGTGGGTTTGGGCCTGCGGACGCTCTCGGTCACAAGTTCCTCCATCCCGCAACTCAAGCGCATGATGCGGAGCGTCAGCGTGGCCCAGTGCGAACGCGTGGCCCGCAGCGCGCTGGGGCTGGATTCGGACGTCCAGGTGGCCGCCCTCCTGCGCGACCGCGCCCGCGCCATGGTGCCCGAGGCATTCGAAGGCCGCGGCGTCGAATAGGTCAACGCCGATTACAGCCGCGTCGGTAACATTTCGATCGGACGGCGATCGGGAAGCAGGCCGCTTGCGACGGCCATCGCGAAGAAGGTGGCGAGCGCGGTCCTCTCCCGCGGGCCGACTTCGTACCGCAGCAAGGTTCCCAAGTAGCGGCGCGCAAGGTCGAGCGGCCACCCGCTCCGGGGGGAGTGGTGGGCGACCAGCCATTCCAAGCGGCCCAGATTGTGGCGCAGTTGGCGTTCGAGGAGTGAACGGGCGAGCGCGATCGTCGAAGATTCAGCGTGATCGGCCCGGCACATCCACATCGCGTACACAAAGGGAAGCCCGGTCAGCGTGTGCCACGCTTCCCCCAGATCCAGTTGGTAGGGATAGCGGGCCGCAGGCGGATGGTCGGTCACGACCTTGTCGCCGATCAGCAGCACCGATTCAGGCAAACGCGGGTCTCGGCTCGGATCGTCCGCATCGCCCGGGCCGTGAGATTCGACCTCAGGCCCCACCCCGTACACCTTGAGAAGGATCAGCCGGGCGAGCACCACCGACGTGTGGCTGTCCGTGTCGGCGTGCAGGATGGCGATGCGGTCGATGGGGACGGCGGAAAAGATGCGAACCGTGAGTGTCGGCCCGTCGCAGCCGATCATGCCGACGGGAAGCAGCGCTAGCGGCGGCTCGATCGTGACGGCATCGACGATGCTGGCAAGCCCGACATCCGCCTCACCCCGGGCGACCATGGCCCCAATGGCCGAAGGCACGCAGGGAAGCAGGGTCAGGCCCTGCACCCGGTCAAGCCCGTGGATGAGCGGCTGGGTGTTGAGGTACCGAACGCACGCGACGCGGATGGGCTGCACGGGTGGAGGGTAAGACGGATGGAGCCGCGATCTGCAACCCGTTTCAGGGCGCAGCGGGATTGGCGTTTCTCACGAATACGATGGCCGCTGGCGAGTGCCACTTTGAAAAGGACGAATCATGGCGACTCTGTGCAGGGGAAACGCGGCAATCGGGCAATCCGGCGGACCCACGGCGGTGATCAACCAGTCGCTGGTGGGCGTCGTCGAAGGGCTTCGTTCGGGGTTGCACGCCGCTGGCTTTGTGGAGAAAGTCATGGGGATGCGGCACGGCGTCAAGGGGTTGACCAAGGGCGAGTTCCATGATCTGACGGACATGCATCAGGACCGCCTGGATCGGTTGGCAATGACACCCAGCGCGGGGCTGGGGAGCACACGCGACAAGCCCGACGCCGAATACTGCGAACGGGCCCTGGAGGCGTGCAAGAAGCACAACATCCGGTACTTCTTTTACATTGGCGGGAACGACTCCTCCGACACGTGCCGGCTGATCCGAGAGAAGGCACAATCCGGCGGCTACGACCTCCGCTGCTTCCACGTTCCCAAGACCGTCGATAACGACCTCATGGAGAATGATCACACCCCCGGCTTCCCGAGTGCTGCGCGATTCGTGGCCATGGCCTGCATGGCGGACTTCATGGACAACATTTCACTCCCCGGGATCAAAATCAACGTGGTCATGGGCCGGCACGCCGGCTTCCTCACGGCGGCGAGCGCGTTGGCCCGGCGGCACGATCGAGACTTGGACCCGCACGGCGAAGGGTTCAGCACGGACGGGCCGCAGTTGATTTACCTCCCGGAAGTCGCGTTTGATCTCAACCGGTTTGTCGCGGACGTTGAAGCGATTTACTCAAAGAAGGGACGCTGTCATATCGCGGTGAGCGAGGGGATTCAGGACAAGGAGGGGGTTTCTATCGGCGCCAGGCTGATCAAGAACGCCCAGGTGGATTCGCATGGAAACGTTCAGTTGTCGGGGTCGGGAGCGCTGGGGGACCAACTCGGGGATCTTCTGAAGGACGGGTTGACGCCGGTCGGAGGGAAGCCGCCGCGGGTCCGCTCGGACACGTTCGGGTATGTTCAACGCTGCTGGCCGGACGTCAGCCCGGTGGACGCGATGGAAGCGAGGCGGTGCGGGCGGTTTGCAGCTCAGATGGCGATGACGGGCGAGGAGGACGGGAGCGTTTCGATCGTGAGGCAGGGGAGCGGCAGCGACCTTTGGCTCGGGAAGACCGATGGGCAGCCGTACCTGAGCACGTATCGACGGGTCGAACTCTCGGCGGTCGCGGCGAAAACCCGGCATATGCCGAGCGAGTTTATTGCGGGTCATAATAACGTGACGCGAAAGTTTATCGAATACGCGCTGCCCTTGGTTGGGCCATTGCCCGGGTTCGAGCGGTTGTAGCGTTATCGCGGATGATTCATCAGGACTTCCTTGCGGTCCTTGGCGCGGCCCATGGTGGCCCCGAAGACGGGGTTGAAGAGCAGGAACAGGCCCGCGATCAAGAACGTGACGACGCCAACAGCAGGGCCGAACCAAAAGCCGAGGCCGATGGAAATCGCGGAGACCGCCACAACAGCGACCAAGAGTTCCAGACGGAGCCCACGGGGACCCGCCTTCGGGTCCGCGGGCATGCCTTCGGGGGAGACGGCGGCCGTCTCGGCGGCGATCTGTTCACTGGACCCGGGCATCACCACGGTCGCGTCGGCGACTTGACCAGCGGTTGGTTCATCCGAAAGGGCGGACCGACGCTGGGCGGGGGAATCGGGGCCGGACGCGTGCACCGGATGTCCAGAACTGGGCGGTACATCCACGATGGTTCGGTAGTTGACCGGCGAGTGCGCGGGAGCAAGGGGGTCGGTATCGAATTTCGCCGCGTTCACGACCGTTGGAGCGGGTTCCGGAGTTTTGGGGCGCGTGTCCATGTGTGTAGATTCGTGCAGAATTGTTGAAAACCGATGAGTTGCGCCTGAAACCGGATTTAGGTGGTGAAGGCGGGGTTTCCGATAGATGCAAGAGGCCCGATCACTGGCGAGCGATCGGGCCCCTGGAGATCCGTTGAAAGAACGCTTTTTGCCCCGGGTTTAGTTGCCTGGGGTTTTTTGGCCGTCCTTGGCAGGTGAATTCGCGTGCGGGTCGGTGATCGTCGTCGGCACCGCATCGGTGGTAATAACGGTCGCGGAGGTCGAGCTGCGGGTGTACTTGACTTCCAAGGCTTTGAATTCCTGACCGTTGACGCCGTTTTCGAACATTTCGTAGGTCATGGTTCCGTCGGCGTTGAAGCGCGTCACCGAGCGGCTGATGCGCTCCGCGCCGTTCATCGGGTCCACATAGGTGCCCTTCCACTCGATGCTGCCATCGGACTGCTGGGTTCCCTGCGACATGAGCATCAGGGTGCTCTCGTTATCGATCCAGAACGACTCGAACCGCCCGGCACCGTTGTTGTATCCGAAGAAGCCAAGGCCCTTGAACTTTTCGCCCATGATCTCGCCCGCGTGCTCCTGCATGACGAAGCGGCCGCCCATCGCTGAGGAAAAGTGCGCGGTGCCGTTGAACGTCATGGCCTCGGTGTCGGGTGCCGCCCAGAACGTGCTGACGGCGTTCCATTCGCCGACCATGTTCTTCTGAAGCGTGAGATGCTCCTTGGAAGGCATATTGAACTTCTTCCACTCGGCCATCGCGTCAGCCCCCTCGGGCTGGACGGCCTTCTTGACGGCGTCCTTTGCGCCCTTCTTGGCGTCCACCGCCATCTTGGTGGCGTCCTTCTTCATTTTGTCGACCGGGTTCTCGCTTTGGGCGAAGCAAGCTCCGGTAAAACAGGTAAGGGTCGCGGCGAGGACGAGGGAGCGGACGTTCATAAGAGGGTCTCCGATTGATGGGGAAAACGGACAAACACGTTCCGACGTCGTAGATGCTCCGAGCAGCTCATTCAGCGATAACGGGTGCTGCGCGTGGTCGGGTGACTGAGGGGATGGCAGGAAAACGTTCGGGGCTATGGAGCGACGTGGTTGCACAAGTCTATCGGACGCAGGATCGGACGGGTTGAAAGCAAGTGGGTTGGGGCTACAGGCACTTGCCGCGTAGTAATGAGGGTTGGCGGGGCGAGCGGCAAGGTGCGCAGATGGGGCAAGGTGCGCAAGTTGGTGGAAACCTTTGAGCACCTTGATTTTGGGGTGTTTTCTGCTTGGGAAACGGGCAAGGTGCTCAAATGTTGGGAGATGTGTGTGTACACCGTTTCCTCGTGATTGGACGGGTTATTGGACTTAGTTTGGGCGTGGGTTGTGGTGAGATGGGAGGAGCTGTCGGGGGGGCGGAGTCGGGACG